>ENA-ORTD01002104-ORTD01002104.1-human-gut-metagenome-genome-assembly--contig:-NODE-2104-length-12155-cov-3.473223_pt1 | contig 12155 bp, 7 predicted proteins | sample MGYA00241907_ERZ509178 | MGnify/ENA primary metagenome ERZ509178 (study PRJEB26280, sample SAMEA2338793) | human gut metagenome | biome: human gut; feature: human-associated habitat; material: faeces...
TTTTTCATTTTTTACAAATTCTTTTTTGAATTTATAAAAACGGAGAAGGAGGGATTTGAACCCTCGCACCGCGCAAACGGTCTACACCCTTAGCAGGGGCGCCTCTTCAGCCACTTGAGTATTTCTCCAACGCCTGAATAAGTAATTTATTCAATTTGCCTGCTCTATGTGAGCAAAATTGATTATACCTTACCAGACGCTTATCTGTCAATCACTTTTTTACTTTTTTTTTACTTTTTTATTTCTTTTTCTTTTTTTAATATCACTGTACCGAATTTATGCAGGGTTCCTCTATATTTTTCGCCCCAGGACGTGTACATTTCTGTTGAAAGTGGGAGTTCTATATCCTTGTCTGAAAAATTCTGTATGAAAATATAAACAGCTTTTTCATTCTCTCTGCTGCTGATTTCAATTTCCACAGGAATATCTTCCATAAAGAGAGGAATGTTACATTCCTTTACAATCTTTCTGTACAAGTCGTCATAAAACTGCTGTTCCATATCGGCACAAATATAGTATGCGTTGCCTTTTCCATAGTGATTTTCTGTCAATACAGGCATTCCCTTATAAAAATCTTCTCCATATACAAAATGTGCTTTTGCTCCCTGAAGCTTTACCAATTCACAGAGGTGTGTGCATTGGTATTCCTGCTGCATATTTACAGCCTCTGCAGGCTGTTTTCCCGGATTGCAGAACACGGCTCGGTTGGATTCCCAGTCATAGAGCCCGTCAATTTCCATGCTGCGCACTCCCATAACATCCATTAACCCATGCGGGGTTCCTTCCAGAAAACATAAGTCCGTGGAATCCACAATGCCGGACCAGTATGTCATAATAAACCGGCCTCCATTTTCTGTAAACCTGCGGACTTTCTCCTCAAATCCTGCGCGGAACATATAAAGCATAGGTGCAGCTACAATTTCATAACCCTCTAGTTCCTGCTCCATATCTATTACATCTACATCCAGTCCCAGTTTGCGGAACGCACTATACGATTTTTCTACCGTTTCTTTATAATACAATCCCTGATTTCGCGGTCCCTGGGCATTTTCCATGGCCCAGCGGCTCTCCCAGTCATATACAACAGCCACTTTTGCATAGGTATTACAGCCTGCAATTTCCTTTATCTTTGCCAGACTGTCTCCTACTTCTGTCACTTCTCTAAATACACGGGTATCCTCTCCCCCATAATGGTCAATGACTGCTCCGTGAAACTTTTCGCTGGAACCTCTGCTCTGGCGAAGCTGGAAATACAATACGCCATCCGAGCCATGTGCCACAGCCTGCATAGATGCCGCATGAAGCATACCCGGTTTTTTCAGCTTACTAACCGGCTGCCAGTTGGTTGCAGAGGGACAACTTTCCATAAGTAGAAAAGGTTTCTTCTGAATACTCCTCATAATATCATGCTGCATACCACTGTCCATAGCAGTAAGATATTCTGCTTTTTTATGCCACTGGGGATAATTGTCCCAGGAAATAAAGTCCACAGTATCTTTAAATTTATGGTAATTCAGCCCCTGGTAATCATACATCATATTTACTGTGGTTGGCTTATTGGAACCTGCGTCCCGGATAGCCTGAATTTCATGTTCTGTGAAATCAACGGTTCTGTCCGTGACAAAACGCTTCCAATCCAGATTTAGTCCGTGCAGGGCAGATTCTCCCCTGTCAGACGGACTTTCTATCTGTGAAAAATCCTGATATATATGACTCCAGAAAGTAGTTGCCCAAGCTTTGTTTAAGTTTTCAACCGTTTTATATTTTTCCTTCAGCCACTTGCGAAACTCTTCCTGACACAGAGGGCAGTGACATTCTCCTCCGTACTCATTGGAAATATGCCAGGCTATGACTCCCGGATGATTTCCAAACTGTTGTGCCAGCTTTGTATTGATGATTCTGACCTTTTCCCTGTATACGGGGGAGGTATAGCAGTGATTATGCCTTCCCCCGAACAGATTTCTGTGACGGTCTGCCTCTACCCGCAGCACTTCCGGATATTTATCTGCCATCCACTTTGGCCGGGCGCCGGAAGGTGTGGCCAAAATCACAGAAATATCATTTTCATATAACCGATTAATAATTTCCTGCATCCATGCAAAATGAAACTCCCCCTCATGAGGTTCCAAAACGGCCCAGGAAAAAATGCCCAGTGATACTTCGTTAATTCCTGCTTTTTTAAAATATGCAATATCTTTTTCCAGTATTTCCGGGAAATCCAGCCATTGTTCCGGATTATAATCACCCCCGTGAATCATTTTTCCGAACTGAACGTCTTTTTTCATAAATACTCCTATCAGATTCCCATGAATCCAAACTTAAATTCCATCTTTTCGCTGACATTCAGCAGATATTCTTCATGTGTCTTAGCGCCCCAGCTGTCATCTCCGCCTACGCCCATCTGCTGTTTGGATACTCTTACCACCGTATAATGTACCTGCGGCAATTCAAAATCATGTCTGGCATTTTCCATTTCATGCGGTGTGTACGGAAGCGCAGAGAAATTCATACTGTCACCGGTGAAGAGCATGCCCCTTCCCTTCTTATCTGTTACAGAAGCCCAGCGAACCCCTGTTTTATTGCCGCATTCCTGTGGATTTAAGTATAAAGCCATATTATCCTGCACCTTATTTTCATAAATGCCCAGTTTTGCGCCTCTTCTTCTGTCCTCATAAGTCTCTTTCGGTCCCATACCGTACCAGGAAACATGGTCGTAATCCGCGTCAAGCTTAAATATTACGCCAAATTCCGGCATATCACCCAGTTCTTTGACCGGGTCATAGGTTAATGCAGTTTCAATATAGCCATCTGCATATACCTTATAGGAAAGCTGACATTCCGCTTCCGGTGTAGTTGGCATGAAATAGGTATAAGTTATCTGTGCATAATCTTCTTTTACTTCAATTTCCGGCATTTTACTATCCGGGTAACGTCCCTCTGAAGGTCTCTTGTGAGACAAATACAGGCTGGCCAGTTTCCACTGTCCATAGCGGGCAGGCATTAAACTTCCTTCGTCATTATCCGTTGGGGTTCTCCAGAAATTAGGCTTTGGAATCATTTTAATCATTTCCACGCCTCCATAACGGTAAGAAACCAGACCTCCGTTTAAGTAGGAAAACATCACTTCAAAGTTTTCTCCCCTGACACCGAAATTGTGAATGCTGCGGATAATGTTCATCTCGCCTCTGTGGGATTCCGCTTCTCCCTCTACTTTATAAACCGCTTCACCGAAAGCCACTTCATGTCCCCTCTTGGCCCAGAGTGTATCTTCTTTCAGAGTAAAGGAAACTGTGACCGTATACTCTCCCGGCAAGGTCTGTACCGGTACCGGAAGGACATAGATATCCTCACTTAAAGGCTCTGTATGGGTTTCCATAGGCACTTCCAAAATTTGCTTTCCATCTTTTTTGAGCATAACGGTACATTGGAAAGTATCTGTGTTTACAAACAGATTTTTATTGATAACCTTAACAGACTCCTTGTCTACCTGTGCAGTGATATTCTGATAGTTGAATTTGACCTCCTGCATTTTCGGGGAAGGATTTCTGTCCTTGCCATAAACAATCCCATGGCCGCTGAAATTATAATCGCATGGATGCTCATCAAAATCTCCGCCATAGGCCTGGTATTCCCTGCCATAGCGGTCTTTCTTGTCAATAGACTGGTCAATATAATCCCAGATAAAACCGCCCTGATACAAAGGTTCCGTATCTGTCAAATCTGTATATTTGTGCATGGCCCCACAGGAATTTCCCATAGCGTGTGTATATTCGCAACAGATAAACGGCTTGCTTCTGTCTTTTTCCAGAAAAGCTTTGATGTCTTCCACTGTGGTGTACATCTGGCTTTCCATATCGCTGGTATCATTGTAACGCCTGTCATGCATAACCCCTTCATAGTGCACCAGACGAGTGGGGTCTTCCTTTCTGTAGAACTGGGACATCTCATAAATATCTTTTCCACCAAAGGATTCGTTTCCACAAGACCAGATGAGGATACTTGGATGGTTTTTATCTCTCTGGTACATAGAATTTACGCGGTCCAGCATCATAGAAAGCCATTCCGGTCTGTCACAGGGCACTACGCCGTCATATTCCCCGCTTCCCTCCTGAACAGTATCCCAGGAACCATGGCTTTCCAGATTGTTTTCTGCAATCATATAAAGTCCGTATTCATCACACAAATCATAAACCATAGTATCATTTGGATAATGACTGGTTCTGATGGCGTTAATGTTATTTTGTTTCATGGTGACAATATCTTTTACAACATCTTCCCTTGCAGCATGACGTCCTGTAAGAGAACTGAATTCGTGGCGGTTTACACCCTTAAAGACTATTCTCTTTCCGTTAAGCATCATAAGATTGTCTTTCATCTCAAAATGCCGGAATCCCACTTTCTGAGGAATCATCTCTTCCAACTCTCCATCTGTATTCCAAACCTCCAGAAGCAAATCATAAAGTACCGGTGTCTCCGCACTCCAGAGTTCTGGTTTTTCCACATTCATATGAAGAATTGTTTCCTGCTGCATTTCTTCTTCCAAAGTCTGCACAGCTTTCCCGTCCTTTGACAGAGTCAGGCGCACACGTCCTTCTTTAGATGCTTTGATTTTCACTTCCAAATCTGCCGCTGTATAAGTATCATTTAAGAATGTTCTGACTCTTAAATCTTCTACATGTACTTCCGGCACTGTGAATAAATACACATCTCTGTAAATACCGGAAAAACGGAAAAAGTCCTGGTCCTCGCACCAGCTGCTGCTGGTCCACTTAAATACCTGAGCTGCCAGCTTATTTCTGCCTTCTTTCATAAACGGTGTCAGATCAAATTCTGACGGTGTAAAACTGTCCTCACTGTATCCTACAAAAGAACCGTTCAGCCAAAGAGCCAGTCCGCTCTCCGCTCCCTGGAAAGAGATAAAGATTTTTTTGCCCTTCATGCTTTCCGGTACTTCAAAATATTTTACATAGCTGGCCACCGGATTAAAATGGGTGGGAATTTCTCCCGGCTTAATCTCTTCTCTTCCTTCCCATGGATACTGCACATTGGCATACTGAGGCACATCATAACCTTCCATCTGAATATGCGCAGGAACACGGATATCGTCCCAGGACAGACAGCAGTATTCTTCTTTTTCAAATCCCTGCACCGTGCTTTCATAATTCTTTGCATAGTGGAACTTCCATAACCCGTTCAGGCTATACTTAAAGCTTTCCTCCTGCTGCATCATAGCCTCGGCTGAGGAATAATATCTGTGGCTGGAATGTGCCGGCATACAGTTGTCTTTAAAATATTCCGGATTTTTCACCATGGAATAATCGAATCTGTTCATCTCATTTCCTCCTTGAATCGTGCGTAATTATAACTTTATTGTACCATTGATAAGGCTTTTGTTGTATGATATGTTTAGCTAAATAATATAACATTTTGAAACAGGAGATTCTTATGCCTATTTATTTCAGAAACACCCCTGTAAAACAGCCTTTCCTGTTTGATTCCATAGGATATGACTGGTATCAGGAGCCTATGAACCGTCCCAAGGGATATCCTCATTTTCATTACCTGCAAACCGAGCAGGGTATGGGACAAATACATATTCAGGGAAAACATTACACGCTGAATCCGGGAGAGGGGCTGTTTATCGCCCCTTTTGTGGGACATTCTTATCAGAGCATTTCAAAGGAAGAATGGCACACCTGCTTTTTTACTCTAACCGGAACTCTGGAAAGCAATATCGGCAGGCTTTTGGACAACCAGCAGATTATTTGTGTCGAAAAAGAACTGGGAACTCTTCTGCGAAAGGAAATTGTCCGCATAGCGGGAAAATTTGAAACTCTTCCTGTAGATGCAAAATCCCTTTCTGTAGACTGTTACAGCCTTTTGATGCATTTCGTAGATGGCGGATACACCAAAGACTTGGAAAAAGAGGTTCTTTACAAACGTTATGTGGAGCCTGTGTTAAAGAGAATTGAAACAGATTATGCCTCAGAACTGACCATACAGGAATTAAGTCAACAGGTATATGTCACACCACAGTATCTCTCCCGTCTGTTTCGCCGCTTTCTGGACTGCTCTGCCTATGAATATCTGACAGCCTGCCGCATTAATAAAGCTAAGGAACTGCTGTTGACAGACAACAGCCTGGAGATACAGGAAATTGCCATTCGTACAGGATTTTCCGATGCCAGTCATTTCATTGCCATGTTTAAAAAGGCAGCAGGATTTACGCCCCGTGAATTCCGAAAAATTAACGGCTAAAAACAGGAAAGCGAAACCACAGTGTACAATCTGCGGTTCCGCCTTCCTGTTTTCTTTATTTTCCTTCATTCTCCTGAATGACTTTTTCAATGCGCCGTTTTACTTCTGCGGCAATCTCCACGGTCTTCATATCCTTGTACTCTTCATACAGCATAGGTTGCAGAATATGAACCTGTACCTTGATTTTCTCTATGGATTTCGTGTCAAAAGACTTGTAAGAGTCAATCAGAGCCACCGGAACAATGGGACATCTGGCTTTCGTAGCGCTTTTAAAGCTTCCCCCTTTAAATTCATGTACATGGTTGGGGTCCTTGGTCCTGGTTCCTTCCGGAAATATCAGGTAGTTCCTTCCCGATATAACTTCCTTTGTCACCTGCTGAATGACCTTCATGGACTGCCTTACATCTTCCCGGTCAATGGCATAGGCTTTCATACAGGCAAATACCTGCTTTAAGAACGGAATGTTCTGCACTTCTTTCTTCATGACCACAGAAAAGGGTCTGGGGCAGGCCTGCATAATGGCAAGCACATCAAACAGTCCCTGGTGATTCGGGAAAAGCATAAAGCCGTCCTCTTTCGGAATATTGTCCTGTCCATGAATGTCAATGACAATCCGTCCGCCCTTAATGGCGCGCCGGTCAATAAAACGAAGCATTTTATAACGCTCTTCCTCTGTATACTTCTCTACATGCCTTGCATAGTAACACAATTTAAACCACATAAAGGGCACCAGCAAAATGTTGTATGCCACCATAAGTAATATTCGTTTCACTGTCTTTCTCCCCTATCTGGACAATTCTTTAAACTTATTCTGCAGACTGTTCTCGTACTTTGGATTTTTTCTGATAAACGCCTCATATTCCTTTTCGTATTTCTTGTAGTCCTCTGTTTTCACAAATTCCTGATAATTTTCCCTGGATGCCTGGCTCATCTCGTCCGTCACATCTTTTGCCGGGACTGCATAATACTTCTTGTCCTTCTCCTTCACATAATAAAAGGACAGCGCCGGGACTTCCTGGATTTCTTTTTTTATCTCCACCTCATAATTGTACCAGACGTAAACCAGCTTTTTCTTATCTGCTGTTCCAAGAGTATCTGCTTTTTCAAATTTTACTTTATCTGCCTCATGGGCTTCAAAATACTTCATGTTGTAGTTCATCTCTTTTTGCACGGCGTCATCTGTCTTCTTATCCAAATCCAGACCAAAGCACTTTTTTACCGCCTCCCCATCTTGATTCTGATAAGCGCTGATGAGAGATTTCACTACCGCTTCCGGTGTTTTATGGCTGACCTTTGTACCGCAGCCTGCGAACAGAATTGCAGTACAAAAAACTGTCCCCAATACCAACCCTCTTATTTTTCTCATCTGTATACTCTCCTAACTTCTCCAATATCTGAAACTTCCTATTCCTGCACCGGTGTCTCCCCTTCTGTTTCCTCTGCAGGTGTTTCTTCCTCTTTCTCTCTGACCTTAGCAATACTTGCAACCGTAATATCATCTTTTAAATCCATCAGTTTCACACCGGAGGTAATTCTTCCCAGAATAGAAATTCCGTCACATTCCAGACGAATGATAATTCCCTCTGTAGTAATCATCATGATTTCATTGCCGCTGTTTACCGCTTTTACTCCGATGACATTTCCGGTCTTCTCCGTAATCTTATAGCACTTCACACCTTTACCGCCGCGGTTCTGACGGGTAAATTCCCCTATGGATGTTCTCTTTCCAAGTCCTTTTTCCGATACAATCAGCAGATAGTCTCCCTGACAGGTAAGCTGCATACCGATAACCTCATCATCCTCAATGAGATTAATACCTCTTACACCCATGGAAACTCTTCCTGTGCTTCGGACATCATTTTCATGAAAGCAGATACACTGGCCGAACTTGGTTACCAGGATAATATCCTTTTTGTTGTCTGTAAACTTCACTTCAATCAGTTCATCATCTTCCCGAAGAGAAATAGCTGCCAGTCCTGTTTTTCTCACGTTGGCATAGTCTTCAATCGGAGTCTTCTTCACCAGACCGTTTCGAGTCGCCATAAAGAGATAGCTTCCCGCCTTAAATTCCCGGATAGGAATAACTGCGCTAATCTTTTCATCCGGCTGTAACTGCAGCAGGTTGATAATTGCCGTTCCCCTTGCCGTACGGCTGGCTTCAGGAATCTCATAAGCCTTGATACGGTACACTCTTCCCGCATTTGTAAAGAACATGAGGAAGTGATGAGTGGTAGTCATCAGCAGTTCTTCAATATAATCGTCATCAATGGTGGACATTCCCTTAATTCCCTTGCCGCCTCTGTTCTGGCTGCGGAAATTGTCTACCGTCATTCTCTTAATATAGCCCAGTTTTGTCATGGCAATGACTGTATTTTCTCTTGGAATCAAATCCTCCATGGAAATATCAAATTCATCATATCCGATAGAAGTTCTTCTGTCATCGCCGTATTTGTCTGCAATGGTCAGAATTTCTTCCCGGATAACTCTCAGCAGCAGGTTTCTGTCTGCCAGAATTGCCTTTAATTCCTTGATTTTCATCTGCAGTTCGTTAAATTCCTTTTCCAGACGCTCACGCTCCATGCCGGTCAGCTGGTACAGACGCATGTTGACAATTTCCTGTGCCTGCACGTCGGAAAATTCAAAGGTTTCCATCAGAGTTTCCTTTGCTTCCACTCTTGTCTTAGATGCACGGATAATGCGGATAACCTCGTCAATTACATCCAGAGCCTTTAAAAGACCGGATACAATGTGGGCTCTTGCCTCTGCCTTATTCAAATCATACTGCGTTCTTCTGGTGACAACCTCTTCCTGATGTGCCAGGTAGTGTTTCAGCATTTCCAGAAGACTCATAACTTTAGGCGTATTGCCTACCAGCGCCAGCATAATTACGCCAAAGGTATCCTGCATCTGTGTGTGCTTGTAAAGCTGATTCAAAATGACATTGGCATTGGCATCTCTTCGCAGGGTAATACAGATACGCATACCTTCCCTGTTGGAATGGTCATTGATATCCGTAATACCGTCAATTTTCTTATCTCTTACCAGTTCTGCAATTTTTTCAATAAGTCTGGCTTTATTTACCATATACGGCAGTTCTGTGACAATAATCTGGCTCTTGCCGTTTGGCATGGTTTCAATATCCGTTACCGCACGGACTCTGATTTTTCCTCTTCCTGTCCGATAAGCTTCTTCTATGCCTCTTGTTCCCAGAATGGTTGCACCGGTAGGAAAATCCGGTCCCTTGACAATGGACAGAATTTCCTCTATCTCCGTCTCTCTGCCCTCTTCAATCTGGTTGTCAATGATTTTCACCACGGCCTGAATCACTTCCCGCAGGTTGTGAGGGGGAATGTTCGCCGCCATACCGACTGCAATACCGGAAGTTCCGTTTACCAGAAGGTTCGGGTATCTGGAAGGCAGCACCGTAGGTTCTTTCTCTGTTCCGTCAAAGTTCGGCACAAAGTCAATGGTATTCTTGTTAATGTCTGCCAGCATTTCCATGGAAATCTTGCTCAGACGTGCCTCTGTATATCGCATGGCAGCAGCGCCATCACCGTCTACAGACCCAAAGTTCCCGTGTCCGTCAACCAGAGGATATCTCGTAGACCATTCCTGTGCCAGATTTACCAGTGCTCCATAAATAGAGCTGTCGCCATGAGGATGATATTTACCCATTGTATCACCAACAATACGCGCACATTTACGATGCGGCTTGTCAGGTCCATTATTCAGCTCGATCATTGAATACAGGATTCTTCTCTGTACCGGCTTTAATCCGTCTCTGACATCCGGCAGGGCACGGGATGCGATAACGCTCATCGCATAGTCGATATAGGAAGTCTCCATTGTCTTTTTCAGGTCAACTTCATGGACTTTATCAAAAATATTATCTTCCATGTTCCTTCTCCTTGTTTTTTAAGTGTATTGCAATTCTATATATCCAGATTTTTAACAAATCTGGCATTTTCTTCAATGAACTCTCGTCTTGGTTCTACCTTGTCTCCCATCAGTGTAGTAAATGTCAGATCCAGTTCGGAAGATGTCTCGTCATCCATAGTCACCCTCAAAAGTACACGATGCTCCGGATCCATTGTTGTCTCCCAGAGCTGATCCGCATCCATTTCACCAAGACCTTTATAACGCTGAATCTTATTATTGCTGTCACGTCCTACTTCTGTAAGAATCTCATTTAATTCCTCATCACTGTATGCATACCAGACTTTTTTATTTTTTTCCAGCTTATACAGCGGCGGCTGTGCCAGATACACATAGCCTTCTCTGATCAGATCCGGCATAAAACGATATAAAAATGTCAGAAGCAGGGTGCTGATATGCGCACCATCCACATCGGCATCGGTCATGATAATAATCTTATGATACCGCAGCTTGGAAATATCAAAATCCTCATGAATTCCTGTTCCAAACGCCGTGATCATAGCCTTGATCTCCGCATTGGCGTAAATCTTATCCAGCCTTGCTTTTTCTACATTCAGGATTTTTCCTCTCAGTGGAAGGATCGCCTGTGTCGCACGCTGTCTCGCTGTCTTTGCAGAACCACCCGCTGAATCTCCCTCGACGATGTAGATCTCACAGTTTTCCGGATTTTTGTCTGAACAATCCGCCAGTTTTCCAGGCAGGGACATCCCCTCCAGAGCTGATTTTCTTCTGGTCAGATCTCTGGCCTTTCTTGCTGCTTCTCTTGCTCTTTGTGCCATCAGAGATTTCTCTACTGTCTGTTTTGCGACAGACGGATTCTGCTCCAGGAAAATCTCAAGCTGAGTGCTGACAATGTTGTCCACTGCTCCACGCGCTTCACTGTTTCCGAGCTTCTGCTTGGTCTGACCCTCAAACTGCGGCTCTCCGATCTTAACACTGACAATCGCTGTCAGACCTTCACGAATGTCATCACCTGACAGATTCGGCTCATTGTCCTTGAGCAGTTTATTCTTTCTGGCATACTCATTAAAGGTCTTCGTCAATGCCTTTCTGAATCCCTCAATATGAGTTCCCCCTTCCGGAGTTGTAATATTGTTTACAAATCCATACGTATTGTCACTGTAGGAGTCGTTATGCTGCATGGCCATCTCGACAACTACTCCGTCTTTTTCGCCTTCACAATAAATGATCTGGTCATACAAAGGTGTCTTGCTTTTGTTCAGATAAGTGACAAACTCTTTGATTCCACCCTCGTAATGAAATGTATGCTCTCTGATTTCTTCTTCACGAAGATCCTGCAGAATAATCTTCAGCCCTTTTGTGAGAAATGCCATCTCACGCAGTCTCTGCTTTAATACATCGTATTCAAATACAGTCTCTTCAAAGATCTCGCCATCCGGAAGAAATGTAACTTTTGTTCCGGTTTTATCCGGATCACATTCACCGACTACTTTTAACGAATACATCGTCTTTCCGCGTTCATATCGCTGTTTGTAAATTTTTCCTTCGTTGTAGATCTCAACTTCAAGCCATACAGAGAGCGCGTTGACAACGGACGCACCTACTCCGTGCAGACCTCCGGATACTTTGTATCCTCCTCCGCCGAATTTTCCGCCGGCGTGAAGAATCGTAAATACAACCTCTACCGCAGGAATCCCTGCCTTGTGGTTTAATCCAACCGGGATTCCTCGTCCGTTGTCAACGACCGTCACAGAATTGTCCGGATTGATACTCACATTAATCGTATCACAATATCCAGCCAATGCCTCATCTACCGCATTGTCTACAATCTCATAAACCAGATGGTGAAGGCCCCTGGCAGAGGTGCTGCCGATATACATACCGGGACGCTTTCTTACTGCCTCAAGTCCTTCCAGGATCTGGATCTGATCTGCTCCGTATTGCTGCTCTGCCATGTTCTATATCTTCCTTTCTTTTCAGGTGTTCGTCTAATTCTGGCT
>ENA-ORTD01002107-ORTD01002107.1-human-gut-metagenome-genome-assembly--contig:-NODE-2107-length-12138-cov-2.875528_pt1 | contig 12138 bp, 10 predicted proteins | sample MGYA00241907_ERZ509178 | MGnify/ENA primary metagenome ERZ509178 (study PRJEB26280, sample SAMEA2338793) | human gut metagenome | biome: human gut; feature: human-associated habitat; material: faeces...
TGGTCCACGTAGATGAACAGCTTCTCATCCTCCAGCCACTCGAAGGTGTTGATGGCCAGATAGTGACGCCCATCCGGGTAGATGATGAAGGCGTCCGTGGGGTACTTGTTCTGATAGGCCTTTTTGACTGCGGAACGGGGGCAGATTTCCGGATCGCCGCAGCCGGAGAGGTCCGGAACTGTGGGCACGACCACCACCGTGGGGTCCGCCCCCTCCTTCCAGCCCACGATCAGGCTGCCGTAGGTAGTCTTGCTGCCGTGGACCAAGCCGTAGTTGAACCGCTTCGCATCCTCCGTATAGGCGGCCACCAGCTGGTACTGCCCGCCGTCGGGCACCACGCTGTCAAACAGGCGGCGCATCTTCTGCTTGCTGTCCGCGCTTTTGACCTGGTCAATTTCAGGTCCCTTGAAGAGTTTTCCGAAAATTCCCATGACAATCCCTCTTTAATATCTTAATTTTATATTGACCATTTTATTTTATCTGGTCAATATATGAGATATCATACCAAAAGAAACCGGATTGCGCAACCGGGTAATTATCAGCGCACAAAAAAAGACCGCCCATCAGCGGTCTTTTTTTGCGTTGCGCAGGGAGCCCAGATAGTTCACCAAAAATTTCACGTGCAGCGCCGCCGTCTCCTCCAGGTGCGAAGGAAACAGAAATGGCATGGATTCCGGCGCGGAGTTATAGATCAGGAGGCAGGAGAACACCAGGTTCGCCAGCACCTCAGGGGCGCAGTCCTCCTGCCGGATGTCCAGCAGCGCCATCAGGCGCAGAAAGAAATCCCGCTGCCCGGGCCGGAAATCCTGGAATCGCTCCGGCGTCAGGCGGCTGTGCAGATCCGCCTCCTCCCCCTGGGTCATCACCAGGATGCCGTTTTCCCGGTGGCGGAGGATCGTCCGGAAAAAAGACTCCACGTGCTCCTCCCAGGTCCCCTCCGGCCGGGCCAGCTCCTGTTCCAGCAGCCGGAGCAGACGGCAGCGCTGCTCCTCCATCATCTGGAGGGAAAAATCCTCCAGCGAGTCAAAAAACGTGTAGAAATAGGGCTTGGAAATCCCCACCGCCGCGGCGAGCTCCGCCAAGTGCAGCCCCTTCAGACCCTTGCTTACGGCCATATTCAGCCCCGTGTCCAGCAGAGCCTGCCGCACCCGGGCCCGGTCCTCCTCTGTATAGGTCTTGCGGGCCATGGCATTCCCTCCCCTTTTTCATCTGGTGCCAGTATAACACAATTCCCGGGAAAAGAAAACCGTTCTGCCGCGCATCCCCCAAAAAGCAACCCGGCCGCTGTGCGCGGCCGGGTTGCTTTTGAAGATCTCACGCCTCCGGCATGGGCTTGCCTAGGCGCTTGTACATGGTCTTTTTCACCGCCCGGAGGATATTCTCATACCCGGTGCAGCGGCACAGGTGGCCGGAGAGGAGTTTTCTCAATTCATCGTCCGTGTACTCCTTGCCGCTCTCCAGGATCTCCACTGCCGTCAGGATAAAGCCCGGCGTGCAGAAGCCGCACTGGATGGCCGCCTCGTCCACAAAGGCCTGCTGGATGTCGCTGAGCTCGCCGTTAGGGCCCAGCAGCCCTTCCAGGGTGCGGATGTGCTTGCCCTCCGCCCACACGGCCAGATAAATGCAGGAGTTGTATGCCTCCCCGTCGATCAGGACGTTGCAGGCGCCGCACTCCCCCACCTCGCAGCCCTTCTTCACGGAGGTCATCCGGAAGTCGTTGCGGAGCATGTCCGTCAGGCTGGCCCGCACGTCCACCGTGCGTTCCACGTCCTTGCCGTTCAGATTGAAGTGAACAGTCTGATACTGCATCACATGCTTTTCCATCACAGGTCACCTCCCGCCAGCTTCACCGCTTCGATGAACGCCCGCCGGGCGCTCTCCACCGCGATGTGCATCCGGAAATCCTTGGCCGCCCGCCAGGAGTCCCGGGGATTGATGTCCTCCTTCACCGCCTGGGCAAAGCGATCCGCCAGCTCCAGGCTCACCGGCTGTCCGGCGGCCAGCTCCTCCGCAGCCGCCGCCCGCAGGGGCACCGGCCCCGCCACGCCGAAGGCTACTCTCGCCCGCTCCACGGTCTTTTTGTCGGCGGAAAGGCGGACGTTCACAGAGGTTCCCAGGGTGGCGATGTCCATGGCATTCCGCATGGCATACTTTATATAGTGGCCAAATGTGTCAATATAACTGTCTTTTTCGATCAGGATGGCCGTTTGGATCTCGCCGGGACGGATATCCACCTTGCCTGCCCTGATGTAGAACTCCCGGATGGGCTGGCGGCGGATACCGTCCGGTCCCGTCAGCTCCACAATGGCGTCGTAGGCGTGGAGAGTGGAGGCGGAGTCCGCGGAGGGGACACCGTTACAGGTGTTACCGCCCCCAATAGTTCCCGTGTTGCGGATCTGGGGACCGCCCACCTGGTCCACGGCCTCTCCCAAAACATGGAGGTATTTCTGGATCAGGGGATCCCGGGTAATGTGGGAAAAGCTGGTGAGGGAGCCGATCCGCAGGGTGCCGTCTGCCTCCAGGGTCACGCCCCGGAGTTCATCCAGCCCGTAGATGGAGATCAGCTCCACCCCGGCCCGCTTGCCCTCCCGCATCTGCACCAGCACGTCGGATCCGCCGGCGATGATCTGGGCATCCGGATGGGCCACCCGGAGGGCCACCGCGTCCTGAACGCTCTCCGCCTGATACAGGGCTTTCATATCATACATGAGTGGTTCCCTCCTTTAGTCTTCGATCAGCCCAGCCTCTTTGAACCCGCGGTAGAGGACATGGGGCGTGATAGGGCATGCGTCAAAGGCCACACCTGTGGCGTTCAGGATGGCGTTGCGGATGGCCGGCGCCGGCGAACAGGCCGGGGGCTCGCCCAGGGCCTTGGTGCCGTAGGGAGAGGTGGGCTCCGGGTTTTCCACGAACGCCGCCTGGAGCGTGGGATGGTCCATAAAGGTGGACAGCTTGTAGTCCAGCAGATTGTTGTTCAGGGGCTTTCCGGTCTTCTCGTCGAACTTCAGCTCTTCACTGAGGCCGTAACCGATGGCCATGGACATGCCGCCGTGGACCTGGGCCTCTGCCAGCGCCGGGTTGATGAGGGTGCCGCAGTCGTGGACGTTGACCAGATTCAGCAGCTTCACCTTGCACAGAGGGACGTCCACCTCCACCTCTGCGAAGGAGCAGCCGAAGGAGTAGGCGTTGGACTTGATCTGGGCCGTGGTCTCGGCGGTGATGTGCTGACTGTGCTCCAGGGAGTAGAGGCTCTCCGTTGCCAGCTCGCCCAGAGTCCTGAGGACCCGGCCGTCCTCCTTGCGGATGATTTTGCCGTCCACCAGATCCAGAACAGACACCGGCATCCGGGTCTGCTCGTGGGCGATCTGCAGAATCCGCTCCCGCAATGCTTGAGCCGTCTGCATGATGCTGAAGCCGCCGATGTACGTCTGCCGGGAGGCGTAGGCACCGGTGCCGAAGGGCGTCACGTCCGTGTCCTGGGTGGACACCACATGGACGTCCTCCACCGGGATACCCACCGCGTCCGCCACCATCTGGGAATAGGCGGTGTCGCAGCCCTGGCCGATCTCCGTCTCACCGGTCTGGAACTGGAGGGAGCCGTCCTGGTTCAGCACCATCCGGCAGGAGGAGGACTCCAGCGAGATGGGCCACACGGCCGTGTTGTACCAGAACACCGCAAGGCCCACGCCCCGACGGACAGGGCCGGTCTGGTTCTGGTATTCCCGATATTTCCGCTGGTAATCCAGCATCGCCATTCCCTTGTCCATGCACTGGTTGAAGGTGTCGGCGTACAACTCGTTTCTGGAGAAGCCGTCGGTATACCCCACCGGCATCAGATTCTTCCGGCGGAATTCCATAGGCTCCATCCCGATAGCCTGACAGATGTCGTCGATGTGGCACTCCCCGGCCCACATGGCCTGGGGGATCCCATAACCACGCATGGCACCGGCGGCGGGGCGGTTGGTGTAGACCGTCCAGCAGTCGCACTCCAAATTGTCGCAGGGGTAGAGCTGGGGGAAGGCGCCCATGCCCTTGGCCACGATGCTGTGGCCGTGGGAGGCGTAGGCCCCCTGGTTGGACCAGGCCTCAAACTTCCGGGCCACCAGGGTGCCGTCCGGCCGGACGTAGGAGATGATGTGGGTGCGGATGGCGTGGCGGACCCGGTTAGAGACAAAGGTCTCCTCCCGGCTGCACTCCAGATGCACCAGCCGTCCCCCCACCTGGGTGGAGAGCCAGGCGCACAAAGGCTCGTACAGAGCGTCCTGCTTGTTGCCAAAGCCGCCGCCGATGTAGGGCTTGATGATCCGCACCTTGCCCCAGGGCAGACCAAGTGCCTGCCCCACCACCCGGCGGATGATGTGGGGGATCTGGGTGGAGGTGACCACCACGATGCGCCCCCCCTCCATCCAGGCGTAGGAGATGGGGTTCTCGATGTGGCAGTGCTGCACCTGCTGGGTGTCGTAGTGTCCCCGGAACTGGTAATAGGCGGGGCAGGCCAGCACGTCCTCCACGCTGTGGAAGTCCGGCTCCGGCATGGGCGTGCGGAGATCCATCCGGGCCAGGATGTTGTCCGGGTGCTCCTCGTGGAGCACCGGCGCGCCCTCCGCCATGGCCTGCTCCGGCTCCAGCACCACGGGGTACTCCTCATACTCCACCCGGATGAGCTCCAGGGCCCGCCGGGCGGTGATCTCGTCCTCCGCCACCACGGCGGCGATGTCGTCGCCGTAGATGCGCACACGGCGGTTGAGCAGCTTGCGGTCGGACACGTCCTGGTGGGCCTTCTCCACGCTCCAGGGGTGGCCGGGGGTGGGGTACTGGATGTCCGGCACGTCAAAGCAGGTCAGCACCTTCACCACCCCGGGCAGGGCCTGGGCGGCGGAGATATCCATGGACTTGACCCAGCCGTTGGCAATGGTGCTGTGGAGAATCTTCGCCTCCAGCACCGGACGGGGGCAGAGATCGTCGGTGTATTTGGCGCGGCCGGTCACCTTGTCGGCGGCGTCCACGCGGGGGATGCTCCTCCCGACTTCCATAAAACGCACCTCCTTCTGTTTATGCCTCCAGTATACCGCACCGGGCAGGAAAAGGAAAGCCCGATCTTTCCCCACGCCGCATTCCACTAAATCAGGCCCATACCCTTATTTTTTGCGGCACCCAGCCGAATTAAGAGTAGGGTTATTTTCCTGTTTCTCAATAGTTATGTGTTGCTGCCTGGCACAGGAGTCCAAGGCGTTTCCCCGATCAACAAGGAAAAGAGTGATATGGCTTGTATAGGATTGCAGTTTGTGACGACAACCGGGAAATTCTTACCCAGGTCTGTACCACGCTGAGCGGTTCCCCCCTGGGAAAGGAACTGGAGCTGACCCCCTTCCATTCCGGTGCGGCGCTGGCTGCCGCCCTGCGGAGTGGAGCCCGGTTTGCGCTGCTTATCCTGGACATCGAACTGGATACCGTGGACGGCGTTGCCATTGGGCGCCTGCTGCGGGAAGAGCTGCGGGGTTCTGTGACACAGCTTTTGTATATCTCCGGCCAGCAGCAGTACGCTATGGCTCTGTTTGATACCCGGCCGCTCAATTTTTTGCTCAAGCCCCTAGACGAGGCAAAGCTGCTGGATTGTGTGGTTCAGGCCATCCGCCTGACCCGTCCCGAAGAGGCCGTGCTTACCGTTTTAGTGGAGCGGACGCCCCGCGCCCTGCCGACCCAGGCCATACGTTATATTGAAAGCTACCATAAGCGGATCACCGTTCATTCCGTCCAGCATGAACTGGTGTGCCGTGACAAGTTGGACACTGTGGCCCGCCAGCTCCCGGAGCAGTTTTTTCTGCGTATTCACCAGTCCTTCCTGGTCAACACCCTGTATGTCCGCCGCATCCAATATGATCGGCTCACTCTGGACGACGGAACAGAGCTGCCCATCAGCCAGTCCTACCGGCGGGTGGTGCGGGGGCGCCTGCTGAGATGGACTCCCGGGGGGATGGTGCTATGACCGACCTGCAAACCGCCTCCTACCTGCTCATTAACGGGTTTCACTGGTACCTCTACCGCCGCCTGCTGACCCTCTTTCTGGGCCAGCGCAGGGTGGGATGCCCGGCAGAGGCGGCAGGCTACCTGTGTGCCTATGTACTCAACAGCCTGTGCTTTCTGTTGGTCGGCGTCCCCCTGCTGAACCTGGCCTCCTCCCTGCTCCCCCTGCTGCTGCTCTCCCTGCTCTACCGTGCTCCGCATTGGCAAAGGCTGTGGTCTGCGCTGGTCATCTACGCCGCCAGCTTTCTGCTGGATACATTGGTCTTTCTGCTAATGCCTGCCCATACCTCCCAGCTTGGAAACCTGGTATCCGCCCTGCTCCTGTTTTTTATGGCCCTGGTGTTGGAAAAGCGTTGTCCCTCTTCCGAAAAAGAGCTTCAGCCGGACGGCCCCTTCTACTGGTTCGCCGTACTTCTGATTCCCTCTACCTCCATTGCCATGGTCATACTTTTGTTTTACTTTGCCCACTGCCCTGCCTGGCTGTCCCTGCTTGTGGATGGGATGCTCATTCTTCTCAACCTCCTGGTATTCCATCTCTACCGGCAGGTGGGACGCAGCTATTACGCGCAGTACCGCGCCCGTATACTGGAGCAGCAGAATCAGGCCTATGCCAACGAAGTAGCCCTTTACCAATGCGGGGAACGGGAGCTCCGCACCCTGCGGCACGATATGCGCAACCACTTGGCCGCCCTACATTTGTTGGCCGGCCAGCAGGACACCGGAGCACTGCAGGGTTACCTGGAACAGTTTTCGAAATGTTTAGAGCCCTCGGCCCTCTGGGCCAGCAGCGGCAATCCCGAACTGGACAGCCTGATCAACTTCAAGTTAGCCGAGGCCCGGCGGGCAGGGGCGCAGGTGCGGGCAGAGCTCCGCCTCCCCGCAGGGCTTTCCCTTCCCCTCTTTACCGTCAACACTATCTTGGGTAATCTCCTGGATAACGCGGTGGAGGGACTGGCCCGTTGCCCCCAAAAGGAGCTGTCCCTCGCCCTGTGGGCGGACAGGGGCCTGTGCCGCCTCCGTGTGGAGAACACCTTTGACGGCACGCTTTTGCAGGATCACGAGGGCAACTTTAAAACGAGAAAGGCAGGAACCTCCCTGCATGGTATGGGGCTGGACAGTGTACGCCGGGCCCTGTCCTCTCTGGACGGCTTTTTACAGGTACGGATTGAGGGCCGCCGCTTCATTGCCGAGGCCATCTGGTATCTGCCCGAGCACCCCCAAACGACGGATATTACCTCTTAAACGACGGAATCGGCAAACTGGGTAGACGGTACCCTATGTCTACGCTATAATAGCACCACTGTTTGCAGAAAGGTGCTATTACCATGAAAACCTACCATATCACTTTACAAGGCCAGGACTACACCATCTGTTTACGATCCTACTCCGTGGAAATCAACGGAACGCGCTACAAAATCCGCTCTCTTCCGGCGCGGAAGCTGCTGTTTCTGACCATGGAGGTGGATCTCCCAATTTCCGGCGCCCATGTGATGCTGGTGTCCGGCCTGTGGTCCATGGAGCTGGTGGTGGACGGCGTGATGCTGCGCACCGGCAAGCCCTACACCCCCATCGGCAAAATCCCGGTGTGGGCTTATGTGGTGTCTGCCCTTAACCTGGCGCAGATTATGAACGGCGCTGTTGGCGGAGTGCTGGCCGTGCTCGGCATTTTCCTGACCCTTCGGCTGTCCACCTCCGAGAATCTGGCCCCCGCGCTCCGGGTCCTGTTGAGTATTGCCTATCTGGTGGTCTCCTGGGCCGCAGTCTTTGCCCTTGCCTTTCTTCTGGTGAGCAGTGGAACAATTTACTATTAATACAAAGCAGAAACAGAAAGGAGTTTGTTTTGATGCACGAGCATCCTAATTCCCTTTTAAAAGTAGGCTGCCTTCTGTTTATTGTGGGCGGCCTTGCCTCCGCCCTTGTCACGCTGGCCGGACTCCTTCTCTCAGTGGGGAGCATGATGGATTCCGAACTGTATCCCTATGTCGATCAAATGGCCCGGGCACAGAGCGACGGCCTGATCGGCGGCGACGAGATAATGGCTGTTTTCTCCGGATTTGTTTTTGTAATGGGCGCGATTGCCGTAATCATGCTGATCATTGATCTGACGGTTGGTATTCTGGGGCTCTCCCGGAGCCGGCGGCCAGAAAAATACCGCTTTTTCCTGGGTTGGGGAATCCCACTGCTGGTCATCGGCGGTATTGGCACCCTGCTGACCGGGGTGGTTACCCCCAACGGTGTTGCTTCCCTGGTCTGCGGCGTTGCAGCCCCCATTCTGTTTATCGTTGGGGGCATTCAGCAGAACAAAGCCTATAACGAAGCACACACACCCACGCCCTGACGGGATCTATGTATACCATACATATCCATAAAATCCGTACCAAATAACTGAGAGGAGCTTATAACATGAACACCGCAAAGAAACGCATTCTTTCCCTGACCCTGACCATCTGCCTGGCCCTGTCCATGATGCTCACCCTGTCCGCCTGCGGCAAAAAGAACCTGGAGGAGTATTTCAACACCGACACCATGCAGAAGCTTGTCACCTCTTCCATTGAGCAGTACGAATCCCAGGGGATGGAGCTCAAAATGTACGCCGAGGGCGACGAGCTGCACTACGACCTCACCCTGACCACCATCGAGACCACCGATGACGACCGCTCCGTGTATGCCGAGGCCCTGGAGGCAGGACTGGCCGAAACCGCCCAGACCTTCGTGGACGCCGCCAAGGACGTGCAGAAGTCCGTTTCCAATGAGACCGTCCTGGTGGTCGTCACCTATTTTGACGCCGCCGGCGTGGAGCTGGCCTCCCAGTCCTTCTCCTCTGCGGACTGAACCCGGTACGCACCGAGGGAGCTGCACAGGTGCAGCTCCCTTTTTCGCTCCAAAAAGGGGAGCTGACAACTGTCAGCTCCCCTTTTGCTCCTCTTTTTCCCCGGATACGCCGCCGCCCGACAGACGGTTGTAATCGGCAAACAGGTCTGCTGTTCTCTGAAGGATACCTCTCTGCTCCTGGGTCAGCCTGCTTACATCGAGGGTAACGCTGCCCATCCCCCGCCGCCCCAGCAGCGAATCGGTACTCACTCCAAGAATATTCGCAATCCGAATCAGAATATCATAGGAGGGCAGCCGCGTCCCGTTCTCGTAGGCCGACACAGAGGCTCCGGTCACCCCCAGACGGCAGGCAAAATCGGCCTGGGTCATCTTCATTGAGGTCCGATATTCCTTGATCCGCTCCCCTAGGTCTTTCATCCATCCAACCTCCGCCCTTAGCCTGCTACCCTATTTTATCGAATGGCAAAAAACATTTGGTTTTATTTTTATCTACAAGGTGTTGAATATATACCCATGCTGTGCTATACTGTCAGTAGAATTATTTCCTTGTATGCCGTTCTGTTCCCGGATCCCCCTCCGCCGCGTCTTACCCGGTTCAACTCCCCCAAAATACGCGGCCCCGCCGCGGCGTCCGCCTTTGGATGCCTGCCTTCGGGCACTGTGCAGGAGATCTGCATTGCCATATCATCCGACTGAGAGGAGAAAACCAAATGAAAAAACGCATTCTGTCCCTTGCCATGGCCGCCTGCCTGGCCCTGTCCATGATGCTCACCCTGTCCGCCTGCGGCAAAAAGAACCTGGAGGAGTATTTCAACACCGACACCATGCAGAAGCTTGTCACCTCTTCCATTGAGCAGTACGAATCCCAGGGGATGGAGCTCAAAATGTACGCCGAGGGCGACGAGCTGCACTACGACCTCACCCTGACCACCATCGAGACCACCGATGACGACCGCTCCGTGTATGCCGAGGCCCTGGAGGCAGGACTGGCCGAAACCGCCCAGACCTTCGTGGACGCCGCCAAGGACGTGCAGAAGTCCGTTTCCAATGAGACCGTCCTGGTGGTCGTCACCTATTTTGACGCCGCCGGCGTGGAGTTGGCCTCCCAGTCCTTCTCCTCCGCGGACTGATCCCTGGTATAGCTCGGGGGGCGCTGCACAGATGCAGCGCCCCTCTTCTCTTATGCCCGGCGCGAATTGCGCTTGATTTCTGCCCGCCTTGTGCTATCATGGGAGTATGGCAATTCGGAGTAAGGAGGCTTTTGCATGATCGACCTGACCATCCACCGCCAAGCACTGGACCGCAACATCCAAAAGGCCCGGGAGAGCGGCGTCGTCATCCCCACCTTCGAGAACATGAAGCACCCGGAGACGGTACCGGGGCCCATCCGGGCCCGCCTGAGGGGCGTGGGCCTGTGGGATGTGGACCCCCTGAATCTCTTCCGCATCACCTGGAAGAACGAGCCCATGGAATCCGGTGGACTGTACCGCGCCGTACCCAACTACATCGAGCTGCCCCCAGCCCTCACCGGCGTGCCCGCCCGCATCATCGCCCTGGTGGGCAAGTGGTTCCCCACCGGCTGCCACAAGGTGGGGGCCTCCTTCGGCTGTCTGGCTCCCCGGCTGGTCACCGGACAGTTCGACGCCGGGTATCACCGGGCGGTGTGGCCCTCCACCGGCAACTACTGCCGGGGCGGCGCGTTCAACTCCAAGCTGCTGGGGGTCCGGTCGGTGGCCATCCTCCCGGCGGGCATGAGCCGGGAGCGGTTCGAGTGGCTCTCCCAGATCGCCGGGGAGGTGACCGCCACCCCCGGCTGCGAGTCCAACGTCAAGGAGATCTTCGACAAGACCCACGAGCTGCGGCAGGAGCCCTACTGCATGATCTTCAACCAGTTTGAGGAGATGGGCAACCACCTGTGGCACTATCAGGTCACCGGCTCCGCCATCGCCGAGGTCTTTGAGGCGGTCAAGCGCCCCGGCGACCGGCTCTCCGGGGCCTGCTTCACCTCAGGCAGCGCGGGCACCATCGGCTGCGGCGACTACCTCAAGGAGGTCTACCCCGGCCTGAAGCTGGCGGTGGGCGAGGCCCTCCAGTGCCCCACCATTCTGGAAAACGGCTTCGGCGACCACCGCATCGAGGGCATCGGCGACAAACACATCCCCTGGATCCACAATGTGAAGAACACCGACATGGTCATCGACATCGACGATGAGGACAGCCAGCGGCTGGGGCTGTTTAACGACCCGGCCGGCCATGACTACCTGCGGGAAGCCGGGGTGCCGGAGGAGACTCTGTCGCAGCTCTCCCTGCTGGGTATCTCCGGCATCGCCAACGTGCTGTGCTGCGTGAAGCTGTCCAAGTACTACGAGCTGACCGAGCACGACGTGGTGGCCACCGTCCTCACCGACTCGGCGGACATGTACCGCTCCCGTATCCAGGAGCTGGCCGACCAGTATGGCCCCTATGACGGGCGGGCCGCCGCGGTGGACCACGCCCTCCATCTGCTGGGCCTGCGCACCGACGCCATGGCGGAGCTGAACTACTACGACCGCAAGCGGGTGCACAATCTGAAATACTACACCTGGGTGGAGCAGCAGGGCCGCGACATGCACGAGCTCAACGACCTCTGGTACGGCAGTACCTGGGACGACGTGCACCGGCAGGCCGCCGCCCTGGATGAGCTGATCACCGCCTTCAACGAGGAGACCGAGGTGCTCAAGCGCCTGTAAACCGGGGCAAGCAGGGCGATGAGGGCATCGCCCCCTACAGCCGTTACCCTCATAATGTGTAGGGGCTGATGCCCTCATCGGCCCGCCGTCCCACATCCGAAAGGGGGATTTTATGAAATATGTCCTGGGCGCCAAGTGCGTCAAATGCGGGCGGGAGTACCCCGCCGCGCCCGGTCTGACTACCTGTGCCTGTGGGGGCATCCTGGACATCGTATACGACTACGCCGCCATCCGGCGGCACTTCTCCCCCAAATCTCTGGCGGACTGCCGCGACTACAGCATGTGGCGGTACCGGCCCCTTCTGCCGGTGGAGGAGGAGTCCGCCCCCCCGCCCCTGCGGGTGGGCTGGTCCCCTCTCTATAAGGCCGACCGGCTGGCCCAGGCCCTGGGGCTGGATACCCTCTACCTCAAGGACGACGGCCAGAATCCTACGTCCTCCCTCAAGGACCGGGCCTCCGCCCTGGCGGTCGTCAAGGCCCGGGAGGCGGGGGCGGACACCATTGCCTGCTCCTCCACCGGCAACGCCGCCTCATCCCTGGCGGGCAACGCGGCG
>ENA-ORTD01002111-ORTD01002111.1-human-gut-metagenome-genome-assembly--contig:-NODE-2111-length-12118-cov-3.359446_pt1 | contig 12118 bp, 5 predicted proteins | sample MGYA00241907_ERZ509178 | MGnify/ENA primary metagenome ERZ509178 (study PRJEB26280, sample SAMEA2338793) | human gut metagenome | biome: human gut; feature: human-associated habitat; material: faeces...
ATGCTTGGATTCCAGAAGGAAGCTTCGCAAAAGGCGGTTAACTTGATATTGAAAGGTTCGCCTGCACTGGCTGTCGAGCAGGTCATTAAAACAGCCCTAAGAATGCTTTAAGCAATGGATAATTGGCAATTGGCAATTTAGGAGAATTTGGAATTGTCGGTTGTCATTGTCTGTTGTCAATTGTCAATTAACATGAGAAGGACACTGAAATTTATACTCTGGATAACAATTCTACTGTTTGGTGCAGGTCTGTATTCTATGAATACGGATTTTCTGGCCTATGAGATGTCGTTGCCGGATACTGAACAGCCGGTCGTTCCGGATGATACGGTGCCGAAGGTGCGCACCCGCTTTCCGGTAGCTAAGACGGTCCCTGAAGAATATCAGGATCTTACCAAGCAATCACCTGCTGACTTGAAGACGCCGGATAACGTGAAATCAGTGGTCGAATATGATATCAGAACCGGGACGTATGTAGTCCGTACCAAGTTAGGTGATGCCGATCTGACTACTCCTATTTCGTTGACCCCTGAGGAATACCAGGATTATAGTTTCCAAAAATCCGTTCAATCCTACTATCGCCAGAAAAACGAGGAAGAATTTCAAAAGGCGGCTAATAAGCAGTTCAACTTAGCTGATATGCAGTTCAATATCGGTGCGGCGGAACGTATCTTTGGGCCGGGCGGTGTCCGGGTGAAAACGCAAGGTTCGGCCGAAGTGGAGTTAGGCTTGAAGCAGAATAAAACCAAAAATCCCTCTTTGCCGGAACGTGCTCGTAACCGTACCTTCTTTAATTTCGATGAGAATGTTCAATTGAATGTACAGGCATCGGTTGGTAGCAAAGTGAATTTCGATATGAACTATAATACCGAAACCTCTTTTGATTTCGACTCCAAAAAACTGAAATTAGCTTATACCGGGGAGGAAGATGAAATTATCAAGTCGCTGGAAGCCGGAAATGTAAGTATGACAACCAGTAACTCCCTAATCAACGGAGGAGCAGCCCTGTTCGGTATGAAAGCGGATCTCCAGTTCGGGAAGCTGCGAGTCAATGCGTTGTTTGCACAGCAGGAGTCGGAATCGAAAACGGTCAGTTCTAAAGGGGGCGTGCAGACAAAACCTTTCGAATTGACGATTGACCAGTATGACGAGAATCGTCACTTTTTCCTGTCACACTATTTTCGCGACCGCTATGATGAGGCGGTGAAGAACCTGAATACGATTTCCTCTCCCGTCACGATTAGCAAGGTGGAAGTTTGGGTGACAAACAAACGGGCTACTTATGACCAGGCGCGTAACGTGGTCGCTTTTGCTGATCTGGCCGAGCATGATAATATTTCGAATACGACGGTCGTTTCTCCTTCGGGGGCGCTGTCTATCCCCTATAATAATACGAATACATTATATAATACCCTTAACCAGCAATTTACCGGTGCTCGTGATATCAGCACGGTAAATCAGGCGTTGGGAGGAACTTTTGTTAACGGTACGGAGTATGAAGAAGTGGAAAGTGCTCGTTTGCTGGATGCGTCCGAATATACGGTCAATACGAAGTTGGGGTATATCTCGCTGAAAACACAGTTGCAGGCAGATGAGGTATTGGCTGTCGCTTACAATTATACTTATTCGGATGGAAAGACTTATCAGGTTGGTGAGTTCTCGACTGACAATCCTTCATCGGCTGCCTCTTGCCTGTATGTGAAGTTGTTGAAAGGAATTACCATGTCGCCTGATATGCCTTTTTGGGACCTGATGATGAAAAATATCTATTCATTAGGAGCTTACTCTGTCCAAAAAGAGAAGTTCAAGTTGAATATCATGTATCAAAGCGATACAACCGGTACGTATGTCAACTATTTGCCGGAAGGGGCGATTGCCAACCAAATCTTGTTACGAGTGCTGAACCTGGATAGCTATGATTCCAACAATCAGCCGCATCCGGATGGTATATACGACTTTATTGAAGGTGTGACCGTCCTTGCCGATAATGGGAAAATTATTTTTCCAAGTGTGGAACCATTCGGCTCCTATCTGCGTAAAAAGATTAACAATGATGCGATTGCTGACAAATATGTATTCCAGGAACTCTACGACTCGACATTGACTGTCGCCAGACAGATTGCTGAAAAGAATAAGTTCAAACTGGAGGGGGAATACAAAGCCTCTTCGGGTGCCGAGATACAGTTGGGAGCTTCCAACGTAGCGCGAGGTTCAGTGAAAGTAACGGCTGGCGGAGCGATATTAACCGAGAATGTAGATTATACTGTTGACTATACTTCCGGCGTGGTAACGATCCTGAACGAAAGTATTATTTCTGCAGGCACGCCGGTCAGTGTCTCGCTGGAAAACCAGACAGCCTATAACATGCAGCGTAAGACCATGATGGGATTGGACTTGAACTATCAGTTCAACCCGAATCTGATGGTAGGCGCTACCATCATGCACATGTCCGAAATGCCGTTGACCACCAAGACGACGATGGGCGACGAAGCGATAAAGAATACGCTCTGGGGTGTCAATATGGCTTATAAGGGCGAGAGTCAGTGGCTTACCAATATGTTCGACAAGCTGCCGTTGCTGAACCTAAGCAAACCCAGCCAGATATCTTTCAATGCGGAGTTCGCTCATTTGATTGCCGGGCATTACGAAAACAAGAACACGGGGGGATATTCGTATCTGGATGACTTCGAGTCGACACAGAGCAATTTCGACCTCTCCGACCCTTATCCCTGGCAGTTGTCCAGTGTGCCTTATGACGATGGTACGCCCCAATTGTTCCCGGAAGCCGGGCTGACCAATAATATCGATTACGGGAAAAGTCGTGCTTTGCTCGCTTGGTACACGATCGACGGATTGTTCACGCGTAAAAATTCTTCTTTGCGTCCGAAATATATTACGACAAAAGATTTGTCCAACCATTATGTCCGTGCTATCGAGACGAGAGAGTTGTTCCCGCAACGGCAGCAAAGCATGAGTGAAAGTAATACGTTGACAGTTCTGAACATGGCTTACTATCCGCAGGAACGCGGACCGTATAACTTGGATGCCGATAATATTAATCCTGACGGAACATTGCAAAACCCGGAAAAGCGTTTCGGTGGAATGATGCGAAAGATAGACCAGAGTGACTTTGAGACGGCGAATGTCGAATATATCGAATTTTGGATGCTCGATCCGTTCATTTATGATCGTCAGACAACAGGGGGGGATCTGTATTTTAATTTGGGTGAGATATCGGAAGACATATTGAAGGATGAAAAGAAGTTCTTCGAAAACGGATTGCCAATCGATGGCGATACGTCTAAGGTCGATTATACTGTTTGGGGTAAGGTTCCAAAACAGCAGAGTACAGTTTATGCCTTCGACAATACGGCAGGTGCACGTCTGTTGCAGGATGTCGGCCTGAACGGTTTATCCTCGGATGAAGAAAAGGAATATCCGGCTTACCAGGATTATCTGAATAAATTACGCCAGAAATTGAATGCGGTAACCCTAACCGAGATGGAGAACGATCCGTTACAGCTGTCCCCTTTCTTTGATCCGGCCGGTGACAAGTTCCACTATTTTCGTGGTTCGGACTATGATTCTCAGGAGGTGGATATCTTAACACGTTACAAACGCTATAATGGAACGGAAGGAAACTCGAAAGATATCAACGATTCGGGCGAGCGCTACAGCACTTCTTCCAAGACCGTGCCTGATGTAGAAGACATCAATCAGGACAATACTCTGAATAAAAATGAAAAATATTTCGAATACAAAGTCAGGATAACTCCGCAGGATACGGTTGTCGGTGAAAACTTCATTGCGGATAAACGTACTTCATCAGTAAGATTGGCGGATGGTACGACAGAATCCGTTACCTGGTATCAATTTAAGATTCCGGTAAAACAATACCGGGGTCGTGTGGGGGCAATCAATGATTTCAAGACGATTCGTTTCATGCGTATGTATATGACAGGATTTAAGGAATCGGTCGTGTTGCGCTTCGGTACTCTGCAATTGGTACGCGGAGAATGGCGATCCTACGAGCAGGATTTGTCCGATCCGAAGATGCCGCCCGCAGTGAAGGGTAAATTGGAAGTCTCGACTGTCAATATCGAGGAAAACAGTGACAGGGATCCGGTCAGCTATACATTGCCCCCGGGCGTCAGCCGTGTACTGGATCCAAGCCAGCCTCAGATCCGTCAGGAGAACGAACAGGCGCTTTCTTTAAAGATAACGGACCTTGCCGCTCAAGATGCACGTGCCGTGTATAAGAATACGAATTATGATTTGCGGCAGTATAAGCGCTTGCAACTGTTTACACATGCCGAGGCTCCGAAATTGGATGTAAACGATCTTGCAGATGGCGATCTCGCTGTTTTTATCCGCCTGGGATCGGACTATAAGAATAACTATTACGAATATGAAGTACCGTTGAAATTGACTCCGCACGGGGAGTATAACTATAACAATTCGGAACACCAGAAAATCGTTTGGCCGGCAGAAAACATGTTGAATTTCCGTTTGGAGATTTTGACGGACCTAAAACTGGAGCGTAACCGGGAAAAACGGTCCGGTACGAATGGAGTGTCTTTCCAGACTGTCTATTCTGGTAGGGATCCGGACAACGATGGCAATACGATCCGTGTCAAAGGCAATCCGAGTCTTTCCGAAGTGAAGACAGTCATGATCGGTGTGCGTAACGTGCGTAATAAGTTGAAGAGCGGGGAAGTTTGGGTGAACGAATTGCGCCTGACCGACTTCAATGAAGAAGGTGGGTGGGCTGCTAATGCGAATTTGAATGTTGCGCTTTCCGACTTGGGAACGGTGAATGTGGGCGGACGTATCGAAACGGCCGGCTTTGGTGCTCTTGACCAGTCTTTGAATGAACGCCGGATGGAGGACTTCAAACAGTATAACGTGGCGACCTCTATCGAATTGGGTAAGCTGTTCCCGGAAAAGGCGCAAGTCAGCATCCCGTTCTATTATGCCTATTCGAAAGAAACATATGATCCGAAATACAATCCGCTGGATCAGGATGTCAAACTGAAGGATGCTATCGATAAGGCGGAAACAAAGGCTGAGAAGGATTCGATCCGTGATTATTCTCAAGATAGGACGGTTATCAAGAGTGTTTCGTTTAATAATGTGCGTGTGAATATCAAGAGTAAGAATCCGATGCCTTATGATCCGGCAAACTTTACACTCGGATATTCGTACAGTATTAATGATAAGAAAAATCCGGAAACGGAATATGAAACGACGAAAGACTATCGTGCTAATTTTGCCTATAGCTATGTGCCTTATGTCAAGCCGATCAAGCCATTCGATAAGTTATTGAAGAAAAACAACGGCTATACGCGCTATGCCAAACAACTGGCGTTTAATGTGGCCCCGTCTATCAACTTCCAGACGGCCATGATGCGGAATTATTACGAAATAAAATTACGCGACCTGACAGGAGCGGCAACAGGTGTCCCCAACGATATACCAGTGACATTCAGCCAGAACTTCTATTGGGACCGTGCTTTCAGTTTGAACTGGGCTTTTACGAATAACCTGAACATAACGTTCAGTTCCGGTACGAATGCCCGTATCGAAGAACCGTATGTGCAGGTGAATAAGGAACTGAACCCGGACGGTTACCAGTTATGGAAAGATTCCGTGAAGAAGAGCATCGCTGACCTGGGAACCCCGATGAAGTATGACCAGCAGTTTATGGCGACCTGGCAGTTGCCGTTGCAGCTGATCCCGGTTCTGGATTGGACCAATGCTTCTTTGAGCTACAATGCTACTTACAACTGGGATCGTGGAGCGACGGTAAGCGAAGATATCGAGATGGGTAATACGATCAAGAACCAGCGTCAGTTCGATTTGCAGGCGAACTTGAACCTGTTATCTCTCTACAACAAAAACAAATATTTGAAGAAGATCAACCAGAAGTTTAACAATACCCGGACTACGGCTAAAAAAACGGAGAAGAAGAAAAAGCCGAAATTGGAAAAAGAAATTGTCTTGAGTCCGGACAGCGCTACGGTTGTCGAGCATGGAATGTTTACGAAAAAGGTGCAAATCACGGCCAGAAGAACGGACGGGCGTGTCTACAAAGTCAAGTTCAAGCCGATCAACTTCGCACAGGTTAAGATTTTGAACCAAGACACGGTGCGCTTGAAGTTGACGATCATACCGGGACCGGCCCCTACTGAGGATTTTCTTTACAAGGCGGTTGAACATAGTGCCCGCTTTTTGATGATGGTGCGCCGTTTCAATATTCAGTTTACGAACTCTGCCGGTATGATGCTGCCCGGTTTCCGTCCGGAGATCGGTGATATCTTTGGCCAGGGACGTTCTTCATTCGGACTTTCCCCGGGGATCGGTTTTGCGTTCGGTGACGTGCGTCGTAGCTATATAGACGAGGCATATGAAAAAGGCTGGTTGATTACGGATACCGAGAGAGACGTGAATGCCGCAGTCATGACCAGTACGAAAAATCTGAATATACGGGCGAACCTCGAACCGATCACTGGATTGAAGATCGACTTGACGGCTCTTCGCAACGATACGCGTAATACGGAAATACAATTTATGTATGAAGGTATGCCGGAGATTATGGGGGGAAACTTTACCATGACGACAATCGCGCTGGGAAGCGCATTCGGAGGCAGTGGCAATGCTATGAATAACTATTCTTCGAAAGCCTTTGACAAGTTGTTGGCAAACCGCGAGATCATTGCCCAACGTATCGAAAGCAAGTATTCCGGCTTGAAATATCCGGATGTGGGCTTTATCCATGATAAAGGCTTGGGAGGAATGCCTTATAATCCGGGAACAGGTAATGTGAACGGTGTCAACCGGAATTCGGCGGATGTCCTGATTCCTGCATTTCTGGCCGCTTATACCGGTAAGGACCCGAAGAAGGTAGGCTTGACGGCTTTCCCTTCGTTGAAGAGCATGTTGCCTAACTGGCGCGTTACTTACGACGGCTTGATCAAGATTCCGGCTGTCAAGAAATATTTCAAGAGCTTGACGTTGAGTCACCAGTACCGTTGTTCTTATTCGGTAGGTGCTTTCACATCCTTCTTGAATTGGGTGGATGCCGGGCAGGACGGACTGGGATATATCCAGTCGATTCTGAACGATAACCCGACACCATCGTCTCCTTATTCGATTTCGTCTGTCAGCCTTACCGAAGCGTTTAGTCCTTTGTTGGGTGCAGATGCGACGCTGTTGAATAACGTGACGGTTCGGGCGGACTATTCGACTACCCGCAATTTAAGCCTGAACACGACATCCTACCAATTGGTCGAAGCACTTTCCAAGAAAGTGACGATCGGTTTGGGTTACAAATATGCCGAGTTCAACAAGGTTTTGAAGATGAAGAAAACGCGTGATTTCAGCAATGACCTCACCGTTCGCCTCGATTTCTCGTTCAACAAGATGCAGTCGTTGATTCGTAAAATCGACACTCAACTGACGCAGGCTACTAGCGGTAACATCGCAAAGACAATCTCCTTCTCGGCTGATTACGGTTTGAGCCGTGCGTTGACGGTCCGTGCATTCTATGATATTCAGATCAATGAACCGTTGATATCGAGTGCATCTTATCCGACTTCAAACTCAAACTACGGTATCAGTTTGCGGTTCTCTCTTGCACAATAATCCAGTTTCTCTATCACTCTATCACACTTTGTTTTGCAAGCATTGACAAACATGGTGTGCAAGGAGTGATACATACCGGATTCCTGTATCACACTTGTATCACTACCTGCCGTTGAAACGGGTAGCCGGTATTGTTTACAAAAACGCAGGGAACCGTGCCGATATACATCTGTGTGGAGATAGTTCCCTCAACATAAAGGTCCTTTTTTACTAAAACAAGTAGGAAAAGAACGAAAAGCAAGCAGAAAAGTTTGGTAACATGCCCATCTTCCGCCTTTCTACACCCGGATGTTACCGCTCTCCACACCCGGATGTCCGGAATGGCTACACCCGGATGTCCGGAACTCGTACTTCTTACCAGTCAATCTTTTGAATACCTTTGCTTTGGAGGAAAGTATTCGCCTTGCTGAAGTGTTTACAGCCGAAGAAACCATGGTCAGTAGAGCGTGGAGACGGATGCACGGTTGTCAGCACCAAGTGTTTATGGGTGTCGATAAGGGCGATCTTCTCTTTTGCATAACTTCCCCACAGCATGAATACCAGATTCTCACGTCCATCGCTCAATTTCTTTATCACTGCATCTGTAAAAGTTTCCCATCCCATATTCCGATGTGAGCCGGTTTCGTGAGCCCGTACAGTCAGGACCGAGTTCATAGGAAACACGCCTTGCTCTACCCAACGGTCCAGATTGCCGGATGTGGGGATCGGTTTGCCTAAGTCTTGGTGTATTTCTTTGAATATGTTGGCCAGTGATCCAGGAATGGGAACTCCTTGCGGGACGGAGAAGCAGACTCCGTAGTATTGCCCCGGATTGGGATAAGGGTCTTGTCCAAGTATAACAACCTTCACTTTCTCGAATGGACAGGCATTAAAAATATGGAAGATCTGGTGTCCGGGAGGAAGCACATGGGCGCTTCTGTATTCGTTCTTGACAAATGTGACCAACTGCTCAAAGTATGGTTTATCAAATTCTTCCTGAAGGCGTTTTCGCCAGCTTTCTTCTATTTTGACATTCATGGCATAGCATGTTAATTGGGACAATGCAAAAGTATATAATTTACAAGAGATTATCAAGAAGACAACAAAGATACGACGGATATCTTATCCGGATATTGACTTAATTCTACAATAAATGTGTATAGTCACAAACTCCCTGAAAATATTTCAGAATAAACGCAAACTTATCTTTCAAAGAGATTCAAATTGTATCTTCTTTTTGAAATAAACAAATAAAAAACAGACAGCCACCGATAAGTTAACTATATTTGTCAGCAGATAAGAAGTTACATGCAAAAAAATGACAAAATAAAACTTAATTCCTACCTGGCTCCCCTTTCCTTTTTATATGGAATTGGGATATGGTTGCGAAATCGACTTTTTGATTGGGGTATTTTACATTCCGAACAATATTCTATTCCTGTGATCTGCATAGGAAACTTATCTGTAGGAGGAACGGGTAAAACTCCCCATACAGAATATATCATACGTTTACTGAAAGATAAATATCGCATTGCAGTATTAAGCCGAGGGTACAAAAGAAAAACATCGGGGTTTATTCTTGCTGATTCTGAAAGTTCCAGTTTGGAGATCGGAGATGAACCTTTTCAAATGAAAAATAAATTTCCGGATATACTTGTCGCTGTCGACGCTAATCGCCGCCGGGGGATTCAAAATCTTTTATCCCTCCCTGAAAAAGACAGACCTGAAGTAATTCTGTTAGATGATGCATATCAACATAGATATGTGCACCCTTCCCTTTCGATCGTGTTGAGTGACTACCATCGTTTATTTTATAATGATAAACTAATGCCTACCGGACACCTGAGAGAACCGATAAGTAATATAAACCGAACAGATATCGTGGTTGTTACTAAATGCGACGAAGATATGAAGCCGATCGATTTTCGTATTATTGAAGAAAATATGAAGTTGCGGGCTCACCAGTTACTTTTTTTTACCAGCATCGTTTATGGAGAAGTCAAACCTGTATTCCCCTCGGAAGCTCGTTTCTTAAACCATAAAAATATTGGAAAAGAAGATGATATATTGTTGATATCAGGTATTGCAGTTCCCACTCCATTTATTCGTGAGGCAGAAAAGTATTCAAATAAAGTGTTGCCGGTCGTTTTTCCTGATCATCATACGTTTAGCAAGTCAGATTTCAAGAAATTGGATGTGATATTCGAAAAGATGACTTCACCTGGAAAATTGATTTTAGTAACAGAAAAAGATGCAGCACGTTTAAAAAACAGTCCTCTTGTTCCGGAAAGTTGGAAGAAATATTTATATTATCTACCGATTGTAATCAGGTTTTACAATGAGCAGAGTTTTAATGAGACAATAAAAAAACATATTATCACATTTCCCAAAAATAATATATTACAAAACAAATATGAGTAACAGGACAGAAATATCAACATTAGGCGAATTCGGTTTGATTCGCCACCTAACTGACAGGATTGAAATAAAGAATAATAGTACGATAAAGGGCGTAGGCGATGATGCGGCAATCCTCTCCTATGAGGATAGACAAGTGCTTGTCACCACCGATCTATTATTGGAAGGTATTCATTTCGACTTGACTTATGTACCTTTAAAACATCTCGGATATAAATCGGCTGTTGTAAATTTCTCCGATATTTATGCCATGAACGGCCAGCCTAAGCAGATCACTGTATCACTTGGTATTTCCAAACGTTTTTCTGTTGAGGATGTAGAAGATTTTTATGCTGGGCTAAAGTTGGCCTGTGATGTATATGGAGTCGATATTGTCGGAGGAGACACTTCTGCTTCTTTAACAGGGCTTTGCATCAGTATCACTTGTATTGGGGAAGGAGAAAGAGACAAAGTTGTTCTTCGCAGTGGAGCCCAAGAAACGGATTTGATATGTGTTTCCGGGGATTTAGGAGCTGCTTATATGGGATTGCAATTATTAGAACGCGAAAAAAGGATATTTAAAGGTGAAAAAGATTTCACACCGGATTTTACAGGCAAAGAATATCTGTTGGAACGTCAATTGAAGCCGGAAGCTCGTAAAGATATTATAGAGATGCTTCGTCATGCGGGGATTATCCCTACAGCAATGATGGACATATCAGACGGTCTGTCTTCCGAACTTTTGCATATTTCAAAAGAAAGTAATGTCGGATGTCGCGTATATGAAGATAGAATTCCTATCGATTATCAAACGGCTGCAATGGCTGAACAATTTAATATGAATTTGGTAACTGCAGCTTTAAATGGTGGTGAAGACTATGAATTACTTTTCACTGTTCCTCTCACTGATCATGATAAAGTATCTGAAATGAAAGGTGTTAAAGTAATCGGTCATATTACAAAACCCGATCTCGGTAACTACTTGGTAGGTCGTGATGGAGGCGAAGTCGAACTAAAAGCACAAGGCTGGAATTCTTTGGAAGAATAAAAATCAGTAAAAAGTAGCTCTGCCTATTGCAAGACTCAAAAAAGATTCATATCTTTGCACCCGTTAAACAAAACAAGGGTGCCATAGCTCAGTTGGTAGAGCAAAGGACTGAAAATCCTTGTGTCCCCGGTTCGATTCCTGGTGGCACCACTTGGTGGAAATGCTAATCGCTGATAATGACGCGGTTAGCATTTTTGCTTTATCTCGGTTGTTGAAAATTGATACTACTTTGATACTGCACAAAAATAAAGGCCTTATTATCCGATCCCGGAAATAAGGCCTTATTCGTAATTGATAAACCTCATGAGCCATGAGGATGTACAAATATAAGTAAAAATCTTCGATTAGACAAAAGAATCGTGTAAGGGATTCTCTGCTGGGGGAGGATTAGGCTCACCTATCTCTACAAACTCTATAGTGCATATGTCCAAATCTATTTCCTTTTTCTATTTTAATTACCAAATAGAAAACGTAAGCATCACAATAAAAGTATTTCTCTATAAAAGGCATTCCAATATTCCAATGCAGGGACTTCTCATATGTGTATTTGTTATTAATTTCTAGCCTCCATCCCGAATTCTCTATGAGTGTTAGACTATCTATAGCTTGATAAAAAGAATCAGAGGGAAGACGATAAAACATAAAATCTTTGGAGTCTGCATATGCTAGAGGATTACCGTACTCCGGATAGTGATACAAAACCATATAAGAAGGAAATGGAGATTTTGTTATCTCTGCTATTGTTTCATGATCCCTAAATTGAAAACGACGGTACATATCATCTGCCAAGTTTATCAATACTGAAAGAAGAATTATGTGTAGAAGCCAAAATAAAGGCGAGATCAACAATAATACTACTCGCCATAAAGTTCTCAACAATTTCCATTTCTTAGCCAAGTAATAAAAAAGCGGTGATAAAGTAAACCAACAAACCAATATTATAATCCACTGAACCAACTTTTTCATATTCTACAATTATAAATTTAGGGAAATCTGTTTGCGTAATCTTTCCTATACCCCGACTATCTTATAATCCCCAAACCGTTATTT
>ENA-ORTD01002115-ORTD01002115.1-human-gut-metagenome-genome-assembly--contig:-NODE-2115-length-12103-cov-2.329764_pt1 | contig 12103 bp, 10 predicted proteins | sample MGYA00241907_ERZ509178 | MGnify/ENA primary metagenome ERZ509178 (study PRJEB26280, sample SAMEA2338793) | human gut metagenome | biome: human gut; feature: human-associated habitat; material: faeces...
CGATATACCTTGCTTGCAGCAATTCGGTCCAGAAACATCTCCACCACATAATTGACCGGCATTTTCATTCCTTCGAGCACGGCACCATGCGTTCCGTAATCAATCCAGTATTCATAATGATGCTTATTGCGCCCTTTATGATGCAGCCAGGCAGAAGAATACCCCTTTTCCTCCCGCTCTGCATTATTCGGACTTCTGGTTCCCTGGTAATATCGGCATCCCACACGAAATTCTGTCCAGCCGTATTTTGACAGATCATGGAGCAGCCCCTGTCTGTACAAACCTACCTGAAAGCATGCCTTCATCACAAGGAGCTTATGTTTTGTGATCGTACCAAAATGTCGGAGTGCGTTCATCTCTGAATTTCCTTTCTATCTGCCTTGCAGCAGAATTATTGTCCTTGCCTTTACCTCTATCATCTTCTGCTCTTTCAGACACTCTGCCTCATCTGGCACCTCTTCTGTTCCTGCAACCTGATACCATTTCATTTCCTTTTTCAGAGCCGGAAGAGCAAATTCGTGTGCTTCCCAGTGCATATTATATGCGACAAACCAAAATGTATCTTCCCAGCTGTAGAGAACTCCAAGCTGTCTGCTGACTACTGCATCCTGTACCTGCCATGCACTTTCTCCGTGATAAGAGACATCCGGAATCCCGCACGCTGTCCGATCCAGGCCAAGCAGTGCCTGTCTTTGATGAAAGACAGGATTGGATTTTCTAAGGGCGATCAATCGTTTCACAAATCGAAACAGATCTTCATAACTTTTCTGTCTTCCCCAGTTCAGCCATGCGGTCTCATTGTCCTGACAATACACATTGTTATTCCCATCCTGTGTGTTTCCAAACTCATCTCCCGCCAGAATGCATGGTGTTCCCTGCGAAAGCAGAAGCAGAAGAAAAGCATTCTTCATCTGATTTTTGCGAAGTGTCATCACACTTCTTTTTCTGCTTGGTCCTTCCGTACCGCAGTTCCAACTGTAATTATAATCCGGACCGTCCTGATTGCGCTCTCCGTTTGCCTCATTATGCTTCCCGTCATAAGAGACCAGGTCACAGAGTGTAAACCCTGTATGTGAAGTAATGTAATTACAGCCGTCTTCTGGGGTACGGCGGCAGAGCTGTCGTATCACTTCTCTGACCATGCCTTCATCTCCCTTTAAAAACCTGCGCATACTGTTCTGGAAGCCCTCTTCTTTTTTGAAGATCTTTGCTCCCTTTAAGATCGGATCCGCATTCAGACTGTCCCATGGCACATTGTAAGGATTCACCACAAACCCATCCACATGATACTCCAGAAGATAAAAACGAAGACATTCCAACGCAGTCTGGGGAAGAATCTTTTCTGTAAACGGCATTTCCAGAACAACTTCGATTCCTGCTTTGTGGCACGCTTTTACCAGATCTTTTAATTCTGTCTGTGCATCATCAAAAGCTGCATATGCGGCTTTCGGTGCAAAATAATATCCTGTGCCATAGCCCCAGTAATTCCGGTAGCTTCCCATATCTTCCTGAAACTCATACACCGGCATACACTGAATCTGATTGATGCCAAGCTCTTTCAAATATGGTAATTTTTCCCGGACACCCAGAAATGTCCCTTTATGCTTTACTCTGGAGGAAGAGTGCATCGTAAAGCCTCTTACATGCAGACTATACGCGATCACATCCTGCACAGGAATCTGTGGTCTTTTATCCCCTTCCCAGTCATATCCTCTCTGCAGAAATCTTCCTCTTATCTGATGCCGGTTGAATTCCCAGCCGGTACCGAACATTTTATGTCCCGCGATCTCTCTCACGTAAGGATCCAGACAGACCGTTCCGTCAATTCTGTAATTATACTCATACTGGGTTTCCTCCAGATCTTCCAGCGCCAGGAAGCGGACTTCTCCGATTCCTTCTTCTGCCGGCATTTCGATTACCTGATCTGGTTCGCTTTCGCCCTTTTTATACAAGAGCAGTTCGCAAGATACGTCTTTTGGAACACATACTGCAAGATTCACACTTCTGCCTCTTCTGGAAGCTCCAAAAGGCTGTGGATATCCTTCTGTTTTTTTCATATATTTATTCCTCACTGCCAGCCATTTGTTCCATACATCTCAACATTATCTTTCCCGATAAAAAATGTATCGATATACGTTGTTTTCTCATAATCCTCATCATTCAAAATAGCCTCGCCAATCTTTGCCGCCTGCTTTCCAACATTGATCGGAGACTGCGCTCCGGTCCCGGCGATCATTGACTTTTCATCTGTAAGTTCACTTTTCATCTCCGGTGAGCCGTCCACTCCATAAATCTTCAGACTGCTTTTTCCTGCCTCTTTTGCTGCCTGAAGTGCACCGAGTGCCATCTGATCATTTCCGCACATCACAGCATCTACCTGTGGATTTTCTGCCAAAATCTGTGCCATTTTCTCCTTTGCACTCTCCTTGGTGCCGCCGGCATCTGCACGCGCCACTACTTCAAATCCTGCATTTTTGATCGCTTCTTCAAATCCTGTGATACGCTCATTCACTGAGTTCTGGGACGGGCATTCCAAAAGCACTACTTTTCCGCCGTCCGGGCACTGTGTCTTCAAATTCTCACCGCAGACTGCACCTGCATTTTTATTGTCAGAGCCGATATACGCAGCTGTCAGATCTGTGTCCTTCACCTGCGTATCCACATTGATGACCGGAATATCTGCCTCATCCAGGGCTTCCAGCGCAGGCTTGATCGCTTCCCAGTCTACCGGTGCGAGAAAGACTGCATCCACTCCTTCATCGATCATCTCCTGAATCTGCTGGATCTGCTTATTCACATCTCCGTCCGGATTTTTTACCACCAGGGTATCTCCCTTTGCTTCCAGTTCCCCTCGGATCGATTCTTTTACAACATCATAATATGGATTATAAATATCAATGCAGCTGTAGCCAAATGTGTGCCCTTCTGATGTTTCTGTATCCTGTGCCTGCTCGTCCTCATTTTCTACTACAGCGTTATCTTCCGGTGTACCCACATTCTTTTTGCATCCGGAAAGTACCATACAACCGAACATAACTGTCACAAAGACTCCCAAAATTTTTCTCTTCATCTATTGTCCTCCTGATTGCTAAGACTCTGTTTTTCCAACATATATGCATAATCTATTTTATTCTACCCTGTTTTTCAGCATTGTCAATAGAAAGAACCTGATGTTTTTCTTGCTTTTTCCTCTGGTTTTTGTTAGAGTAGGCATATCAAGAAAAAAGGAGAACGTGCTATGAGCGAAAACATGAATGAAACAATGAATGAAAACGAAGGTGTAACAGTTACTCTGACACTGGACAATGACGAGACACTGGAGTGTGCCGTCCTGACGATCTACGAAGCAGCCGGCAGACAGTACATCGCACTCCTTCCGCTCGATGAGAACGGAGAAGAGTCCGAAGAAAGCGATGTGTACATCTACCGTTTCTCTGAGACAGAAGACGGTGAGCCGAACCTGGAAAACATCGAAGATGACGACGAGTACGATGCTGCTGCCGACAAATTCGATGAGTGGATGGATTCCCTGGAATTTGACGAGATCGATCTTGACGCTGAGTAAGTCAGACGCCCTCGAACAGTTCCTCTACAAAGCGGGAAGGAGAGATCTCCTTTCCGTTTTTTATTTTCACATATGTGATTTTCAGCACATCTTTTGCCCGGGTCATTCCCACATAGAACAGCCTGCGCTCTTCTTCTACATTCTGCTCTTTCTCTGCTTTCTGATAAGGAATTCGTCCCTCGTTTGCCTCGATCAAAAACACCGTATGAAACTCCAGCCCTTTGGACGCATGCAATGTCATCAGACGGACACCCTCCTGGTTCTGTTCTTTTTGCTGTTCTTTCTTTTTCAGTGCTTCCGTATATTCTTCCACATGGACAAACCACTCTTCCATCGTCTGAAACGGCTTTGCCGCCTCTTCAATCTCAGAGAGTACTTCTCTTAAATCCGCAGCTTTCATGTTTTTCGTAGTCGCATATTCCCGCAGAAATTCGTCATATCCGATTTTTTTCTTCAAATACTGGATTGCCGCATATGGAGCCATTTTCGCAAGCATTTTCAAATCCCATTCAAACTGGTCGATCCGGTCCTGCATCCACTCTTTATCACAATAGAATTTCCGCATCTCCTCAAAAGAAACCACTCTTCCCGGGAGGCAGTCTCTTCCCAGATACCGTTTCGGACGATTCATGACCTGCAGGAAATCTTTGCGCTCACGCTGCCCCATTGCCAGCCTGAAATATGCCATAATATCTTTTGCAATAAAATGATTGTACAGATTCGGCAGATGTTCCCGCATCTGGAATGGAATCTTTTCATCGATCAGAGCTTCCACAACCGCCCTCGCATCTGTGTGAACACGAAAGAGTACTGCGATTTCCTCTGCCAAAATTCCTGTTTCCATCTGCTTTTTGATCTGTTCCACCACATAAGAAGCTTCCTCCACCGGATCTTTCACTTCCTGTACATGCAGTGTCTCCCCACTTTCTTTCCATGCCCGGATTTTTTTGTCAAACCGTACCTCGTTGTTTGCGATCACTTTCAGAGAATTTTTGACAATATTTTTCGAAGACCGGTAGTTTACATCCAGGAGAAGCTGTTTTGCATCTGGAAAGTCCTTCTGAAACTGAAACATCAGTCTGGAATCCGCTCCGCGAAATCCATAGATCGACTGGTCATCATCTCCTACCACAAACAGATTGTTTTCAGGCGCCGCAAGCATCCGGATGACATCATACTGCACCTGATTGATATCCTGAAATTCATCGATCAGAATATAGCGAAACTTCTCCTGCCATTTTTTCAGAATATCCGGCCGTTTTATGAACAGGTCTCTGCACAGCAGCAGCATATCATCAAAATCAATTTTCCGCTCTTCGTTCCGTTTTCTTTCGTATTCTCTGTATATCTCCCGGAAAGTTTCCTTCCCGCAGATCGTCGTCTCATATTCTTCAATCTTCAGCCCGTTGTTTTTCACGATCCCGATCTCAGAAATAATTTCTTTCAGGAAATCTTCCTCTTCAAATTCATCAATCTCTTTTCTGTTGACGATCTGAAGCAGCATCTGCCGTTTTTCTTCCTCTGACAGAATATTCTCCGGTCCGAACCGATATGCCCACTTTAAAATCCCATAATAAATTCCATGAAATGTTCCGAAGGTGACAGCAGGGCGAGTCCCCTTCATCGCTGAAAAAAAGCGGTTCTTCATCTCCACTGCTGCATATTTGGTAAATGTGATGACCAGAATCTCTTCCGGACTTACATGATACGTCTGGATCAGCTTCTGGATCCTGCCCACGATCGTGAGCGTCTTTCCGGAACCCGGTCCCGCAAGAACAAGACACGGTCCCTCATTGTGAGAGACCGCCTCCTGCTGAGCCTGATTAAAACTCATAAATACCTCTTTCTAATTTGCCTGGAGTAATGCGATACCGGCACGGATTCTCTTTAAGGATTCTTCCTTTCCGAGAACTTCCATCAGTTCTGTCGCACCGCCCGGTGTGTTCTGTTTTCCGGATACCGCTGTTCGGATCGGCCACATTACAAATCCGATCTTCACTCCTTTTTCTGTTACATATCCTTTTAATGTTTCAAACAACGCGTCATTGCTGTAATCTTCCTGTGCTTCCAGGATCGGAAGGACATCGTTTAAAACTTCCAGAGAATTCTCTGCATTTGTCTTCATCTTCTTGTGTGTATACATAGCAGTGTCATACTCAGGCAGCTCTTCAAAGAAATCGATCTGATCTTTAATATCCGGGAAGATTTCAATTCTGGTCTTCACCATCTTCGCAATCTTTTTCAGATCATAGTCTTTTGTGATGACTTCTTTCAGATACGGCTCTGCCATCTCATAGAACTTGTCTTCCTCCATGGCTTTCATGTATTCCCCGTTCATCCATTTGAGTTTTACCGGATCGAATACAGCCGGTGACTTGCTCATATGGCGGTAATCAAATGCCTCTACCAGATCCTCCAGCGAAAAGATCTCGCGGTTGTCCGACGGGCTCCATCCAAGAAGTGCCACATAGTTGACCACTGCTTCTGAAAGGAATCCCTGCTCGATCAGATCTTCATAGGAAGAATGTCCGCAGCGTTTACTTAGTTTTTTATGGTTCTCATCCGTGATCAACGGACAGTGTACATAAACCGGAATCTCCCATCCAAATGCCTCATACAGACGGTTGTATTTCGGTGCAGAGGAAAGATATTCATTTCCGCGGACAACGTGTGTGATTCCCATCAGATGGTCATCGATCACGTTCGCAAAATTGTAAGTCGGGAATCCATCGGATTTGATCAGGATCATATCATCCAGTTCTGCATTCGGAACCGTGATATCTCCGTAAATCTCATCGTGGAATGTGGTTGTTCCCTCATTCGGTACGTTCAGACGGATCACCCAAGGTTTTCCTGCTGCCAGATTGGCCTCTACCTCTTCTTTGCTCAGCCCCAGACAGTGCTTGTCATACACAACGATATCTGTTCCGTCTTCAGAAACAGAAGTCTTCAGGGAATCCAGGCGTGCTTTATCACAGAAGCAGTAATACGCGTCGCCCTGCTCTACCAGCTGCTTTGCATACTTCAAATACACTCCGGAAGCATTTCTCTCGCTCTGCACATACGGACCATATCCACCATCCTTGTCCGGTCCTTCATCGTGAATGAGACCTGTCTTTTCCAGAGTACGGTAAATGATGTCCAGTGCTCCTTCCATGAATCTCTCCTGGTCTGTATCTTCAATTCTGAGGATAAAGTCTCCACCCTCGTGTTTTGCGATCAAATATGCATATAATGCTGTACGCAGATTTCCTACATGCATCCGTCCTGTCGGACTTGGTGCAAATCTTGTTCTTACTTTACTCATCTTTATCTTCTCCATTTTCTATTTACGTCATCTTTTCTATTATATCTTAACTATTCCGCCTTGACAAGGGGATGTGAACCCGGAAAATGGCATCCACAATAAAAATTGCCAGTGCAATCATCCCCGCAATCTCCAGTGTCTGCAGCAGATAATAGGCACATCCTGCCCTGTCATTGGCAACGATAGAATAGGCAATTCTGTACATTCCGGCCCCCGGCACGGTCGGCAGGATTCCTGCAATCAGAAACACCGTCACCGGCGCTTTGAAAATCCTTGCAAAAAGATGTGCCATAAACGCAATTGCCAGCGCAGAAAAGAAAGAAGCCGGCACCACATCCACTCCACGGTGTGTACAAAGCAGATAAACACCGCCTCCTATTGCTCCGACCACACCCGTCTGCCACAGATATTTTCCGGGTGTCTCCAAAAGTACAGAAAACGCAATGATCGCAACAAAACTTCCCACCACTCCCATCAACACACTCATACGATACCTCCTACAAAAATCATCCCGGTACCTGCTCCAAGCCCGATTGCAGCTGCTGTCAAAAATGCCTCCAGTATCCTGGCACCTCCGGAAATATAATCCCCCCGCAGCGTATCCCGGATCGCATTGGTGATCGCTACACCTGGCACCAGGGGCATCAGAGAACTGATGATCACGATATCCAGATTCCAGCCGGATGTAACCCTATTCACACAGGCAGCTGTCACTGCTACCCCGAATGCACAGATTGCATTCAAAATAAAGCTGCTCATCTGGATTTTTTTGCCCAGTGTAATCAAAAATGCCAGGATACATCCTACTGCCGCAGAGACCAGAGTCTCTTTCACTCCCCCTCCAAAAAGAGGAGCAAACCCGACCGGAACCAGAATCGTCGCCAGATTATATACCGCCACTGAATACTGTTTTCCCTTGATCTGTTTCAACTCTTTATATGTTTCCTCAACTGTCATCTCTCCCCTGCAGTATCTTCTGGATATTTCATTTACCTGCACAATACGATGCATATTCGTCCCGCGGTCATGAACTCTGCGCATAGCGGTGAGCATTTCCATGTCCGGATTATCCAAAGTAGCAACAATCCCTGTCATCATAACAAATGCCTCTGCCACTTCTGTTCTCGCGGTGTTGAGAATATGCTTCATGGTATCCTCCACACGATAGGTCTCCGCTCCACTTCTGAGCATGATTTCTCCTGCAAGAACCGCAATATTCAATATCTGTTTATATTCCATTCTTCCCCTCCATGATCTCGCAGCCTGCCCCGTCTCCGAATATTCCTTCATCACACAAAATCGAAATACAGTTTCTCATATCTATTTTATCCAGGTTTGTATTGGCAAATGCAGATGCACGGATCGAAGTCACATCCTTGGGCATCTCAAAAATTCCAGTTCTTCCGGCAGGAAACGCTGCCAGCTCTGTTCCGGAAAATAAAATCCCATCTCTTGCCGTATATTCACTTGAGCCTCCTGCTTCGATCCATGTCAGTTCTCCCAGTTCAGAAAACGCACCGTTTTCTATATTCTGAATATTCTCCGGAATATAAATTTCAAAAATGCCGGTTCCAACTCCCGAAAACGTTCCTCTTCGAATTCCAATACAATTTTCTGACGGCAGTTCCAGATATCCATCCATCATCTCGCTTTTTGCAGGGTCAAATCCACAGATCATTCCCTCCTGATCAATTTTGAACCCCTGATAATATATATACGCCTCTGCCGGAGACTCTTCCTGTGTCATATCTTCCCCTGGTAAGGTATTCACAATTTCTTCCGGCATCGTCTCAGGAATCACTGGCTGTATGGTCTGACTCTGCACTGTCTCCACCGGTTCTACCGCTTCTTCTTGTGGCATGGCTGACGAAGCTTCAGCTACTTTCTCCGTTTCTATCTGCACATGTTTCTCCATTTCTGCCAGTGTATAGGTCCGGATACTCTCCTGTTTTACCATCTGTCCCAACCGGATCGGAACACTCCATCGTATCGTTTCACCCGCAGTCGCAGCATATGACCTCATATCTTCCTGTAACGGTACCATACTGACGGCATCACCGATTCCAACCAAAAGGCTGACCGTCACAACTCCTGCAATCACTTTCTTTAATCCATCCGGTATGTTCCAGATATGCTGTTTCTCCCAAACGCAATCGCCACTTGTTCTCATTCTTTTTCCATTCTCCCTGCTTTTTCTTTGGTATGCGAAAAAGGAATGCTGCTCTTTTGCAACACTCCTTCTCCTTTGCCTGTTATGGCAAAACTAAACATTGATCTCAGCTTTTACTCCGAGAATTTCTTTATTTTCCTCCAGAAGCGGATAAATCACATTATTTAAGTACGACTCTACCTGCTCTTTCGCACGACCTACATATTTCTGCGGTTCCATCGTCTCTTTCAGCTCTTCCAGACTCATGTTGAACGCAGGCTCCGCTGCGATCAACTCCAGAAGATTGTTGTCCAGACCTTTTTCTTTGACATTGCGTCCGGCTTCCATGGAAAGCTCACGAATTCTCTCATGCAGCTCCTGTCTGTCTCCTCCGGCTTTTACCGCATCCATCATGATATTCTCTGTCGCCATAAACGGAAGTTCTGACATCAGACGTTTCTCGATGACTTTCGGATATACTACAAGCCCGTCCACAACATTCAGGCACAGATCCAGGATTCCGTCGATTGCAAGAAATCCTTCCGGCACACTCAGTCTCTTGTTTGCAGAATCGTCCAGTGTTCTCTCAAACCACTGCGTCGCAGAGGTGATTGCCGGATTCAATGCATCGATCATCACATATCTGGAAAGAGACGCGATTCTTTCACTTCTCATCGGGTTTCTCTTATATGCCATGGCAGAAGAACCGATCTGTGTCTTCTCAAACGGCTCTTCCACTTCTTTCAAATGCTGAAGAAGTCGGATGTCATTAGAGAATTTGTGCGCACTTGCCGCAATTCCGGCCAGTACATTCAATACTCTTGTATCCACTTTTCTGGAATAAGTCTGTCCGGATACCGGATAACATGCCTTAAATCCCATCTTTTCTGCGATCATTGGATCGATCTTATCAATCGTCTCCTGATCTCCGTCAAACAGTTCCAGAAAGCTTGCCTGGGTTCCTGTCGTTCCTTTGGATCCAAGAAGTTTTAAACTTCCCAGAACATAATCCAGATCTTCCAGATCCATCTCAAATTCCTGCAGCCAGAGAGTCGCTCTCTTTCCTACCGTAGTTGGCTGAGCCGGCTGGAAATGTGTGAATGCAAGTGTCGGCTGACATTTCTGTGCATCTGCAAATTTTGCCAGTTCTGCGATCACATTGACCAGTTTTGTTCTCACCAGCTTTAAAGCCTCTGACATTACGATCATATCTGTATTGTCCCCTACATAGCAGGAGGTTGCTCCCAGATGGATGATTCCTTTCGCTTTCGGACACTGCACACCATATGCATACACATGTGACATAACATCATGTCTTACTACTTTCTCACGCTCTTTTGCAACATCGTAATTGATGTCCTCCGCATGCGCTTTCAATTCTTCTATCTGCTCGTCTGTAATATTCAGTCCCAGTTCTTTTTCTGTCTCTGCCAGTGCGATCCAGAGTTTTCTCCAGGTTCTGAACTTTTTGTCCGGTGAAAAGATGTACTGCATCTCACGGCTTGCATAGCGCTCGGACAACGGACTTACATAACGGTCATTGCTCATAATCGTATTCTCCTTTTTTCCTATTCAAATGCCAGACTGATATCTTCTCCCGGCACCTCCATCGGATAATTTCCTGTAAAGCAGGCATCACAAAACTTCAGATCGCCTACCATATCTTTTAATTTTTCTACTTCCATATAGCCCAGAGAGTCTGCTCCGATCATCTCACAGATCTCCTCTGTTGTATGAGAGTGCACGATCAGCTGCTCATTAGACGGCACGTCTGTTCCGAAATAGCACGGATGTAAAAACGGCGGAGAACTGATTCTCACATGTACTTCTGTCGCTCCTGCTTTCTTTAACATCTTGATGATATTTGCACAGGTCGTTCCTCGAACAATGGAATCATCCACCATAACGATCCGCTTCCCTTTTACCACTTCCGGAATCACGTTCAGCTTGATCTTCACACTGGACACACGCTCACTCTGTTTCGGCTTAATGAATGTACGTCCTACATAACTGTTTTTATGAAACGCGGTTCCATAAGGAATCCCGGACTGCTGTGAATATCCCATGGCAGCCACAAGGCCGGAATCTGGAACACCAACCACCAGATCTGCCTCTACCGGATAAGACTGTGCCAGTGCTTTTCCAGCAACAATTCTGGAATGATAGACTCCGACTCCATCGATCGTACTGTCTGTTCTTGCAAAGTAAATATATTCAAAAATACATCTCGCACGTTTTTCTTCCGGCAGCGCCATACTCATGTCCGAAGACATGCCATGCTTTGTAATACTTACGATCTCACCCGGAAGGACATCTCTTACAAACTCTGCCCCGACTGCTGCGATCGCACAGCTTTCAGATGCCAGAAAATACGTATTGTCCCGTTTTCCGATACAGAGTGGTTTCAATCCAAACGGATCCCTTGCCCCGATCATCTTTCTCGGACTGCTGATCACCAGCGCATAGGCTCCTTTGATCTTCTTCATAGCATTTTTTACTGCATCTTCTGCCTTAGAAACATTCAGACGCTCTCTTGCCACATGATAAGCAATAACCTCTGAATCAATAGTCGTCTGGAAAATTGCACCTGTCTTTGACAATTCCTCCCGAAGCTCCACTGCATTGACCAGATTTCCATTGTGTGCGATAGCCAGAGTTCCTTTTACATAATTGATTACCAGAGGCTGTGCATTCTCCACACGGGTACCTCCCGCTGTAGAATACCGTACATGTCCTACTCCCAGATTGCCTTTCAATTCACGTAATGTCTCTTCGTTGAACACATCATCTACATGCCCCAACCCTTTACGTGACAGCACCTTGCGCTGTCCGTATGTGTCAGTTACTGCGATGCCGCAGCTTTCCTGACCTCTGTGCTGGAGTGCAAAGAGTCCGTAATAAATGGAAGACGCAACATCCTGTCCGTCCATATCATATGCGCCAAATACTCCGCATTCTTCTCCCAGCCCTGTTACCACTTTTTCAAAATCACTCATGGATGAACTCCTTCTATTTAATTCCAATACGTCTGAAGACTTCCTGATATGCGTCTTCTACATTTCCCATATCTCTGCGGAAACGG
>ENA-ORTD01002116-ORTD01002116.1-human-gut-metagenome-genome-assembly--contig:-NODE-2116-length-12098-cov-5.105289_pt1 | contig 12098 bp, 9 predicted proteins | sample MGYA00241907_ERZ509178 | MGnify/ENA primary metagenome ERZ509178 (study PRJEB26280, sample SAMEA2338793) | human gut metagenome | biome: human gut; feature: human-associated habitat; material: faeces...
CATCGAATATCAAAGACGGAAGTAATGTCATGGCTGATATGGCCGTGCAGTGTTTCGCCGGAAACTGCGCGCGTGGCATGAGCTTGGTAGCCCTGCATAATGGCGGCGGAGTCGGTATCGGAAAAGCGATTAATGGCGGCTTCGGCATGGTATGTGACGGCAGCGAACGGGTAGACGAGATACTTCGCTCGGCTATGCTTTGGGATGTGATGGGCGGAGTAGCCCGCCGCTCGTGGGCCCGCAATCCGCATGCAATGGAAACTAGTGACGCTTTCAATGAATCACATTCGGAAGGGTATCATATAACGATGCCTTATCTGGCTGATGACGAGCTGATTAAAAAGACAATAAAAGAAGCATTGTAATAGAAAGTAACGAAATAGAGAAATAAATATGAATTGGAGTAAGATCATCGAATGTGTCCCCAACTTTAGCGAGGGACGTGATTTGGAGAAAATAGACAAGATAGTAGCCCCTTTTCGTGGCAAATCCGGCGTGAAGCTGCTCGACTATAGCAATGATGAAGATCATAACCGTCTGGTAGTCACTTTGGTTGGCGAACCGGAAGCTTTGCGCGATGCAGTCATTGAAGCTATCGGCATTGCTGTCCGTCTGATAGACCTTAATCATCATAGCGGACAGCATCCCCGCATGGGAGCGGTGGACGTGGTTCCTTTCATTCCGATCAAGAATACGACGATGGAAGAAGCCGTCGCCCTGTCGAAAGAAGTGGCTTCCCGGGTGGCGGAACTATATAATCTCCCAGTCTTTCTGTATGAAAAGTCCGCCACAGCTCCGCATCGGGAAAATCTGGCCTCCGTCCGTAAGGGAGAATTTGAAGGAATGGCGGAGAAAATCAGACTTCCCGAATGGCAGCCCGACTTCGGTCCTGCCGAGCGTCATCCCACTGCCGGAACGGTAGCTATCGGTGCCCGAATGCCGCTGGTTGCTTATAACATCAATCTGAGTACCAATAATCTTGAAATAGCCACGAAGATAGCAAAAAATATCCGGCATATCAACGGCGGTCTCCGCTACGTCAAAGCAATGGGGGTGGAACTGAAAGAGCGGAATATCACCCAAGTATCCATTAATATGACCGATTACACCCGCACCGCCCTTTACCGTGCTTTCGAATTGGTGCGTATTGAGGCCCGCCGCTATGGAGTGACGATTGTTGGAAGTGAGATCATTGGTCTGGTGCCGATGGAAGCGCTGATAGATACGGCCTCCTATTATTTAGGACTGGAGAATTTCTCCATGCAGCAGGTGCTGGAAGCGCGTATCATGGAATAGCGCCCGGAGTATTAAAATAATGTGCGTCCGATATAAAACTGCTGAAACTTATATCGAATTATGATTGAAATAGTAAGAACCGAATAATAAAAGATCAATGAGTGAAAACCTGATTATATTCAATGCCCGTATTGTCACCCCGACAGGAATCTCCGCCCGTAAAGGTGCGGAAATGAGACAACTCCGTATCATAGAAAACGGAACGGTAGAAGTGACCAAAGGCATCATCACTTACGTCGGTGAGAGCCGTGGCGAAGATCGTGACGGCTACTACCAGCATTACTGGCATTACAACGCCCGGGGACATTGCCTGCTTCCGGGCTTTGTCGATTCGCATACCCATTTTGTTTTTGGCGGAGAACGTTCCGAAGAATTTTCATGGCGGCTGAAAGGCGAAAGCTATATGTCCATCATGGAACGTGGCGGAGGGATAGCCAGTACCGTAAAAGCTACCCGGCAAATGAATTTCCTGAAACTTCGCTCGGCAGCCGAAGGCTTTCTGAAGAAGATGAGTGCTATGGGAGTCACCACGGTAGAAGGTAAAAGCGGTTATGGACTCGATCGGGAAACAGAGCTGCTGCAACTGAAAATAATGCGCAGCCTGAACAATGACGAGCACAAACGTATCGACATTGTATCCACTTTCTTAGGAGCCCACGCCCTTCCCGAAGAGTATAAAGGAAGAGGAGACGAATACATCGACTTTCTGATTCGTGAAATGCTCCCCGTTATCCGCGAGAACGAACTTGCCGAATGTTGTGATGTCTTTTGCGAACAAGGAGTTTTCTCTGTCGAACAGTCCCGCCGCCTCCTTCAGGCAGCCAAAGAACAAGGCTTCCTGTTAAAGCTCCATGCCGATGAAATCGTTTCCTTTGGTGGCGCTGAGCTGGCTGCCGAACTGGGCGCTTTGTCTGCCGATCATCTGCTTCAGGCTTCCGATGCCGGAATCCGTGCAATGGCCGACGCAGGAGTAGTAGCTACCCTGCTGCCTCTGACGGCTTTCGCACTGAAAGAACCTTATGCACGCGGTCGTGAAATGATTGATGCCGGCTGTGCCGTGGCACTTGCCACAGACTTGAATCCGGGAAGCTGTTTCTCCGGTTCCATCCCGTTGACCATTGCTTTGGCGTGTATTTACATGAAACTTAGCATCGAAGAAACCATCACTGCCCTGACACTGAACGGAGCTGCTGCCCTTCATCGGGCAGACCGGATCGGAAGTATCGAAGTAGGCAAGCAAGGTGACTTTGTCATACTGAATTCGGACAATTATCACATTCTGCCATACTACGTAGGCATGAACTGTGTCATCATGACTATTAAAGGCGGTATGTTATACCCCGTCAATTGATAACTAAAAGCATAAAATACCATGTTAGCAGATTTAACCGTAAAAGATTTTTTAGATAAGGTAGCCGGCAATGATCCGGTACCCGGCGGTGGCAGTATTGCTGCTTTAGGCGGAGCGCTGGCTTCTGCTTTGGCCACGATGGTGACGAGACTCACCATCGGAAAGAAAGGATATGAAGCCAGCGAAGAAGTAATGCAGCACGCACAGACGCTTACCACCCGATTCCAAAAAGAATTCGTCGCCTTGATTGATAAAGACTCCGAAGCCTATGATGAAGTTTTTGCCTGTTTTAAACTTCCCAAAGCTACCGATGAAGAAAAAGCTGTCCGTAGCGCTGCCATTCAGGAAGCCACCAGGCATGCCGCCCTCATTCCGATGGAAGTTGCCCGAAAAGCACTCGAAGTGATGCCCGTCATAGCAGACATCGCCCGTCTGGGGAATCGGAACGCTATTACAGACGCTTGTGTAGCCATGATGGCGGCACGATCCGCCGTATTGGGGGCATTGCTGAATGTCCGCATTAATCTGGGGGTACTCAAAGACAAAGAATTTGTCTTGGGCTTGCAAGCCGAAGCGGACCGGATAGAGCAAACCGCTTGCCGGAAAGAGAAAGAATTACTGGATGCCGTCAACCAAGACTTACGCGTATGAGCAAGAATGTGTATCAAATAGGTTCCGGAGAACTGACCTTCGAAATCATCGAACGGATCATCAACGAGAATCTGAAGCTGGAACTGGCTCCCGAAGCCAAGCTCCGCATTCAGAAATGCCGTGATTATCTAGACCATAAAATAGCTTCTTCCGAAGAACCTCTTTATGGCATCACCACTGGCTTCGGCTCATTATGCACTAAAAATATTTCTTCCGGCGAATTGGGAACCTTGCAGGAAAACCTGATAAAGAGCCATGCCTGCAGTGTAGGCGAAGAAATCCGTCCTGTCATCATCAAACTGATGATGTTACTCAAAGCCCACGCTCTCTCGTTGGGACATAGCGGCGTGCAACTAATCACCGTACAGCGTATCCTCGACTTTTTCAATAACGACGTACTGCCCATCGTCTATGATCGCGGTTCCTTGGGAGCTTCCGGCGATCTCGCCCCATTAGCCAATCTGTTCCTTCCTTTGATCGGTGTGGGCGACGTCAACTATAAAGGAAAGAAATGCGAAGCAATCAGCGTGCTCGACGAATTTGGCTGGGAACCCGTCCGGCTCATGAGCAAGGAAGGGCTTGCACTGCTCAACGGTACCCAGTTCATGAGTGCCAACGGTGTATTTGCCATTCTCAAAGCTTTCCGCCTTTCCAAGAAAGCCGACCTGATAGCTGCTCTTTCTCTTGAAGCCTTCGACGGACGCATCGACCCGTTTATGGATTGCATCCAGCAGATACGCCCTCATCCCGGACAGATCGAGACAGGAGAGGCTTTCCGTAAACTGCTGGCAGGCAGCGAACTGATCGAACGTCCCAAGGCGCACGTACAGGATCCTTACTCTTTCCGTTGCATCCCGCAAGTGCATGGTGCTACGAAAGACGCTATCCGCTATGTTTCCTCCGTACTGCTGACCGAAATCAATTCCGTCACGGACAATCCAACGATCTTCCCTGACGAAGACAGAATCATTTCCGGTGGAAATTTCCACGGTCAGCCGTTGGCTATCTCCTATGACTTTCTAGCCATTGCCTTGGCAGAACTGGGAAATATTTCCGAACGTCGTGTTTCCCAATTGATCATGGGGCTCCGTGAACTTCCGGAGTTTCTGGTAGCCAATCCGGGACTAAATTCCGGTTTCATGATTCCACAATATGCCGCTGCATCTATGGTCAGCCAGAACAAAATGTACTGTTATGCCGCGTCAAGCGATTCCATTGTCTCGTCTAATGGACAGGAAGACCACGTAAGTATGGGCGCCAATGCCGCGACTAAACTTTATAAAGTGATGGATAATCTGGAGCATATCCTTGCTATCGAACTGATGAATGCCGCACAGGGTATCGATTTCCGCCGTCCGTTGAAAACCTCTCCGCTTTTGGAGAGTTTCCTGAATGCTTATCGGAAAGAAGTGCCTTTTGTGAAAGATGACATCGTGATGTACAAAGAGATACATAAAACAGTTGCTTTTTTAAAAAGGACTAAGTTAGAGTACTAAACCTCCTTTTGTTTATCGTTAATAATGGGTGACTGTTACTGCCGGATAACATATCGATTCTTATCGGTATTTATCCGGCATTTACCGGTTATTTCCCTCTTCATAACGATAAAACTTTACTTCATATACCGCTATTCCTTACTTTTGCTCTGTATTTCCTATTAACACTTGTTTTCATATACCTCTAGTGAATGATAATATTTATCAAATGGGCTATAAATAAAAGGAAACTTGATTTGTTAATTGAGTTTTCTATATATCTTTGTTCCGTTTTTCCCCTAAAGTGGTGAATTTATAGTAAACTGAGTCTAACAAAATCTAAAAAAGAGTGATGATGGAGCATGGAAGAGACGCGTCCCAAAAGGCAGAGTTGAGAGAACGGATCATAATGACCGCGACAGAAGCTTTTACTTTGAAAGGTATTAAGTGTATTACGATGGATGACATTGCGGCAGCATTGGGAATTTCCAAACGTACGCTCTATGAGGTTTTTGCAGATAAGGAATCATTATTGAAGGAGTGTATTCTGCATAAACAGGCTGAAAGAGACAAATACTTACAGGCAATATACGAACAATCTAATAATGTGCTGGAGGTTATACTTGCTGTTTTTCAGAAGAGTATTGAGATCTTTCACCAGACAAATAAACGCTTTTTTGAGGATATCAAGAAATATCCGAAGGTGTATGCAATGATGAAAGACCGTAGTGAAAGTGACTCGGAAAAGACGATGTCTTTTTTTAAGTCGGGTGTGGAGCAAGGTATTTTTCGTTCGGATGTCAACTTTGAGATAGTCAACCTGTTGGTACGCGAACAGTTCGATGTGTTGTTGAATACGGATATTTGCAACGAATATCCTTTTATAGAAGTATACGAATCCATCATGTTTACTTATATACGTGGTATTTCCACGGAAAAAGGAGCCAGAGTTTTAGAAGAATTTATATCAGAATATCGTAAAAACCGGGTCGAACAACAATAGGAGTAAGATTCGGATGACAAACAATTAAGGATCAAATAGAAACGAGTTTATGAACAGATTGAAAAGATTGACAGGCAAGAAAATGCTTCTGACAGCAATGGCGCTCTGTGCGTTTGGCTTTGCAAAGGCTCAGACAGAACAGACAGCGCAGAATACGCTGACGCTGACGCTGGATAAAGCCCTGGAAATAGCGTTGGATGAGAATCCTACGATAAAGGTGGCAGCAGAAGAAATTGCCTTGAAGAAAGTTGCAAGTAAGGAAGCGTGGCAGAGTCTGCTACCTGAAGCAAGCCTAAACGGATCACTGGATCACACGATCAAAGCGGCTGAAATGAAACTGAACGACATGTCGTTCAAGATGGGGCAAGACGGTACGAATACCGCTAATGCCGGACTGAGCATTAACCTACCTTTGTTTGCACCGGCAGTTTACCGGGCTATGTCAATGACAAAGACGGATATCGAACTGGCGGTAGAGAAGTCACGTGCTTCCGAACTGGATCTGATCAATCAGGTAACTAAAGCTTATTATCAGCTGATGCTTGCTCAGGATAGTTATGAAGTACTTCAGGGCAGTTATAAGTTGGCAGAAGATAATTTCAACGTTGTGAACGCTAAATATCAACAAGGAGCAGTCAGCGAATTTGATAAGATCAGTGCAGAGGTGCAGATGCGTAGCATCAAACCAAATGTAATTTCTGCCGCTAATGCTGTGACGCTGGCGAAACTCCAGTTGAAAGTGCTGATGGGAATTACGGCAGATGTAGATATTAAGACTGACGATAATCTGACAAACTACGAATCAATGCTGTTTGCCAATCAGTTGAAAGAAGAAGATATGAGTTTGGATAATAATACGACGATGAAGCAGTTTGAGTTGAATATGAAGTTGCTCGAAAAGAACGTGAAGTCGTTGAGAACGAACTTTATACCTACTTTGTCGATGAGTTTCTCTTATCAGTATCAGTCTTTGTATAATCCGAATATCAATTTCTTTGATTATACATGGAGCAACAGTTCATCTTTGATGTTCAATCTGAGTATTCCTTTGTATAGAGCGAGCAACTTTACGAAAGTAAAATCAGCCCGCATCCAGATGCGCCAGCTCGACTGGAACCGCATTGATACGGAGAGAAAGCTGAATATGCAAGTAGTAAGCTACCGTAACAATATGACTGCCAGTTCAGAACAGGTTGTCAGCAACAAGGAAAACGTGATGCAAGCTGAAAAAGCGGTGCAGATTGCCGGAAAACGTTACGAAGTAGGTAAGGGAACCGTACTCGAACTTAATAGTTCGCAAGTATCCCTGACACAGGCACAACTTACTTATAATCAATCAATCTACGATTACCTGACAGCGAAGGCTGACCTTGATCAGGTTTTGGGAAAACAATAAAGAAGATAGACAACTAAAATTACAACTAAGGAATATGAAAAAAGGTATCCAATTAGTGGCTCTGCTATTGACAGTAGTTATGACCTCATGTACGGGTGGAAAAGATAAGGCTGCTTTGAAACAGGAAGACGAGAAGCCTAGAGTAAAAGTGGCTGATGTAACGGCCCGTCCCGTAGATCAGATACAGGATTACACAGCGACGGTGGAAGCTGAAGTAAAGAACAACATTGCTCCTTCGTCACCTGTCCGCATCGACCGGATTCTGGTAGAAGTGGGCGACCGTGTATCCAAAGGTCAGAAGTTGGTACAGATGGATGCAGCCAATCTGACACAAACGAAACTGCAACTGGACAATCAGAAAATAGAATTTAATCGTATTGACGAGCTATATAAAGTAGGTGGTGCTTCTAAATCAGAGTGGGATGCTTCGAAGATGCAGCTCGATGTGAAGCAGACTGCCTATGATAATCTGGTGGAGAATACTTTCCTGTTGAGCCCGATCAATGGAGTAATCACTGCCCGTAATTATGATAATGGTGATATGTATAGCGGAGGCAGTCCGGTATTGGTAGTCGAGCAGATTACTCCGGTCAAGCTGATGATCAACGTTTCTGAAACCTATTTCACGAAAGTGAAGAAAGGTGAACCGGTAGATGTGAAGCTGGATGTATATGGTGACGAACTGTTCAAGGGAACTATCAGCCTGATCTATCCGACTATCGACGCAACTACCCGTACTTTCCAGATCGAGATCAAGTTGGACAACAAAGATCAGCGTGTACGTCCGGGAATGTTTGCCCGTGCTACTCTGAACTTCGGTACGGCGGATAATGTCGTAGTGCCCGACTTGGCTATTGTGAAACAGGCAGGTTCCGGTGATCGCTATGTGTACGTTTATAAAGATGGCAAGGTGTCTTACAACAAAGTAGAGTTAGGCAGACGTATGGGCTCGGAGTATGAGCTGAAATCCGGTGTGCCCGATAACTCACAGGTGGTAGTGGCCGGACAGGCACGTCTGATAAACGGTACAGAAGTAGAGATCGAGAAGTAAAATCACTATTAAACTAATCACGATAAAGAAATGAGTTTATACGAAGGTGCGGTTAAGAAACCGATTATGACCTCCCTCTGCTTTCTGGCAGTGGTGATTTTTGGTCTTTTCTCTTTGTCTAAGTTACCTATCGACTTGTATCCGGATATTGATACAAATACGATCATGGTAATGACCGCATATCCTGGCGCAAGTGCTTCGGATATAGAAAATAACGTTACCCGACCGCTGGAGAATACCTTGAATGCGGTGAGTAACCTGAAACATATTACCTCTCGTTCTTCCGAGAACATGTCATTGATTACGCTGGAATTTGAGTTTGGTAATGATATTGACGTGCTGACGAATGATGTGCGTGACAAACTTGACATGGTAAGTTCTCAGCTTCCGGATGATGTCGAGAATCCGATCATCTTCAAGTTCAGTACGGACATGATTCCTATTGTATTGCTTTCGGTACAGGCTAATGAGAGCCAGGCTGCGCTTTACAAAATATTGGATGACCGTGTGGTTAACCCTCTGGCACGTATCCCCGGTGTGGGTACGGTGTCCATCAGTGGTGCACCGCAGCGTGAGATTCAGGTATACTGCGACCCCAATAAGCTGGAAGCGTATAATCTGAGCATTGAGACAATCAGCTCTATTATCGGAGCCGAAAACAAGAATATTCCGGGTGGTAACTTCGATATCGGTAGTGAGACGTATGCACTCCGTGTGGAAGGAGAATTTGACGATTCCCGGCAGTTGGCGGATATCGTAGTCGGTACGCACAATGGAGCCAATGTATTTCTGCGTGATGTGGCACGAATTGTTGACACAGTAGAAGAACGTGCGCAGGAGACTTACAATAATGGTGTGCAGGGGGCAATGATTGTAGTTCAGAAGCAGTCGGGAGCCAATTCTGTAGAAATCTCCCGTAAAGTAGAAGAAGCCCTTCCGCGCTTGCAGAAGAATCTGCCGAGTGACGTGAAGCTGGGAGTGATTGTAGATACTTCCGATAACATCCTGAACACGATTGACAGTTTGGCAGAAACTGTAATGTACGCTCTGTTGTTCGTTGTGATTGTCGTGTTCCTTTTCTTAGGACGCTGGCGCGCGACGTTGATTATCTGTATCACGATTCCGCTTTCATTGATTGCCTCTTTCATATATCTGGCAATTACCGGAAATACGATTAATATTATTTCGCTTTCGTCTCTGTCTATTGCCATCGGTATGGTGGTGGATGATGCGATTGTGGTACTTGAGAATGTGACGACGCATATTGAGCGTGGCTCGGACCCGAAACAGGCTGCAGTGCATGGAACGAATGAGGTGGCGATTTCCGTAATCGCTTCTACACTGACCATGATTGCCGTGTTCTTTCCGTTGACAATGGTAAGCGGTATGTCCGGTGTACTTTTCAAGCAGTTGGGCTGGATGATGTGTGCCATCATGTTTGTGTCTACTGTGGCGGCATTGTCACTGACCCCGATGCTCTGTTCGCAATTACTCCGCCTGCAAAAGAGACCGTCGAAAATGTTCAAGCTCTTCTTTACTCCGATTGAGAAGGCGTTAGACGGACTCGATACCGGGTATGCGAAGATGCTGAACTGGGCAGTTCGTCATCGTCCGATTGTGATTGTGAGCTGTATCGCTTTCTTTGTTGTCAGTTTGCTTTGTGCAAAAGGCATTGGTACGGAGTTCTTCCCTGCACAGGATAATGCCCGTATCGCTGTTCAGCTTGAGTTGCCGATCGGTACACGAAAGGAAATAGCGCAGGAACTTTCAGAGAAACTGACTAATCAGTGGCTGACGAAGTATAAGGACATCATGAAGGTATGTAACTATACTGTAGGTCAGGCAGATTCCGATAATACTTGGGCTTCTATGCAGGACAACGGTTCGCATATCATTTCCTTCAACATCAGTCTGGTGGACCCGGGCGACCGTGATATTTCGCTGGAAGCAGTCTGCGATGAGATGCGTCAGGACTTGAAAGCTTATCCGGAGTTCAGTAAAGCACAGGTTATTCTGGGAGGTAGTAATACCGGTATGTCTGCTCAGGCAAGTGCCGATTTTGAGATATACGGATATGATATGACGACGACCGATAGCGTGGCCGCCCGTTTGAAACGTGAATTGCTGAACGTGAAAGGTGTAACTGAGGTTAACATCAGCCGTAGCGACTACCAGCCTGAGTATCAGGTTGATTTCGACCGCGAGAAACTGGCGATGCACGGACTGAACCTGGCTACTGCAGGTAATTACTTGCGTAATCGTATCAATGGTGCCGTTGCTTCCAAATATCGTGAGGATGGAGATGAGTATGATATCAAAGTGCGCTATGCACCCGAATATCGTACCAGTCTGGAAAGCCTCGAGAATATCCTTATTTATAATGCAAAAGGAGAATCAGTACGCGTGAAGGATGTCGGAAAGGTAGTAGAACGTTTCGCGCCCCCTACCATCGAACGTAAAGACCGTGAACGTATCGTAACTGTGTCCGCCGTTATTTCGGGAGCTCCGTTGGGTGACGTAGTAGCAGCCGGAAATAAGATTATCGATAAGATGGAACTTCCGGGTGAAGTGACCATTCAGATTTCCGGTTCGTTCGAGGACCAGCAGGATTCGTTCCGTGATTTGGGAACACTGGGTATCCTGATTGTCATTCTTGTGTTCATCGTAATGGCAGCACAGTTTGAGTCACTGACTTATCCGTTCATTATCATGTTCTCTCTGCCGTTTGCATTTAGTGGAGTCTTGATGGCATTGTTCTTCACAGGCAGTACGTTGAGTGTAATGAGTTTGCTGGGAGGTATCATGTTGATTGGTATTGTGGTGAAGAATGGTATTGTGCTCATTGACTATATCACCCTCTGTCGAGAGCGGGGTATGGCAGTCATCAACTCTGTGGTGACATCCGGCAAGAGCCGTCTGCGTCCGGTATTGATGACGACAGCCACTACGGTTTTGGGTATGATCCCGATGGCTATCGGTGGCGGACAAGGTTCTGAAATGTGGAGTCCGATGGCGATTGCCGTTATCGGTGGTCTGACAATATCGACTATTCTTACTTTGATTCTGATTCCTACCTTGTACTGTGTATTTGCCGGAACCGGTATCAAGAACCGACGTCGTAAACTTCATCGTCAGCGCGAGTTGGATGTTTACTTCCAGGAACATAAAGACGAAATTATTAAGAAATAACAGAAAAGAAATATGAAATCAGTATTGATAACATTCGACCAGGCTTATTACGAACGGATTATGGCATTGCTCGACCTGCCGTGGCTTTACATATTTGGAAAAGGTGCAGGGACGTGGTTCAAAGACAGGTGATCCGCACTTCGGCAGCCATGCCTGGCCTAGCATGTGCTCTGCTATCCTTACGGTAGTTGATGACAATAAAGTTGACCCGTTGCTGGATACACTGCACAAGATGGACTTGCAGACCGAACAGTTGGGCTTACGTGCATTTGTATGGAACATTGAACGGACGATCTAGCGCTCGTACTGTGAATAAATAATCAGAAGGGAGAATCTATAAATAATGTAGATTCTCCCTTCTTTATTCTCTCTTTTGTCTATCTTTGTAGCCCGAAAACGTTTGGCACCGATGAACTTGTGCTCCGGCACCGATGAAGACCTCCTCCGGCACCGATGAAGGGGTGGTTCGGCACCGGGTAAAAAACAAGAACGAAAAGGAGAGCCTATATCTATTTATAAGATGAAGATTATCAAAAACTACCTGAAATATTCGTTATGGTTTGTACTGACAGTGTTTGCAGCGCTGCTCGGACTTTACTGGCTTCCGGCTATAACAATCGACGGACACACGATGAGGCGTGTCGATATTTTAAGTGATCTTCGCTATCCGAAGCAAGAAGTGGCGG
>ENA-ORTD01002123-ORTD01002123.1-human-gut-metagenome-genome-assembly--contig:-NODE-2123-length-12033-cov-4.314159_pt1 | contig 12033 bp, 11 predicted proteins | sample MGYA00241907_ERZ509178 | MGnify/ENA primary metagenome ERZ509178 (study PRJEB26280, sample SAMEA2338793) | human gut metagenome | biome: human gut; feature: human-associated habitat; material: faeces...
TCTCTTCTTTTTCCTGTTCAAATACCTGCTGTTCCATGGGAATTTCCCGACTCTTTCGGTAAAAATCCCGGCACAGATTCCCTGCAATGGTGTAGAGATAATTTTTTGTTTTCCCCTGGTATTCATAAGCTGCAAGCCCTGCAAAAAATCGTACAAAAACTTCCTGTGTGAAATCTTCCCCATACTGTGCATCCTGACAATGATATGTACAGTATTTTAAAATTTCGTCATAGTATTTGCGCACAAAATGTTCCATGGCCTCTTCCCTGCCCTGCTTCATTCTCCGTATCAGTATAAAATCAGAATCCACAGTTTCCTCCTTCCTCCCTTTCAAAGTCAAACGCCTGTCCTTCTATTATATATAACGCAGCAAACAGAAAAAAGGATAGTCTGCATGAAAAAAAAGAGCTATCACACACCTATTGGTATGTCACAACTCTTTTTTTCTGCGAACAAAGCTTCCTCAATCCTGCATATTTCTTTAGCAGGTCGCTCCGCCCACTAAATGTTTCTCACCCTTAATATTTTCTTCTTTTCTGCTCAGTAAATCATCTGCCATGAGCTGTTCCTGTACATTTTCAAATCCCAGTCTTGCCACGGTATCTGCAAAACGCTCTCCTGTAATTCCTTGCTCTCTGAACAGCAGAATTGCTTTTTCCACAATGGAAAGTACCTCTTCTTTCTCCGTAAACACCTTATCCAGATAACGTCCCTGTGCCACCTTTTTGCCCCAGCGTCCGCCAATGTAGATACGGTATCCATTGGTATAGTTTTCAAAGGCCTTAAACGGACATTTGCCAATGCAGCGACCGCAATGGTTGCACTCATTGTCCGGAATCACAATCTTTCCTTCCACAACCTTTGCCGCCTTAATCGGACAATTTTTTTCAATGCGGCAGACTTTACAGCCACGGCATTTTTCCATATCCACCATAGGAACTCTCTGTCCGATAATACCCAGGTCATTTAAATCCGGTTTCACACAGTTATTCGGACATCCGCCCACTGCAATTTTAAACTTGTGCGGAAGCTTCACTGCGGAATATCCGTGGTAAAATCTTTCATGAATCTCTTCAGACAGCCCAAATGTATCAATGAGTCCATACTGACAGGTGGTTCCCTTACAGGATACTACCGGACGAACCTTGGAGCCAGTGCCCCCTGTTTCCAAACCCGCCTGCATAAGATATTCACGAAGAGGTTCAATATTAGCAAAAGATACCCCCTGAATTTCCATGGTCATACGAGAGGTCATAGTCACCTCACCGCTTCCGAAAAGTTCAGCCGCTTCTGCAATCGTCCGTGCTTCCTCGGCTGTAATCTTTCCGTTTCTGGTAATCACACGGCCGTTAAACTTATCCAGGGTATTTTTGTCTTTTAAAAATCCAAGAGCTTTTACCCGTTTCTCTTCTTCCAGTGATACGGCCCCTTCTGGATTTTCTACTTTTACATCGTTAAAGAACGTTGCCCCTTCCAGAACCACAGTATTTTTATATCCATAGAAACGCATACGGTTCTGCAGGAAATAGGCACGTTTTCCTTTCGCACATACCAAAAGCAGTTTTTCTTCTTTATCCAGCCCTTCGATTTCTCCCTGCACCGCAGAAAGGTCTACATAACGGGCTCCATGAATGGACGGCGCCAGACCTGCATCAATAACCTTATAGCCTTTTGCCTTGCCTGCCGCATATTCCGCCGGAGTCATGCTCACCAGTGCTCCGTTTATCTTGTTGAGCAGCACATGTACCGCCTGTACAAAAGGATGAATGGCAGTGGAAAATGGCGGTGCATAAGCAAAGTCTGCATTTTCAAAATCTTCCAGAACAGCACCCATATTCAGCCCCATAACGGCAATATCCACCATCTTGTCTACTGCACCGGTTCCCAGAACCTGTACCCCCAGCAGTTTATGCGTCTCTTTTTCTGCAATCAGTTTGGTAATAAAGAAGCCTGCTCCCGGATAATAGTGTGCCTTGTCATCTGTAGGTACCAGAACCGTTACAACCTCATATCCTGCTGCCTCTGCCTGCTGCTGTGTAAGACCTGTGCGTCCCACATGCAGACCCGGAAGTTTTACGACACCGGTTCCCAATACACCAGGATAAGTTTTCCTTGTTCCGGTCAGTATCTGCGCCAGGGTTCGGCCTTCCATATTTGCGGAAGAGCCCATTGGCGACCACTGCGGCTTTCCGGTAATGCGGTTTGTCACCATGACACAGTCTCCTGCTGCATAAACATCTTCCAGACTGGTTTTCATCGTATTATCAACCAGAATCGTTCCCTTAGACATTTCCAGACCGCTGCTCTGCAGAAATTCTGTATTGGGACGAATACCGGCTGCTGTAATCAGAAGTTCACAGCCCAAAAATCCAGCAGAAGTTTTCAGTCCGGTCACTTTTCCGCTTCCAACCACCTCTTCTGCTTTTGTACCTGTAAGAACACGGATACCCTCTTTCAACAGATGTTTTTTCACATAAGCAGCCATTTCCTCATCCAAAATATTGGGAAGAAGCTGGGAAGCAAAATCCAGGACCGTAACCTGCACGCCTTTGTTCTTCAGATTTTCTGCTGCTTCCAGCCCTATAAATCCAGCTCCGATAACAACGGCCTTCTTCACCTGGTTTTCTTCCATATAAGAACGAATAGCCGCTGCATCATCCGGGGTACGCATTTTAAATACACCCTGCTGTGCCATACCTGGAATGAGCAGTTCTGCCGGAGATGCTCCTACAGCCAGAACCAGCTTGTCATAAGTACAGACTTCTTCTTCTCCTGTAAACAAATCCTTTACTGTCACCTGCTTTTTATCCGCGTCCAGAGATATAGCCTCTTTTCCGGTTCTTACCTCCACTCCCGTCAGCTCTGCATATTTTTCAGGAGTGTTTATAATCAATGCCTCACGATTTTCAACCAGACCGCCTACATAATAAGGAAGCCCACACCCAGCGTAAGAAATGTTTCTTTCTCTGGTGATTACTGTGATTTCCGTACTTCTGTCTTCTCGTTTCAGTTTGGCTGCTGTCTTGGTTCCTGCAGCAACGCCTCCTATAATTAGTACTTTCATTCTATTTCTCCTGTTCTTTCTCAACTGGTGCTTTGTTTTGCTGGTTATCCATTTCTTTTGGCTGCTGTCTATGACAGCAGTGCTCCATATCTGCACATTCCGGCCTCACCTTTTCGCATACAGCCACATCTCCTCCGCTTATGGTTAGACTTCGCCCATTCACCATAGCATCTGCTATTTTCTGTCGGGCGTTGTCATAAATCCTCGTTACCGTTGGTCTGGAAATGTCCATTTTCACTGCACATTCTTCCTGTGTCATTTTCAGAAAGTCCAGAACACGAATCACTTCATATTCATCGTATGTAAGATTGACACTCCCATTTGCGGTACAGCCCTGCGGTGAAAAACTGGTGACTTTCGGTTTTGAGCAGATACATCTGCGTTTCTGCGGCCGTGCCATATATCCCCTTTCCTCAAATAGATAAAAGATAGTGATTTCTATTTTTTCGCTTTCAGAATACCACCGTTATGAACATATGTCAATATTTTTTTTTCAAATTGGAAAACTATCCCTCAAACACAGCGCCTCCGAGGATGTCAAGTCATTGTCACAAATTTCTATCATTTTTATCTGCTCAGCAGTATTTAATATATTCAATTGATATTCCGCAATTTCTTTCAGTACTTCAAACCGTTCTTCCTTCTTCTTCCCTTCTCGTATCATTTGGGCATTGTGCGTTTCTAAATTAGAAATTACTGTTAGTTCATTAATTGTTGCAAAATCTCTGACATTATTTTTCTTGGCAAGTTCTGGATTCTTTTCTCTCCAAGCTTTTGCTGTAAACCCAAACAAAGCGACATTCACTATGTCTGCTTCTTCCGCATATGCAATCCATTTTGAATCTTTTTTAAAATCTCTCTGAGGCAGGATATAGTTCTTCACTGCATCTGTCTGAATCAAATAATTACTTTTACTAAGAAAACGTTTTGCATTCCATTCTATTTGTCTTGCGTTATTTTCTTCTTCCTTCAAACGTTGGAATTCTTTTATCAGATATAATTTAAAAACCGGGCTAATTGCAGACGCAAATTCAAAAGCTACGTCTTTATGAGCGTAGGTTCCTCCATATTTTCCACGCTTTACATAAAGACCAACGGCATTTGTTTTCTGAATCCATTCAGAAACACTTGGTGTAAATGTTAATAAACCCGCTTGCTTTTTAAAGTGTTCAGATTCGAACACTTTAAATGCTGGATTGTATATTTGTTCCCATACAGATAAATACTCTAACGTTCCACGATTTCTTAACCAATTTCTCACTACATCAGCCGCTCTAGAGGAATTTGATTTTACTTTAGCAATATCTGTAATGCAAATATAATCATCTAATTCTTCTTTTGAAATAGTAATTTTTACGTTTTGAACATCTATGATTCTATTCTTCATTCTTTATCTCCATTTTTTATACACACAGCAAAACAGCCTCCGAAATAACGCCTGCAACCAAACCAACCAGAATTCTACCTAAAACGGTACAAAATACAATTCCCATTATTGGATGTCTCTCCTCCCCTCCTTTCAGTTTACCGTAAATTTTTTGTTCCCATTCACTTTCTTTATCCTAAAATATATCCATGAACTGCAATTTTGATTTTCCTGTGAAGTTTTTACTTCTATCAGTATGCCATTATATATGTACTCCATCGTATATCCCTTTTTACAATCCTCGTTTTATCTGTAGTACTTCTGCATATTTCAATAAACGATCATACAAATATTTATTTTCCTTTATACTATTTACTATCTCTATTTCCGTTTTTCCCCCTAAACGATACAGATCACAAACAGAGCGCTCAATATTATAAATATTATAACTGCCGAATTCCGTCTTTTGTTTTCTTATTCCAAAGTTAAAATTACTGTTTGAAAAATAATGTCTTTGTACCGTAAAATCCATTTTCATCATACTGCGATCTGTTCTTTCTGTTGCAACTGATAAATAATCCGGCTCATGTGCCAGTACACCTTGATAGTAAAGTGCACTGTCCATACAAATAACCGCACGAGGATTGCTCAGACACACTTCAATGCATTTATAATCTAACGGTTTCCTGCATTGTTTCCCCACAAGCCAGTAATGTCCATAACATACTTTTTGTAAATACCCTTCTTCCACTAAAACAGAAATCTGACGATTCGTGAATCCTTCTGCCAGAAGTTCTTTCGTTCCTACATAGCCACTGTATTTGTTATATAAAGTTTCAAGTTTAATGTACGTATTCCTTCTCATATCTTCTCCATTTGCATTTCTTATCACACATATTATTGCATTTTTTATTACACACGTCAATAGGGTTTTCAAATTGGAAAACTATCCCTCAAACACAGCGCCCCAAACCCCAGCTGATTATTGGGATACTCCCCGCCCAAAAGAGGCCTGGCTCCTCTTCTTAAATACGCCTTTACCTTCTGCCCATACAAAAACAAGTCCTCGCCTCTTACAATCCCCCACTCCATCATAAGTGCCGCTGCCCCTGTGACAAACGGCGTGGCAAAAGAAGTTCCCGTGCGGCTTTCATATCCGTCCCCTGGGGCAGCTGTGGTAATTCCCACTCCCGGCGCGGCTAAATCCGGCTTAATTTCGTTGGTCACTCTAGTATATCCTCTCCCGGAAAAATCTACGTAAGCCAGATACCGGGAGTCATAGGCGCCTACGGAAATCACTCTCTGAGCCGTAGAGGGAATGGTCTGTGTTGTCTGCGGTGTAGGCTGCAGAAAATGGGTATCTTCATTTAATACACCGCCCCCCGGCATCCACAAATCATACCTGCCATCCACAATCTTCCCTGGAATCAGCCGGATTTTCCACGTTCCGCTGTCAATATATTCGCTGCGAGGCAGCATTTCCACATAGATTTCCTGTGCCAGACTATAAGGCGCCGGTTCTCCGTAATACAGCAAAAGTTCTGTATTTCCCACAGTAAAGCGCTGCGGTCCCAAAATCTCCTGAAATGGCCCCACCCGCTGTCCTCCGGGTAGCAGCAGCTCCATTGTCATTTCATCCACATACTGCTTCCATATCTGCACATTCAGACCAGGCTCATACGCCCCCACATTAAAAGAAATTTCCGTAACTTCTCCCGCCAATACGGTTCCAGAAGTATGAAGCGCCCGGTTTCCCTCGTTCCCCATTCCCACACAGATAACACTTCGTCCCGTAAGCGCTGCATTATCAAGATAAGTTTCCAAAAGAGATTCTCCACTGTGAGAGCCATAATTATTTCCAAAACTCAAATTCAGCGCCAGCGGTATTCCCCGGTCTGCGGCCAGACGAATGGCATAATCAATGCCCTGCAAAAGTTCTGTAGTCCTCGGAAATCCGCCTTCCCTTGGGGCGCCTAACTTTACAACAAGCAATTCACTTTCATAAGCCACACCCCGGTATATCCCGTCAGAGGCTCTTCCATTTCCGGCAGCAATTCCCATGACTCCGGTTCCATGTCCGCTCAAATCCCTGCTTGGCACTATCTTCTCTCTTTCAGCCCGGCTTCCTGCCTGCAGAGCCTCATTGATTTCCTCCTGTGTGTATTCCGTTCCCAGGGAATAGCCTTTCGGCGGTCTGCCTGCTATACTCTGGTCCCAGAGCCTCCATATCCGGGTACTGCCGTCGGGATTCCGAAAATCCGGATGTGTATAATCAATGCCCGAATCTACACACGCTACCAAAATTCCTTTCCCTGTCAGTGCTTCCCCCAAAGGAGAAAAACGACTTTGCACTGCCGTCATACAGGACGCACTTTTCCCCTGATTGACAGCAAAAAAAAGCCTTTTCGGCTTTTCCACATATTCTATGCCGGGAAGTCTGGAAAGACTTTCGATTTTACTCTCTGCAAGAGTAATCACGGCGAAGCCATTTAAAAGTTCTGCCCGTGGCACCTCTTCTCCAATGATTTGCGAAAGATTTCCTGTATATTTAATAATTAAGTCCCATGTCCGCTCCACTTCATTATACCCGATACCCAGTTCCGGTGACTTTTCCAGTTCCTCCGGCGTTGCATCCAAGGCCAGGTTCAAAAGATTCTCCAGCTTTTGATTCTTCATGCTGCACTTCCTGCATTTTCTTTCAGTTTACTCCCAACGGGCTGAAAATATATCTCTTTTGCAGAATAAAATTTTGTCAGTTTTCTCACCTAATCAGGAATTCTATACGGAAGAAAGAAAAACTTAAACACATACCAAATAAAGTTGGTACTGCAGTAATCCCCAGCACCAACTTTATCTACAATTTTTTTATAATATTTACCAATTCCCTACCCTAACAAACAGCTTCTTTTACCATCTTTAAATAAATTCGACAGTTCTGATGATTAAAATCATATTGCAATGCCTTTTTAAATTGCACGGCTGCCTCTTCCTTATTTCCCATTCCAACATTGGCAAGTCCCATCAAGTAATGACAATGTGCCCTATTCTTTTGATTCATGTCATCCTCAAAAATCAAAAAATCAGGCAAGGATACAGCAAAGTAATCATTTTTCATTTTATCATATAAATGTTTCTCACCGTAATCCATAAGTTTATTAAAGCATACGCAGGCAGCATTTGTATTTCCAAGTTTCCGATTCGCAAGTCCTTTATAAAGAATCATATCTGCCGGCTGGTCATAATAACACATAGCTCCTGCCGGTTCATCAACTCCAAGTTCTGCATTTTTGAAACATTCTTCAGACCTTTCTGCCTCTCCAAGTTCTGCTTCTACAACTCCAAGATAATAATAAATATTGTTATCCTTGATTCCTTCCAATCTTCCTTCGCCTAAATCTACGGGGTACAATAAAGCTTTTTCCAACAGTTCTTTTGCCGCTTTAAAATTTTTCTTTACAATCTCTTCCTTCGCCATCTCAGTCAAAGCAATTTTATACTGTCCTGAGATTCGTCCTTCTGCACCTTCCCATGCACGGAATCTATGATTCATAATGGTATCATAAGCTTTCTGATGCATGCCTAAAAGATTATACAAAGTAACATATTCCAACATAACATCGTCACGCTCTGCAAGAATATCCTTATGTGCTTCATAATTTTGTAATCTAGTACAACGAATAATAAATAATTGCTATATTAAACAGAGGCCGCTTCATCTTCACTGATTTCATCCATTTTGTACTTCCAGTGATAAACCACAGGTTCACGGTTCACTTCGTCAAAGTACTTGTAAATCCGTTCTTCCAACTCCTGTTTGGTATTGACACGAATTCCTCGAAGCATCTGCTTGGTCATCTTGCTGAAGAAACTTTCAATCATGTTTAACCATGAGCCATGTTTCGGCGTAAACACAAATTTAAAACGTCCCTTTGGCATGGTGTCCAGAAAGCGTCGTGTTTCTTTGGAAGTATGTGCTGAGTGATTATCCAGGATGATTCTGATGGAATCCTGTGATGGATATTTTTTGTCCAGTATCTTTAAAAACTCAATAAAATCAGAACTCTTATGGGTCTCACTTACTAACGGAATTGCTTCTCCAGTGAGTAAATCAATGCCAGCCAGTAAAGAGAGCGTTCCCAGACGTTTGTATTCTGCATCACGATATACTTCCCCATGTTCTGATGTCGGGCGTAAATCCGGTGCCGTATTGGAGATTGCCTGAATGCCCGGCTTCTCATCATACGATACCGTAATCGTCAGTTTATAATCGTCTGGAACAATGAGATCACCATTTTCATCAAACTGCATTTCAATCTGCTTATAAACCAACAGAACCTCATGCATTTTTGATTCAAAATCAGGATCCCGTTTTTCACAGTAATATTTGATTTTAAAGGGTTTCATATCCTGTTCCTTAAGAAATTTCTGGATATACGGTTTGGTAACGGTTGAAAGCCTTGAATATCCCGCTTCTTCTGCATGTTTCTGAATGTATTTGTGGAGAGAGGTCAACGTCCACAATTCCTGTGCATAACCGAGTTCTGTCGGTCTCTGACACGCAATATGAATCATCCATGCTTTTGCATCATCAGTGATTTCCGATGGACGTCCAGGACGCTGAACATCAAACAGTGCAGCATCTAAACCGCCTTTCTGAAACTTCGAAATACAAAGGCGTACCGTTGCAGTACTAATGGCAAGTTTATCAGCAATTTGCTGGAATGTCATTCCATCGGCTTTATATAAAAGGATTCTGGCACGGTCCACAACTTGTGCCTGAATGGTTCTCTTTTTGGATAATGCTTTAAGGTAATCTCTGTCTTCATCTGACAGAGGAAGATATGTTTTTCTCATAGTGTTCATCCTTTCTTAGATAACACTATTTTACCATACATTATCCTCAAAATATATAGTAGAGATTTAATTTATTCTATACTAGCCTACATGAAGGATTATACTCTATATTTAATAGAAGAATGTTATGGCGGCAAGTTATTAGAAATGAACAGCGAACCAAATCATGTACATCTATTATTTGAACTACCTCCAGCATTGCCACCGTCTACCGTGATATGTAATTTAAAAACGCAACTTTCAAAAGGCGTTCGAAAACGTTATTGGGGAAAAATTCAACCGCTTCTTTGGAAAGATTCCTTTTGGTCAGATAGTTATTTCTTAACAACCACTGGTGGTGCCAATATTGAAACGTTAGAACAATATATCCAACAACAAGGAATTGAAAAACCAAAAAGAAAATATGTAAAAAGAAAATAACACGCATTCATCCCCACCCGATTTCATCGGATGGGGTTTTCTGCTATGAAAACTGCATTTGGAAGAAGCACCTCTTACCGAATTGGAATATATTTCGGATTCTGATATTTTGGATGAAGATAATTGTTCTTTTGAGTAACAAGAAAACTCTCCATTTTGGGGAGTTTTTGTATTTCATATTTAAAATAAAACCTGTAAAAGAACATTGTAAGAATTTAGGGAGGCTGTTTTGTTTCAGAAGAAGAAGAAAATCTCAAAAGATGTATTGTATGCAGCATATATTGGGTTTGCCATTGGAGATGCACTAGGAGTTCCAGCAGAGTTCTTACCAAGGAAAGAGTTGTTAAAACAACCGATTATTGATATGATTGGCGGCGGCTTTCATCACAGAGAGCCTGGCGTTTGGTCCGATGACACATCTCTTATGTTAGCCAATTCCCACAGCTTGGCAGTGAATGGATTCTTTCCGGAAAGTATGGCGAAAGACATGGTATCCTGGATGGATCATGGAATATTTTCGGCAACTGGAGAACCATTCGGGATTGGAAATGGGATTCGAAAATCGCTTGAGCGATTTAAGGCAGGCTTTTTGCCGACCGAAGCAGGAGGACAAAGCACATTCGAAAATGGAAATGGTGCACTCATGCGAATCCTTCCGTTGGCATTTTATCTGTACAATTGTAGAAGTGCCAAGAAGCGGAAAAAAATTATATATGATTGTTGTTCCATCACACACTATCACGAATTATCGAAAATCACTTGTCATTTTTATGTCGAATTTTTGATTTGTCTACTGAAAACAAAAGATTTTCAGAAAAGCTACAAAGAAACTGCAAGACGATTCCGAAAAACTACAAATCGCAAAGAGTTTGAACGATTGTTTTCAAATGAGTTGTTTTTGTTACGAAAGTCAGATATTAATTCTGGTTCCTTTGTGATCAGTACTTTGGAAGCTGCTCTTTGGACCATTGCAAATACCAAAAACTACGAAGAGGCAGTTTTAATGGCGGTTAACCTTGGATACGATGCAGATACTGTTGCTGCTATCACAGGTGGAATAGCGGGGATATTGTACGGAAAAGAGCAGATTCCAAAAAGATGGATAAGCAAATTAAAAGGAAAAGAAACATTAGAGAAAGGGGTTGAGAGAATGTATAAAAATATAAACGCCGCCGCTCGGATTCGAACCGAGACACCGAAAGAACGGCTACTGGTATGGTTAACAATTATTACGACTAAGGGAGGAATTAATAATGGCAAAAATTTTAAATGATAGCAGATTAACCGTGAATGAAGCTGCGTTACTCTATTGTATTCTTGGCTCTCCAGACCCAAAGGATAAGAAAAAAAGGATTTATCCTACTATTAAAGAATCCATTAATTATATGATTGGCGGATACACTGCTGATTCAGAAGAAAAACGATTGGAGACTATAGCATCCGTGACATCGGAACAAATGACTTTATTCTAAAAATTTGCCGAAAAGAGATACCTTTATGGTGTCTCTTTTTCTTGCCCCAAAATCAGAATTTTTTTCTTTTTTACTATGATTTAAAAAAAGGAGGTCTATCGATGGCGAGAAAATTTAAAAAAATGACGAGAGTAAAAGTTAAAAAAACGGCTGCTACTTATGATTACACGCTTTACACGGATGGAGGATGTATCTTTAACCCGGGCGGGCCCGGTGGCTGCGCTGCCGTCTTGTTGGATAAAACAAAGAATGTTCGAGAATTTTACCAAGGTTATCAGGCTACCACAAACAATCGCATGGAAATCATGGCTGTCATCCTGGGACTGAAATGGGTTCCAATAGGCAGCAGTGTTCTGATTTACTCAGATTCCCAATATGTGGTCAATACCATGAATGGTAAATTCTCGAAAAAGAAAAATTATGATTTGTGGAAAAAACTGGAAGAAGATTCCAAAGATAAAAACCTGGATGTCCGATGGGTTAGAGGGCATAATGGTAATCATTACAACGAACGGTGCGACCAGCTTTGCAGTATCGCGATGCAAGGTTTAAAACTTTCAAAAGATACCGGCTACCAGGATAAAACAACCAGTAGAAAAACTGGCGCAATGGGTGTTGTTTTTACACTTCCAAAAGAATATAAAGACGAAGAAATGGTTCCTCTTTCCCCTAAAGAGTATTGTGAAATTTATCATGTAAACATGGAGTGTGGCAAAGCATTGGCAGCTTTTTGTCAGAAACCTAATCACACATTTGAGGATTATCTGAATCTAAAGACCGGAGGCCTGGATGCGTATTCCCGAATATCGAAAGATTCTATTTTAAACCAAACAGAACTAAGTCCAGAAGCATTAAAT
>ENA-ORTD01002132-ORTD01002132.1-human-gut-metagenome-genome-assembly--contig:-NODE-2132-length-11994-cov-4.495268_pt1 | contig 11994 bp, 5 predicted proteins | sample MGYA00241907_ERZ509178 | MGnify/ENA primary metagenome ERZ509178 (study PRJEB26280, sample SAMEA2338793) | human gut metagenome | biome: human gut; feature: human-associated habitat; material: faeces...
GATCCCGATACGCCGGTTACGACGGTAAGCGTGCCAAACTCAATCTTGGCGGTAACGTTTTTGAGGTTGTTGGCACATGCGCCCGTAATCTTGAGACAGCCACGTCCGGGGTTGCGGCGTTCATCGGGAACTCGAATCATTCGCTTGCCGGTTAGATAGGCACCCGTCATTGATTCGGGACACGCCATGATATCGGCAGGCGTTCCCGCCGCGACTACGTGTCCGCCGTTGACGCCGGCGCCGGGCCCCATGTCGATCACGTAGTCGGCGGCACGGATTGTATCCTCGTCGTGTTCGACGACGATAACGGTATTGCCGATATCGCGCAGGCGCTCGAGCGTCTTGATCAGGCGCTCGTTGTCACGCTGATGAAGACCGATCGAGGGCTCGTCCAGAATATAGAGCACGCCCATGAGACCCGCGCCGATCTGCGTTGCCAGTCGAATACGCTGTGCCTCGCCACCGGAAAGCGTCGCCGAGGCACGACCGAGTGTCAGATAGTCGAGTCCAACATCGACCAGAAAACGCAAGCGCTCCAGGATTTCCTTGACAATACGACCGCCGATGAATTGTTGACGTTCGGTGAGCTCAAGGCCCTCAAAAAACTCGAGCGACTCGCGGCACGATAGGCAGCAAACCTCATAAATGGACTTGCCGCCCACGGTGACGGCGAGCATCTCGGGGCGCAGACGAGCGCCATGGCAGCTCGAGCACGGCTCCTCGCGAATGTATTTCTCCAGGCGCGCCCTAGTGTTCTCGTTCGTCGTCTCGGTATAGCGTTCGTACAGGATGTTGCGAATGCCCGAAAACTTGGTATCCCACTGGCTGCGACGTCCGTCGAGCTTTTGGTAGTCGACCGAGATCTTCGTATCGCCCAGGCCATCCAAAAATGCACGACGCACGCGAGGGGGCAAGTCCTCCCACGGCGTATCGGCGCTCACCTTAAAGTGTTTGCAGACCGCAGCAAAAATCTGCGGATAGTAGTTCGAATTGCCAAACAGGCTACCAAAGACTCCGTCGGCAATGGACTTCGAGGGATCCTCAATCAGCGCCTCGGCATCAACGGTTTTCTTAAAGCCCAGGCCGTCGCACTCAGGACATGCGCCATAGGGAGCGTTGAACGAAAAGTCGCGGGGTTGTAGGTCGTCGATGGAGTGCCCGTGCTCCGGGCACGCCAGAGCCAACGAATACTCCAGAAGCTCGCCCTCGGTCCCCTCGGGAGCATCACGATCGGGCAGCATGTACACGTTTACATTGCCGTGAGCCAGCGCGGTCGCCTGCTCAACAGACTCGGCGATACGGCCCAGAGAGTTCTCACGGATCACGATGCGATCGACCACGACCTCGATATCGTGCTTGAACTTTTTGTCCAGATCGATAGGGTCGTCGAGCGAACGCACTTCGCCGTCAACTCGCACGCGGCTAAAGCCCTCGGCGCGAAGGTCCTCAAACAGTTTGGTGTACTCGCCTTTTCGCCCGCGCACCACCGGTGCCAGCACAAACGCGCGGCGGCCCTCCCCCGCCGCCAAGACCTTGTCGGCAACCTGGTCGGTCGTCTGGCGCTCAATGACGCGGCCGCATTCGGGACAGTGCGGGGTGCCCACACGGGCGAACAGCAGGCGCAGATAGTCATAAATCTCGGTTACGGTGCCAACCGTCGAGCGAGGGTTTTTAGACGTCGTCTTTTGGTCGATCGACACCGCCGGCGAAAGGCCGTCGATTGAATCCAAGTCGGGTTTGTCCATCTGGCCCAAGAACTGGCGCGCATAGCTCGAAAGGCTCTCGACGTATCGACGCTGGCCCTCGGCATAGATAGTGTCAAATGCCAGCGAACTCTTGCCCGAGCCCGAAAGACCGGTAATGACCACGAGCTCGTCGCGCGGGATGGAAACATCGATATTGCGCAGGTTGTGTTCGCGCGCACCACGGATAACAATAGAAGAATCAGACATGGAAGCTCCTTGCCTCCTATAACCTCAAATCACACTGTCGATGAGTTTAGCGCACTCAACGCGCACAGATGTTCGTAATACAAGATTCGCAGACCTTTTGCTCTGTCTGTCCGACAGAACACTTTTCCGATTTGCGCGAAAACGTTACGGTAATCTAACAGTAGTACTCTTAAATGCTCTTAACCGAGGACCTCTCATGACCGAAGACACGCCCCTTGAAATCACTCCGCGCGAAATGGCCAATCTACCTATATTCATTGCCGCCCTTATCGTGGCCGCTGTTGTCGCGCGCATATGTGTTTCAGCCAAACGAAAGGAGCCGGCGCCCGTTTTTCGCGCTCTTTGGTGCGCGACGCTCCTCATCCCCCTTGGCGTAGTTGCGGCATGGATTGCCAATCAGCTGCTCGTAAATGAGGGCAATTCCCTGTGGATTCTGTCTTATTCCGCACTCGGCGCTGCCGCAGTCGCCCTCCTTGTCGAGCCCCTTGTTTCGGGGCTCATCAATCAAACAGATGTCGCAACTGGAACGGTTGCCTGCATATGCCGCGACATTATCATCATCGCAGCAGTTGCGATCCTGTCGTTCGTTTCGCTCGAAATCGCCTGCAATGAAACCTTTTACCGAATTCCTGCCAACTCGTTCGGCTTTTCCGTTGGATTACTTGCGTCGATTCTTCTGTCCCTTTATTTGTTAGGGCAGCGACACGGAGGGGCGATGGTCCTCGTGCCCGTCGCCTGTTGCATTCTTGGTATTGCCGAGCACTTTGTTATGACGTTTAAAGGCGAGGCCATCCTGCCGAGCGACATTTTGGCATTGGGCACCGCAATGGAAGTAAGTGAGGGATATGAGTTCACCTTCACTGCAGGAATTGTCACCTCGCTCGCGTTACTCGAAATCTCTCTTGGACTGCTTTCCCTCATTCGACCGCGAAAACTCAGCACGCCGGCTCATGTTCTTCCTGCCATCGCCGGAAACCTCTGTGCCTTTCTTCTCTTGAGCGTGATAAGCCTTTTGGGTTTTTCCAGTATCGACTTAGAGCAGGCACTGAATTTTGGATTTGACCGCTGGCAGCCCATCTGTACATATGTTTCACAGGGCTTTATCACATCGTTTACCGAGATGGTCAACGAGTTGCCAATTGAAAAGCCCGAGGGCTATACACCTGATGAGGCTAAAAATATCGAGCAAGAGCTTGTTGCCGCCTATGACAGCACCTACGGTTCCAGCGAGCAACGCGCCGCGGCCGTTGCCCAATTCAATGAGATCAAACCAACGGTCATCGCCGTCATGAATGAGAGTTTCACCGACCTATCGTGCTTCGAACAGCTCAAGGCTGCCGGATACTTCGGCCCCAACTTCTATAATTCCCTTCCCGACACACTTGTGCGCGGCACCATGCTTGCCTCGGTCACAGGGGGCGGAACGGCCAACTCCGAATTCGAATTTTTAACGGGGGCTACAACGGCCTTTGTCGGAGTCGGCAAAATCCCCTATCAGCTTTATCAGATGAGCGATGTTGATAGCCTGGCAAAAGACCTTAAAGAGCTTGGGTACGTCGCCACCGCCATGCACCCCCAAAATCCCGTCAATTACCACCGAGATAAAATCTATCAGCAGCTCGGCTTTGGAGAATTTCTTTCAATCGACGGTTTTGGAGACGCGCCCTATTACCACAACGGTGTATGCGACTACGTCACCTACGACAAAATACTTGAACTGCTCAGGACCGACGAAAGGCCGCAGTTCATCTTTGATGTAACGATGCAAAATCATGGCGGATACGAAATCGGGTCCGTTCCCGCAGAAGAGCTTACGAATTATTGGGTCGAGGGTGCCAGCGAGAACACCAATGCCATGCTCAATACGTACCTGACCTGCATCAACGCATCCGACCGAGACCTCGAGTACTTTATCAACGAGCTCCGCAATATCGGCAGACCGGTTGTTCTTGTCTTTTTTGGCGACCATCAGCCGAGCGCCGCAACGACTCTCAACGACGAGCTGTACCCTCAGGAAGACACGGCAAGCCACGCTTTCCGTGTCTATCAGTCGACCTATTTCGTCTGGGCTAACTATGAAATCGCCGGCAATACCGAGCTCAACGTCTACGACACCGTCGGGGCAAACGAGATTGCAGCCATTACCCTTAATAAGATCGGCGCCCCGCTCACCGACTATCAAAAGGCCCTGCTTGCAACAAGGTCAGATGTGCCCACCATCAATGTCGCCGGCTATCTCGGTGCCGACGGGCTGCGCTACGACTTGGAATCTGAAGACAGCCCATACACCTCGACGATCGACAAGCTGCAGCGCATGCAATACCTCGAGTTCGCCAGCAAAGTTCAGTAAGCCCGCCCATTCGCTTGGGTCCATCGTATTGCAAGCACGCTCGGCCCAAATGCATCGCAAATGGCTCCCGCTCGCAAACGAGGGTACAATGACGCTCGTGTCACATCGCGGGGCCCCGGCCCCAACATATACAAAGGAGTCATACATGGGTTGCGAGCACGCACAGGTCGCCGGCGGACAAACGTCGCCGTCGCAATTTGAGGAGAATACGCTGTCCGAGGTCAAGCGCGTCATCGCCGTGCTTTCCGGCAAGGGCGGTGTCGGCAAGTCGTTTGTCACCGGTGCCATCGCCACCGAGCTTGCCCGCCACGGCCACAAGGTCGGCGTCCTCGATGCCGACATCACCGGTCCCTCCATCCCCAAGATGTTCGGTATGAGCGGACGCCACGTCCATGCCCTTGGCAACCTTATGCTGCCCGAAATCTCCGAGCACGGCGTCAAGGTCATGAGCTCCAACCTGCTGCTCCAAAACGAGACCGACCCCGTCCTTTGGCGCGGTCCGGTCATCGCCGGCGCCATTAGGCAGTTCTGGAGCGAGACCTCGTGGGGCCCCATCGACTACCTGCTGGTCGACATGCCTCCGGGAACAGGCGACGTCGCGCTCACCGTCTTCCAGTCGCTGCCCGTCGACGGCATCGTCATCGTCACGAGCCCGCAGGATCTGGTCTCGATGATCGTCGCCAAGGCGGTCAAAATGGCCGAGAAGATGAACGTCCCCATTCTGGGCATTGTCGAGAACATGAGCTATATTGAGTGCCCCGACTGCGGCAAGAAGATCGAGGTCTTTGGCAAGAGCAAGCTCCCCGAGGTCGCAGATCGCTATAACCTCGACATCTTGGGCCAGCTTCCCATTAATCCGGCTCTCGCCGAGGCCTGCGATAAGGGAGAGGTCGAGACCGCGCTGCCCGATGGCATGTTGCCCAAGGCAGTCTCTGCCGTCGAGGCCATTACCCCGCACGAGACCGACGAGGCCTAAGTGAACGCGAGCGCCTTCTATGACGTCCTAGTAATCGGCGGCGGGGCTTCAGGCCTCGCCGCCGCCATTACGGCCGCACGCGCTGACAAAAGCGTCTGCATCGTTGAGCGCGATGTCGCCTGTGGCCTTAAGCTCCTTGCGACCGGTAACGGCCGCTGCAACCTCTCCAACGAATCGATTGATCCTCAGCGGTATAACCACCCCGCATTCGTCGAATCCGTCATGGGCCCCCAGCCCGAACAAGAGCTTATGGGTTTCTTCTCCTCGCTGGGTATCATGACAACCTCCGAGGAAGGCCGACTGTACCCGCGCTCCCTTCGCGCCGAATCGGTGCGCGACGCGCTTCTCAACGTTTGCGACCGCCTAGGTATCACCTTAATCTGCGGAGCCAACGTTGCCTCGGCGCACAAAGCTTCCGAAGGCTGGGCACTCCAAATAGACCGTCCAGCGCGAGCACTCAAGGCAAAAAAGCATGACGACCGAAAATCGGAGCTCCGCTCGCTTCGGAAAGCGCTCGCCGATGCCCCTCGCAAGAACGAGGCCCTGCAGGCACATGCCGTAATTATCGCCACGGGCGGCAACCCCACCGGTATCGCCGATACGTTTCGCCTCCCCCTCACTTCGCTGCGCCCCATCCTCTGCCCCGTATCGGCAACGGTCGTTGGCAATCGGGCGGCACTCAAGACGTTGGGTGGCCTGCGCGTCCGCGCCCGCTTGACGCTCGCCCGCAACCATAATGAGCTCTGGCGCGAAGACGGTGAAGTGCTGTTTCGAACCTTCGGCATCTCGGGCGTCGTCGTCTTCAACCTCTCCCGTCGTATCCAGCGCGGCGATACGATCCTGCTCGACGTTTTCCCCGACCTCTCTAAAGACGAGCTGCTCGATATGCTTAACCGGCGCGTTGAGCTGCTCGGCGGCTATTCGCCCCGCGATCCCCGTTGGCTCGACGGCATGCTCGCCCCGCAACTCGCCCGCGTCGTCTGCACAGCGTTCGAGCAGTGCCATCCAGGCTCCAACGATGTCATCCACCTGGTCTCGATCCTCAAGCACTTTAAGTTGCTCGTCGAGGGAACAGCCGAGGAGCGCTCGGCGCAGGTCACGCGTGGTGGCATATCTGTCGAGAGCATCTCAACACCCAGTCTACGCGCGCGCTGCGTTGTCGACGCCCCGCTTTACGTCTGCGGTGAAGCGCTCGACATCGACGCCGACTGCGGCGGCTTCAACCTTGCATGGGCTTGGATATCGGGGATTCGCGCTGCAAGCAGTCTGTAGCAACGCAGTCTATAATCAAAATGCAATCGGGCCGTCTGAACTTTCCGGGCGGCCCCTTTCTTGCATCTAAGGAGACCTCGATGATCGAAATCACCCAAGTCCATGCGTCGCTCGATGACGCTCGCGACGAAAACGCCTGCCTTGCCGTTGGCAGACGCGCTGCTAAGCGAGCCCTTCGGTGCAAGGACTCCCAAATCAAGACTATCGAACTCCATCGCAAGTCAATCGATGCCCGCAAAAAACGAGATGTCCATTTTATCTTGAGCTTTCGCGTCGAGCTGTCGACCCCTCGTCTTGAACAAATCGCTATCGATGGTATTTCCGACCGCGACCGCTCGCATATCCGCATGATAGAAGCCGAACCGCCCTCGTTCCCCACCCCCGTTGTCGCAGCGTCTAACGAACGCCCCATCGTCGTTGGTGCCGGATGCGCTGGCCTTTTTGCAGCACTCGCCCTTGCCGAAGCAGGCCTCAAGCCTTTGCTCATCGAGCGCGGCGATCCGGCCCTTCGCCGCTCACGGACCATCGATCTTTTTCTCAAAGAACGCATCCTGGATCCCGAGAGCAACATTCAATTTGGCTTAGGTGGCGCGGGTACGTTCTCGGATGGCAAACTCAATACGGGAACCAAGAATCCATCCCATCGGCTGGTCCTCGAGACCTTCGTCGAAGCGGGTGCTCCCCGCGATATCCTATGGGATGCAAAGCCGCATATTGGCTCCGACATCCTCCCCGCCGTCGTTACCAGCATCTCCCAGCGCATTGAACAGCTCGGAGGGACCGTTCGCTACCGAACGAAACTCGTTGACATTCGCACTGATACATCTGGCGCCATTGTCGGTATCGACGTCCGATCGTCTCAGGACACGACAAGCGAGTCAATCAACACAAAGCATCTCATTCTCGCTTGCGGTCATTCTGCGCGTGATGTATTCGAGGTTCTCAAAACCCGTGATGTCGCCCTCGCGCAAAAAACCTTTGCCATGGGCGTTCGTATCGAACACCCGCAACGTGATATCGATCGGGCGCAATATGGCCCCGCGGCGGGTCATCCCGCGCTCGGAGCGGCCCCCTATAAGCTCGTTGCCCATCTTCCCAACGGTCACAGCGTGTTCTCATTCTGCATGTGTCCCGGCGGACAGGTTGTCGCCGCCTCTTCAGAGCCCGGCCATCTGTGCGTCAACGGCGCCAGCCTCAACGCCCGCGCCGGCCGCAACGCAAACGCCGCCCTCCTCGTTAACGTCACGCCCGACGATCTCCCCAGCGACGATCCACTTGCAGGCGTAGAACTCCAGCGCATTTGCGAGCGAGCTGCCTATCGCCTTGGCGGCTCCAACTGGAACGCACCGGCACAGCTCGTCGGCGATTTCCTTGCAGAACGCGCCAGCACGACATGCGGCAATGTAAAGCCCACTTATCCGCTCGGCGTTACCTGGACAGCGATCGACGAGTCATTGCCGCAACATATCATCGAGTCGCTTCGTCTGGGAATTCCCTTGCTCGGCAAAAAGCTGTGTGGCTACGACCGTCCCGATGCCGTCCTCACCGGCGTTGAGACACGCTCGAGCTCTCCGGTCACTGTTACTCGAGACCGGGAATGCCACGCTGTATCGACCCCGGGGCTCTACCCTTGCGGCGAGGGGGCCGGATATGCCGGCGGAATCATGAGCGCCGCTACCGATGGCATCCGTTGCGCCAAAGCCCTCATTGCTGATCTCTAGTCCACTAAATAGCACTGTCCCCGAACTCCGCGAGGAGCTCGGGGACAGTGCTTTATTTCTTAAACCGCGCGCCCTGGCGTTTTCTGCCCGAAGCGAACGTAGAGCCTTTGCGGGCCTGCGAGCGCAAGCGTTCAATCGTCTCGTCCTCACTCGTACCCTCAAGCATCGCCCTAATCTGAACGACCGCATCGCGCAGACGCGCTGCTTCCTCAAAGTCCATGGCGGCAGAAGCATTGCGCATATCTTCCTCCATGGTCTCAACGATCCGCACAAGCTCGTCATGCGGCAGTTCTTCCAACTGCTCCGCAAGTGTCTGCTCGGTTGCCACCGTTTCCGGCACGCCGCCCTCGCCGTTTTCATCGGGCGTATAGAATGCTCCGTGGCCCAAAGAATCGCCCTTCGAACGCCCCTTGGAACCAACGGTCTTCTCCGCCTCGGCAATAAAGCTCGAGATGTCATTGATGGCCTTGCGAACCGTCTTGGGCACAATGCCGTGCTCTTCGTTATAGGCCATCTGGATCTCGCGTCGGCGCTGCGTCTCGTCGATTGCCTCTCTCATCGAATCGGTCACGACGTCTGCATACATGATGACTTCGCCATCGGCATTACGAGCCGCACGACCAATCGTCTGAATCAGCGAACGGCGGTTGCGCAAAAAGCCTTCCTTGTCGGCATCGAGAATCGCCACCAGCGAGACCTCGGGGAGATCCAGGCCCTCACGCAGCAGATTGATGCCCACCAGAACATCAATTTTTCCCTCGCGCAGCGTTCGCAGAATTTCGACACGGTCCATCGTCGCCGTATCGGAGTGCATGTAGTTGACCTTAATGCCAGCGTCGAGCAAATGGTCGGTAAGGTCCTCTGCCATGCGCTTGGTGAGCGTGGTCACCAGCACGCGCTCCTTGCGCGTCACGCGCTCGCGAATCTCGTCCTCAAGATCGTCAATCTGCCCACGAACCGGACGCACATCGATCTTGGGGTCGAGCAGACCGGTCGGACGAATAATCTGCTCAACGTCGTTCTGGCTAACCCGCAGCTCATAGTCGCCCGGCGTGGCCGAAACGTAGATGAACTGGGGGATCCTCGCCTCAAACTCATCGAAACGAAGCGGGCGGTTATCAAGTGCCGAAGGCAGACGAAAACCATGCTCCACCAAGGTCACCTTACGTGAACGATCACCCTCATGCATACCGCGGATCTGCGGCACCGTCACATGGCTCTCGTCAATGATGCAGAGCATATCCTTGGGAAAGTAATCAATCAAAGTAAAGGGCGGCTCGCCCGGCTTGCGGCCATCCAAATGGCGCGAATAGTTCTCAATGCCGTTGCAAAAGCCCATCGTCTCGAGCATCTCAAGATCATAATCGGTGCGCTGCTGCAGACGCTGCGCCTCGAGCAACTTGTCGGTCGCCTTGAGCTCCGCCACGCGCTTCTCGCACTCTTCGCTGATCGATTTCAGAGCCGCCTTGACCTTCGGCTTCTCGGTCACGTAGTGCGATGCCGGCCACACGGGAATGGCCTCGTACTCACGCAGCATCTCGCCGGTGACCTCGTCGATCTCGGCAATCAGCTCGACCTCGTCGCCAAAGAACTCAAACCGCAACGGATGCTCGGCATAGGGCGGATACACGTCGACGACATCGCCGCGCACGCGGAAGGTGCCACGCGCCAAATCATAGTCATTGCGATCGTACTGGATATCGATGAGCGCATGGATAAAGTCATCGCGCTCGAGCGGCACCTTCTTGTCGACGTTTGGAGCCAGACCCGCATAGTCCTCGGGAGAGCCAATGCCATAGATACACGAGACCGATGCGACAACGATCACATCGCGTCGAGAGAGCAGTGACGCGGTCGCCTGATGGCGCAGCATCTCGACCTCTTCGTTAATCGAGGAGTCTTTCTCGATATATGTATCGCTTTGCGGCACATACGCCTCGGGCTGATAGTAGTCGTAATACGAGACGAAGTAGACCACAGCGTTATTGGGAAAGAACTCTTTGAGCTCGCTCGCAAGCTGAGCGGCAAGGGTCTTATTGGGAGCCATGACAAGCGTCGGCTTTCCCAGGGCCTCAATAGTCTTTGCCATCGTAAAGGTCTTGCCCGAACCAGTCACGCCCAGCAAAACCTGATAGCGGTCTCCGTCCCTCACGCCCTGCACAAGCAACTCAATGGCCTTAGGCTGGGAACCGGCAGGCTCATAGGGAGAAACGACTTCAAACGGCACCTCAGCGCCCTCAACGCCAAAGCGCTTAAGTTCACCACCAACGCGTTCTACTTCAAATTCCGCCATGGATACTCCTAACTCATACATCTGCAGTATACGCAGGCGGTGGGCTTAGTCCTATACGAACCGATCGGGATAGAGGGTCTTATAGCGAACCCAGGCATTATTGACACGAACCAGATAAGCCTGCGTCTCGGGAAAGGTGATTGCATTATGAAGCGACGTGCTCTGCTGCGCCCATCCGTCGACATTGCCCATACCGGCGTTATAGGCGGCGATGGCACTATCCGTCGACCCGTTGAAATAGGTTAGAAGATACGAGAGGTATGCGCACCCAAACTCGATATTCGTAGCCGGATCGTTAAGGTTGTCGGCCGAATACTCGCCACCGTCGACAAGGCCCTTGGCGATCATATCCTGGGCAGTCTCGGGCATCAGCTGCATCAATCCCTGAGCACCCTGATTCGATTCGGCGTTGGGATCCCAATTGGACTCCGACTTGATGACGGCACACACCAGATATGGATCCAGATTATGCGAAATACTGGATTGCTTTACATATACCTCGTAGTCAATCGGATACAGCGGCCTAAAGAAAGCGGCAGGAGCATACGAATACACGAGGGAGATAAGACCAAAGATACAAACGGCGGCCAACGGAATGAGACGATACCAATTGAAAAAATGAGTCTTAGACACCGGTCCCCTTCCTTTCCTCACTGCCTATGAAACCATGACGCGAAAGCCATAAATCCAGCTGGTCAAAGAGAGACTCATCATCTGAAGAATTATCGATGACCGTAGTGGCCAGATTGCAGAGTTCTGATTCATCGGGCTGACAAGAGGAGCGCGCATCAAAATCAAAGGGCTCCATACCACGATGAATAGCACGCGCGCGACGAACTGCTAAAGGAGCGCTGATAACCAGAATTTCATCAGCCAGGCCAAAAGCATCCTCAAAACCAGTCGGGGCAGAAACCTCGACAACCGCAAAGGGATAACGAGGAGACGAAACCGTACAGCAAACCGGATCAAGAATCCTCAGTGACAGCTGTTCGATGAGAACCGGATGAACGATGTCATTGAGCCGCGCAACTGTATCAGGAGAGGCGAAAGCTCGAGCAGCGAGGACATTGCGGCGAATGCCGCCTTCCCCGTCCAGAATGTCCCAACCAAATTCTTCCGCGAGGGCATTGACGATATCCGAGCCTGGCACATACAGCGATTTGGCAAGCTCATCCAGATCGATAAGCATGGCGCCATGAGATTCGAGATAGCGGCAGGCAGTCGACTTACCCGAAGCAATATTGCCCAAGACATAAACGGTAAACATCAAGTCCTCCCTAACGCCAATGCGAGTTATTATCGCGCAAATACAAAAGAAGGACCCAAAATACAGCCAAACAGTAAGACAAGCTAAACGAAGGCGAATTTTTGTATTACAGCTCTCTTTTAACGCAAAGAAGGGGGAGGCCGCGAGGCCTCCCCCTTCTTCA
>ENA-ORTD01002140-ORTD01002140.1-human-gut-metagenome-genome-assembly--contig:-NODE-2140-length-11947-cov-2.378153_pt1 | contig 11947 bp, 6 predicted proteins | sample MGYA00241907_ERZ509178 | MGnify/ENA primary metagenome ERZ509178 (study PRJEB26280, sample SAMEA2338793) | human gut metagenome | biome: human gut; feature: human-associated habitat; material: faeces...
CGCTCAACGTACGCTTCAGCCGTACCCAGAACAAGTATTCGTCGTCGCCGTCCAGTTCGATCAGCCCGCTGGACAGCAAGCTGGCCTATGACCGCAACAACTACGGCCGTACTTCGAATTACGCCATGTATTTCCAGAATTCGCGCTACTATCAGGAGCAGAACTTCACGTCGGTAGCCGCCGAGCTGAATTCGCGCTTCCTCGAAGGCCGTCTGACCAACACGCTGCGCTACACCTACTCGCATCAATACGAGCCGCGCAGCTACGACGGCAAGCTCTTCCCGACCGTAGACATTCTGGAAGAATACCAAGGCAACCGCGCCGTATACGCGTCGTTCGGTCTCGACCCCTTCACGTACGGCAACCTGCGCGAGGTCAGCACGCACGTCGTGACGGACGAAATCGGCTATACGGTCGGCAAGAACCGTTTCGTCGCCGGTCTGCAGTTCGAGCACAACGTGGCCAAGAACGGCTACCTGCAGGGCGGCGCCGGCTACTACGTCTATGAGACATGGGACGATTTCAAGAACGACCGCGAACCGCTGGCGTTCCGTATCGCCCACGGCAACAACGACGCGCTGGCTCAGGAGTATCCCCAGTTCACCTACATGCAGTACTCGATCTATCTGCAGGACGAGATCAATTTCAGCGAGCGCTTCAAGGCGACGGTCGGTATCCGTTTCGAGGTGCCCTCCTACCCCTCCATCGACAACAACGAGAACAAGGACTTCACGCAGGCTTTCGCCAACTACGGCGGCTATAAGACCTCGGACATGCCCAAAGCACGTCTGGCAGTAGCTCCCCGCGTAGGTTTCAACTGGGATATGACCGGCGAACGCAAATACATTCTCCGCGGCGGTACGGGCGTCTTCAACGGCCGTCTGCCGTTCGTATGGCTGGTGTCGGTGGCCGGAAACAGCAACTGCATCCAGAACGGACTCTCGCTCTACAAGGGCGATTCGCGCATGCCCAGCTTCCACACCAACGTCAACGACATGCTGAAGGACATTTACGGCGGCACCTACAAACAGCAGGATCTGGCGGCCAACACGCAGCCTACCATTCTGGACAAGAAGCTCAAGATGCCCTCCACGTGGAAAACCTCGCTGGCGCTGGATCTGAAACTGCCGGGTGACGTCGACCTGAATATCGAGGGAATCTACAACAAGGATTTCAACTCGGTAACCGTAACCAAACTCGGTATCGAAGAGGACCCCGCCGGCATTCAGCTTCCGGGGGAACCTGCTCTGCGCAAGGCATGGAAGAGCCAGAATATCAGAAACAAGAATCCCGAAGAGAAATACTCCATCAATCCTTACCTGATCACCAACGCCGATATCGACGGATATTACGCATCGGTTTCCGCTCAGGTGTCGAAACGCTGGGGCTTCGGTCTCTCGCTGATGGCTGCCTATACCTATTCGAGCGCCAAGAACGTGATCGACGGCATCGGCGACCAAGTGACTTCGGCATATAACACCAATACGTTCAACCGCAACGGTTCGAACACGCCCGAACTGGGATACGCATCGTACGTATCGCCCCACCGCATTCTCTTCAACGTAGGCTACCGTCTGGCGCAGAAGAACGGCGCATCGAACTTCGGACTCTACTACGAAGCGTTCCAGCACGGCTATATCGGCGGTTACTCCTACTCGCGCTACTCCTATACGATGGGTAACGTCACCGGCGACGGCGGCGCAGACCTGCTTCTCTACATCCCGACCCGCGAACAGCTCGACAAGATGACGTTCGCCGATCTGGTGGACAACGGCAAGGTCATCTATTCGGCCGCCGACCAGAAAGCCGACTTCTGGGCATTCATCAACAAGGATTCCTACCTGTCGAAGCACATCGGCGAATACTCGAAGCGCGGCGGCGCCGTGATGCCGTGGCAGCACATGGTGAATTTCAAATTCGCGCAGGATTTCTACATCAATATCAACGGCAAGCGCAACACGATCACGCTGGGCGTCGATATCAACAACCTCGCCAACCTGATCAACCGCAACTGGTGCGGCATCGACCGTCTCGAATCGTCGCAGATTCTGAAATACAACACCAAGACCAACGCCTACAACTTCACCAAGCCCGTTTGGTCGAAGTATGCGAGCACGGTTGCGACTTGGTCGGCCATGTTCAGCATCCGCTACACGTTCAACTAAGTCTCCGAGAGACTGCAATGCAAAGAGAGGCCGGTTTTTCACCGGCCTCTCTTATTTTTATCGCCTTCCGGCGTTACAGCAGCCTGCGCCGCAGCTCGCCGCATGCGGCGGCGGGATTCCGGTGGTCGAAAAGGTATCCGGCGATGCCCAGCCCTTCGGCGGCGGCGATATTCGCCGCGCGGTCGTCGATGAAAAGGGTTTCGGCGGGATCGAGTCCGTAGCGTTCCAGCAGGATTTCGTAAATCCGCGGTTCGGGCTTCACCGTCCCCTCCTCGCAGGAGACCACCTCGCCGTCGAAAAGGCGGTAGACGGGGAAACGGCGCAGGAAGGCGATGAACTCGCGCGACATGTTCGAAAGCACATAAAGCCTGTACCCCGCGGCCTTCAGATCGCCGACGAGCCGTTCGGTCGGCGCGACGGGTTCCTGCATGTCGATCGACAGCAGCAGAAAACGTTCGCACTTTTCGCGCGGGCAGCCGGTCGTCCGGGCGAGCATGTCGGTCACCTCGCCGAGCGTCGATGCGCCCCGGTCGTACTCCTCCCAGAAAAGGGGCATCCGCTCCGAGCGGATGAAGCTGAAAAATTCATGGAATTCCTGCGTGGACTTATTTTTGTCGCGGGCGAAAAGCACCCCGCCGAGGTCGAAAACGATGTTTTTCATGGCGTAAAGATAGCCATTTTTTCTTTGGTTCGGGATTTGCAGGTCTGCGTTCGAACAAAAACTCAGTTTATGAACCACGGCATAAGCATTCTTTTCCGCGCCATACCCCTCGCGATGGCGGCATTCTGTTTCGGTTACGGCGCCTACGTCTTCGCCGCCGGAAGCGATCCTTCACGGCTGACCGCAGGTCCCGTCGTCTTTTTCCTCGGCTCGATCTGCGTCGCCCTCTACTTCACGGCCGCGACCATCATCCGCCAGATCATCGGCACCTACAGCGCCGCCGCGAAGTACCTTTTCCCGGCCGTCGGTTACGCTTTCGCCGCCATGACGGTCATCTGCGGAATCTTCATCATCACGTCGAACATGACGGGCGCATACGTCACGGGGCATGTGGTCTGCGGACTCGGACTCATCACGGCCTGCGTCTCGACGGCCGCCACCTCCTCGACCAGATTCAGCCTGATTCCCAAAAACTCAGGCGACAGCAGCTTCTCGATCAATCCTGCGGGATTCTCGCGCGGACAAAGCTCGCTGCTGATCTTCATCGTATCGGCCGTGGCCGCCGGAGCATGGCTCTGGTGCATCCTGCTGTTTTCGATCGGGACGCTCCCGGCGCATATCGTCGCGGGCAGCGTCATGTTCGGCATCGCCTGCGTCTGCACCTCGCTGATCGCGCTGGTCGCCAGCATCGCCCGTCAGGCACGGGGCAGCTACACGATGGGCGAACGCCGCCGCTGGATGAGTCTGGTACTCTGCATGGGCGGACTGGCTTTCGTGCTGGGGCTGATCATGATCTTCACATTCCGGGGCGAGTCGATCAATTTCGTGGGCTTCGTGCTGATCGGACTGGCGCTGATCTGCTGGAGCATTTCGAGCAAGGTGATCCTGCTGGCGAAAATCTGGCACGCCGATTTCCCGCTGGCCAACCGCATTCCGATCATTCCGGTACTCACGGCGCTGGCGTGCCTTTTCCTCGCCGCGTTCCTCTACGAAGCGGCGCTGTTCGAAACCAAATACTTCGTCCCGGCGCGCGTACTGACGGGATTCGGCGCCATCTGCTTCACGCTCTACTCCATCGTCTCGATTCTCGAAAGCGGCGCGAGCAAGAAATAACGGCACCTCCGCAAACGCGATCTTCCGACACACGAAAGCCTTTCGTCCGTTATGGCCGAAAGGCTTTTTCACATATGGCGGCGGACGGCGGTGCGGCAGATACAAAGCGACGCGCAAAGAACCGCCGCCGGAGAGAGGCAGGCTGCGGACAACCGACGGCGGACGACAGGCAGCCAGCAGCAGACGGCGGAGAACGTCCCAAGAGCGTCGGACTGGATGCTCCGTCTCGAATCCGCACTCCCGCCGAATCAGCGACGGCCGCCCGCAGATGCAGGCAGCCGTCGCAGCAAGGAATTCCGGCAGACTAAAAAAGGTGGAAAGCCACCGTCAGGCCGGCCATGACGATCGAGACCATCGACATCAGTTTGATGAGGATATTGAGCGACGGACCCGACGTATCCTTGAAGGGGTCGCCCACGGTATCGCCCACGACGGTCGCCTTGTGGCAGTCGGAGCCTTTACCGCCGAAATGTCCCTCTTCGACCATCTTCTTGGCGTTGTCCCACGCACCGCCCGCATTGGCCATGAACACGGCCAGCACAAAGCCCGAACTCAGGCCGCCGACAAGCAGTCCCATGACGCCCGCCACGCCGAACACCAAGCCGACGACCACCGGCACGACGATAGCAAGCAGACTCGGCAGCAGCATCTCGCGCTGGGCGCCGCGCGTCGAAATCTCGACGCAACGGGCATAGTCGGGAGTGCCCTCGCCCGTAAGGATGCCCTTGATCTCGCGGAACTGGCGGCGCACCTCGTTCACCATGCTCTGGGCCGCACGCCCCACGGCGTTCATCGTCAGGCCGCAGAACAGGAACGACATCATCGCGCCGACAAACACGCCGATCAGCACCGTCGGATTCATCAGCGACACGTGGTAATACTCCATAAAATCGAGGAGCGAAGCCTTCTCGACCAGCTGCGTCGTGCCGTTGGGCAGGTCGAGGGCCGTCACGCCGTTGTGCAGCAGTCCGATGCGTATCTCCTCGATATAGGAGGCCAGCAGCGCGAGAGCCGTCAGCGCGGCCGAACCGATGGCGAAACCCTTACCCGTGGCGGCCGTCGTGTTGCCCAGCGCATCGAGCGCATCGGTGCGTTTGCGCACTTCGGGCCCCAGCCCGCTCATCTCGGCATTGCCGCCGGCATTGTCGGCGATCGGGCCGTAAGCGTCCGTGGCAAGGGTGATGCCCAGCGTCGAGAGCATGCCGACCGCCGCGATGCCGATGCCGTAAAGGCCCAGCGACATACTCTGCGCAGACATGATATGCTCCATGTCGAAGCCGATGGCGCAAAGGTAGGCGAGGATAATCGCCACACCGATCGTCAGGACCGGAACGGCCGTCGAGATCATGCCCGACCCGATACCCGCGATAATCACGGTGGCGGGTCCCGTCTGTGCGCTTCCGGCGATCTTCTGCGTCGGCTTGTAGGAGTGCGAGGTGTAATACTCGGTGGCCTGCCCGATGATGATGCCGGCCAAGAGTCCCGTGATGACCGAGAACGACAGTCCGATCCAGTTCTCAATTCCCAGCAGGTAGAGGATGCCGAACGTCGAGCCGGCGATCAGCAGCGAACTGAAATTGACGCCCACGCCCAGCGAACGGAGCAGTTCGCGCATCGTGGCGCCCTCCTTGGTGCGCACGAGGAAGATGCCGATGATCGAAAGCACGATGCCCACGGCAGCGATCAGCATCGGCGCCAGCACGGCGCGCAGCTGCATGGCCATCCCGTCCGCCGAAGCGAAGGCGGCGGCTCCGAGGGCCGCGGTGGCGAGTATCGAGCCGCAGTAGCTTTCGTAAAGGTCGGCGCCCATGCCGGCCACGTCGCCCACGTTGTCGCCCACGTTGTCGGCGATGGTGGCGGGGTTACGGGGGTCGTCCTCGGGGATGCCGGCCTCCACCTTGCCCACCAGATCGGCGCCCACGTCGGCGGCCTTGGTGAAGATGCCGCCGCCCACGCGGCCGAACAGGGCCATGAAGGAGGCGCCCATGCCGAACATGACCATGGTCTGGGCGATCTGGGCGGCCTCAAACCCTGCGATGTACTTGAGAATGTGGAACCAGATGGACACGTCCAGCAGGCCCAGGCCCACCACGGTGAAGCCCATGACCGCGCCGGAGGAGAAAGCCACGTTCAGGCCCCGGTTGAGGCTCTCATGGGCGGCGTTGGCAGTGCGGGCGTTGGCGGAGGTGGCAATCTTCATGCCCACAAAGCCCGCCAGGCCGGACCAGATGCCGCCGGTCAGGAAGGCGAAGGGGATAAACCAGTTGTCCAGCATCCCGACTCCTGCCAAAATTAACAAAATGACGAAGACAATGATAAAGATCTTTGCAACGGTAGTATACTGGCGCTTAAGGTAGGCATTTGCGCCCTTACGGATGGATGCGGCCAGCTTTTGCATCAGTTCGGTGCCCTCTGAGAACTTGAGCACCTTCTTGGCTTGGGTTAAGGCGAAGATTAATGCAATTAATGCACCTACTAAGCCGACCCAAAACAGGTTTTCCAACAACTTTCCCCACTCCTTTTTTTCTTTGGAAGCCTTGTAACACAAGGCTTCCAGCGTTAAGAGACAATATAATATTAACGCAAAAAGGGGTGATTTGGCAAGTATATCTTAAGATAAGAAAGCGTCAAATCCTAGGATTTGACGCTTTCGACAAAAACGAATGATTGGTTTAAGAACGCTTCCATGCATTTCTGCTAAAGAGAACGAGAACAGGCAGAACCTCCAGGCGCCCGATCAGCATACACAGGGAGAGCACCAGCTTGGAGAAGCCGGAAAAGGCGGAGTAGTTGCCCATGGGGCCCACCAGCTCCAGTCCGGGGCCCACATTACCGATGCAGGAGACTACGGCGGTGAAGGTGGTGCCAAAGGAGAAGTTGTCCACCGACACCAGCAGTGTGGCCCCCAGGGCGATGAAAAGATAGGCTGCAAAAAAGAGCTGGACGGAGCGCAGGCTGTCCTCATCTACCACCCGGCCGTCCAGCTTGACCACGTTGACGGAGCGGGGGTGCACCACCTGCCGGATCTCCCGGCGGATGCACTTGAGCAGGAGCAGAACGCGGGAGCACTTGATGGCGCCGCCGGTGGAGCCGGCGCAGGCGCCGATGAACATGAGCAGCACCAGCAGAATCCGCGAAAACTCCGGCCACAGGTTGAAGTCAGTGCTGGCGAAGCCGGTGGTGGAGATAATCGAGCCCACCTGAAACGCGGCGTGGCGCACGGCGGAGCCGTCCGCCGGATACATGGGCCAGATGTTGATGGAGATCAGGAGGGTGCTGAAAGCCACCACGGCCAGAAAGAAGCGCAGCTCGTCGCTGCGGAGCGCCTGGTGTACCTTGCCGCAGAGCAGCAGGAAGTAGAGGGCAAAGTTGATGGAGAAGATCAGCATGAAGAGCGTGATGATGACCTCAATGGCGGGGCTTTCATAGGCCGCAATAGACAGGGTTCTGGTGGAGAAGCCGCCGGTGCCCGCGGTGGCGAAGGAGTGAACCAGGCTGTCATACCACGGCATGCCGGCGATTCGCAGGCAGAAGACCTCTAGCAGAGTGAGGGCGCAGTAGATGCCGTAGAGGATTTTGGAGGACTGGCTGGTCTTGGGTACCAGCTTGCTCACAATGGGCCCGGGGCTCTCGGCGCGCATCACATGCAGGGTCCGTCCGCCCAGGCTGGGCAGCAGGGCGATGGTGAGGATCAGCACCCCCATGCCGCCCATCCAGTGCATGAAGGAGCGCCAGAAAAGGATTCCCCTGGGCAAGGGCTCCACTGCGGTCAGGATGGAGGCACCGGTAGTGGTGAAGCCGGAGACCGACTCGAAGAAGCAGTCCACATAGGAGGGGAAAAAGCCGCTGAAAAAGAAGGGGAGGGCGCCGAAGGCGCTCATCAGCAGCCAGATGAGGGCCACAGCGAAAAAGCCCTCCCGGGGGAAAAAGTGGTCGTTGCTGGGTATGAGGGAAAGGGCGAGCCCCACCGCTCCCGTCATGGCAATGGACAGGAGGAAAGGGAGGGGATTTTCGCGGTAGAACAGGCAGACCAGCAGGGGGAGGAGCAGCGCGCCCGCCTCTACCAGCAGGGTCTTGCCCGTCAACTTGAAGACCAGGCGGAAGTTCATGCGTCGCCTCCCAGCTCCAGAAGGGAGTCCTCAAAGATGTCGTTGAGATCCAGAATCCCGTGGTTGCGGGATATGACGATCACGGTGTCACCAGCGGCGATGGAAGAGGAGCCGTCAGGGATTACGATACGGCCCTGGTGCACCAGGACGGCGACCAGGATGCCAGGCTTCAGGCGCAGCTCTCGCAGGGGGGTGTCCCGGTTTCGGGTGGTTGCATTGGCCACAAATTCCATAGCCTCGGCGTGGCCGTCGGCGATCTTGTAGAGGGCGTTCATGACGCTGCCCTTGGAGTTCTGCATACCGCGTACCACCTGAAGAATCTGCCCGGCGGTCAGCAGCTTGGGGGAGATCACGCTGTCCAGCCCAGCGGCGTGGGCGATGCCGGCATAATTCTGGCGGTTGGACTTGGCCACCACCTTGGGTATGCCCTGCTGCATGGCGTAGAGGGAGATAATGAGGTTGTCTTCATCCCGGTCGGTGAGGGCTACGAAGGCGTCGGAGGCGGTCACATCCTCCTCCTCCAGAAGTTCCTGGTCGGTGCCGTCGCCGCAGATGACCGTGGCCTTGGGCAGTACCTCGCTGAGATGGCGGCAGCGGTCCAGACTGCGCTCAATGATCTTTACGTGTATGCCAAGCCGCTCCAGAATGGCGGTGAGGTAGTGTGCGATTCGTCCGCCGCCCACCAGAAATACGTTGCGGCACCTGGGATTGTGCCGCCCCAGCAGGCGAAAGAAGGCGGTCAGGCCGGTAGGCTGGCCGATCAGATAGAGCCGGTCGCCCACCTGGGGCACAAAGGAACCGTCGGGGATGACCACATCTCCCTCCGCCCGCTCGGCGGCACAGAACAGCATAGGGAGGGACTGGAGCTGGCCGCTCTGGGCGGACAGGGGATGTCCCACCAGAAAGTCCTCCTCCCGCACCCGGAAGCCAATCAGCTCCACCCGACCCCGGCAAAAGGTCTCCAGATTGGCGGCAGGGGGAAAGCGAAGCAGACGGGCGATCTCCGCCGCCGCGGCGTTTTCCGGGTTGATGACCAGGTCGATGCCCAGGGCCTCCTTCAGCAGGGAGAGCTCCATAGCATATTCTACATTGCGTACCCGGGCGATCGTATACTTGGCGCCCAGCCGCTTGGCGGTCAGGCAGCAGACCATGTTGACCTCATCCATACTGGTGGCGGCGATCAGCACATCCGCAGCATCCACACCCGACTCTCTCAGGGCGGAAATGGACGCGCCGTTGCCTTTGACACACATGACATCCAGGGCCTCAGAGGCGTGGCGGAGAGCGGCGTCGTTGGTGTCAATTACGGTGATATCGTGCTCCTCCTGAGAGAGGTGCTCGGCCAGGGTAAAGCCCACCTTGCCGTCGCCCACGATGATGATTTTCAAGCTCCATACATCCTTTCAGAGCGCCCGGAGGTGCCCCACAACACATTGCATGCTAATCTTAACGCAATCTTAACACGCATGCAAGGACATTATGCGTAATTTGCCGAAAAAGAGCCCCTCTCCACAGGGAGAGGGGCTCTTTTTCGGCTTTTATACCGTCCATTCACTGTGCACCAGGCCGACCAGATACCAGTCACCCTGATAGCATTCAAACACCAGCTTGAGAGAACACCAGTCGTATCCGGCCATCTGTTCGTCCAGACCGGGAAAGTGATACTCCACAAAACGTCCCTCCGGATAGGCGGAGGCCACATTTTCCAGCGCGTTTCCCTGCATCAGAACGGTGTCTACCGCCGTCTCAGGGGCGGCAGTATAGTCGGCATTGAAGACGTAGCGCTCAAAATACTCCCGTCCGGTCAGTTCAATGGGGGCGCCGGTGCCGTCCTCAATACCCCACACATAAGGGATGTCGTCCTCGGGCAAGAGGACGAGCTGGGCGGGGAGGAGATTGCGGTCACAACTGGGCTCCACCGTGGAGTAAGGCGTCAGGGTAACCCCTTTCTCCGGGTGCACCAGCGCGGCCAGGGCCTCATAATCGCTCTCCTTCAGCGCGGCGAGAACCTGTCCGGCACGGTCGGACAGGCAGGAGGTGCCGGCGTCGGCCGGCGCGGCCTGGTAGAGGGTAGATCTACCCTCTACCTCAATAGCGTCCAGCGCGGAAACTGCGGGATACTCCGCTGCGGTGGCACGGACCGAGTTCAGGCTGGCAGAGGAGATCCCGCTGCCGAACAGGGTGCCCAGTGCAAGCCCGCCCAAAAGGGCGATCAGGGCAAATAGCACGGCCTTCTTCATCCGGTACACACCTTTCCTGTCAGGGGAAATTCACAATTCTTTATTTTAAAAGCAGCACACAAAAAAAGCAACAACAAAAGGTTACAAAAGCTAGGATGCTTTTGTATATCTTGCAATGATGGAAAAAAGGAGGTATAATAAAAAATAGTTTTTTGTCAGAACAAGGAGGATTATCATGCACGAACACGAGCTGCAATTTCATATCAAATGTAAGGCCGGCGACGTGGGCCGCTACTGTTTCCTGCCCGGTGATCCCGGCCGCTGCGAGAAGATCGCAGCCTACTTTGATAACCCGGTGAAGGTACAGAGCAACCGGGAGTACACCACCTATACCGGAACCCTTCTGGGGGAGAAGGTGAGCGTCTGCTCCACCGGCATCGGCGGCCCCTCTGCGGTGATCGCCATGGAGGAGCTGCACAACATCGGCGCGGACACCTTCATCCGGGTGGGCACCTGCGGCGGCATCGCCCTGCCCGTTAAGAGCGACGATGTGGTGATCGCCACCGGCGCGGTCCGCCACGAGGGGGCCAGCCGGGAGTACGCCCCCATCGAGTTCCCCGCCGTGTCCGACTATGAGGTGCAGAGTGCCCTGGTGCAGGCTGCCAAAAACCTGGGCAAGCCCTGGCACGCCGGCGTGGTGCAGTGCAAGGATTCCTTCTATGGACAGCACGACCCCAAGCGGATGCCAGTGAGCCAGGAGCTGCTCTACAAGTGGGAGGCGTGGAAGCGCCTGGGTGTCCTGGCCTCCGAGATGGAGTCCGCCGCCCTGTTCTGCTGTGCCGCCGCCCTGGGGGTGCGCTGCGGCTCCTGCTTCCACGTCATCTGGAACCAGGAGCGGGAGGCTGCCGGGCTGGATCAGGAGGAGAGCCACGATCTGTCCGCCGCCCTGGAGGTAGGCATCGAGGCCGTCAAGCTGCTGATCGAAGCCGACCGGGCCGCGAAGGGGTGAGCCGCAGAACCGCTCCGCCCTGCCTTTGCATAGTGAAAAATGCCTGGAACCATATGGTTCCAGGCATTTCTTATTGCTTATTTTACCGTTTTCAGCGCCCGCATGGCGTTGAGAATGGCGATGACGGACACGCCCACATCGGCGAACACCGCCTCCCACATATTGGCAACACCGGCGGCGCTGAGCGCCAGCACCAGGAACTTGACGGCCAGGGCGAAGACGATGTTCTGACGGACGATGGCCAGGGTGCGCCGGGCGATTCGAATGGCGTCGGCAAGCTTGGAGGGCTTGTCATCCATCAGCACGATGTCGGCGGCCTCGATGGCGGCATCGGAGCCCAGGCCGCCCATGGCGATACCGATGTCGGCCCGGGAGAGCACCGGGGCGTCGTTGATGCCGTCGCCCACGAAGGCCAGGGCCCCCTTGGGGGAAACCTCACCCAGCAGAGCCTCCACACGGGTCACCTTGTCGGCGGGGAGGAGCTGGGTGTGTACCTCGTCCAGGCCCAGCTCCTGTGCCACTGACTCACCCACGGCTTTGGCGTCGCCGGTGAGCATGACGGTTCTGCGCACACCACAGGCCTTCAGCGCGGTGATGGCCTCCTTCGCGTCGGGCTTCACCTCGTCGGAGATGACGATGTGGCCCAGGTAGACCCCATCGGAGGCCACGTGGACGGTGGTGCCTACCCGGTGACAGGGGGGCCAGCTCAC
>ENA-ORTD01002143-ORTD01002143.1-human-gut-metagenome-genome-assembly--contig:-NODE-2143-length-11931-cov-2.970866_pt1 | contig 11931 bp, 10 predicted proteins | sample MGYA00241907_ERZ509178 | MGnify/ENA primary metagenome ERZ509178 (study PRJEB26280, sample SAMEA2338793) | human gut metagenome | biome: human gut; feature: human-associated habitat; material: faeces...
GAGGAGATGCGGTAGCCCAGGCCGCTGCCCATGATCACACCGCTGATAATACCGGCCATGGCGCAGGCAATGCCGACGGAAACGGCGCTCTTTACCGTCTGGACAGGAATCTGGAGCCACTGCTCCTTGGTCATACGGGTCTTGGGGTTGATTTCCACCAGGACGAGAGTGACGATGATGGTCAGCAGGCCAGAGCGCACGATGGTCATATTGAACACGGCCATGCAGAAGATCAGGAAGATCAGGGGGGCAAGCATGTAAATCTGCTTGAGCATGCTACGTACCTTGGGCAGTTGGGAGCGGGGGATCCCCTTCAACCCATGCTTGGCGGCATAGATATCGACGCCAAAGAGGACGGCCAGAAAGTAGAGAATAGCAGGAATCAGGGCGGCCTTTGCCACGGCGGTATAGGGAATGCCCAGCATTTCCGCCATAATAAAGGCGGTGGAGCCCATGATGGGGGGCATGAGGGCCCCGCCGGTGGAGGCGGTGGCCTCAACCGCCGCGGCAAACTCGGGCTCAAAGCCGTTCTTTTTCATCATAGGAATGGTGAAAGTGCCGGTGCCGATGACATTGGCCGTGGGACTGCCGCTGATGGAGCCAAAGAAGCCGGAGGCCACCACAGCCACCTTGGCGGGGCCGCCGCGCATGTGGCCGAACAGGGAGGTGGCCAGATTGGTCATATAGTCGCCGATGCCGGAGACGCTCATGATAGCGCCCAGCAGGACGAACAGGACCACATAGGAGGCCGAGGCATAGAGGGGGGAGCCGAAGATACCGTCTGTGGTCAGATAGACCAAAGAGGTGAACTTCTTCAGCGTCATGCCGGGCTGGTTGAGGAAGCCGGGAATATACTTGCCCAGGAAGGCGTAGGCCACAAAGACCAGGGTGATGATGACCAGGGGATTGCCCATCTTCCGGCGGCACGCCTCAAAGATAGCGATAATCAGAAGAATGGCAAACAGAATGTCGCTGGCGTACACAATTCCGGCGCGCAGTTGCAGGTTTTCATCCAGGATGGTGATGTAGGCACAGCCGCCCAGGGCGAAGAGTGCCATAATACCGAGAAAAATTTGCTCCCAACGCTTCTCGCTGTCGACCATTGCATTGATGTAGAAGATCACCAGCAGGAAGCCCAGGTGGATCGACTTCTGCGCAATGCCCGGCATAGTGCCGAACGCTGCGGTGTAGAGGTGAAATGCTACAAAGCAGATGGCCAGGATCAGCGACACCTTTTTTAAGGCGGACTTCATGTGTGATTGATCCTCGCTTTCTGTATTTTGTTAAACAATTAATCCATTTTACCTTTGCTGGCGAGAAATAGTCCGATTCCCATTGTACCGAAGACGCAGGTAAGCATAACGATGGGAGTGACCAGCTTGCCAGGGAGGAAGGAAAGGAGCTGAAGCTTATTCATTAGGACCATGATACCCGTAATCGGGAGGGCGACAAGCGCTAACTTTGGCTTTTTTACAATTTGATTTGCAAAGAGTGCGCCAAACAGAGCCGGGAGCAATAGGTTTAATGCATCCAAAACATGCTGAGGCAACAGACTAACAACATAGTTGCCTACAATAACACCGACTGTCAGGAAAGCAATATTGATAAAAATGGAGACAGCAATACCAACAGTGGCTATGATACCGCCTTCGTCACTACCTTCTTCGACGTTAGCAGCGCTCTGAGCGATGGATGCACAGGGAGCTCTCATGTTATTTACATTTCCCGAAAGAAAGCCCATATAAGTGCCTGCAATACCCAGTATGGCAAAGTAGGAGATTGGTTCATAGAAATATGCAGCGACTACTGCGGGGAGCTGAGCGGCGATACCAGCCATTACACCGCTAACAGATGGGAAAATACCCATAACGGCCAATCCAAGGCATGGACCAAAGGCTAAAACGATTCCAAAAAGACTTAAACCACGCCCCCAGCGGATGGCAAAGGGCAAGAAGTCTGTGTGAAAAATCGAGGAAGTGTTTGGTTTATTTTCTGTCATAGAAATACCCCTTTCAAGCGATGGAAGTATTAACCTTACAAGAAAAAGGATCCAAGCAGCATGCCGCTAAACATGGCGATCATCATTCCAAATTTTCTAACCCATGCCACGTTTTTCTTTTTACCATAGATTGCCAAGGCAAACATAATACCAAAACCAAAAATAACCGTCATTGTTTGTGCATCGGGGCCGGCGAGAACAATGCCGCGATTAAAGCACTGATAGCCATAAGCGCCCATACCGCCAGCGACACTGATGACACTCATTTTTGCTTTGTTGTTGCCAGCTACCCGGTCACGCAAGTCACCCATTTTGTGTGCAAAAAGGGCAGAAACAAGAATCCAGCCAAGGCAGCAGATTACCATGGTATATACGGCGCAGGCAAATGCTTCCATAGTCATGTTAGAGGTTCCCAAGGTACATCCGACAGCAGAGGCGGCCCGATCAGCGGCAGAAAGCTCAAAGTTGACAGCGCCAATATAGGCTAATCGCATCCAGGCAATAGGGCCTCCCATGGAGCTGAGTAAAGCAATCATTCCAGTTACAATGATTAGGGATGGACCGATTGAGGCCAGAGCGGAACTCCGAATCGCGCTTTTAAACTGACGCTCTGTAATACCCATTTTTCTTCCGGATACAATGGCTCTTCGAGATAATACAATCGCCTGCACGATTACTAACAATACGCCTGGAAGGACGGAAATCCACATAATAGGGTTATTTGCGACTTTCAAATACTCAAGCTCCAAAACAATTCCCCTCTCTCTGTCAATTAGTAGGAAATGCGATAACTAGTCCAGCATCAGCCGTTTTGAAAGCAGAATAAACATTGGCATAGCAACCCTGAAATATTCTTCATCAATATCAAACTTTGGATTATGCCCCCGCGTAATAATTCCTTTTTCGACATTTCTGGCGCCAAAGTAGAACATACACGCATTGTAATTCCTGGTATACCAAGAAAAGTCCTCAACCCCCATTGTGGGAGCAGGGCGGTATAGGACGTTTTCACGTCCAACCAATTCCACTGCGGTGTTCTCAACTAATTGGGTCAACTGCTGGTCGCTGGTCAAGGGAGGCACTTTTGTAACATGCTCCAAGGTATAGGAACAACGACTTGCAGAACACAGGCCAGCTACGATTTCCTCCATCCGAGTCAAAACATAGGTGCGTACATCCTCTTCCAGCGTGCGCACGGTTCCAGCTAACACAGCCTCCTGCGGAACGACATTTTTTGATTCATGCTGTCCGGCCTGAACCGAACAAACAGAAATGACAGCGGCCTTTAATGGATCCAGCTCACGGCTAATAATTTGTTGAAATCCCTCGATAACTTTTGCAGCGAGTAAAATAGGATCTTTACCGGTGTGCGGACGTGCACCATGGCAACCTACACCATGGAGCCGTAAAGTAAATTCATCACCACCACCGTTTGAAGGGCCGTAGCATACCTGAACTTGACCGACATCTACATCCAGTACTGCATGCTGACCCAGAATGTAATCCGTGCCATCCAGCACACCTGATTGACAGACAAGCTTTGCCCCTTCTAACAGTTCTTCCGCAGGCTGAAACAAGAACTTTATTGTTCCACAAAATTCAGTGCGATGATCGGAAATATAGTTCGCAACACCAAGAAGATTTGCAGTATGGGCATCATGGCCGCAGGCATGACAGACACCTGAAATTTGTGAGCGGTAGGGTACATCTTTGGCATCTTGGATTGGAAGTGCGTCCATATCTGCGCGCAGGACAACTGTTTTGCCAGGTTTATTGGTATGCAGTGTTCCCAAAACCGCTGTACCAGCAAAATTACGCTGCACATCAAGGCCGAACTTTGTTAGGAGATCTGTAATCAAGTTAGAGGTACGGACTTCTTGGAGTCCTAGCTCTGGGTGCATATGGAGATCCCTGCGCCAAGAAATGACCTTGGGTAAATAGGTTTCGAGATCGGGAATAGACATTTTAGACTCCTTCCCCATATGGGCACATGAGGTAGTTAGGGCATGAACACGAGGAACAGACCCAGTGTACGGCGGCAGTCCACATAGAGCTTGCCGTCCTTGTGGAAGTAATTCAGGTTCAGATCATAGGCGCGCTTTTCCACAAATTCCAGGTGGCAGCCGGAGAAGGCGGCGGCCACGATGGGCAGCTTCAGGCCGTCGTTGCGGGGCTCGCAGCCGAACTCGGCCACGTAGGCGTCGTGATCCACCAGCTGATAGGTGTCCAGGTTGAAGCCGGTGTCAGTGGCCCCCTTGGCGGCGTTGTAGAGCTTGGAGATGGCGGCGTCGGCCTCCTCAAAGCGCTCCTTGCTGTCGCAGTAGCCGGTGATGTAGGCCAGGCGCTTGGCGCCGTTGATGTGGGGGAATTTGGTCTCGTTCTTGACGATCAGCTCCTTGGCCAGATGGGTGGTGCAGCCGAAGAGAATGTCGGTAAAGGGCTCGTAGTTCTGAATAAAGAAGGTCTGGTAACCGGCCTCGCCCTCCTTCTCACCGTAGCGGACATGCTGGCGGAAGGGGTTGTTGATCTCGCCGATGGTCTCGATGCCGCCCTCGATCAAAGCGTTGCGCATGGGATTGGGGTCAGTCCCCTTGACGCTCAGGCGATAGGAGTGGACCTTGGGCAGATTGGTGGCGGGGACGGACTGGGTCAGCCAAGTGATGGTGGTGTTCAACTGATAGGTGCACAGCTCGAAGTAGGAGTTCTCAAAGATGAAGTGCACGGTGCGGTCGGTGTAGCAGTCGGCGGTGGTAAAGCCCAGCTTGGTCACCAGGTCGATCGGGCGGTCGCGGTGGGTAGTGGCGATGCTGAAGTGGTCGATACAAAACGGTACCTTTTTCTCTAACATGTCATAGCCTCCTAATCCATTCTGGTCGTGTTTCCGGGGAAATTACCGGGCCATGCCGCGCTTCCTGGCGGCCTGATAGAAGCGGTCCAGAGCGTCTGCCAGGGTCTTGCGGGGGCAGGCGACGTTGATGCGCTGGTAGCCGGAACCGGCCGCGCCGAAGTCGGTGCCGTTGTCCAGGTAAAGCATGCACTCGTCGGTGAGGAACACCTTCATGTCTGCGTCGCTCATGCCGAAGCAGCGGAAGTCGCACCAGACCAGGTAGGTGCCCTCCAGCTCGGTGACCACAACTCCGGGGAAGTGCTGGGCGAAGAAGTCGCGGACATACTCGTAGTTGCCCTTGATGACCTGGATGAGCTCCTCCAGCCACTCGGCGCCGTGGCGGTAGGCGGCCTCGTGGGCCACGGGGCCGAAGCGCTCGATGTGCATGAAGGCCTGGAGGCCCATCTGCTTCTGGAACTTGGCCCGCACCTCGTCGTTGGGGATGATGATGCTGGCGTAGCACAGGCCAGCCAGGTTGAAGGTCTTGCTCAGGGAGGTGCAGACTACGCAGTTGTCGGCAAACTCTTTGCCCAGGGAGGCATACACAATGTGCTTGTATCCGGGCTGGATCAGATCGTGGTGGATCTCGTCGGCCACCACCATGACGCCGTACTCGTTGCAGATCTCGCCCATCCTGCGCAGCTCCTCCTCCGTCCAGACGCGGCCGGTAGGATTCTGGGGGGAGCAGAGGAAGAACAGCTTGGCCTGCTTGGCCTTCTCACGGAAGTCGTCGAAATCCACGGTATAGTGGCCCTTCTCGTCCGCCACCAGGCGGTTTTCCAGCACCTTGCGGCCGGTGTTTACGGTAGCGCCGGTGAAGTGATGGTAGTCGGGGGTCTGGATCAGGATGCCGTCGCCGGGCTGGGTAAAGGTCCAGACGGCGTTATAGAGGGCGGGAACCACCTGCTCGAAGGGGACGATCCAGTCGGGCTGAACGTCCCAATCGTGACGGGTTTTCATCCACTGGCAGCAGGACTCCCGAAAGCTGTCGGTCAGGCGGTGGTAGCCCAGCACGCCGAAGTCCGCCTCGGCTTTGATTGCGTCAATAACGCAGGGGGCGGTGCGGAACTCCATGTCGGCCACCGACAGGGGAACGATGCCCTTGGGGGGCTTATTGCCCTTGGAGTCCTTCATGATGCGGTACTTTCCGGTGCCGCGGATGGCCGGATCGCGGTCAATAATCGTTTCAAAATCGTATTTCATCGCGCATTCTCCTTTTCCAAGTCAATTTACGGCTGATAAAGAACGCCCTTCTCAGGCTTGATGCCGAGAATCTCGCGGGCCTCGGCGGCGGTGGCAATCTCACGGCCGGCCAGGATACCAAGCTTGACCGCCCGCGCCACCAACTGGGCGTTGGTGGCGTATTCGCCCTTCTTCATAAACACGTTGTCCTCCAGACCGACGCGCAGGTTGTCGCAGCCGGCGGCCAGACCGGCCAGCATACAGGGCATGTGGGCTTTGCCGATTCCGGTGATCGACCAGGTGGAGCCCTCCGGCAGCTTGGAAACCAGATGGTTGATCGAGTCAATATTGCCCGGCATACCACCAGGGACATCCAGAACCAGCTGGTAGTGGAGCGGGGCCTTCAGGACGCCTTTTTTCAGGTAGTAATCCACGTTGCCCAGCATACCGGCGTCAAAGATTTCAATTTCGGGCTTGATGTCCAGCTCCTGGGTGAGCAGGCCCAGCCGCTCCAGGAAGGGGGGCGTGTTCAGGAAGATGTAGCTGTTGGCCCAGTTGAGGGTACCAGGGTCATAGGAGCACATCTCGGGCATCAGGATGGGCAGGTGGGCCACCCGCATATCCTCGGAGAACTTGGTGCCGGAGGTGGTAACATTGATGATGGCATCCAGGTGGTTGGTGCGCAGGGCTTCCCGGATCATGGAGACCACCTGCACAAAGCGGCTGGTCTCCATGGTGTTCGCGCCCTCGTCATCGCGGACATGGATGTGCAGGATGCAGGCGCCGGCCCGAACTGCGGCCAGAGAATCGGCGACCAGCTCCTCCGGCGTCAGGGGGACGTAGGGGGCCTGCTTGCGGGTGGTACCGCCGCCGCAGAGGGCGCAGGTGATCATAAGCTTGTTTGTTTTCATAATTGGATATCCCTTTCCGTTCCATCAAAACGACTTAAATTGCGTGCTTTATTGGAGAATCGGTATACCAGTGGAGCCAATATAGCACTTATGCATACAATTTGTAAAGATGCAACTTGCCATTTCTCTGTTATAACCAAGGAAAAGCGACGGCTTTTGTCAAATGTAACGATTTTTATTTTGTGTATTTTCTTTGCTGAGTGAATCTGCTATAATTCGAATTGGTATACCAGAGAAAAAGCAAAAAAGAGATAAACATGGAATATTAACAAAAAAATACTACATAAAAAGAAAAATATGTGCGCCTGCTATTGCACGGAATACCGGAATGACATGGTGCGGTATTCCGATAAGGTGCGCGTTTTGGCTGGACCAATGGGACAGCCAGGAAGAGGTCCGAATGCTTACAAAACAGCTTTCCGATTTTCTATATGAAGTCCGCTATGAGAGTCTGCCCTCCAAAGCGGTGGACAACGCAAAGCTCTATCTGGAGGATCTGCTCGGCGTGGCGGCAGCCGGCTCAGTTCAGCCGCAGGGGGGTATCTGGCGCAGCTACTTTGCCGCCGGGGACGGACAGCAGGAGGCGACCGCCTGGAACAGCGGACTGGAGCGGCTCTCCTGCGAACATGCTGCCGCGCTGAACGCCGCGTGCGCCCATGTCATGGATATGGACGACGTGCACAACGCCTCTATCACCCACCTGGGGGCGGTAACCATCCCCGCGGCGCTGGCGGTGGGGCAGAAGCTTCACCGCTCCGGGCGGGAGGTGCTGGCTGCCATTGCCGCGGGCTACGAGATTGGCGCACGGGTGGGGGAGGCCATCAACCCAGGCTCCTACCACTACTGGCATACCACTGGAGTGGTGGGGGCGCTCTGCTCTGCCGTGGCGGCGGGCAAGCTGATGGGGCTGGACCGGGAGAAACTGCTGCACGCCATTGGCTCGGCGGGGACGCAGGCGGCCGGCCTGTGGCAGTTTCTGGAGGACGGCGCCATGAGCAAGACCCTGCACACCGCCAACGGTACCCTCTGCGGCCTGCGGTCGGCACGCCTGGCGGCGCTGGGCTTTACCGCTGCGGAGGACATTCTGGCGGGAGACCGGGGCCTGCTGGGCACCATGACGCCGGATAACCACCCGGAGGCGCTGACGCGGGCGCTGAGCTGGGACAACTGCGCCCTGCTGACCAACTCCCTGAAGCCCTACGCCTGCTGTCGCCACACCCACGCGGCGGACTACTGCGCCCAACTGCTGCGGGGGGAGCACCGGCTGGAGCCGGAGCACATCACCCGCATTGTGGATCACACCTATCAGGTGGCGGTCAACACGGTGGACAATCCGGAGCCGTCCACCCCCTACGGCTACAAATTCAGCGGCCAGTACTGCACCGCGGCCATGCTGGTGTACGGCCACCTGGGGGAGTCCGCCTTCACGCCGGAGGCCACCTCCGACCCACGGGTGCGGCGGCTGATGGACAAGATTACCCTGGTGTGCGACCCGGAGCTGGAGGCCAGCTATCAGGCGGACCGCAACCGGTGGGCCCACCGGTTGGAGGTGACTCTGGAGGACGGCCGGGAGCTCACCCGTCAGGTGGAGTACCCCTATGGTGACTTCAATAACCCCTTTACCTGGGCCTATGAGCACGAGAAGTTTCACACCCTGGCCGACGGGGTTCTGGGCCCGGACCGGGTTGCCGCGCTGGTTGAGCGGCTGCCGCACCTGGAGGCGCTGGATGATATAAACCGGCTGTTTGAGGGGCTGTAAGCCCTGCCTCAGCGGGCCGCCGGAACGGCGGCGCCCATTACCTTACGAATGGAGCATTGCGCTATGAATCAGAACGAAGCACTTGTCAAATCCGCCATTCACGACGCGGTTATCCGCGCCGTGACCGAAATCTCCGCCGATGTGAAGGGGCTGCTTAAAGACGCACTGGCCCGGGAAACGAATGAAACCGCCCAGAGCATGCTCCGCTCCATGGTGGACAACCTGTCCATCGCCAAGGAGGGGGACAAGGCGGTGTGCCAGTCTCCCGGCTACCCCACAACCTGGCTCTCCTTTGGAGACGGCAACCTGCCGGAGTGCGCCAGGGAGGCCGTTTCGGAGGCCGTGGCCGAGGCCACGAAGAAGGGCTACCTGCGCCCCTCCATGGTGGACCCCCTGACCCGGGAGAACTCGGGAAACAACACCGGCAAGGGCGTGCCCAATATCGAGTATGAATACCACCCCGGCCAGAAATACGTCGACTTCATCATCAGCTTTAAGGGCTGCGGCGCCGAGCTGGGCAACGCCATGCAGATTATGACCACCGCCAAGCTGGGCAAAAACCTCTCCGGCCTGAAGCGCTTCATCCTGGAGACCGCCGTCAACGCCGGCGGCAAGCCCTGCCCCCCCTACGGCATCGGCATCGGCATCGGCGGCCGCCAAGCTCAGCCGCAAGGCCATCTCCACCCGCCGGTGGGACGACGTGAACCCCGACCCCGAGCTGGCCGCGCTGGAGGCGGAGCTGAAGGACGCCATCAACGGCCTGGGCCTGGGCGCGGCGGGTACCGGCGGCGACACCGTCTGCCTGGCCCTCAAGATGGAGCGGGCCCACACCCACACCGCCATCGCGCCGGTGGCGATCAACTTCCACTGCTGGGTGGCCCGCCGGGCCGGTATCCGCATCTACGACGACGGCCGCGTTGAGAAGCTGCTCTGATTTCCAAAACGGCAAAAAAGGAGTATAGTAAGGATGGCTACTTATCATTTTTCCACACCTCTCCAGGAAGAGGACATGCGCAAGCTGCACGTGGGAGACGTGGTGTATCTGACCGGGCATGTATTTACGGCCCGTGACATGGCCCACCTGCGTATCCGCGGCCTGCTGGAGGAGGGGAAGCCCCTGCCCAAGGACTTTGCCGGCGCTGCGGTGTTCCACGCCGGCCCGGTGGCCCTGAAAAACGAGGACGGCTCCTGGCGGCTCAACGTCATCGGCCCCACCACCTCCATCCGTATGGAGCCCTATGCCGATGTAGTGGGCCGGATGGGGGTACGGGCGGTCATCGGAAAGGGCGGCATGGACGCCGATACCCTGCGGGCCTGCGGCCAGTACGGATACGTGTACCTCCAGGCGGCCCCCGGCTGCGCGGCCAAGCTGGCCCAGGGCATTGAGCGCATTAACGATGTGACTTGGTTTGAGCTGGGCATGCCAGAGGCCGTGTGGGACCTCCAGGCCAATGAGTTCGGCCCCCTGGTGGTGGGCATGGACACCCACGGGCAGAGCATCTACAAAAATCTGAAAGAGGCCGCGCTGCACAAGATCGACGAGGCCTATCCCGCCTGAGGGCGGACGAAAGGAGACGCGAGACAGGATGGACTACCGGATGGAACGGGACTCAATGGGGGAGATGGAGGTCCCTGCGGACCGCTACTGGGGTGCGCAGACCCAGCGGAGCTATCAGAACTTCCAGATCGGCACGGAGAAGATGCCGGAGGAGATTGTGCGGGCCTTCGGGATTCTGAAGAAGGCGGCGGCGCTGGCCAACCACAGGCTGGGGAAGCTGGACGATGAAAGGCTGGGCCTGATCAGCCGGGCCTGCGACGAGGTGGTGGCGGGGAAGCTGGACGGGCACTTCCCGCTGGTGGTGTGGCAGACGGGCAGCGGCACCCAGTCCAACATGAACGTGAACGAGGTGGTGGCCAACCGGGGCAACGAGCTGGCGGGGAAGAAGCTGCTCCACCCCAACGACCACGTAAACATGTCCCAGAGCTCCAACGACACCTTCCCCACGGCCATGCACATTGCGGCGGCGGTGGCGCTGGAGGACAAGCTGCTGCCGGCCATTGACGGGCTGGTGGAGACCTTCCGCCGGCTGGAGGGGGAGAACGGGGACGTGGTGAAGAGCGGGCGGACCCACCTGCAGGACGCGGTGCCCATTACCCTGGCCCAGGAGATCAGCGGCTGGCGGACCAGCCTGGAGAAGGACAGGGCGATGGTGGAGCTGGCGCTGCCCGGCCTGCGGGAGCTGGCCCTGGGTGGGACCGCCGTGGGCACCGGGCTCAACGCCCCCAAAGGCTTTGACACGGCCGTGGCCGAGGCGGTATCGGAGCTGACGGGCAAGGCCTTTGTCACGGCCCCCAACAAGTTCCACGCCCTCACCAGCAAGGACGAGCTGGTGTTCGCCCACGGGGCGCTCAAGGCCCTGGCGGCGGATCTGATGAAAATCGCCAACGACGTGCGCTGGCTGGCCTCCGGCCCCCGGTGCGGCCTGGGGGAGATCCATATCCCGGAGAACGAGCCAGGCTCCTCCATCATGCCCGGCAAGGTCAACCCCACCCAGTGCGAGGCGGTAACCATGGTGGCGGTACAGGTGATGGGCAACGACGTGGCGGTGGGCCTGGCGGCCTCCCAGGGCAACTTCGAGCTGAACGTGTTCATGCCGGTGTGCATCTACAACTTCCTCCAGTCCGCGCGGCTGCTCACCGACTGCATCCGCTCCTTTAACGACCACTGCGCCGTGGGCATCACGGCCAACCGGGAGAAGGGCCGCCACAACCTGCACAACTCCCTCATGCTGGTCACCGCCCTCAACCCCTACATTGGCTATGACAACGCGGCCAAGACCGCCAAGAAGGCCCACGCCGAGCACATCTCTCTCAAGGAGGCCTGCGTCAGCCTGGGCTTCCTCACCGCCGAGCGGTTCGACGAGGTGTTCCACCCCGAAGAGATGGTCTGAGCGGGCCGCAGAAAGGAAGAAAAACGTACTATGGACGTCAATCAGGAATCCCTCAAGCTGCACGAGGAACTGCGGGGGAAGATCGAAGTGGTGGCCCGCAGGCACATCGAGACCCGGGACGACCTGTCCCTTCTGTATACCCCCGGCGTGGCCGAGCCCTGCCGGGAGATCGCCAAGGACTATGAGAAGTCCTTTACCCTCACCCGCCGGGGCAATCTGGTGGCGGTGATCACCGACGGCTC
>ENA-ORTD01002144-ORTD01002144.1-human-gut-metagenome-genome-assembly--contig:-NODE-2144-length-11931-cov-2.915628_pt1 | contig 11931 bp, 9 predicted proteins | sample MGYA00241907_ERZ509178 | MGnify/ENA primary metagenome ERZ509178 (study PRJEB26280, sample SAMEA2338793) | human gut metagenome | biome: human gut; feature: human-associated habitat; material: faeces...
GAGTGCATAGCCTCCCCCCTGGCCCGCATCCGGTCCACGTTGCCCCGGATGGTGTTGATTTCACCGTTATGGAGGATGTAGCGGTTGGGATGGGCCCGCTCCCAGCTGGGGGTGGTGTTGGTGGAGAACCGGGAGTGGACCAGGGCGATGGCGCTCTCACAATCCGGCTCCGTCAGGTCCGTGTAGAACTTCCGCAGCTGCCCCACCAGGAACATGCCCTTGTACACGATGGTCCGGCTGGAGAAGGAGCAAATGTAGGTGTTCACATTGGATTGCTCGAACTCCCGGCGGACCACATACAGCTTCCGGTCAAAGTCCAGGCCACGGGCGCAGTCTACAGGCCGGGCCACAAAGCACTGGCAGATGCAGGGCATACAGTCCAGGGCCTTCCGGCCCAGCACCTCCGGATGGGTGGGCACATCCCGCCAGCCCAGGAAGTCCAGCCCCTCCTTGGACGCGATGATCTCCAGCATCTTCTGGGCCTGGGCCCGCTTCAGCGCGTCTGCGGGGAAGAAGAACATGCCCACGCCATAATCCCGGGGGCCGCCCAGGGCGATGCCCTCGGCGGAGGCCGCCTTCACCATCAGCTTGTGTGGCACCTGAATCATCAGCCCCACGCCGTCACCGGTCTCGCCGGTGGCGTCTTTACCTGCCCGGTGCTCCAGCTTTTCCACGATCTTCAGGGCACTGTCCACTGTGGCGTGGGACGGCGTGCCCTTCAAATTCACCACGGCGCCGATGCCGCAGGCGTCGTGCTCCCACAGGGGATCATAGATATTGTGTATGTTCTGCGCTGGTCCACTCATTGGGACTGCCTCCCTTGTCGTTTCATCGTCAGGCTTCAGCCTGTTGTGTACCGCTCCAGGATCAGCCGGGCGGTCTCTGCAAGCCGCAGCCCCGTGTCCATGCTGTACTTCTGCAGAAAGCGGTGGGCCTCCGCCTCGCTCATGAGGTTTACCTCCATCAGCACCGCCTTGGCCCGGCAGATCAGCCGCTCCTCCTCGGCACTTCGCTGGATATGAAGCCGGGAAGCCGGGGCGCCGCCTGCAAGGACTCCCTGGGCCAGATCCAGCGAGGCGAAGAACTCCGCCCGGGAGGAGGGGACGGCCAACTTGATGAGGTTCCTGTCCCCGCACAGCTCCAGATTCCCGGGAGAGGAGATGACCAGCACCGGGGCGATGCCCGTGAGGTCCACGGCCAGCATCTCCGCAGTCATGTCCCGCAGCCGGAAACCGCAGATGACGACGGCTCCGCCCAGCTTCCGGGCGGCTCGGATGGTTTCCGCGCCGCTGAAGCAGGAGATGGACGGCGCGAGGCCGCCGGAGCCCAGAATGCGGGTGATCTGGGCGTGGGCTTTCTCAGAGGCAAACGCCAATATGATCCTGTCCATGGAATTTGCCCCCCTCCTCTCTCTGCGGCCCTGTCAGAAGGGCCGGCAGGTCAGTACGCCACTAGATACTGTTCCAGCTCCCACTGGGACACCTGGGCGGCGTACGACCGGCACTCCCGACGCTTTCCGGCCAGATACTGCTCCGTCACGTGGGCACCTAGCGCGTCCGTAATGACGCTGTCTGCCTCCAGGGCCCGGACGGCCTCCTCCAGAGAGCCGGGGAGCCGCTGGATGCCGGAGGCGTCTCCCACCTCGTAAAGGTTGCCGGTGAGGGGGGCGGGGGGCGTCATCTGCTGCTCGATCCCGTCCAGTCCCGCGGCAAGGCACGCCGCCAGGGCCAGATAGGGGTTGCAGGCGGGATCAGGGCTCCGCAGCTCCACCCGGGTGCTGTTTCCCCGCGGTGTTGGAATGCGGACCAAGGCGGAGCGGTTGCCGGTGGACCAGGCCAGATGGCAGGGGGCTTCGTAGCCGGGCACCAGCCGCTTGTAGCTGTTCACCAGTGGATTGGTGACGGCACAGCATCCCCGTACGTGTCCCAGCAGTCCCGCGATGAACTGATAGGCCAGCGGGGACAGGTGCCGGGGATCCGCCTCGTCATAGAAGGCATTTTTCCCATCCCGAAACAGGGACATATTTACGTGCATGCCGCTGCCGGCGGCGCCGCTGACGGGCTTGGGCATGAAGGTGGCGTGGAGGCCGTTGCGCTGGGCCAGGGTCTTGACCGCCAGCTTAAAGGTCATGATGTTGTCGGCGGCGTGGAGGGCCTCGGCGTACTTGAAGTCGATTTCGTGCTGGCCCTGGGCGCACTCGTGGTGGCTGGCTTCCACCGCCACGCCCATCTGCTCCAGATTCAGGCAGATCTCCCGGCGGGTGCTCTCACCGTGGTCCAGGGGGCCCAGGTCGAAGTAGCCCGCCTCGTCGTTGGTCTGGGTGGTGGGCTTGCCCTCCTCGTCGGTCTTGAACAGGAAGAACTCCGCCTCCGGGCCCACATTGAAGCGGTCGTAGCCCATGTCGTTGGCCTTCTGGATCACCCGCTTGAGCACATAGCGGGGATCGCCCACGAAGGGGGTTCCATCGGTGTTGTATACGTCGCAGATGAGCCGGGCTACCTTGCCGTGGCTGGGCCGCCCGGGAAACACCCGGAAGCTCTTCAGATCCGGGTAGAGGTACTGGTCAGACTCGTCAATGCGGACGAAGCCCTCAATGGAGGAGCCGTCGAACATACACTGGTTGCTGACCGCCTTTTCAATCTGGGACGCGGTGATGGCCACGTTTTTGAGCATGCCGAAAATGTCGGTAAACTGCAAGCGCACGAACTCGATTTCCTCTTCCCGAACGATGCGGATGATGTCCTCTTTGCTGTAGACCCCCATGGTCTGCCGCCCCTTTCGCTTTAAAAATGAAGGCGCTCCGCCCTTGGGGTCGGAACGCCTTTGTTCACAACGATTGTCGTAAGTATACCGTGTTCCGCCTCCCTCTGTCAAGGGCTTTGGGCCTCCCTTTCCGCACTTTGTGACAACTATCCGGGCCCTCTCCCCCTTCCCACGCCCCCTTTTATGCAATTTTCTCCGCCCTTCTGGAAAAAATATGCCGGAAGGCCCCCTGCTGGTAAGACAGTAAAATCAAATTTCTTGGAACAGGCATGATCTCGGTCATGCCTGTTCCGCTTTTAGCAGCTCGTCCACGGGAATGTAGCCCACAAGGTCGTACTCGATATGTACCTTCTGCCTGCGCTTGCCGCTGGACTTGTCAGGTGCATCCACATAGACCGCCTTCACAAGCTCTCTGAGGGCATAGGGGGTCAGCTCCGTGAGGGTGCTGTTCCTCTTTACCCGCTGAACAAACTGCTCTATATTCTCTGCCTGTTGTTCCTGTTCATGGATTTGCTGTTGCAGATTCTTGACCTCGGCTTTGAGATTTTTCTGTTCCTCGGTGTAGTTTTTGCTCATCATGGCGAAGCGCTCATCGTCCAGCTTTCCGGCAACATTGTCCTCATAAATGCGGATGAAAAGGCGGTCAAGCTCTCCGATTCGCTTCTCAGCCTGTACCAGCCGCTTTTGATACAGCCGCAGCGATTCCTCGCCCTGTATACGGAGCTTTTGCTCCATTTCCGAACGGAAATATGCCTCATAGCGAGTGACTACCGATACGACCTCCTGAATGTGCTTCCAGACGATCTGTTCCAGCACAACGGCACGGATATAATGTCCGCTGCACTTGTCCTTATTGACACGATGGGTGGAGCAGATGAAGAAGTCCTGCCGCTTTTCAAAATAGCTGGTGGTGGAGTAGTAGAGCTTCTGCTTGCAGTCGTTGCAGAACACCAGACCGGAGAACATATTGCTCTTGCCTGTTGCCGTTCTGCGGTGCCGCTGCTGCCTGATCTCCTGCACCTTATCAAAGACTTCCAGAGAGATGATTGCCGGGTGGGTGTTATAGAAAATCTTGCGATTCTCCATTGGATTTTCCCGCTGCTTCTTATCCCAAATGGAGTTGGTGTAGGTCTTGAAATTGACCGTGCAGCCCGTGTACTCCATGTATTCGAGAATATAAGCAACGGTGCTTTCGTGCCAGCGATACTCGTTCTCCGGGGTCTGATGCGGTGTTTTTCTGCCCTCCCGCTGCTTGTATGCGGTGGGGTTCAGCACCTTTTCCTTTTCCAGCAGAGCGGCGATCTGACTCGGACCCTTGCCCTCCATGCAAAGCGAGAAGATCCGTTTCACGATCTGTGCAGCTTCCTCGTCAATCACCCATTTCTTGGGATCGTCAGAGTCACGCTTGTAGCCGTAGGGAATGTTGGTAGTCAAGCGCTCTCCGCGCTCACCCTTTGCTTTGTTGACGGCACGGATCTTACGGCTGGTATCTTTGGCAAAAAACTCGTTAAACCAGTTCTTGATGCCCGCAATGTCGTTGTCGGTGCTGTTGGGGTCAATGGTGTCGAAGTGGTCGTTGACAGCAATGTACCGCACACCGTACTGAGGAAACGTGTAGTTGATATAAAGCCCTGTCAGCGAGGAATTACGCCCCAGTCTTGATAGGTCTTTGGTGATGACCGCTTCCACATGACCGACTTCAATTTCCGCAAGCATCTTCTGAAAGCCGGGGCGGTTGGAAAAATCCACACCGCTGTACCCGTCATCTCCTAATGTCAAGAGAAAACCAAAGAATTTATGAGATTTTTTGCCGGATTTTACGCTGATTCAGTAATTAAAGCCCTCGGAGAGTCAAGTCTGTGACGGAAAACACGCCTACACCCGAAGTATTCAAGTCTGCGATCCATGAGGCAGTCTGCATGACATCTCGCCCCAGGCGTGTCAAATCTTTTGTCAAAAGAGCGTCGGCCTGTCCTTGCCGGACAGCTTCCAGAAAATCATTCAGCCCAGGCCGGTCAAAGGTCAGGCCGCTGGCCTCGTCCTGGGATTCTCCCACAACATTGAGCTGATACTTTTCTGCAAAGCTGCGAAGATAAATCATTTGGTTCTCCAAAGCCCATTTATCAGGTGAAGCAACACGCCCATAGAGCCAATACCGTTTTTTATCCCTGTTCATGCTCCGCAGCCTCCTTTTTTGTGGTATCGGCAAGCAGCCGTTGATATTCGTCCCCGCATTTCCAAACGATCTCAATGGAAGTTGAACTATAAATGTAGATGTTCTGAATCAGTAAATCCACCAGTTCCCGTGTCAATGTCCTGACATTAGTATAGGGGAGTATGCTGCCAGCGGAGAGTTCTTCTCCCTTTGCCTGCCGTTTGGCGTCCTCCAGCTCTTTGATTTTAATTTCAAGCCGCTGGATATGTTTTTCACACCGTCCTCGCTTATGCTGGTAGTCCTCTGAGCTGACTTTGCCGGACACCATATCCTCAAAAGCCGCCATCTTTTCCTGCTGGCGCATCTGGATCGAGTTCTGGTGCGCTTTGATCTGCCGGTCAAGTCGTTGGTTGTGCCGGGCATCTTTTGCAGACTGGCGCTGCTTCGCCTGAACCGCCCCTCGGACAAGCTGGGCCATCGTGCGGATAGAAGCTAAAACCGCCTGTTCCAGTTCCTTTTCACCTATCTTGTCCTGTGGGCACCCAATATCCGGTTTATACCTGTCGGTTCGGCACACATAGCAGGGGTGGGCAGATTGCAGCCGCTCCATCGCAAGTCCACAGTGTCCGCACCGGATCTTCCGATAGAAAACTCGTGTGCTTTCCCCGGCAGAACCGGGATGGGAACTCCGATTCAGACTCTTGGCCGTATCGAAAACCTCCTGCGTAATGATTGCCGGAAACGCCCCATCCACAACAGTCCATTGATTTTCTGTAACAGCCTTGACCCGGCTGGAACCCACCTTTTTTCGGGTAGTCTTGCCATAGATCGCTTTGCCGGTGTACCGCTCATCATCCAGTATCTTGCGAACCATAGAAGAAGTCCAGTAGTTTTTATTCTGGTCTACGCAGTTCCACTTCCGGCTCACCGCTTGTAGCCGCTTCCTTTGCAGCGGGGTCAGCACTCCTTCTGTATTGAACTTTCTGGCTATGTCCGTAGTAGACAGGCCGCTGGTAAAGAGGTCAAACACACGCCGGACCACGGCGGCGGCATCCTCGTCCACCAAAAGAGTGTGCTTATTCCCAGGCGCTTTCTGATAGCCAAAGAACGCATAGGGGGCAACACAGTAGCCTTTTTCGGCAAGCTGCTTTTTGGTCGATCTCACTTTTTCCGACAAGTCCTTGCTGTAAAGGTCGTAGATCACATTTCGGAAGGACACATCAATCAGGCCCGCAGAACCGTACTTGTGATCCTTGCTGTCGTAGGAATCATTGATGGCGATAAATCGCACATCCAGGAAAGGGAAAATCTGTTCCAGATAGTCCCCAACCACGATATAGTCGCGCCCAAACCGGGACATATCCTTGACGATGATGCAGTTGATTTTCCTTTGACGCACCTGTTCCAAAAGCCGCCGGACGGCTGGCCGCTCCATGTTCGTCCCAGAATAACCGTCATCACAAAATTCGAGAATCTGCGCCCCGGCAAATTCAGGCCGCAGCTCAATGAAACGGCGGATGTAGGCCCGCTGATTGACAACGCTGTTGCTTTCGCTTTTTTCATCGGACAGATCGCCGTCCTCGGCGGAAAGCCGGATGTAAATGGCGATCACATAGTTCAACATTTGCTGTAAGACCTCCGGCATCGTGCTACACCTCCTCCTGAAACAACTTCTTCATCTCGTCCTGATAGTTCAACACGATATGTACCTGCTTGTCCTCATTCACATAGATCTTCTCCACCAGCGCCAGCAGCATCTCACGGGTCAGCTCTTTTTCATCCCGGAACTTGGCAAAAGCGGAAAACCACTTATTTTGTTTGGGACTTGCCTCCGGCAAGGCGTCCTTTTCGACCTGCAAATCCTGAAGGCGTCCCTCAAGCTGGCGGGCTTCATCCTCATACCGGCTTTTCCCGAATAGATAATCCGCCTGCGTTACAATACCGTCCACATAGCTTTCAAAGAGCGTCTGGCGGAGTGTGTCCAGCTTCTTTAAGCGTCCCTGCACCGATATGATCTCATTGTCAAGAGCCGTCCTGCGGCTTCTGGCCGCCGAGGACCGGCTGACCCTTTGGATGACTGCCTCCGCATCCGTGAGCATCGCCATCTGCAATCGAAGGACCTCATAAACGGCCGCTTTCAAATCGTTTTCTCGCAGGCCACCCGTATTGGGGCATCCGGCATCCAGAAGCATAGCGTGGCGGGGGCAGATAAAGTGGTACGCCACCGTCCTGCCTTTGTTATAAACACTCTTATAGCGTGTCATATTGTGCTGGCAGCACGCGCATACCACAAGCCCCTCGAAAATGTTTTCGCTGTCAAAATGGGCGTATTTCCCCAGACGGCTGTGGTATTCCTCGTGTTTGACTTTCAAAATGGCTTGAACCGCATCAAACAGTTCCTGCTCAATGATCGCCTCATGAGTGTTGGGGACAATGATCCATTCTGATGGGGGCATAATTTTTTGCTTCTGCCCAGCGTGCAGTTTTGTGATTTTCTTGCCCTGAACCATGTGCCCCAGATACACCGGATTCTCCAAAATATGCTTCACTGTCTGTGTCTGCCACGGGCTGTTTTCAGAAAACCTCTTGGTAAACACAACGCCCTGCAAATAGCGGTGGTAATTGGGATTGGGAATCTGTTCGGCAGTCAATGTTCTTGCTATCGCAGCGTTGCTCATTCCATCTTTTTTCATCCGAAAAATGCGCTGCACCACCTTCGCCGCGTCTAGGTCAACGGCCAGCTTATGCCGATCCTCCGGGGATTTCACATAGCCATAGGCGGCAAAATTGCCGATAAACTCGCCGCTGCGTTTCTTGGTGTCCAGCGCAGAATACACCTTTTGAGAAATGTCCTTGGCGTAAATGTCGTTCATCAGGTTTTTCAGCGCGATGGTCATGGCCTCTCCGCTGTCCGCCCGGATACTGTCGTAGTTATCATTGACGGAGATAAACCGCACTCCCATGAAGGGCAGTACCTTTTCCAGAAAGTTTCCGGTTTCCAGGAAGTCGCGCCCAAACCGGGACAGGTCTTTCACGATGATGCAGTCCACCCGGCCTGCTTTCACATCCTCCATCATCCGCTGGAATCCAGGGCGCTCAAAATTTGTCCCGGTTTCTCCGTTGTCACGATAGCAGTCGTACAGCTCCAAATCAGGGTGCTTGGCGATATATCCGCACAGATAGTCGATCTGCGTTTGCAGGCTCTCGCTGTCCTTGCGGTCACGGGTGTCCATGATGGAGAGGCGCACATAAAGGGCTGTGCGGAAAATCCGCAGAACGGCGGCCTTGGGCAGCTCATCAACCGGAACACCCTGTGCGGCTGCTATCTGTTTTCTTCTGCTCACACGCGCCATTTACACCGCCTCCTTTACCGTGGGGGCTGCCTGCGCCGCCTGACGATCCATATACTGTTCGATGTAGGCTACCGCCGCCCTGTACTCATTCTGGTACTTGAAAATGATCTCAATTCGGTTCCCTTCATAGACATAGATACGGTCGATGATCTTCACCAGGATTTTGCGCTCCATCACATCCACATGGCGGAAGGACTTGAAATGGGCGATCCATTCTCCCTGCGGGGAACCCGCCCGCACAATGGCGTCCAATTCCTCCTGCCGCTTACTGATGGCCGCCGCAATCGCCTCGCACTTTTCCGTGTAAATCCGCTGATACTGCTTGAACTCATCTTCATTCAGCAGATGGTCCACGAACTTCTCATAAGCGGACATTTTGAACCGCATGGTCTGTTCATAATCGGCTTTCAGCTTTTCAAGCTGCCGGTCGATCTTTCTGGCCTCCATGTCCTCTGCGGGGAGGGCGGCGATGAATTGCAGGGTTTTCTCAATGTTCAGCACCGTTTCCATGTGAGCGTGGATACAGTCACGAACTGCGTCTGTCAGCAGCGCCTCGCTGATATTGTGGGTAGTGCAGGCGGTTTTGTCCGCCCGATTGGTGGAGCAGGAGTAATAAAAATATTTTTTCCCGCCAGCCGGAACGGTCTTGCGGATCATGTTCTGCTTGCAGTCGGCGCAGAACAAAAGTCCCGAAAAGGGATAGACCGTCTTTTTCTGTACGGCGATTCTGGTGTCCCGGCACAGCAGGCCGCTGACTGTCCGAAAATCCACCTCGCTGATAATCGGCTCATGGGCGCCGGGAACCCTGATCCACTCGTCCTCTGGCTTCTCCATCAGCTTCTTGATTTTATAGTTTGGTCGCCCGGTCTTTCCCTGAACCATCACACCGATATAGAGGGGATTCTTCAGGATGCGCCCAACCGCTACCGCCGACCACTTGGCCTGCGGGTTGCTCTTGAAGCCGGAGATATATTTCATCCCCAGGGAACGCTTGTATTCTGAGGGAGAGAGGACCCCATCGGCGTTCAGCCGGTCAGCGATCCCCTGCTGGCTCATTCCTTCCAGCTTCCAGCGGAAAATATCCCGCACCACCTCGGCGGCGTAATCGTCCACAACAAGCTGATTCTTGTCGTCCGGTGATTTCAGATAGCCGTAGGCGGCAAACGCCCCTACAAACTGACCCTTTCGTTTCTTGACCTCCAAATGGCTGCGGATTTTCACCGAAATATCCCGGCTGTAAGAATCGTTCATCAGGTTTTTGATGGGCAGCAGGATGGTGCTGGCCTGCCCCTGTAAATTGGCGGTATCATAGCCGTCGTTAATGGCGATGAACCGTATCCCGTGGTCTGCAAACTCCTGTAAGACCTTTCCGGTTTCAATATAGTTGCGCCCCAAACGGGACAGGTCTTTTACCACGACGCAGTTGACTGCGCCGGAACGCACATCCTGTAAGACTTCCTGAATCCCAGGACGAAAAAAATCAACGCCACTAAACCCGTCATCCTTCCTCTCGGCATGGATGCGGATTTCTGGCATTGATTTCAAAAATTCCGTGATAAATTCCCGCTGATTCTTGATGCTGTTGCTTTCCGGCTTATCTCCATCATCATCAGACAGCCGGAGATAGATGTCGGCGTTATAAACAGCCTGCGCGGTCAAATTTTTCATAACAATGCCTCCAATCGTTTTGTTCGTCAGTCCCAACAACGATTGGAGTGCGAGTTTTGTCCGATTTCTATTATACAGCAGGGCACAGTCAGTGTCCAGGTATTTTTTTCGGTTCCATTCGTGTCAGGGATTTACAGGGTACGGAGATAGCTTTCAAATTGTTCCTCCATTGTGGTTTCCTTGGCCGCCTCGGAAAAGCCGATTTTCACGACGATCTTTCCGTGGCGGAAGCAGTAGGGGTTGCGGATCTGACGGATGAAGTCCAGTATCCGTTCCTCTCTTGGAAGTTCTGTGTGGATGGATATATCCCGAATATCGACAAGCTGTTCTGGATCGACCGTCTTAATATCAACGGCGGAGAGCGTATCAAGCTCTGCAAGCGTGAGTGATTTCAAACAGGTTCCTCCTTTCTGCCTCTACCAATCTATTCAGAAGGGCGCCTGTCCTATGCCAGAGAACGCAGACCCACGCTGATTGCCAGGGCTGTGTCGATCTCCTTCATTTTTTTCTTGCTGATCTGCCCGATATATCCCCGCAGTCTCCGGCGGTCAACCGTCCGTATCTGCTCCAACAGCAGCAGGGAGGTAGGGGCAAGGCCCGGCACATCCTCCAACAAAACATGGGTAGGAAGGTGGGTCTTATCCCTTCGGCTGGTGATGGCCGCCGCTACCACGGTAGGGCTGAAATAGTTTCCCACATCATTTTGGAGAATGAGGATAATATCGTTCCGGCGCCCCTGACAAATCATCTTGGAGTAGCGCAGGGCCAGCACAGCCGCCCGTTCAGACGGGAACATTTCCGAGAAGGACCGTTGCAGGACATTGGTTTCAATGACATAAATCCATGCGTCCTGATCGGAAAGATTCTCTTTAACGATACAGGGAAGTAGGCGCTTCGCCGCAATAGCAGCATTTTGGCGGTTATGACCGGCCAGCATTTCGTATTCAAACCCATTTTCATCCGGTTCAATCTTTCGGATGATTGTGGGACTCAAAACTCCATTTTCTGAAACGCTGTCTACCAGGTCATTAAATCGGTCGCCCTCATACAGCCGGAAGGGGTGTCCCCGGAAACCACGGATGATCTCTGGCGGAAGCATTTGAATTTCGTTATTTCCAGGCTGGGCAGGCTTGTCCTCCGTTGCCGCCGTGTTCTCCACCTTCCGCGCAACCCCCAGAAGGTCGTCCAGAGAACGGATACGGGGATTGATGTTAGGCATACGCAAGCACCTCCTTTGCCAAATTCATATAGGCTGCGGCCGCGGGGCTTTTGGCGTCCAGCTCCATCACGCTGAGTCCCTTGCTGTTTGCGGTCCCCACCTGAACGGTAGCTGGAATCTGACTCTCAAAAATGGGGAGGTGGCCGAACACGGAACGCACCTGTTCGCTGGTCTGGCGGTATAGGGTTGTCCGTTTACTGCATTTCGTGAACAGGATGCCGATGATCTCCACCTTGGGATTCAGATTTTGCTTGATTTTGGAGATCGTTTCCGTCAGTTCCTTCAAGCCCACCAGAGCGAACAGCTCCGGGTCAACGGGAATGATGATCTCGTCCGCCGCAGTAAAGGCGTTGATGGTGAGCGAACCGAGGGACGGGCCGGTGTCCACCAGGATGTAGTCATAATCCGCCCGGAGAGGCGCCAGCAGCTTGGCAAGGCAATCGTCCTTTCGCTCAATCAACAGGTTCACCTCTGCCACGGTCAGCGTCTTTTTTGACGGAAGCAGGTCCACTTTGCCTATGTTCAGGATGTAACTGGCCTTTTCCGGCAGAACTTCATCCATGACTAATTTCATCATCAGGCTGGCCGCCGTTTCCTGCAAAGCGGCTGGCGCCACGCCAAAGCTGATCGTCAGGTTGGTTTGGGGGTCGAAGTCCACCGCCAATACCTTTTTACCCAGCTCCGCCAGGGAGTAGGCCAGATTCCGGGTACTGCTGGTCTTTGCCACGCCCCCTTTCTGGTTTGCCATCACGATAATCTTACACACGGATTTT
>ENA-ORTD01002150-ORTD01002150.1-human-gut-metagenome-genome-assembly--contig:-NODE-2150-length-11899-cov-2.720534_pt1 | contig 11899 bp, 9 predicted proteins | sample MGYA00241907_ERZ509178 | MGnify/ENA primary metagenome ERZ509178 (study PRJEB26280, sample SAMEA2338793) | human gut metagenome | biome: human gut; feature: human-associated habitat; material: faeces...
ATCCTACTGTATATACGCTATATACAGTAAGCACATGGGGTTCAGTTTACATCGGCCAGCAAAATACTGGGTTTTGAAGCCAGCGCCCTGGCAATGGCCACCCTCTGCTGCTGCCCGCCGGAAAGCTGATTCGGCAGGCTGTAGCGCTTCTCTTCCATACCTAAGGTGCGGATAATTTCATCCACATACGCTTTATCCGGCTCCTCCCCATCCAGTTCTATGGGAAGTACGATATTCTCATACACATTGAGCACCGGCACCAGATTGTAGTTCTGGAATACAAAGCCGATGTTGCGCCTTCTGAAAATTGTAAGCTGGGTTTCATTCAGAGAAAAAATGTCCTTTCCGGCCACAAATACTTTCCCTTCTGTAGGATAATCCAGACCGCCCAGCATGTGAAGAAGGGTGCTTTTTCCACTGCCAGAAGTTCCCACCACAGCTGCAAATTCGCCTTCTTCCACGGATAAATTCACCCCGTCCAGGGCCTTTACCCGACCGGTATCTTTTCCATAATATTTTTTCAGATTCTCTGTCTTTAAAATTTCCATAGAGCAAACTCCTCTCCTGTTGTCTTTCTATCTTTGATTCTACAGAGAAAATCTGACATTCCTCTGACAGTTTCCAAAAAAGTTCTGACAAAACTGTCAGAACTCCTTCCGCCTTTGTCACCCCAGAAACAGAAAAACCGAGAAACATGTCCCGCCTCTCCTGCCTTTGTCGACTGTAATATATCCTTTTTCACTTTGTAAAATCACCTGTGCCAGATACAGTCCAAGGCCGCTTCCCTCCTGCTCTTCCGCCTGTTTTCCACGGTAAAACCGACGGAAAATCCGGTTATATTCTGCCTCGCAGATACCGGGACCCTCATCCGTAATTTTCACCTGCACATACAACTCCATTATCGTTGTTTCTATGAAAATACGGCTGCCTTTTGGACTGTACTTCACCGCATTTTCCAGAATATTTCCTATGGCCTCTGCCGTCCATTTGGGATTGTGGACAGGCATACATTCCTCTACTTTTTCCGTTTCTATGGAAATCTGTTTTTCCTTTGCCAGGGCATAAACCGCGCTGATACTTCTGGCCAGAGTTTCTGTAAGCGGCGCCAAAAACGTATCAAATACCAGAATTCCCTGCTCAATCCGGGAGGCTTTTACTAATGTTTTCATGAGCCACTGCATTTTTTCCGCCTGCTCCTGATTCCGCATCAGAAACTGCCGCTGGTCCCTGCTGCTTAACTTCCCCTCTTTTAAAAGTTCCGTATTCAGCAGAATATTGGCCAGAGGTGTTTTTAGCTGATGAGAAATATCAGAAAGCAATTCTGCGATTTCCTGTTTCTCTTTTCCCGCCTGTTCTTCCTTCTGTCTGCTGCGCTTTAATACCCGGCACAGGCGGCTGATGAGCTTGGATTCCATGGTCTCCCGGCTCTCTTTTTCCACCAGTTCTCCCGTCTTTTCAAAGGTATTTAAAACATCTGAAAACACTCGAAGCTGACGCCGGTAATATAGAAAACTTCCCAACCCCAAAGCAATTCCCACTGCTGCAGTCCCCAGACAGATACCTGCAAATACTTCTGCTGTCATCCTTCCTCCTCCCACAGATAGCCAATACCGTGAATGGTTTTCACCGAAGAAGTGCATCCTGCACTCTCCAGTTTTTTCCGCAGTCTTCCTATATTTACCTGCAGCGTATTGGCATTGACATACCGTCCTCTGCAGTCCCAGACAGCCTCTAAAATCTGATTTTGTGTCAGCACCTGTCCCCGGTTTTCCAGGAAGTATTTCAGCAGTTTATACTCCGTCATACTACATTCTATTTCTTCTTTTCCCACCCATATTTTCATAAAATCGGTGTCCATACACAAGTTTCCGGACTTCACCCGGCTGTCTTTTTTCGGCTTTTTTTCTTCTCTTTCCACCAGTTTTTTCAGGCGCAGTTTCAGTACGGCTATGGAAAAAGGCTTGGTAATATAATCATCCGCCCCGCTTTCCAGCCCCAGAAGTTCGTCTGTCTCCATGTCTCTGGCGGTCACCATAAGCACCGGCACACGGGAGTTTTCCCGTATCTTTCTGCACAGCAAAATTCCGTCCATATCCGGCAGATTTAAGTCCATTAAAACAGCTTTTGGCTGCTCTCTTTTAAAAAGAGCATAACCTTCTCTGGCTGTTCCAGCCTCCCATACCTCATAGCCTTCCTGGGAAAGCACAAAGGAAATTCCCGTGCGCAGTCCCTTGTCGTCCTCAATAAGTAAAATTTTCATTTCGTCCACCTCTCCCAAAGCATACCATGGCTTTTACAGGGATACAAGCCTGTTTTCTCCTTTGTCAAGGACTAAAACTTTATGAAATTTTCCCCGCTTTGGTATATTGTCTCATTCTTGGGAGAATCTTTTTAGTAGATGCTGAAACTACATGATTGGAGGATTCTTGCTATGGCACTCAACAAAGTGGAAATCTGCGGCGTCAATACGGCACGCCTTCCCGTTCTTACCAATGAGGAAAAGGAACAGTTGTTTACACGTATCAAAACAGGTGACATGGAAGCGAGAGAACGGTACATTAAGGGAAATCTGCGGCTGGTATTAAGCGTAATCAAACGTTTTTCCAACAGCAGCGAGAATGTGGATGATTTGTTTCAAATTGGCTGTGTAGGTCTCATCAAGGCCATTGACAACTTTGATACCACACTGAACGTAAAGTTTTCTACCTACGCAGTTCCCATGATTATAGGAGAAATCCGCCGCTATCTGCGGGATAACAATTCTATCCGTGTCAGCCGCTCCCTGCGGGACACGGCCTACAAAGCCATTTACGCCAGAGAAAACTATGTAAAGCAGCACCAGAAAGAGCCCACGATTACAGAAATTGCCGAAGAAATCGGCATGGAGAAGGAGGATATCGTCTATGCCCTGGATGCCATCCAAAGCCCGGTAAGCCTGTATGAACCAGTGTATACCGAAGGCGGTGACACCCTGTATGTCATGGATCAAATCAGCGACAAAAAGAACAAAGAAGATAACTGGATTGAAGACTTATCTTTAAAGGAAGCTTTAAAGCGGCTGGATGACCGGGAAAAAAATATCATTGAAATGCGTTTTTATGAGGGACGCACGCAAATGGAGGTTGCACAGGAAATCGGCATTTCCCAGGCACAGGTCAGCCGTCTGGAAAAACATGCTTTAAAGGCCATGCGCACCTACCTGCGTTCCTAAGCTGCACGCATCCCCCTTGTTTCCTTTTGCCAAAACCGCTATAATAGCTTTATAAAAAACAAAAGGAACTTCTATTGATTATGAGCAACCAACGTTATTCTCTGGATTTTCACAATCTGGACCGCCCCAAGGCCCAGCTTTTATATGTCACTTGCGCTACTTCGGACAGGGACTGGCACAGTATGGAACACGCCCACTCTTTTTCAGAACTGTTTTTTGTCACAGAGGGCAGCGGTTTTTTCCAGATTGGCAGTAAGAAAATTCCGGTTCAGAAAAATGATTTGATTTTTATTAACCCTAACACGCCGCACACGGAACTGGGAAATCGGGAAAACCCCTGGGAGTATGTTGCCCTGGGAATTGAGGGGGTACAGTTTGGCTACGCCCAAAAAGGAACGCCTTACGACTACAGCCTGTTTTCCCTTCCCCCCGGTCAACAGGAAATCCGCCGGTATCTGGACACGCTGTTAAAAGAGGTGCAGAGCCAGCCTTTAAACTATACAGCGGTGTGCCAGAACCTCCTGGAACTGATACTGCTCTTTATAGCCCGCAGCACCAGGCAGGAACTTCTGACTGCTCCCCAGCAGAAAACCACACGGGAATGTAAGCTGGTGGAGCAGTATATCAATGAGCACTATGCAGAGGACATTACTTTGGAGTTTTTAAGTTCTCTGGTACATATTAATAAGTATTACCTGGTGCATGCGTTTAAAAGCTACAAAGGGATTTCTCCCATTAATTACCTGATTGGACGCAGAGTGGAAGAAGCCAGGTATCTGTTGGAATCCACCAATTATCCGGTTACAAAAATAGGCGAAATCACGGGATTTTCCTCTCAGTCTTATTTTTCACAGACGTTTAAGAAATTTGCGGGGATTTCACCTAATGAATACAGGAAGAAAACGGCCCGGCATGTGCCGGATGGGAAAAAGGCGACTGCTTCCTATTCATAAAAAACAGGGCTGCGCACAAAACAGCCCCGTTTTTCTATAGAATATTCATATCCTCTGAAACTCAGATTTCATACCACTTAATCTCATTCGCTTCCAAATGCAGTGCAAAGCTGCTTCCGTCGCCTTTGTAAACTGTGGTATCCTGTGGTTCATAAGTATTGTTTACCACGCAGTATTTTCCATTCTTCACATATGCATGTACTTCTACGTTGTAGTTGTCAGAGAACCATTTATACAGGTTTTCTTCGTCATGGGAAGCCCAGATAATGGCGCGGTAAAGCACACGGCTGTTTTCAAAGCTGTATGGAAGTCCGCTGATGTATACGCTTCTTCCTTTTCCGAATTCATGGACAGCCATCTGTACTTCTTTATCGTTCTGCTTGATAATCGTGGTTTCCGGCAGAGCGTAAATCGCTTTCTGTCCTTCTCCGAAGTCCACGTCACCTTTGCAGTCTTCTGTTATAAAGTGCTCATGCTCATCCCAGTTGTACTTGTCTGTGTTTAAAGTAAAGCCTGTCTCTTTTTCCACACCCATAACGCCTGCAAGCTGGAAGAAACGTCCTTCGTGCTGGTAAGCGGTAGGTTCCCCTACACCGATGAAACCGCCGCCGTTGTAAATGAATCTCTTCACAGCCGTTACAATGGTTTCGTCTGCCCAGTTTTCGCCGCCTGTATAAGCCGTATAAGCGCCGCCTACGTTTAATACCACATCGATATCGTCCAGAATTGCCGGATTTTCTCGGATGTCGTCAAAGCTGATAAACTGTACGTCAAATGGTGCGCCGCTTAACGCTTCGATAATGCCTGCATAAGAATAATTCTGTTTGTAATAAATGGCATGATGCACCATGTGATTTCCCCATGCACGCATTTTGCCCCAACTGTTTAATACAGCCACTTTCTTGATGCAGTATGGAGTGGTTCCCTTGATGTTTTCATATAAAGTACGGAATTCGTTGCATACGCTTTCCACATAGTCGATAAATTCCGGGAACTCCATCGCCAGTTTCAGATAGCCGCCGTAGCCGATACGGTCGATAGGGCTTCTTAAAATTGCGCGTCTTGCTGTTACCCAGTTTACTTTTGCCTCTTTTACAGGGTCTCCGCCTTCGTGGAATGTATCCGGGAAAAAGTATGGAAGGAAACGGCCTTCTGTGTATTTTACGCCTTTGATATCACTGATAAGACGAAGAGTCGAACCATTTCCCACACTTCCTACCACTGCGTCCAAACCGATGTTTTTAAACTCATCCATGAAGGGCTCCATGCCAATCCAGTGGTCTCCTAAGAACATCATGGCTTCTTTGCCGCACTCGTGGGTGATGTCCACCATTTCTTTTGCCAGTTTGGCAACTTCTCTTCTCTGGAATGCCTGAAAATCCTGGAATTCTTTGGAAGGAATACGGTAGGTATTGTTCATATAGCCCTGGTCAATGATAAATTCCGGGCGGAATTTATAGCCCACTTCTTTTTCAAACTGTTCCAGAATGTAGGGACTTACAGAAGCGGAATATCCGTACCAGTCTACATATTTTTCTCTGGCCAGTTCATCGAAAATCAGGGTAAACTGGTGGAAGAAGGTGGTGTAACGGATAACGTCTACATGTGGATTGTCTGCAATAAATTTGCGCAGACGTTTCATGGAATATTCTTTTGTCTTCGGCTGACGCACATCAAAAGTAATCTGTTTTTCAAAGTTTGTCCAGCCATTTGTCACAGCATTGTACATATGTACCGGATCCCACATAATGTAAGCCAGGAAACTGACGGTGTAGTCATGAAATTCCTTTGCATTGTGAATGGTCACGTCTCCGGTTTCTTCGCTGTACTCCCACTGGGATGACTCAAGCGGTTCTCCTGTGGTACGGTCCATAACTTCCCACCAGCGTGTGATATCATCGTGGGAATTTACCTTCAGCATATCCGGGTATAAATGGTTCATCAGATGAATGGACAATTCGCTTTCCACAGCTGTGTAGAAAGGCGTCATAATGTACATCTGCTGGATTTCCTCCGGGTTGGCTTTTGCCCAGGCATTGTCCTTTCTTGTCGTGTAATAGGTGGAATATACCTTTGCGTCAACATTTTTCAGTTCCTCCGGGTAGTCTGTGCCGTCACAGTCACGGATAGCGTCTGCGCCCCATCTTTTTACCAGTTCCAGTGTCTCCGGTACCACATCCACATCTGTAGGAATGGTAACACGTCCTTTAAAATTTGTGTCGCTCATGTTTTTTCTCCTTTCGCAAGTTCGCCTTACTCTATATTCCTAGAATATACAAATTTTTCAAAAATTGCTAGGGTCATGTTGCTGGAAACTTTAGATATCTTGCTGTTTTTCTTTTCAGAAAAACAAAAAGATGAAGCTGTCCAAAAGAAACAACTCCATCTTTTCCTTTAAAAATCTTTTTCTATGCTGTCTTTCTGCCGTATTTTTTCTTAATGACCAGCAGAGTTCCCAACATCAGCAGAATCCCTGCCGGAAGGGCAATCCACGCCGTTTTTACGAAACCGGCAATGATATACGTTACAAAGGAAACTGCTGCTGCGGTCAGCGCATAAGGCAGCTGGGTAGTCACATGATTGACATGATTACACTGCGCTCCCGCAGACGCCATAATGGTGGTATCGGAAATGGGAGAACAGTGGTCTCCGCACACAGCGCCGGCCATGCAGGCAGAAATGGAAATAATCATCATCTGCGGGTCTTTGCCTTCAAAAACAGCCACTACAATGGGGATTAAAATACCAAAGGTTCCCCAGGAGGTTCCTGTGGCAAACGCCAGGGCGCAGCCCACCAGGAAAATAATTGCCGGCAGGAAATTCAACAGTCCTCCGGCTACCGATTTCATGGCTGTTGCCACAAAAACGTCTGCGCCCAGACTGTCCGTCATAGCTTTCAGTGTCCATGCAAAAGTCAGGATAAGAATCGCCGGCACCATGGCCTTAAATCCCTCCGGAATGCAGTCCATGCAGTCACGGAAAGACAGCACTCTCCTTGCCGCATAGAAAATCACGGTGAAAACAAAGGCAAAAAAGCTTCCGATAGACAGAGCCAGAGATGCTTCACTCTGGGAAAAAGCAGTCACAAAATCCGTTCCGCTAAAGAAGCCGCCCGTGTAAATCATCCCCGTAATACAACAGATAATCAGCAAAACAATGGGAACTACCAGGTCTGTAACTTTTCCTCTCGGATTTGGTTTTACCGTCTCTTCTTCCTCGTCCGCACGCTTGCCGCAGGTATAGATATCACCTTTCAAAGCGTTGGCTTCATGCAGGGCCATTGGGCCGAAATCTACCCGCATGAGCACCACGGCAAACATCATAAAAATAGTAAGCAGTGCATAAAAGTTATAGGGAATAGCCTGCATGAAAATGGCCAGTCCGTCCTCTCCTTCTACAAACCCGCTGACTGCCGCTGCCCAGGAGGAAATCGGGGCAATAATGCAGACCGGAGCAGCCGTGGAATCTATCAAATATGACAATTTGGCTTTTGACACCTGATGTCTATCCGTCACTGGACGCATAACGCTTCCCACGGTAAGGCAGTTGAAATAATCGTCTACAAAAATCAGGATTCCCAGAATAATGGTGGCAATCTGGGCACCGATTCTGGTTTTGATGTGCTTTCCTGCCCATTTTCCAAAAGCTGCGGAGCCTCCCGCCCGGTTCATCATACAGACCATGGTTCCCAGAATCACCAGGAAAATCAGAATTCCCACATTGGCAGAATCCGAAAGTACCTGAATAAAGCCTTCGTCTATGATTTTCAGAACTGTTCCTTCAAACTGAAAATCTGTGGCAAACAAAGCCCCCACTAAAATTCCCACAAACAGGGAACTATACACTTCTTTTGTAACCAGCGCCAGGGCAATAGCTACCACAGGGGGAATCAGAGACCAGAATGTAGCATACATATGGGGTTTCGGCTCCTCCCCGGTGGCTGCAAACACAGTCATCGTCATCAAAAGCAGCAGAGCCGCAAATGCGACGAAGGCTATCATGATTTTTTTTCTTCTTTGTGTCATTGTTCTTCTCCTTTTCTTATGAAACTCTTGCATAAGAAAAACCATGAACGATACTCCCTTTTGGGGAACGCGCTCATGGTTTGCCAATAAACATATGACTGTGACCAATGATGATAGCGCTCCACATATTGTGACAGTACGCTGCATATTCTGCAGCGTCCCAGGGGGAAAATCCCGGGCGGATTTCCCTCCTTCGGCAGTTTCCCCTTTCTCCTTCTGCGGCCGCCCAGCCCTTGCAGAAGAATACTCTTGAAACCTGCACCTCTATCATATATCGTCCCTGGCTTTCGCCAGAAATGTCTTTCTTATTCTGTTCTATACTATAGCATGAATTTTCCAGTGTGCCAAGACCGGTTTTTCCGGATTTTCCTGGAAATTCCCAAAAATATTTATTCCGGAAGCTGTCCTCCGTCTTTCACAGTCTGCATCAGCGCTTTGATGTTGTCTACAGACGTCTGGTCCGGCTGCATAACGTACAATGCAGTTCCCGGCATGGAGTAACAATACTGGCTGTCTCCCGTCCCTTCCGCTGCCACAGATTTCATGGTCCAAGTTCCACCGCTGTTTAACTGGCTTTGAATCAGCTTCTGAATCTGGTCCATGCTCATGTTGGTTTCCACGCTGTCGCTGACTTCTGAAATCAGACTCGGGGCTTTCACCAGCATTTCCGGTGTAATCATCTTCTTAAACATAGCCTGGATAACTGCCATCTGATCTTTTCCTCTCTGATTGTCTCCGCCTGGAACGTTGTAACGCTCTCTTGCAAAAGCCAGAGCCTGTTTTCCGTTGAAATGATTGGTGCCCTGCTGTACGTTGATGACCGCACCGCCGTCTCCGTTTGTGGTAAATGCGTACTCGGATTCCACATCAATGCCGCCCATGGAGTCTACCATGGTAATCAGAGACGTAAAGTTGACTCTGGCGTAGAACGGAATTTCAATACCGTAAAGGTTTTCCAAAGTTGCCATGGACTTATCCACACCATAAATACCTGCATGAGTTAATTTGTCCTTGCTGTCTCCGCTGACGCCCGGGATAGTTACATAGTAATCTCTCGGTGTATTGGTCAGAAGAATCTGTTTCGTGGTAGGATTTACTGTAGCAATAATATTCACATCACTTCTGCTCTTGGAAGATACCGGGCCATATACATCAATACCACTAATGTACATATTGAAGGTTTCGTCTTTGACATCCACCTCTGCAGCCTTGCCCTGTACCAGCTGACTATCATCACTTTCTGTCTCAATGCTGTACTGCGCAATAATTTTCACCTGGCTGCTGTATCCCTCATATACCTCTTCCAGAATACCGCCGTAGCCTTCATTGTAAACAATGGCCTGTACACTTCCATCCAACAAAGCGGCCGCCTGCTCATTTAAAGTCTTGTACTCTGCCGTCATGACATCCGTCCCGGCGTCTTTATCTACGTGCTCCATAGCTGCGTCAATGTCCTCTGCATCTTCCGCGTGCTGAATACCGTAAATATAATCTTTGGTGTCCTTTACCTTCTCGGCAGGATCATCGCTTCTGACAACTACCAGCATACTGTTGACCTGCCTGCCCAGGCTGTCTCCACTGATGTCTTCTACTGCATTATGAGTCTGATACATATAGACTGAACCAAAAAGCAGCACCGCTGACATCAGAACACTGACCAGCTTACTGACAATAGCTTTTCCGCGGGTAACCACCTGCATGGTAAACAGCAGGGCTGCAAATACCAGAAGGATCCCTGCCATACCGGCCAGATACTTCGCAGGAACCATCCCCAGTCTCCAGGTAAATCCTATAAAAACAAGTGTCGCAAGAATCTGAATTCCAACCAGTACCTCTCCGGCAATCCGAAACGCTTTCTGGATACGCTTCTTTCTTCGCTTCGCCGGACTCATCTTTTTTCTGCGATTTGTATTTTCCATATGCAATTCTCCTCTTTTTCTATTGCCCCCGGCTTGCCTTCCGGCGGCATCACAGTTCCTAATATAATATAAATCCTGCGAAAAATCAACCTTCCCGTGGAATTTTCGGCATATTTGTGCTATAATATTTACAGAAACAGAGATTGAATTTTATACAGCAAGGAGGTATTTCTATGGCTCACCGTGTAATTACTATTAACCGTATGTATGGAAGTGGGGGAAGGCTTCTCGGCCGGGCGCTGGCCGAAAAACTGGGGATTCATTTTTATGATAAGGAATTAATCCGCCTTGCCAGTGAGGAAAACGACATTCCTTACGAAGAACTCTTAAAGGTAGATGAAAAGAAAGCAAACCAGTGGCGGCTGCCCATCAGTGAACAAATGCAGATGCAGCCCCAGTATCATTTTCACCCTATGAATGACGTGCTCTTTGAAACACAGTCTAAGATTATCAAAGACCTTGCAGCAAAAGAAGACTGTATCCTTGTAGGACGTTGTGCAGACTATATTCTGGGAGAAGACTGTCTGAGTCTTTTTGTTTACGCCCCCTATGAAGAGCGTGTCAAAAATGTAATGGAGCGCCTTGGACGTGAAGAAAAGAGCGCCCGCTCCCTGGTAAAAAAAATGGATAAAACCAGAAAAGCCTACTACGAGTTCTTCACAGACCGGAAGTGGAACGATTTGGGAAACTACCAGCTCTGCATTGACACCAGCCGCTTTTCCCAGAATTTTCTGCTGAATATGCTGGCTGACGTGTATAAACATATGTAACATTCGAAAAGAGGCTGCCTCATGAAACAGCCTCTTTTCTTTCTATCAGGATAATCTTCCATTTTCCATTTTATATACTTTATCTGCAATATTCATGGTGGACTGCCGGTGGGACACCAACACTACTGTCTTTTCCCTGCATTCCTCCTGCAGCGCTTTCAGGATAATCCCTTCATTTAGGGAATCCAGATTGCTGGTGGGTTCGTCCAACATCAAAAACGGCGCATTATGCAGGAAAGCTCTGGCGATTCCGATACGCTGCCGTTCTCCTCCTGAAAGGGTATCTCCCAATTCGCCTACCGGGGTGTCATATCCCTTTGGCAGACTTTCAATAAAACTGTGCAAAGAAGCCTTTTTTGCTGCTTTTATCACTTCTTCTCTGGTGGCGTCAGGTTTTGCCACCTTGATATTGTTTTCCACGGAATCGTGAAACAGGTAGGTTTCCTGAGTCACATAGGACTCCATTTCTCTCAGGTTTGCCGTATTGATTTCCTTTACATTTTTCCCGGAAATCAGCACCTGCCCCTGCTGCACATCCCAAAAACGCATAAACAGCTTCAAAAGCGTGGATTTTCCGGAGCCGCTTTTTCCGTGGATTCCGGTAATTCGGCCTTTCTCCAGTGCGATGCTGTAATCCTTTAATATGACCTCCTCCTCATAGGCAAAAGTCACATGTTCACACTGCGCCCGCCCAAAGGCCACCTCTTTTCTCCCTGTCACCTCTTCTACCTGCGGGGTTTCTTCTAAAATAGAAAGCACCCGCTCTCCGCTTGCCAGAGTCTGATTCAGATTGTTGGACAGATTGGCCAGAGCCACTACAGGCCCAAAGGAACCCATCATGGAAATCGTGCAGAGAATCACCGCTTCTTTATCCATGCTTCCCTGCGTGTATAAAAATACGGTGAAAAACAGCATGCCAAAGGAGCTTAAAAGAATCAGCAGATTGGTAAGCGCCCGTGTATTGCCCTCCATACGGCTGAGTTTTTTCTGCAGAGTTCCCAGTTCTATGGACTTTTCTGCC
>ENA-ORTD01002163-ORTD01002163.1-human-gut-metagenome-genome-assembly--contig:-NODE-2163-length-11837-cov-4.663045_pt1 | contig 11837 bp, 13 predicted proteins | sample MGYA00241907_ERZ509178 | MGnify/ENA primary metagenome ERZ509178 (study PRJEB26280, sample SAMEA2338793) | human gut metagenome | biome: human gut; feature: human-associated habitat; material: faeces...
AATACATCAATTTATCTTTCATGTCAACGCTTATTTTTTATTTTTTTCACTTTTTAAAAGGCTTTTTTTACTCACCTTTTATGTAAACGTTTACACAGTAATTCATTAAAAAAAGAAGTTTTCTCACTATTGATAACTCCCTATCCTAAACAACTCACATAGCATCTTTTCCCCCTCCTAATCCTATCTTTTAAAAACATTACATACTCATGCCCTAAATTCATCATACTTTAAGATTTTATTAAAACCTCTAACCAAAACTATGCTATAATGATTAACGCAATGTGAATATATAGATGTATGAAAATAACAACGAATATGATCACATGGACGATAAACTACATTGAATATAGAAAAGAGGTAAAACTACAATATGGATATTCTAGTAAAAAACACCAACCGCAAGTTTCTACCAGTCATCTTAGGTACCGACGCCAATGCCTATGGAATAGCAAAATCCTTCCATAAAGAATATGGAATTACATCTCTCTCTTTAGGGAAAGCTCCTTTATTAGAAACAAAAAAAAGTAACATTGTAAAAGTAATGACCTTTCATGAATTTGATCATGATGATAACTTTGTTAAATATATTGAAGAAGTAGGTAAGACCTATCATCAATATTATGAACACTTACTGCTCATCGCTTGCGGAGACCGTTATACCGAACTGATTGTTAATCACCGCGATGTTCTGGATAACTATTTTGTGACAAATTACATTTCCAATGAAATGAAAGAAAAATTAGAAAATAAAGAAGATTTCTATCAGATTTGTGAAGAATACGGACTCGACTATCCAAAAACTTTTATTATAACGAAAGCAAATAAAGATAACTTCACTCTACCATTCGACTTTCCTGTAGCGGCGAAAGCCAGCAATTCTATCGAATATGTAGATCTGGAATTTGAAGGAAAGAAAAAGGGCTACCGTGCTGAAAATATGGATGAATTAAGACAAATCCTAGATGCGGTATACAATGCCGGCTATACCGGCAGCATGATCATTCAGGACTTCATTCCAGGTGATGACAGTACAATGTATGTCTTAAACAGCTATTCTGATCGCGATGGTAAAGTAAAAATGATGTGCCTTGGGCATTGTGTCAGCGAAGACTATACACCACATGGTATTGGCAATTACAATGCAATCGTCCAACAAGCAAATAAACAGGTATATGCACGCTATCAGAAATTCCTTGAAGATATGCACTACACTGGATTTTCTAATTTTGATATGAAATATGATGTCCGTGATGGTAAATACAAAGTATTCGAAATCAATATCCGACAAGGTCGCAGCAGCTATTTCACAACTGCGTCTGGATGTAATCTAGTAAAATATCTTGTTGATGACTTGATTGAACATAAGCAAATGGAAACACATTATCACGATAATCCATATCTATGGCTCCATATACCACCGAAATTGTTGTTGAAGTATGTTTCCAAGGATTCTTATGCACAGGTAAAGCAATTAATTCAAGAAAAGAAATATGACACAACACTTTTATATAAAGAAGATCGCTCCTTATTCCGCGCCGTCATGATCCGCCGATTTTATCATATGGCTTATAAAAAGTATAAGCTCTATTTCAATAAACGTGGGATTTAATCATAAACAGCATTCTTGCTGTTTTTTTATTATCATCCTAGTAACCTATTCATTAGAGCACAAGAATGACCTCCCCCTTTTTTCTTTTTCACATTCAGGTGGATCGTACCTTAGTAGTCAAAACTTTTAAATAAGCTCTCTAATTTCTTAAACGTTTTCTTATTTTGTCATATTGTTTCCCTTTTTGATGTATGATACTATTAAGGGCAGGATAGGAGGTGCTCCATGAATTATCAACTAGGTATTATTGGTGGTGTCGGCTCAGAAGCGAGTGCATACCTATATGAAAAAATATTACGTGCAACCAAGGCACCTACCGATCAGGACCATTTAAATATGGTGATATTGAATCATGCCGAGATTGCTGATCGCACGAGCTATATCTTAGATCATACAAATGATAATCCTCTTCCTTATTTTATGGAAGATCTGCATTTACTCAATCAGATTGGGGTAAAACTCATTTTGATTCCATGTAACACTTCGCATTTTTTCTATGATGAATTTCAAAAGGTAAGTCATGCACCTATTTACCATTTGATTGACCATACGACAGAACGATTAAAAAAAGAAGGCATAAAAAGAGTTGGAATATTAGCGACTGATGGTACAATAAAAAGCCAATTGTATCAGAAAAGCTGTGAGTCACAACAGTTAGAATGGGGCATCCCAAATCAGGAAAATCAACAACATGTTATGTCTTTAATTTATGATGATATTAAAGCCGGTAAACCTATTCATAAGGATAAATTAATCAGCATCATCAAAGAGATGGAAGAACAGCAGGTTGAGCGTATGATCTTAGCTTGTACAGAATTATCGATTTTAAAAGAGCGTGAGCAATTAGATGAACGCTTTGTAGATCCCTTAGAAATCGCCATCGACTATACACTTGAAATGTTTCACAAGAAAAAAAGATGATTTTTATACAAATAGTCAAAGGTTTTCACTATGATCAATAGGATCGATTCGTGAAAACCTTTTTCTATGATATCTTAATATATTAAAGTTTATATAGTATCTGTATTCTATCTTTTAATTATAAAGCAAGAAGCAACTTTATATTTACAAAAGCAACTTTAACCAATGCATCATACCGCCATTTATTTACTAACAAATGCAATCTTTTACTAATACATGAGAATTCATTGAACTAATTTTAAATAACAGGTGTTCAAATAAGAACACCTGTTATTTCCACTTATTCTTTTCTTCTATAGTCCATGTAATTTTCTATTTCGTGTCAAAATAGCACCGATAATAGCAATCACAACTGCCATTGGTGCGATCCTGATAAACAGCCACTCAAAGATATGAACCCCAACTCCCTGAACCGCCGTTTCTGGATTACCGTAATCCCAATTTAGATAGGCACTATTTAATGTAAGGAAAAACACAAAAGTCACTACCAATAATAAGCACAATGTGATAAAGGCCCAATGCAAAATCTTCCGCCATGTTTCCTTCCTTTTTGCCAGTTGTAAATTAATAACTTCAAGTTTTTCTGCTATTACTTTTACATCATCAGCCTCTTGTTCAATAATCGATTCACCGAGTAATGCACTAACTGGTGTTTCAAAAATTTCCGAAATTGAAATTAGCATATCCGAATCTGGAACGGATAATCCATTTTCCCACTTTGATATCGTTTGACGCACAACATTCAATTTGATTGCAAGCTCTTCTTGTGAAAGCCCCTTCGCTTTTCTAATTGCCTTAATATTTTCATTTAACATTTCTAGGCTCCTTTCTCATGTCCTAATACCACTATAAGAAATCCACCCTATTGCTACAAGCAATGCCTTTTAACATATTAAAGCCAAGTAAGCCTCAAGGATTCCTTTTATGCGAAAATGCAAGTGCAATGATGATCATCTCAGCAACATCCTGCGAATTTAACAACCTGCAATCTTAATGTTTTTAACAACACGTTTTTTCATGTGATATCGCTAAGCTTTTCTAAACATCTTTTTCCTCTAAATAAATTGAATTGTTATTTGTGTTAATCTGGATGATTACATCATTGTCTTCTTGTCTAGCCTCTATCTCCCAATGCAAGATAAGACAAATTTCTTTTACAATAGACAATCCCAACCCTGTAGAATCTTTATGGCGAGATTTGTCACCCTTATAGAATCTATCGAAAAGTTTTGATATTTCAATTGAGTCATTTAAATTATTTCTAAAAGAAACAATGCCGTCATTTTCGCTTATTTCAATATAATCTTTTCCGTGTTTTAATGCGTTATTTATAAGATTTTGCAACAACCTTTGTACTAATTCTTGATTTCCTGTTACAACAAGTGACGTATCAGAAAAATTGATGACGGGTTCAATATCCTTTTTTTGAAATTCATAATAAAATGAAGCTAACATTTTGCATACCATAGGATAAAGGCGAAAATTAATCATTTCAACATGATACTCCTCATCTGTTATTTTTGAATGAATAAACAAATCTTCTAGTATCATTTTCAAAGTATCTAACCTATATTCTATAATATTGTAATATTGTTCCTTAACATCTTTATCAGTTTCTTCTTTTAACAATTTAAAATATCCTTGTATGCTAGTAAGTGGCGTGCGGATATCATGGGATATTCCTGACATCAAGGTTTGCATCTCTCGCTCCTTTGAAAATGCCACTCTTTTTGTTTTATTAATATCATCATACAGATAATTTACAAGACAACACAATTCTTTTATTTCTCGATTGTCTGATGTTGCTGTAATCTCAAAATGGCTATCCGTATTCTTTTTATATTCAATTTGCTTATTTATATTCCTAATAGCTGCTTTTTGCAAAATAAAAAGAGAAAGGCTAATGAATGAAATTATACCCAATATAATGCATAAAATAATCATTACCTTTCCCTCATTTCTAAAAATTTCGTTTCTTTAAAATCAAGATACCAAGTGTATTATACACAAAAATATAGAAAGTGCACATCAAAATTATTTTAAGATACATATCTTCCATATTTAATAACAATGTATCAAAGAAATAAGACAATGTATAAGTAGCTAGACCCGCCATATTTACTGCTTGACATATATTTTGCAAAACTGGCAAAAGCATTCCTGATGCGACAAGGAATAAAATGATAATTCCTATCGCCTGATTTTTGGATAAGGTTGCTATAAAGATAACAAGACTAAATATGGCCATATTGATAAAAAACAATAAGACGATAGTTTTTATTATTTCTGTAATACTTTCAATCATAAAGTTATCTAACAATAATGACCCATACAGCCATGAAACGATATAGCTCAAAACAATCATCGTAATGGAAAAAAGCAATGCTATAACAGTTTTTGAAAGAACAACAGAAACCCTTCCATTTTTTTGAGTAACCGTATTTTTAATAAAATTTGTACTATACTCTTGGCAAACAAAGCAAGATAAATATATTCCCATAACCAATACTCCAAAGGATATCCCAAATGATGCAACATAAGAATTAAGTGTTTTAGGTACAGCCGTAATAGATAATTGTATACCGGTTTCAGACATTGACTGAACTGTCCTTTCACTTTGATAGGATAATTGCATAAATGCAAGAACTGCAATAACAAAAATCAAAGTAGCTATATAAAATCCTTTGCTTTTATATAATCTTTTTATTTCCGCTTTTATCATATCAATCATATTTAACACCATCCTTACCTATCTTCTCTAGAAAATAGGATTCTAGATCTTGCTTCTGATAAACGATCTGTGATATCGCCACCTGATGTCTTGCTAATGCTAGGCTGATTTCCATACTGTCAATATCATCAAAAACTCTGATTTCGTTATTTTCATGAACCAAATAATCACAGATATGAAGTTCCTTTTCCAATACAGGAATAACCAAAGATGGTTCTTGAACAACAATTGATATATAATTTCTACATTTCTCTCCTAATTGCTTAGCTGTCAACTCTTCGATCATTTTTCCACTTCGAATAATACCATAGCGTGTTGCCACTTTGCTCAACTCACCAAGTATATGACTACTAATAATAATTGTCATATTTTTTTCTTCATTTAATTTTTGAATAACTTCTCGTATTTCCCTGATTCCCTCAGGATCCAATCCATTAATAGGCTCATCTAATATTAGTAAATCCGGACTACCTAATAAAGCCATAGCGATACCTAATCTTTGCTTCATACCCAACGAAAATTTCTTTGCTTTTTTCTTACTTTTTGGATCAAGATGAACAAGGTTCAATAATTCAATTAATTTTTGCTTATTCTTTAATCCCATAGAAGTAGCTAGAATATCCATGTTATCATAAGCAGAAAGATGGGGATAAATACCAGCATTTTCTATTAAGGCTCCTATCCTTCGAGGTGTATAGACGTTTCGTTTTTCGCCAAATAATTTGATTTCTCCAGATGTTGGAAACATTAAACCGGCTATCATTTTTAGGGTAGTTGATTTCCCAGCACCATTACTTCCAATAAATCCATAGATATCACCTTTTCTAATTTTCATATTAATGTTTGAAACTGCATAAGTATCCTTGAATTTCTTATTTAAATCAATTGCTTCTACTACATACTCACTCATAACTATTGTCTCCTTCCACAAGACATATTTTAATATACAAATGATTAGAAAGTATCAAGCAATTATAAAGAAAGTATAAAGAAAAGACTGATTTCAATCAGCCATCTTAAAACCTATACCCCAAATCGTTTTGATATATTCTTCGCTAGCAACCTGCTTGATTTTCTTTCGAATATTACTTACATGTGTCGTAATAGTCTTATCATCTCCATAATACCTATCATTCCATGCATACTCATATATTTCTTGTTTAGTAAATACCCTTTTTGGATTTTTCATTAAAAGCTCCAATATATAATACTCATGTTTTGTTAAATTAAGTGGATATGATTTTATAAATGCATCATAGGCTCTGTTATTAAGCGTCAATTCTTTAAATTGTAGAAGTTCAGAGGAATTATCGCTTTTCCTTAACTGAACTTGAATTCTTGCAAGCAACTCTTCTAAATCAAATGGTTTACACAAATAATCATCAGCTCCTGCACTTAATAAATTAACTTTACTATCCACAGTATCTTTGGCAGTTAGAATAATTATTGGAACTTTTGATTGTTTTCTTATCTCATTTAAGAGCGTTTCACCTGAAAGTCCAGGTAACATCAAATCCATAACAATTAAATCATAATGGTTATTTAAGAAATACATCTTACCTTCCGTACCTGAATACGCCTGATCACATTGGTATTTATTTTTCATCAGATAATCAGCAATCATAGCGTTAATATCATCATTATCTTCTATAATTAATATTTTCAAATCTTATCACCTACCATTAAAACTGTGACAATTATGACATTTTCATATGAAAAATTCAATAATTTTATTAAAACAACTTTTGCTTAAAATATTTAAAGTTGTTAAAGGCATCAAACAGCAATTTGCACATCTTTTTTATGAAAAGGAAAAATATTTTATTTATTATACTATCTCTTTTATTATTGTTAATGATATTTGCAATATATCATTGATAATTGCCCACAACATCATCCAAAATCATGTTAACTGAGATTTGCTAACCTCTGCGAATATCTATGAAACGAAGGATATCTGCATACATTTTTTCTTTATCTTCTAAATCAATCATCAGCCATTTTTGCCCATTGCCTGTTCTTGTTTGATTATAAATATCTCTTAATTCTGCGCTACAATCCTGCAAAATAGCCTCAACGGCTTCTTTCTCTTTTTGTCCTATAACGATTAATACAGAAAAATATCCCTCTTTCGGATATATCGTACAAAGATTTTTTCCAGCCTTTCTAAACTTCACGTTCCATCCGTATTCCCAGCTACAAGAACTAAATTCTATTTTTTCATTACAACTATATCTCGCTTTTATATCTGTACAAAATTGCGTAAATAACGGATTATTAACATACTCTCCAATTTCTTCTAATATAGGACAATGCTTTCTATCTTGTATATCAATCATCTATATCTCTCCTATGCACAAGCTCTGTTTTTTTATTGACTCCATTATGACATTTATAAGAATGGATTACAATATTTTATAATTATGTAAAATTTGAACAACACTATTTCATCCCTTCCTATTTAATGATGAAATTAACTTTGATCATAGTATAAAGCGTTCTAAGAAAGTATTTATCAAAAGGGATCTTAACTGGTTTAAGAAAATAGATATATTATTGATATGTATTTAATTATTTGCAATAATATAATTAATTGAACATTTCAATTTCGAAGCTGTTATAAAATGATTTATATGGATAGTTTGAAAAATAGTGATCAGGAATAGAATTTTGCTGAATATTTCATATTCATATATAGGTTCCATCAATTTTTAATGAAGCATAGTGTAAAACGATAGATGAAAAAATAATTTGGAGTAAGAGGATGAAAAAAATAAATATATTTCTAATACTTAGCTTATGTATACTATTAGGAGGATGCAAAAGCGCGAAAGAAGAAAAAGCGATGACTAGAGAGAAAGTGAAACAAGTAATGTTGGATTATATCGAAAATAAATATGATGAAGAATTTGAAGTATTTGGTATGGATTATAAGTCATGGGACAATGGTGGAGTAGAGACAATGTATGCTTATCCAAAAGGTAAGAATCCAAATTATTATTTTTATGTTGAAAGAACCGGGGAAAATAAGATTACAGATGATTATGTCATCTTTACTATGCAAGAGGTATATGAAAAAAAAGCAAAAAAAATCATTAAGAAATATTATCCAAATGCAATAGTAACTGTTGGGATTGCCAATAGTGGACCTGTTCCAGATAATTTTAGACCGAACATGGATTTTGATAAATTTGCAAGATATGCGAATAAAAGTGTTACTTTTGGATGCAGTATTTATCTTGTTGCAGAAAGCGAAGAAGATCTTGATGAAAAGAAAGTAAAACAATTAGAAGAAGAGTTGAGAAAAGTAAATGATGTTGGAAAAATTACTTTTTTAGGTTACTCTGCAAAAGGATTTGACCAATATATCATCCATGATCCATTCAATACTCAGGAAGAAAACAGGTCATATTCTACCAATGGAATGAATTTTGAAAAAGATCTTAGTTGGGGAGCAATAGATATCGAGTATGAGTATAAGGAAGAATAGTTAAATATGAGAAAAATAATTAATTCTATATAAGGGAACCGGAGGAAATATGAAGGGACGTGATTATAGATCGGCAGCTTATCCAATTATCACTCAAAAACAAATGAAGACTTAGCATATTATGAAAATATGAAAGCCTGATATGGCAGTGATGATCAAAAAACATATATTATTGGTCATTTAAAAGAGAGGGGAAATATGGTTCAACATATTGGAAGAACGTCTTATTTTTTCAATGAAACAAAGTATAAATTTCTAATTATCTTTTTATATTTTCTTAAATGCTCGTAAAGCCTTATTCTATGTGCTTTCGAGTATTTTTACTGTAGGAAGATACTTCACGTTTCTTTGCATATTTCCTCATGTCTTAGCTGTCAGAAGTGGTAAATAAGTAGTAAATTCATTTGTACTACTAAGCAACAAGACGCTCCTGTTGCTTCTCTTTATTCAAGCGTTTCATTTCTGCCATTGCAGAATCGAATGTTGCATGTGCGTAATAGTTCAGCGTCATGGCTATATTAGCATGTCCCATAATGTACTGTAATGCCTTTGGATTCATTCCTGCATTTGCATAGTTGGTACAGAATGTATGTCGCAAACTATGTGGAGTGATGTGTGGCAATTTATCCTCGTTATACTTATTGTATTTCTTAACAAGACCTTTCATCATGCCGTTGTAATCACTTGCCACTTTTGGATAGTTCTTTCTATTAAGAAAGAGGAAATCACTATATCCATCAATCTCAACACGCTTATCATTCTTTCGATTCGCTAACACTCGCTTAAATGCTTGATAGGCTTCTTCAACCATAGGAACTTGACGTTCGCCACTTTTGGTCTTTGGTGTTTCAATGTAGTACCCAATTTCAGTATCTCTCAATAGCTGATGGTCTATATTGACAAGACGATTCTCAAAATCTAAATCTGGAAGTGTCAAACCACCAAACTCTGAAATACGAAGACCTGTTTTTAAGAGTATCAGAATTTCATCATAATTTTTGCTGTAGGTTTTATCAGCTTTTGCAAAGGCTAACAGTTTTTCTTCCTGTTCTTCTGTTAGTACGGTCTTAGGGACAGTATCATCATCAAGAACTGCTTTCAGTTGAAAGTCAAATGGATTCTTCCGAACACAATCATCTTGTATAGCAATATAGAATGAAGCCTTTAAAGAACGTTTGTAGTTATTGATGGTTTGATAAGCATAACCATTTTCACTCATTCTAATAGCCCATTCTTTAGCGTCTGATGGCTTAATACTGTCAATACTTCTTACACCTAACTTGTCTTTCTTCAAAATATCCATAAGATATTTGCGTCCAGTTTCAGTGTTTTTTCTAACCTTTGGTCTTTGAGCGTTCTGTTTTGCGTAAAGCTGGCAGAGTGTCATTTTCTTTCCTACAACATCAATACCATCATGAATGTCTTTCTGTAACTCTGCGATTTTCTCTCTAAGTGAGATACAATCACGCTTTCCTGCTGGTACTCGGTCTGTAGCCACAAGTTTCCACGAGTAAACAAATTGCGGTTCTCCAAATGAATCTATATATTTGTATAAGTATCTTCCGTCTTTTCGTTGGCTCTCTCCAGTCTTTAAGATTCGACCTTTATTGTCACGTCTTTTTTCTGACATGGCATTTGCTCCTTTCCTTTATGGAAAGAGCCTTGATACGACTTAATACTATTTTATCATATACAAGACCCTTTGGCGACGCTAGATTGCGTCCAATGTATCTATAATTTTTTCAAATTGTTTTCGTTTAATCTGAATACGATTGCCATTCATAATCAGCCAATTTGCATTTTTATTTTCCTCTGCCAAGCGTCGTAGCTTGTTTTCGCCAATACGAAAATATTTTGACGCTTCTTCAATGGTTAGGGTATAACGTTCCCAAATAGGAATGTCAGTCTGCTTCATAAAATCCTCCTTTCCAAATCACTTATTTGGATTTCATAAAAGTTGTTTTACCAGCAATCGAACAGCTTTAGCAAAGCTCACGGGAGTTCCACCCCTGCATGGTTCTCATGTAGCCATACTCATTGCCTGCGACGGTTTTATCACGCTCGGACTATTGACTGTATGGGAGTATCATTATCACGATAAGAATGTCGTTGCAGGCAATCCTGCTAAAGATTGCTTCTCGGATCACTAACATGAATCGCTCGCTATCTTTATAAGATAGGTCATGGCGGTTAGTTCCGTTGGCTCTTTTCTTATCGAAACGTATTCGATTACTTTTATTCAGTTTTCAAAGAACAATGGCTCGTTAGCCTATCAAAACACATTGAAAGCTCAATATGCTTTGGTGGAATAACAAACCTCCCTGTTCGGGAAGCGTGGAATGGTTTAGCACGCTTCCACGAAAGGAGAGAGGATATTACTTAATTTCAAATGACAAAATCTTTGTAATCAGTCTGGTTTCCATTCTTCCACGTAAGACTTCATCAACGACCATACTTTGATTGCCATATTCATCTTTCATAAGTCGTAGGGAACGCTTCGTTATGTACCCTCTGTAATGATGTAGAATCTGGTTAATCGCTTCGGTATCGCCATCTGTTGCCTTTACAATGAGAGGAAAGGGAATCATAGGATATTGTGTTTTCATTCTTCAAATTCCTCCATAAACTTTTTAATTAAGGCTAGTCCACTGGTTCTATGCCGATAGACAGTAGAACGGTTCAATTTCAACAGGTCTGCAATTTCTGAATCGCTCATGTCCATAAAGTAAAACAGCAGTAGAATTTCACGTTTCTTGTCTGGCAACTCACGTAATGCTTCACTCAACAAATCATTTTCAACGCCTACTGATAACCCATTGAGTGTAAAAATCTGAAAGTCAGTTGAATAGTTATCTGTTGTCGCAAACTGGCTAACAAGATAATCGCCAACATCCGAAAAGGACACCTCACGCTTTGCAATCCTTGAAAGATAAAGCATATAATTCTTTCGCTCGTCTTCCATAGCACGTTTACAGATATAGTCAAACTGATTTTCTATTGTGGTCTGAAAAGAAGATGGTTTCATGTTTCTCACCCCCTTTCTGTCTAGGAAAGGAAGTGAGCCTTGCTCGTTTATCTCCTTT
>ENA-ORTD01002165-ORTD01002165.1-human-gut-metagenome-genome-assembly--contig:-NODE-2165-length-11832-cov-6.381252_pt1 | contig 11832 bp, 10 predicted proteins | sample MGYA00241907_ERZ509178 | MGnify/ENA primary metagenome ERZ509178 (study PRJEB26280, sample SAMEA2338793) | human gut metagenome | biome: human gut; feature: human-associated habitat; material: faeces...
CTCGCTGACCAGCGCGCCAGCCGCCGCAACATCCTCATATAGGTATTGATTTTCCGGTGGGTAAATCACATCCGTGCCGTTGCCCAGCACCGCCGCCACCGTGCCGCCGGCCCGCAGGGCGCCCCGCAACGCCGCGGAGTCGATGCCTCGGGCCAAGCCGCTGACCACCAAGGCTCCGCCGGCGGCCAAGCCATGGCCCAGCTTCTCCGCACAGGAGACGCCGTAGGGCGTGCAGTCCCTGGTGCCCACCACAGCCACCGCCGCCTCATCGTCAAAAGCCGGCAGGCGGCCCCGGACATACAGCAGACAGGGCGGGTCGTAAATATTCCGCAGCCGGTTGGGATACCCCGCGTCCTGGAGGGTGAGGATGTTCACATTCAGCCGCTGGCAGTCCGCCAAAATCCGGTCCGCAGCGGCGCAGTCCTTGTTCTCCAGCAGGATCGCCTGCTCCCGGGTGATGCCCTCGGTCAGCAGCACCTCCTCCGCCTCCGCGTAGTACACGTCCTCCGGCGTGGGGAAATGCTGCAGCAGCGCCAGCCGGGTCTGGTTCGTCAGCCCCGGCAGCTCCGTCAGCCACAGCCAGTATTTCAGCGCGGACATGGACTTCCCTCCTCAGTCGTCTCTCGCCGCCTCCCACAGCAGCACGGCCGCCGCAGCAGCAGCGTTCAGGGACTCGCAGTGGCCGCTCATCGGGATCCTCACCGTCAGGTCACAAGCCGCCAGCGCGGCCGCCGAGAGGCCCCTCGCTGCCAACGGCCACAGCGCAGTGGGAGAAGTCCGCCCGCCGCACGTCCACCGTATCGCTCCGAAGGGCCGCACCGTACAAGGGCAGGCCGCTCTTCGTTAGCAGCGCCCGCAGCTCTTCCAGCCCGCAGGTCCACACCGAGCAGCGGAACACCGCACCCATGGAGGCCCGAACGGTCTTGGGATTGTACAGGTCCGCGCAGGCGTTCACCAAAAACAATCCGTCGGCGTGAAAGGCGTCCGCCGTCCGGAGGATCGTCCCCACATTCCCCGGATCCTGAACCCCGTCCAGGACCACGTACCGGCGGCCGGTCAGCTGTTCCGGAAGCGTCCGGCCCGGCAGGCCGCACACGGAGAGGACGCCCTGGGGCGTCTGTGTGGGAGAGATGGATTTCATCAAATCCCCGGGTACCTGGACGCGGCGGACAGCATCGGGCAGGGCAGGCAGGGCAGCGGGGTCCGTGCAGACCACTGTCCGCAGGTCCGCTCTCCACAGCAAAGCCTCCTCCAGCAACTTGGGGCTGTCGCAAAGGAACTCCCCGCAGTCCCGGCGATAAGAAACGGAGGACGCCAGCTTGCGGAGATGGGTGCACAGCGGATTGGTCCGGCTGGTGATGATCTCCATAGGGCGCGCCTCCTTTTCCGGTCATTCTGCTCCCCGTGCGTCCATCCGTTCCAGGTGCTGTCCGGAGACGGGGATGCGCTCTATGCCCGGTGGGACATAGAGCGCGAAAGGTCCCATTCGGCAGCCCTTGGCCGCCGCAGTCCATGGAATTTCATGGAAACCGCTGTGGGGATTTATACAAAAGCAAGTATAGCATAAGCTCTTCTGTGATTCAAGTCAACGATTTTTTTCACAGCACCCTGGAATTTCATACCTTATAAATAAAAAAACACCGGCCGCTGCAGCCCGGCCGTTACAGATTCAACAGCCCGGAGCCCAGGTGGGAGCTCCGGATCCGGTCTTCTCCGGAAGGGTGCCGCCTTCGTGCTCTCCCATTTATCGCCTCCGGAATCTCTCTCCTCCCCCTGCGGCGCAGGTGCCTCTGCTTCTCAAGTCCGCTGTTCGACCGCCCCGGTGCCGTACACATTCCGCTCTAAATCCAGAGCTGGTGCGCATATCCGGAGAGGATTCCGTTTTTCTGCCGGCGGTTTTTGCCTTGACAGCAGACGGAGGAGTACGCCGGCCAGCGGCGTACTCCCCCTCTTTCCGCCGGGGCAAAGGCCCCGCCGGGTCAACTTCTCCATTTGCAGCTCTCCGCAAATCCGGCCTTAGCCGGACGTTTGCCAGCACAGGCTCTCCGGCCGGATGCGCTCATTCCAGAGGCTTCATAGTGGGGAATAGAATTTCCGGCTTCTGCAAAGTGTTATAAGTTTCTGTATTCCGCATTTTGAGGTGTCCTCTCGAACTTTTGGATTTATAACTTGGTATAAGTTTCTACCGTTTCATCACCAATGGGGGTAAAAATGGGGGTAAATCAACTGATTCGGATTTTGCCCTCCAGATTCGCAAAACTTGCTACTTTCTTTTCCTTGGTTGCCTCATTATAAACATTCATCGTTGTCGTGATATCTGCATGTCCCATAATCTCCTGTATAACTTTCAGGTCACGTTCATTTTCACAGAATCTGGTGCAGAAAGTGTGTCTTAAATTGTGGCAAGAAAAATGTGGCAGCAGTTCTGGATACCGTTTTTCCATTTTGGCCTTTTGCTTTTCCTCGGCATTATAATCCCTGCAGATACGCTCAATCGCTCGGTTAACACAATGTGGGTTAAGTACATCTCCATAGCGTGTCGAGAAAATAAAGCCCGAATAGCCGTCAATGACACAATCATTGAAGCCCTCTTCCATCTGGCGCAACCGTTCCTGCAGGAGCGCGTGCTTTACTTCTGCGAGCATCGGGATTATCCTGATTCCCGCCCTCGTTTTCGGTGTGTTCACATGAAATCCAACTTTTCCGGTGCTTTCCCGTTTGCGGTACACAAGATTGTGGTTAATGGATATAATTCCCTGCGAAAAGTCACAATCCTGCCAGCGCAGCCCCACCACTTCGCCGATCCTGCAGCCTGTCCCCAGCAACACTGTAAATACCGACAGCCAATGCCTGTAAGTCGGCGATGAAGAAACATAACTAATAAAAGCAGATTGTTGCGCTTCTGTCAAGGCTTTTCTTTTCGGCTTCTCCCAGTTATGGGTCCTTTTGATTTCGTTCATTACGCCATCGGTCGGATTCAACCGAATGATGCCGTCTCGAACTGCTGTAGAAAAAACCGGATGAAGAATTGTGTGTATGACCTCCATACTGTTTGGTTTGAATCCCTTGTCGTGAATCAAGGACAAATAAAACTTCTTGATATCACTGTATTTGATATTCGACAACTTCATCTGTCCGATTTCTTCCCGTACATACTTGTCATACATGTATTTATAGTTTTCTCTGGTAGACTCCTTGATCTCAATCTTCTGCGCAATATATCTATCATAATGGTAATTCAGCGTCGTCCGGTCTGCTTCGTGTGTTTTGATTCCATCTTCCAGATCTCTTCGGATTCGCTTTTCCATTGAACGCAGTGATTCAGCGTCTCGTTTCCCAGGCGGGATCCTATCTGTGTCGACCAGTCTCCAACTATATACGCTGTGCCTACCTCCTTTTTCATCATAGTACCTATACTCGTATTTGCCATCCTCTCGTTGTCGTTCCCCTTGTTTCAGGAGACGCCCTTTGGAATCGCGTCTTTTGTCGGACACAATATCCTCCTTCCAAGAGAATGCCCACACACATATATAATAATATGAACATCCCATGTTTTCAATAAGTTTTCTGTAATTTCCCTGTTGCAAAGCCGGGATACAGCATCCGCTGCATCCCGGCTTCCATCCAAAATTGGTTACACTGTATCCACGTCTTCCAAGTATCTCTCGAATTTTTTTCGTTTGATCAACCGCTTAGCCCCGACCCGAATCACAAACTCGCAATCTGGGTTGCTGGTTATCTCCCGCAATTTGTTGGTTCCGATCCCGAAGTAGGCAGCCGCTTCATCTATCGTCAAATTTGCCTTTTCCCAAATGGGAACCTCTTGTTTTTCCATGTTTCATCTCCCTTTCTGTCTGAATCCAAAAAGCAACGGGCGGCGGCTGGCTAAGCCGCTCCGCGAGACTTACTCCCCGAGCTATTGGCACTTCCCGTAACCTGCGGCGGATTGGTTACCGCTCGGATCACAGCCGAAGTGGTGTATCATGATCAACGAATATGGGTCATGGCCTCCAAGCCGCCACAGCTTGTCTGCACACAACATCCGGCTCCCCCCTGCCTCCTTTCCAAATTTGGGATCACGGCCCAGTCTGCTTGTACGGCTCTCCATATTCGCAATGTACCCGTTGCCGCATATGAGGCGCATACCGCCTATTTGTCAAGGTGCAGCAGGATGCCTTCCCTGAAGATCTTGGTGTCTTCTCCTCATTCCCCGTTTCAGAGAAAGAAATTTGCCATAGAAAAAGCCGCCACCAACCTATTTCAAGGTGTGGTGGCGACTCCTATATTTCTCCAGAATGTGCGCGGGCACGATTTCAGTAAACACCGAAACAGAAAGGAAGCCGGTACAGAAGGCCCCCGCACCTGCTTAATCCTCTTTAGAAACAATCACTATAATGCCGATGTCAGTAAAGTTGACTCCGACATTCTGTTCGAAACTTGAAGCATCATTTTTATATCATCGCTTCTGCCCAAGAAAAAACGGGGGATCTGGAGCGTATTCGCTTCACATCCCCCGTTTTCTGGTTGATTGAGATACTGTACTAATCAGGATATAGCCGCCATCTCGTTGCTTGGCAGCACAAGGAACGGGAACGCCTTAAAGGAACCCTCCCGTGAGACTTTCACTTGTCCGTCCAACGAGTCCAGATACTGGGCGCCGCCTTTGGACTTGGAAATGTAGAGGGCGTACCTCATCCGCACAAAGTCAGATGCAGCGCACTGCTCTTCATAGCAAATCGCCAAGACTGGGGTAGCCAGCATCTGCATCGCCTTCTTCCGTACCAGAGAGATAAACATCTGTTTGATAACAGCGGTTTCCGAGTAATTCGCATTCTTGAAGTAGGGACGCTCCAAGAACAGGGTCAGCTGGTCTGCAGGCCGCTCATCCTCATATCGTTTCTCGGGTGGTTTAGTCAGATCGGCGAACTCCAAGGTCGGAGCATCGACATCATCTCGCAGATAATCCCGGCCCTTGGTCAGCCGGATCACAGCCCGCCCTATGACCTTACCATTCTTCTTGGCTAGTAGGATTTTCTTATTTGAGTCAAAACTGGAGAGCAGGCATTCCCGGTATTGACCATCCACATAAGATAAGCATGTGGAGTATGGCAACCTCCCCAGACGCAGGGTAGAGTAGTAATCATCCACTTCCTCCACCAGAATGCCGTAGGTCTCCATAGCGGTGTTCGTCTGCCAAAGCAACTGCTGCTGTTTTGTGGTTGGGAAACTGATTTCCCTATTCAGGTCATTGGGATAGTATTTGAGTGTTTTAAATTCGCCCATCAGTTCTGCCAGGATGATACGGCGGAATGCCTCCTTATTCTCAGTGTACTCATAATAGAGCCGGGTCATCTCCGCCCCCTCCCCCATAATGAAGCGGACGATGTGTTGCTCATTGTCTTGAAGGAATTTCTCGCCAAGTTCCAATTCTTTCGCCAATGCAACCCAGTCTTGATCCACATAAATGAGATCGTTGCGCATCTGAGTCCAGCTCTGATAGCCTCGCATCCGATCTGCGTTCCGGCTGGCAAAGAGTGCATCTTCCCAGGTAAGTAGTTCAGGGATCAATAACTTGATCTTGTCATAGACCAGCAGGACGCGCACAGCGTCAGTGGCGGACAGGCCGGCAATATGGCCCAACTCTTTCTGTCGCCACACACTCAGCGGTTTCTGGGACAGAAGCGCGGCCAGGCCACGCAGGTCCTCATCAGCAATCTGCATGTTCAACAGGTCTCCCTTGAGCAGTTCCCGCATAACAACGAGTTTCCGATCCACGCCGATATCTGCCAGCATCCCATAGAACTGGATGTAGACCGGCTTGGCATAGCACAGCAATTTGAGTTCCTGAAAAGTATACTCCCGCTGTTCCAGCAGATCAAGGTTGTTCCTCTGTCCGGCCTCGCCAGCGCACGCGAGGAAATCCTTGCCGTTCAGCGCGTTCAAATTGCAGCGGGTGTAGAAACTCTCTTCCAGCAGGAAGGATTCCCGACCTAGTTTGCAGAAGTCCTCAAAATGCTCCGAAACCATGTGGAGAAACCGTTTCTTCTTGTGGGCGATGGCGTAGATCAGTACATCGTACTGAATGGGTCTGATGGATGCAAAAGGCACCTCCAAACTCCCGGAATACAGGGCGTTCAAGTATCCGACCCAGGTATCCAGCACCTGATGCTTCTCCTCGTCTGTAAGTGGCTCGCGCCGTTGAGCGAACCACTGCAAATCATGGCGCAGACCGTGGTTAGAGAGCCACCAGTCCAGAAACCGCTCCATCCATCCAGGGTCAGAACCCAGATTGGAGTATGTCTGGCGCACAAGTTCAAGATCCTTAGCCTCCAGATGGGAGAGCGAAGTCAACTCATCCTCTGTGAAAGAATGCTCCACTTGTTCACGGAACAGGAAATCCAGGACCGCCCGCATCGTCTCATTGGAGGAAAGCACAGAGAGGCTGGTTGAAATGGTACATCCGGAAACATCGATGAAAGAGGAAAAATAAGGGAGCTTCAGCATCTCTCGCTGCTGCGGTTTCAAATCAGATAAAGTCACGGCGCTCTGCGCATAGAAAGCGTTCAGGTTATCTACCAATGCGGGCCACAATGCTTCATCCGCTAAGTCGTGTTCGAAATACTTCAGACACTCGTATTGACAGCAGGAGCCGTTGACCCCGGAGCCGTACATTTGAACCATCTGTTCAACGGTATAACGCCCCATCAGAGATTCCCCGAAACGATCCGCAGACTCCAGCCAGTCATTGATGAAATGGTGGGGCACTTTACAATCCACCAGTTTCTTGTAGTAGCCTGCAAATTGTTCGTTGCAGATCAGTTCTTGCTGGATACGTTCGGGCAAAACAGAGGAAAGTAGTCCTGTTAAACCTTGCTCTTCAATCCGGTCGCAGGTTGTGAGCAGTGTGGGAACACTATACTGATGTGTATGCTTTTTGCTCAAGCCACAGGTACTCATGCGCTCCAGCGCTTTAATACGGTTAACAGTTTGTAGCATTTGCACGCTCCTCCTTGATAACAATTTCTATAAGAGAGTACAGCGTTTTTCGTGGGATGGCATCCGTATCAATAGCTCTTCCGCATAAATAGAGCAACACACCGGCCTGCTCTGATGTTATAGGATAACTAAATTGGGAGGCGGCAAGATGCAGGGGCTCATCAATCAGGCTCAAGGCATCTCTGCGATCCTCTACACTGTAATAGCTATCCAAAAAATCCTTCAGCGATTGAACACTCCCATCAAACTTGGCATCCAGTCTCTCCTTTTTTGTGGCAAGCGAGTTAGCCCGGCGCTCCTGTCTGATCCGCTCCCACTCTGCCTGTTGCTGCTCTTTCTCTGCATCCAGCTCTTCCTGCGTATACAAATCCTGTTTCAAACTGTTCACACTATGAATATTGTAGCGTGTTGCGATCAGGGCTTTCAGAACTTCCCGGAGCGTCTCTTTATCATAGAGTGCGCGGACACAGTCATTCCATAGTGCCGCTTCCACAAAGTTATAGTAACTTTTGGGTTCAAGACAGAATTGTGAGGTATCGATCCACTCAAAAAGTTGACGCTGTTCGTCCGAAGACAGAAAGTCCCGCTTAAAATCCAGTTTGCCGAGATCGCTATAGTAATAGCGGATAGATTTCATATAATCGCGGTGGAAGCCCGAATGACTCTCGAACAGGTCTGGATACTCAGTCACATCGTATGTTTCTAATAACTTCTTATTAAAGTCAAACGCCTTCCTGGTCCGAGAACCAGCGGTATATTCCTGCACATAGCACAACGCCTGTTTGTCTTTCGGCTCCGACTCATAATTGAGGTGTGACTGAAAAAAGGACCATAAATCAATGGTGTCAGTATCCACAAGCAACGCGAAATTCTTGTTATACCAGCCATTCTCTTGTTGAAACGCCTCCATATAGTCCAAGCCTGTCAGTTCCTGATAGCGCTCCATATACCGACGGATTTCCTTTTTGTCGGGCGCCTCCAGACGGTCGACCTGTTCAATGAAGAGATTCCGGTAATCCAGTGGCTCCAACTGTTCTGCTAAGATATCCCATCGCGGATCAAATACATCGAACCGATAAGAGAACTGTAAATTGGCTTTCTGGATCATCCACAATACTGTTTTAGGGTTGGTCGGATTGACCTGTGTGGAGACAGCAGGCCATATCCCCTCATGCCCTTCGTAACGGATGTGAAATTTACAGTACATGGAGTAGAGTCTCTCCATGTGGGTGAAAGCCTCGTCCGGCAGCTCCTCGTCCTGATTGAGTGCAGCGATACAAAATTGGGCAGCCGCCTTCTCAGCAGGAATGCCGTTGGGATTAAGCCCAACTGGATTCTGGCAGGGCCAAATCATCCAGGAGTTGGCATACCTGATCTCCAGCGTACTATATCCTAAGTCGATCAGCGTCTTGTACAGAGCGGAGTCCTCCTTGCAGAACTGGCCGGGCAACTTCAGCAACGCCCGCAGGACTGCATTGTCTTTCTTCCTGCACTCGGCGATGACCGGCTTATAGTTGCATAGAAGCCAGTCCAGCATACGGCCATTGCCGAGCAGCGGTATGGTCCGATCAACGCCCCACAACCGAGCGATCTGGGGGCGCATTGCAGGAAACTCATCTTCCTGAGGGTCAAATAGGGAGAGGACAAACATAGCATCCTCCGTCCGTTGATACGTATCGCCAGCCAGTTGGGACCGTAACTGCTTACGCTCCATCGGGTCGGTGGTCAGGAGGTAGCGGGCTCCCTGCAGATACAGGTCGTTCCCAGCCTCTTTATCCAGCCTACGTATGAAGTCTTCTCGCTGAGTCCCAACAAACATGGAGTCTGTGAGAAATGGCAGGGCAAATCCAAGAGCCAGCGCCAGCGCACGGAATATTTCTGGTCTGGAGCCGATGCGTTCCTCGAATCGCTCCGTAATCTCGCCGATATAGCGAAGTTCATGCTGGGCAAAATAGGCCCCCGGGTCGTTGCACCTGGAAGCCCATAGGGACTTCTGACTGATAAAACGCGAGTACTCCAGCATAGCGTCCTTGTTGTCGGACATCTTGACCACAAGGGCCAGAAGTGCATTAAAAAGATCTAAGTCGAGGATCTTCTCATAGGCGTCGCAGTGGCTTTGTTCCTTGTCATGACTGCTCATAACTATGTTCTCTCCTTTCTCTGTGCCACCGCTGATACGGCGGCCATTTTTGTGTGCGGTACCGGGCAGTCATGCACCGGCGCACCGTGTCTGTACGCTTGTCCTGTTGTGATCATTGACTCCCTCCTTTTTCTTGATTTGTGGTATTCACGCAGTAGATGCCTGCGGTACCTGAGAGAAATATGGTCGCCGCCACATACTGCATGGCGGCAGACAAAGAAAAAAGCGCCTGAAGATGTTCCTCAGACGCAATTTCACGCATTGGTACTGTAACTAGGCTGCGCAGACATATCTTTTTTTGGCAAAACGTAAAAAGCGTCCAAAGGCAACATGCCTTCAGACGCTTTGAAACACAGAATACTGTAATCGCCAGGGCGATTTCGGATACTTTATGTCAGTATTATACCGCACCTACGGATTGTTTGCAAGGGATTTTCGAACTGAGTCACCAACGTAAAATGCCACATGGCCTTTCTTCCTGCTCCACGGCTTGGGAATCGTGAACCCGATATGTTTCAGAACATCAGCTGCCACCGGCGGGTGGTGATTTTTAATGCTTGTTTTTTCTCAAAGGAAACGCTATAATATGCTCACATAGTATCTGCGGCAGCCTAAGGCAGTCTTAGTTTCCGTGTTGCATAGCGTCCAGAGGTCTTTCTGACCTTTGGGCGCTTTTTTGTTTTCTGGACAAACGAATGCCCCTCTTAAACAGATCTCGCCCATCCTGGGCAAAAGCGTGTGGACTATTCTGGGTTCCACACGTTTTTTTATATAGATATCCCTGCAGCGGAACACCGCAAAAATCAAAAAGGAGATGAAAAGTTATGCAATCACTCGAAAGAATCCCGACACGACAGAGAGCATCGAAACACGGTGATCCGGAATGAATACCAATTGGATTGGCGTCGCTTTCGTCAGCGAAGAGGTTCCAAACCGAGAACAAGTTGAGGATCAACTTGCGGAGAGGACAGAGGCTCTACGTCAAGAGGCCCAAACTGCTCTGGATGCCTGGCTCAATGAACAAGGCCTGGAACAGGTAATGGGGGTTATCATCCCGAAAAAAACTATTTAAGTCAATCGAGGAGGAACAAACGTGGCTACTTTAATTATCGAGATGGATGGCGGACTGGTCAACGAGGTCTACTCCACCCTTTTGGAGCCGCTCAACATTCAAGTCTACGACACCGATGATAGGCGAGATCCTGAACACGCCTATCTGTATGCCGCCAGTACCTATGCTTTGCAGTTTGGTGGAATGAGGCCCCAATTCCGGAGGGGCCATGACTACTCTGACCGGATTTGGGGGGCGCTGGAGCGCCGGCCAGAGTCCGCTGCCCTAGTCTCAGACCTGCGGCGGGCCGCTTCCCAGGCAGGGATCCAGGCCCAGGCTCAAGATGCGGCTTTCCTTGCCGGCTATCTGGAGGCATTTGGTGAATTCAAGGAGTTCGTCGACTACCTCAGTGCAGAAAAGAAGGTAAACGCAGAATTCCGGCAACAGATCGACAGACTGCTCGACCGGCAGATGGAGAAGTATTTCACCTTCGCCGAGCAAATTAACACCCCGGAGCGGTACGACGGCGGCCATGATGAGACTGCCATCTCAGGGCGAACTCTGGACTGTGAGGGAGGCGCTAAGGATGGTGTTTGAAAATCAGATTTGTGACCGCTGTCATAGGCCTACAGTCACCCGGATCATGTCCATGTTCAATCTGGATATGATCTGCCCTGCCTGCAAAGAGGACGAGCGGAAGCACCCACTGTATGAGTTGGCTTGCCAGAAAGAGCGAGAGGCGCTTCAACGTGGGGTACGGAACTTTCCTGGCATCGGCTGGCCAGCTGGAGATCACAGCGACCTCGCCGATTCATAACACAACAGCCTCATTCGGATAGACTTCGAAGGAGCCAGCTACAAATATTTTTTACAGGAGGCTTTTATGCTTTGCAAGAAGGATATTGACACGCTCAGCCCGATCTACCCTGATGTGGATTGGAGCAAAACGATTTGGAGTTTCATTCACTACTCCAAAACAGATCCGGACTCGGATCTGCCTGACGATGTGGATGACCTGATCATGATCTCGTTAGAGCACAGCGATGGCGGCTGCCTGTTTGAACTTAGTTTTGAGTGGGTATGGATGAGCGGAGCGGATGTTCCTCGACTAACATGTTTCAACGAAGCTCTGCCCGCCTTGCTCACACCTACGCTCATGGAGGTCATCCAAAAACTATGTACTTGGAAGGACACAGAATTCACCCCGGAAATGGTTGTCCGTCTTCTGACAGAAGCCGGCTTCCTTGACCGGTCCCATGATTCTGGCGACAAGCCGACACAGCCGAAAAAAACACGGCCTTAATGGCAGAGGGTACTTTAAGAAAACTTCGTTGCTTCCAGTGTACCCTCCGCCGGTCCATAGGCGGATCGTGCGGAAAATGTCGTTTGCGCCACAGCAAAAGCATCCGCTATATCCCGATCCCAAACGACATCTTCCGCAGAAAGGAATAAATGATGAACATGAATGAAACCCACTCTGCCGTCTGTTACATCTTCCGGGAAGGCGCCTTTTCTCCAGTACGGGAAGCCAAGTCGTTTCAAAACGAGTTTGGCTTGGATCTGTTCCAATACAAGGGAGCTATCTATGAGGGCAGGACAGGTTTGTGCCTTTGTAATTTGCAGCAGTCACAGGACCTATCAGGCT
>ENA-ORTD01002177-ORTD01002177.1-human-gut-metagenome-genome-assembly--contig:-NODE-2177-length-11771-cov-3.962103_pt1 | contig 11771 bp, 13 predicted proteins | sample MGYA00241907_ERZ509178 | MGnify/ENA primary metagenome ERZ509178 (study PRJEB26280, sample SAMEA2338793) | human gut metagenome | biome: human gut; feature: human-associated habitat; material: faeces...
CAAGCTAATCGAAGGAAACCTCCTCGACGGAGAGCTCGCCGGACATGAGTTTGGGTAGAAGGGTATCACGGAGAGTGGATAATTTTATGTTTTCTTTTTTATTAGATTCAATTTGACTAAATAAAGGATCAGCAATAGAGTTAAATTGCTTCAATTTAGTGTCAGAGGGTATTGATATTGGAGTTTTTCTGAAAATCGGAACAGTCAATTGTTGCTGAGTCGTCCCCGTTCCTGTAATATTCTGAGTTAATGCCCACAAGTATAAATATTTTGCAGACAACTCTTTTTTATTAGGGATTATTGAAATTAGCCGGACAATAGGAACATATGGTTCTAATCTCAAACAGACATAACCTATAGTTCCTCTTGCAGAAATAGTTATACTTTCCTCATGAATTTTTGCAACATTTGTATAACCATATAATCCTTCATTATCTATTCCATTAGAATATATAGGAACATGACACTCAATAGTCTTTTTATTAGTATATTTTGAAGGCCTATCACCTCCAGCAGTAATAAGTGTGATATCTCCTAATTCACAGTGAACCCATTCGTTTCGATCGAAATCCACAAACCACGACTTAAACAACGCTTTGGCCTGCTCCTCTAAATTATCATTTATACGCTTATTGGTCTCTATTTTTTCGTCAATTGAAGAAAGAATAGAGACTATTTTTTGTTGAGTTTTAATATCAGGAATTGATATATCTTGTTCCTGAATAAAACTGTTGAAATCTAAATTCTTAATGCCGGTTGTGCCATTCTCATAGGGGAACATAGCATCTTTATTGTACAGATAAAGCCAGTAATTAAAAAGATATTCAGGTTGGATGCCCGTTGCTGTGATGGCTTTACAGAAGTTAGAACATATCAAAGGCTTACTATATCGGGATAATATTTTATCGGATATTAGCGCAATGCGCCCCGTTGACTGCGTTGGACTCCCGCCGGATATTTCAATTATTAAATTATTAGCAGATAAAATCTTTGATGTCGCTTTTTTATTATGGATAAAACGTTGTGGCATTTTGCCGACATTGCCTTTGCAAAGTTCGGGAATGTCAGCCCCTCTCACACATAATACTTCTGTTGTATAGTTCTCTGTGGGGGAGCCTTTGCCCCAATCACCACTTTTGACTTCTGATATTACATCCTTTATTTTGCAGGTTACTCGTGTCATACCTAATTTATATATTTCCGATGTGAGATTTTGACATTGCTTTGATTAACCATTGCATAGTGCATTGTCGTGTCGATTTTGACGTGCCCCAATAGCTTTTGTACCTGTTCGACCGGCATCCCTTTATCAATGGCCATTGTAGCAAGTGTTCGGCGGAATTTATGCGGATGAACTTTGTGAATCGAAACTTTGCGGCCGAGTTGGCGGAGACGTAACTCTACTCCGCTAATTTTAAGCCGATTATGCGGCTTGGCAATGGATACGAAGAGTGCCGGATTGTCATCTGTCCGGCTTTCGAGGTATTGTTTCAGATGAATTTTTGTGCGGGCGTTGAAATAGACTTCCCGTTCTTTGTTGCCTTTACCGAAAACGACGCACTCGCGTTCGTGAAAGTCTATATCTTCTCGATTAATTTTTACCAGTTCGCCGACGCGGATACCGGTAGACGATAGCATGTCTATGATTGCCAGATCTCGTATATGGGTGCAATTGTCCCGCAAAATTTCAAGATTTTCATCGGATAGCACCTCTTTAATTAAGGAGCCGGTTTTAACTTTATGGATGCGTCTCACCGGGCTTTTAAGAATATAATCTTCGTCTTCGAGCCATGCGAAAAAGCTTGAGAAAATTCTGCGGATATTGTCTATGGTAACTTTTGACGATTGGTTATTCGATTGGTATGATGCAAGATAACATCGTAGGTCGGTTGTTGTTATATCGACGATATTCTTGTCGATCTGCCGTAACATATATTCGATAGTCGAACCATAATATTTCAGTGTTTTCTCGGAGCATCCCTCGACGCGCTTGGCTGATATAAATAGCGTTTGCAGTTGAGAATTAGCCTTGATTCGTGCTTCGCTATCCGGAAGCTTTTCTGCGATGTCAATATTCTGCAATGTGCGATTCAGCACGTTGCATAAGATGCTCATTTGATCTGCCGTAATGACGGTATGCATCGCGGTTTTAATTTCGTTAATTAGTTTTTCTTTCATGACTGCGTTTGTATTATTGAAATTGATAAAGTTACGCAGTCCATTGAAATACACACAAAGATAACCGATAAATGATAATTTAGCAAGCTAATCGAAGGAAACCTCCTCGACGGAGAGCTCGCCGGACATGAGTTTGGGCAGAAGGGTGTCGCGGAGGACAGAAAGACGAATGCTTTCGTCCTCATTATTCTCTTGCATATCAAATAAAGGTTGGACGGCTTTTTCAAAATTAGTTAGTATTTCTTTAGTCGGGATAATAACTTTCAATAATTTCATCAGTCCTCCGGATGCTTCTTTGAACGTAGAACCGGATGCCATTGATTCTATTTTTGAGGTGTTATTTCGTAAAAAATAATATATAAAACAAGTCCCGGCCTTTTGCGGAACGATGGATTTGAAACCTTGATTTGTGCATATTTCGTTCTTGGCAATGGATATATAACCAATTGGGGCCCTTGAACTAAATAAAATACTTCCCCGAGGCATTAACTTGGCATTGCTATTTTTATAACCGAGTTCGGAGATGTCAGTTTCTCCCCGGGATATAAATTTACAATTATTTGTTGATAAATCTTTTGGTGTAATCCAAGCTATACCTTCGTTTGTATAATATTCGGACACTGCTTTAGAGGGCGTACCACCTCCTATAACGTCTCCTACGTCTGATAATGTTCCTATCGTCCACCCTTGAGGAATTTTCCCTAATTCGGAATCGGCAAAGGGACCGTTTTTGAACGGCTCAAAATCAACAAACCACGACTTAAACAGCGCTTTGGCCTGCTCCTCTAAATTATCATTTATCCGTCGATTGAGTCTGATCTTATTATCGAGAGAAGATAATATAGCTACAACTTTTTTCTGCACATCTATTGCGGGGATATTTACAGGCCATTGCATAATCTGTTTTTTGTCCCCTCGAGGCATTTTACACCCTTTTGCTCCCGACATTACGTAATCGAAAAACGCTTGCTGGCTCAACAGATAGTATAAATATTTGCTATCTGTATTTTCTTTTGCACGAATACACAAGACATCCGCAGAGCACCCACCGCACCTATCAGCACACCATATTTTTTGGAAATATGGCCGAATATTAGAGATCAAAATATCTCCAATTTTATATTCAATTGTAGTTCCAGGCGGTATTATTGTAGATTCACTTATACCACCTTTATTGGGTAACATATTTTCCGTAGAGATATAATTCATACTACTCGTTGTGCGATTATTTACATAGTCACATACATGTTCTAATTCACATACATTTTTTAAGTCATTAAGAATTAAGCCCATATTTGCTACAATTTATACCCAATACTACCTAACTGTTTTTTGATCTCTGCCTCCAGCTCGTGCGACTTTTCAAATAGTCCAGAAAGCTCGCCCGTCAAGCGTGTCATTTTCTCCTCAAACGGTTCGGTGTCCTCCTCTTGCGCAGCAATGCCCACATAGCGACCGGGCGTGAGAATAAAATCCTGCTTGGCAATTTCTGCGACAGAGGTAACCGCACAAAATCCTTTTTCATTCTCCAATTTTCCAGCAACATAAGCATTATAGGTGTCGGCAATGCGCTGAATATCGCCGCGCTTTGTCGGATCGACCGTGTCACTATCGGTCAATTCGCGCAATTTGCGCGTTACCATTGTACCTAAGTTACGAGCGTCAATAAAAAGGGTTTTGCCCTTTTGTTTCTTATCCTTGTTGAAAAACCAGATTGACACCGGAATCTGCGTTGTGTAAAACAATTGCGGCGGCATGGCTACGATACAATCAACCAAATCCGCTTCGACCAATCGTCGCCGGATTTCGCCCTCACCGCCACTCTGGCTCGACAGCGAGCCGTTGGCCAGCACAACGCCCGCACGTCCCGTCGGGGCAAGGTGGTGGATGATATGCTGAATCCACGCAAAGTTGGCATTGCCGTTGGGCGGCGTACCATATTTCCAACGCACATCATCCGCCAGCTTATCCGCCCCCCAATCGCTCAAATTGAACGGTGGATTGGCCATCACGAAATCGGCCTTCAGAGTTGGATGGCAATCATTGAAAAAGGTATCCGCATTATATCGACCGAGATCGGCCTCAATACCGCGAATCGCCAAGTTCATCTGCGCCATTTTCCATGTCGTAGGATTGGAATCCTGACCATAAACCGATATATTATTGATATTTCCAGAGTGACTCTCGATGAATTGTGCAGACTGTACAAACATACCACCCGAACCGCAGCAAGGATCGTAAACACGACCTTTATAAGGTTGTAATACGTTCACCAACGTCTTAACGATACAAGCCGGAGTATAAAACTCACCTGCCAATTTTCCTTCTGCCTCAGCAAACTTCGAAAGACAATATTCGTAAGCACGACCCAAAATATCTTTCGAATCGCCGTGCTCATGCATCCGAATATTTGTAAACAAATCGACAACTTCACCCAAACGGCGTTTGTCGAGCTCGGGACGCGCGAAGTTTTTCGGAAGAATATCTTTCAACCGCTTATTTTCCTTCTCAATCGCCCGCATCGCATTATCGATGATCGTTCCAATTTCGGGAGAGTGTGCATGAATGGCAATAGCTTCCCAACGGGCTTCTGCCGGAACATAAAACACATTCTCAGCCGTATATTCATCCTTGTCTTCCTCAAAGCCCTCCCCTTCGGCAACAAGCTGTTGATATTTAGCTTCGAATTTGTCCGAGATGTATTTCAGGAAAATAAGTCCCAATACAACGGATTTGTATTCCGATGCATCAATATTTCCGCGCATCTTATCCGCCGCCTTCCATATTTCCTTTTCAAAGCCGATGTCGGCTGTATTCATCGCTGCCATTGTATAGAATATTTTAGGTAAAGGTACAAAATCTTCCCATTTTTTTCGCTTTCCCGCAAAGGAATAAACCTTAGAAACAGTATCCGCAAGGCTCGCATAGCGATTTGCAGGACCTTGCGGATATTGTTTTCTCAACTAAATTTTAGGGGGGGGGTACAGCTTAGTTGTTCTTATTCAATAAAAACGCATTTTTCTTGTCAAATCCCCACTCATAAATGTATTCGGCACCTTCAATCCGGATAATGAACACGGCACGCTCTCCTTTAATCCATGCTACATGAACAAATCCGGATACGGATTCTCCGGGATATATCGTGTTTTTCTTCAAATATCCCAGCTTTTTGACCTGTTGTTCGTCCTGCAAGGCCTGACCGAAATCAGCGATCCGCTGCCGTGAGGCCATGTTGGCCTGATAGGCCGCAGAGGGATTATAAGTCGTAGTCGTATAAGACGAATAACCGCCGTAGCTGCTGTAACCGGTCGTCGTGGAGGTCGAATACCCTGCGCCGGCAGAAGCCATTCCTTCGCTGACGCCCATCAAAACAGCGGCCCAGGTCTGCGACCGGTTCACTTTCTTCAGATAGCTATCGCAAGACCAGACCTGCAGATCGGTGGCGACATCGTGTTCGTCTACGGAATAGGCCGTCATATCGGTCTCCGGATTGAATTCGACCGGCGTCAATGAATTATTGGAGATAATCAGATCGACCCGGTGCCACTTGCCGTAATCCCGGACGATGGCATCCGTCAAGGCGATCGTCAATCCGTTTTTGAAATAGACCTCCCAGGGCACACCGTCCCGATAATCGACCGAACGCTCCGTTATGACCGGAGATTCCCATACCGGCATGTCGTCCGCAATGCGGAATTTAAGCGTGTTCCCGCTGCCGTCCGCCAGCAAATAATAATCATGAACCGGCAGCCCTGCACGATATTCCACCATTCGGCAGGAGCCGTCTCCGTTGTATGCCTCGTACATCCCGGACAATTCGCCGCCGGCATACGACGCACGTGTTTTCAACGTTCCATTCTCGTCGTATTGCCGATATTCGCCTTCCAACAATCCTTCCGAATAATATGATTTTTCCGACATGCGACCATTCTTGAAATAGGAAACAACATCTCCGTCAAACACCGTCCGGCGATCATCAAGCGTATCGATTGTCTGAAAACGCCCTTCTCTCCGCAATTCTCCCGAAATATAAAAATCCTTGAACATTTTGAGCCCCGCCGCATCCGCAGGATAAAGCGCCAGTCGATAATAATCGGCAAAAACCGGATTTCGCACCGTCATCCCCGAACGGCTATAGTAGAGTGTATCTATCCGCTCCTGCGACAAAGCACCTTTGCCTACCACTAGCAACAATACAAACAATAAAACTCGGTTCATAAAATGACTAGGCTTCATAGGTTTCATCACTTTTCCGATATCCGACACGCTGTTATCGTGTCAATTGTTCTTATTGATCAGATTCACCACAACCTTCGTCATCACGTCTTTTTCCTCCGTGCGGCTCTCGGCAATCATCAGCGTCAGGGCGACCAGTGTATTGTTATCCAAAAGGCGCGAACCGTCAGCACGGTAAAGAATCCGATTGTTTTCCAAGAACCAAAGGAACAGGAAAGCGGCGATACGCTTGTTACCGTCGCTGAACGAATGGTTTTTAACCGTCAGATAGAGCAGATTAGCCGCCTTCTCCTCAACGCTCGGATAGAGGTCCCGCCCGCCGAAAGTCTGGTAAATTGCGCCCATCGTGCTTTTGAACGACTCGTCCTTCTCGTGGGCGAACAGCTCGCTGCCTCCGAACTTGTCGCGTAACACCTGTAACGCCTCCATCGCATTTTCATAGGTCGCATGAAACGGCTCCTCGGTCGTAGTAGCCGACACTTCCAACTGCTGATAATCGTAGCGGTCGAGCGTATCGAGACCGTAAGTATAGTCCGTAATCACGCGCAGCAACCCGATTGCCTCGGATTTCGTAACATCCTTTGCCGACAACACGTTCGAGAGCAGATGAACGGTTTGTTTCAGCTCCTCCAACTGCTCGGCCTTGGCCTGGCTATTGACTGCATAGCCTTTTATTAGATACTCTTTCAGGACCTTATTTGCCCAGATACGAAATTGAGTGGCATTTTTGGAATTGACGCGATAGCCCACCGATAGAATCATATCGAGGTTATAAAATGGAATCATACGTCGCACTTGCCGTTGCCCCTCATGCTGAACATGTGCAATTTTTGCACATGTTACGTCCCGCTCCAATTCGGACGACTTATAAATGTTGTTGACATGTCTGACAATAACCGTTCTGTCAACTCCGAACAAATGCGCAATCTGCGCCTGCGTCAGCCACACGCTGTCGTTCTCCATGCGAACGTCCAAGCGGGTCTCGCCGTCTGCCGTCTGGTAAATGATAATCTCCCCTCTGTCCATAGAAACAAAGATACGAATAAGCCTGAAATATCGAAAATCCGTCGAAGCGATTATTTTACAGCCACCCAAATACAATTCGCTCTCCCTTACCCAAAAGTAAAGGAGAGCGTACTGCTACTTTCTCATCAACTTCTCGAAATACTTGCAATCATAGCCCCAATAGCATTTGCCGTCACCGGCAAAATCCCAAATATTCATTACTTCCCGAAGCCGAAGCGGCAGCTCCTTACCGTCCCGGATAAATCGTTTGGATCGGCTACGAAAAAGACGGTTACATAACTGCTTGTCCTTTTTCTGCGACTTGCAACACGCGATCGTGCTGACGGGTGTTCGTTTCCTGCTTCTGCTCATGATCTCATAAGGTTTGACCCGTAACTTTCTACGAGTCGATTAAACACTTATGAGGCTCTAAATATTAAATTATTCAACATATTGACAATACTAAATTTCAAAGTGACGCATACGAATCTGTCTATGCTTCGGCTATAATCCGCAATGTTTCCTTTACATATCCCCTGCGATCATACTTCTCTCCTCGGCACAACCAACAACTGCATGGCGTTCCTGTTTTTTTGTAGATCTGCATCCATTTCACCCTTGCCAACTCGAACCAATGAGGATGTCTATTCCAGTTACCATCCGCTTTCTTGATTCCACACCCGCAAGCGGCATGATAAACCATGCGAGCTTTAAACACCCGGTTCTGTTGTTCTCTCCTCCAAAGTTTGTTTCTTTTGTCCATCGTCTCTTTGTATTAAAGTTAGAATGAACAAAAAATTTATCTGACTATACCCCAGCCTGTCCATATTGTAAAGTTTTAAGTGATGACTAAGACTATATTATGAATACAAAGGTAATGTTTATTTATGTCATCTTATGACGCAAATTATTTTTTCATTTATAAAATCGATATCGAACATAAATCGAGCTTGATACGATTCACATAATTTCATTCAAACAACCAACTATTAATGCATAATATTAACAATACGAATAATGCTCAATTTGACGATAAAAATCTGCCCGCATCTCCAAGAATCTTCGCGTTTGGATTTTTCGCCGAAAATCGCTATATTTGTACTGTCATGCAAGGAGATACGGCGGCGGCGCAGGCAAAACAGGCAGGCGGACGCAAGACCATGCAAAAAGACGGTAGGCGATGCGGGAATCGGCACCGAAAAAGCGTCGCAAATCGCTGATATACACTAGGCTTACAAATGTGCAGGAGCACCTTTATCCGCACAAAGGAGCCTTTTTCCGAGGCTCCTTTTTTGTTGCCCGTCCGGCGCAAAAAGAGGAAAATCGACTGTATATCATCATTTTGCAAAAACTTCGGCCGACTCCCCGAACCGAAAACGAAAAGACCGCACGAAAATACCGGGGCTGCCCGAATTATTCGGACAGCCCCTCTCTTCATTCATAAGTTGCGTCACTTCATCCCGACGGATGATCTTTCTTCCAGATAAAGCGTCATATACGTCAGTAACTTGTCGGCGTCTATGCAGCAGCCCGGCTCCCGTCGCCGGATACAGCGAAAAGCCTTGTCGATCGAATCCCAGAGCATCAGGCTGAATCGATTCGCCTCGGCGGGAACCATGTACTTGGTCTGTACTGTCGGAAGCCACAGCGAAAACTCGACGCTGGCCGACTGCGGAAACAGTTCCAGCAGCTCGTCCGGTTCATGACGGTAGTCAAGAAACGTGTTCTCGCACATCCCGAATTTGGGCCGGATGACCGTTTCATAGATTTTCGCGTGGGTTCTGCGATGATCGTATCGGTCGAAAAACCACCGATCGATCTTTTTGACGCTTACGACACGATAGTAACGATAGGGACTCTCGTTATCCTTTTTCATAACCGCTAAAGTTTTAAGCAGGACGACATTATCCTTATCCTATTTTACGCATTTCGGCATACGTGAGATTCACCCTATAATCCCGAAATTGGGAGCGTTTCGCCAGTGGGCAATAACGGCAACCGACGGCAAGGGGCCGCCACATCGCAAAATGCCGATAATCCCCCGTATCCGATTCGAGCACGACATTCCTCTTCCGCAAGACGATCACGCTCCATAGCGAGGAGCGGCCCTGACACCGGGAATTCGTCTCAGGAAAAAGATAGACATCCCCGCAGTTCAGTATTTCGCAAGGTCGTACAGACATGGTCGGAAAGCCGTTTTTTTCGTTTGCGCGGCAAAGGTCCGGAATCCGGGGAAGCTTTCCAAGCCGATATGGAACGCTTCCACACCAATATTCGGGACGGGCATGAAAAAGCAGTCCGGTTTTGCCGCGGGCAGCCTTTTGTCTTCGAATGCAAAGGGAGAAGATATATGGGTCCGGCGGATACGATAGCCGCCGGCCGGGAACCACACCCAGCGGCCAACCGGTCGTCAGGGAATCCCCGTCGGCCGATTGCAAAAGGGAAACCTATCCGGACGCGGCGGTCCGACCGGTGGACCATGCGCCATATCGGCACGGAGCGCGACGCACTGCTGCGCCAGAAACAGCTCACGGGACTAACCGGCTTTTTCGCCGACGAGGAGTTCAGCCCCGGCGACGCCGACGAAGAAGCGGCCGAAAACGGACCGCAACCGCCGTCTTACTCCGGAACAGCGATCCGTTCCACGGGCTGTTCCCGTTTCGGGTCCAGCGGATGGGACTGATAGGCCGTTTTCCCGAAGTCGATCCCCGCGAGGTCGATACAGCGGATCGTATTGTTGTAGGCGGTCTTGTAATAGACCCGGCGGTTGGTCAGGTCGATGGCCGAGGTCCACTGCGTGGCGCTCGGAATGTCCGGACACTCGCCTTCGGGATGTTCGATGCCGATGGGAATGTCGAAATTGTTGAGCAGGTGGAAGCATTGCTGTACGGTCTCGAACCCGGTGGCGCGCTGCGGAGCCGTGGCGCGGTAGAAGGCGGCCCTCACGAAGCGCGACGGCGGCGTGGCGTCGCCCGGAAGGCCGAGGAACCCCGAATTGCCGCCCGTAGGCCGCAGCGTTACGCCGTCCAGCCGGCGGACGGGGGCGTCGCCCGGATAAAGGTTCACATAATTGTTCAGGTTGGTGAGCTGCCACTCGAAACCGGGGGCGTTGGTGAGCACACCGACCTCATTTTCGTAAAAATGCGGCACTCCGCCGACGATTTCCAGCACGACCTGCCGTCCGGACGGTTCTCCGATGCGCCAGTGTACAACCGACGTCTTTTCCAACGCGACGATGCGCACGCCTCCGACGGCGGCTTTGACCTCGTCGACGGTCGAAAATTGCGTCAGCACCCATGCCACGAATTGCAGATCGGCGAGCGTGCGGTCGTTCTGCGCCGGTTCGTAGGGTTCATACCCTCCGTATTGCGGAAAGAAGAAGAGTCCGGCCGACAGCCCCGCTTCGTTGATCCCCTCGGCGATGAACTCCTTCTGCACCACGGACAGCCCCACGACGCCGTATTTGGCCGTGAAGGTCATGCCGTCGGCTCCCAAGGGTGTGAAGGAGCGGAGCCGCTGACCGCGCGGGATGACGACGTATTCGCTCTGCAAAACGCCGCGGGCCCACTCGATGGTGCGCGACTGCACATAACTGCCGTCAGCAGCCGTGAGCGCGATGCCCGTGCAGGCGACCGCCTGAAAGGAACCGCCGCAGACAGCGGCCATACCCAGCAACAAATTTTTTGTTTTCATAATCGTCCGGTTTACGGTGAATACCTTTGCACCCGCCCCAAATTCCGTGCAAATTCACCTCGGAGACGATATCCCGCAGCGGGCCGCCCTATGGTATGACCTTTGCACGCGGAACAAAAAAAGAATTCGAATTATGAAACGACCTGCATACGACAAGGAAGCTCTGCGGGAAAACAAGGGCGGAATGCAAGTGGGACAGCCTTACGCCGATCCGCAGCAGACTCAGGAAACCACGCGCACCCAGATCACGCCGGACGACATTTCCGACGACGGCCCCATCGCCCCCGCATCCGCAAACGGAACTCCCTCCCGGCAGCAGATCGAACAGGACGTCGTGGCGGTCAACCCCTCGGTAGACAGCATGGAGAGCCGGGGCTAAGCCCAGAAGCCGGGCAACGCCGCAGGGCATCACCGCACACGAACAATCGGCCGGACGTCGCCGGACACAACAAAAAACACACCGCAAAAGCGGTGTGTTTCAGTTTCCGGCCGACGGACAGGTCTCAGAAATTGCGCCCCGTGTCCCACCACAGGCGGGTGCCGCCGTGATCGGGACCTCCAAGCTCTTTCAGAAGCATTTCGTATTGTTCGGGGTCCGAGGTTTCGAGCGTCGCGGGATAGGGCAGGCGGCGGATCATCGTCTCGGTGTCGATGCTCTG
>ENA-ORTD01002181-ORTD01002181.1-human-gut-metagenome-genome-assembly--contig:-NODE-2181-length-11748-cov-2.506542_pt1 | contig 11748 bp, 8 predicted proteins | sample MGYA00241907_ERZ509178 | MGnify/ENA primary metagenome ERZ509178 (study PRJEB26280, sample SAMEA2338793) | human gut metagenome | biome: human gut; feature: human-associated habitat; material: faeces...
GGTCTTTCGGCGAATAGAGTATGAGGTAGGGCTGCTGGGGGTCGGATACCGTCAAGCTTATGGTTGCGCTCACCGGCGTCACCGCGTCTACCGAGACCTTGAAGGGAGCGTCGTAGGCCTCCTGAACTACCTTGAACGACTTTTCGATCGGGTCTGTTCCGTCCGCTTCGTACACGGCCGTCACGGTCGCCTCCCGCGTCTGCTCTTCACTGCTCAGCTCCACCGTGAACGTTATCTTGCCGTCGGCGGCCTGCGGGTCGAGTATCCATTCCTTGTCGGCAGTCACTTTGATCGTTGCGTTTTTCAGCCCGTTTTCGACGGTATAGTTTACCGACTGTTCGTCTCCGTCGCACGATACGAATACGGTTTTGCTTTCCAGCTTGAATTCCACGGGGAGGGGCTGCGGTTCCGGTATCTCTTCGTTGTCGCTGCAGCCGGTGCTTCCTGCCAGAATCAGACCTAATGCCATGCAGAGATGGAGTGCCCGTTCAGATAGATGTTTTCTCATAATCTAACAATTAAAAAAAGTGTATATACGATATTCGAAAACAAATGTAGGCACTAAAAAAAAGAAAGTTTTTGTACTATGTCAAAAACGGCTTTTTTTCAAGGCTTCATGACCGCTTTTTTCAGCCGGCTCAGGTACGACTGCGTGATTCCCAGATAGGAAGCCACGAATTTCAGCGGCACCTTTTCCATGATTTCGGGGCGGTTTTTCACCAGCGAGAGAAAGCGCTCCTTGGCATCGCCGTTGATGACGCTGTTTTTCATTTCGAAGAAGAAAAGCTGTCCGTGAGCCATCTGCAGCGCCCACCGGGCGAAGTCGTGCGACTGCGCTGTCAGCGTGTCGTACCGCTGCCGGGTTATCCTGACCACGGTCGATTCGCAGCAGGCTTCTATCTGGTAGAACGTGGGCAGGTGGAAATAGTAGGAGAACATCGAGATGATCATGGTGCCGGGCAGCGAAAACGCGTAGGTTACTTCCCGCAGTCCGTTCATATAGCTGTAGCGCATGATACCCTCTTTGACGACATAGATGTTGGCGTCTACCTTGCCGCTCATGATCAGTATTTCGTTCCGTTTCAGGTGAAGTTCCTCCGCAGATTCCAGAAATCGGTCCATGACTTCGCCCGACAGCGGATAGTCGCACTCCTTCAGCAGAAGTTCTTTTACAGTATTCATTATATCTGTACGGGTATTTTTTTGAGATTTACAAAAATAATAAAAAAATCGTATTTGCAGCTTCGGGATGAAAAATCCGGCGCGGGGGCGCCGGGTTTTCGGAGAATTGCGTTATCTTTGCCTAAAAATATACCTTTATGAATACAAAGGCTTTGCTGGAGCCGATGGGTTCGTGGGCGTGGTGGCGCTCGTGGTTCCTGATTTTCCTCGGCTGTTCGATCATGGGCGCGGGTTTCGTGCTGTTCGTCAATCCCTACAATTTCGTGCCGGGAGGCGTCTACGGTATGGGTATCGTACTCCACAACATTTTCCCGTCGATTCAGGTCGGTACGTTCGGCTATATGTTCGACGTGCCGCTGATGCTTACCGCGATGCTGGTTTTCGGCGGGCAGTTCGGTACGCGCACGGTGCTGGCGGCGCTCTATACGCCCGGTTTCATGAACGTGCTGACGCGGCTGGTCTATCCCGACGCCGCGGCCGTCGAGAGTCTCGATCCGGCGTTGCTGCTGGGCGGGCGGCTCGACTTGTCGAACGACCTGCTGCTGACGTGTATCATCGGCGCCGTGGTCATCGGTATCGGGCAGGGCGTCGTCGTGCGCCAGCAGGCGACTACGGGCGGCACGGACATCGTGGCGATGCTGCTGCAGAAGTTTGCCGGCATCAAGTTCTCGACCGGCATCCTGCTCGCCGACGGTTTCGTCGTGCTGTCAGGTCTGGCCGTCATCGGTTTCGGACTGGGTACGGGCGACGCTGCTTCCAACGGCTGGATGCTGACGCTCTATTCGCTCATCACGATCTATATCACCTCGCGTGTGATCGCCTATCTGCTGAACGGCGCGTCGTACGACAAACTGCTGTTCATCATCAGCGACCATCACGAGCAGCTCAAGCGCTTCATCATCGAGGACCTCGACCGCAGCGCCACCTATATCAAGTCGAAGGGCATGTACACCGATGCGCTGCGCGACATGATCTTTCTGGTGGTCAGCCGCAAGGAGGTGCGGCTCGTGCAGCACAAGATCAAGGAGATCGACCCTTCGGCGTTCGTGGTGGTGACCGACGCCTACGAGACTTTCGGCGAGGGCTTCAAGCAGTTCCCCGACAAGAACGAGATTCATGCCGAATAACAGAAACGAAAAAGTGGAATTAAGACTCGATACGAATACACTGCGCCCCCTGTCGGGCGCCGGACGCAAACTTTTTGTCGAAACCTACGGCTGCCAGATGAATGTCGGCGACACCGAGATCGTGGTCTCCGTGATGCAGCGCGAGGGGTACGTATATACCGACCGGATCGACGAGGCGGACGTTATCCTGATCAACACCTGCTCGATCCGCGACAATGCCGAACAGCGCATCTGGGGCCGTCTGGCCGAGATGAAACGCTACCGCCGGGCCAACCCCGGACTGGTCGTGGGTGTCATCGGCTGTATGGCCGAGCGCCTGAAGGAGAAGTTGGTCGAAGGACCGCACGGCGTCGATGTCGTGGCCGGGCCGGACGCCTACCGCGACCTGCCCCGGCTTGTGCGCGAAGCCGAAGCGGGCGGCAAGGGCGTCAATGTCCTGCTCTCGACCGAGGAGACCTATGCCGAGATCGCTCCCGTGCGGCTCGACCGCAACGGCGTGAGCGCCTTCGTCGCCATCATGCGCGGATGCAACAACTTCTGCTCCTACTGCGTGGTGCCCTATACCCGCGGCCGCGAACGCAGCCGCGATCCCGAAACCATTCTCGCGGAGGTCCGGACACTGTTCGGGAACGGCTACCGCGAGGTGACACTGCTGGGCCAGAACGTCAACTCCTACCGCTTCGGCGAGGTGGACTTTCCCGGCCTGATGCGCCGCGTGGCCTCCGTCTCGCCCCTGCTGCGCGTGCGTTTCGCCACGTCGCACCCCAAGGACATCAGCGACCGCCTGCTGGAGGTCATGGCCGAAATGCCCAATATCTGCCGTGCGATCCACCTGCCCGCCCAGTCGGGCGCCTCGTCGATGCTCGCGCGCATGAACCGCAAATATACCCGCGAATGGTACCTCGACCGGGTCGCGGCTATCCGCCGCTACCTGCCCGACTGCGCCGTTACGACCGACCTGATCGCCGGATTTTCGGGCGAGACGGAGGAGGAGCACGCCGCGACGCTCTCGCTGATGCGCGAGGTCGGCTACGAGTTCGCCTATATGTTCAAATATTCGGAGCGCCCCGGCACTTACGCGCACAAGCACCTGCCCGACGACGTGCCCGAAGAGGTGAAGTCGGCGCGGCTGGCCGAAATCATCGCCCTGCAGAACGAACTGAGCCGCGCGAGCAACCTGCGCGACGTGGGGCGCGAATTCGAAGTGCTGGTCGAGGGAACGTCCAAGCGCGACGAGAACCAGCTTTCGGGCCGTACCTCGCAGAACAAGGTCGTGGTCTTCGACCGCGGCGGCCACGGCGTCGGCGACTATGTGCGGGTCCGCATCACGGGCTGCACTCCCGCGACGCTTTTCGGAGAAGAAATTTCAGAAGGATAAAATTAAGATACGTAAAATGCGATTTGACGAACTTGAGTTGGAGGATGAGATCCTCGACGGACTCTACGATATGAATTTTCAGGAGATGACTCCGGTGCAGGAACACACGATCCCGGTGATTCTCGAAGGCCGCGACATCATCGGATGCGCGCAGACGGGAACGGGCAAGACGGCGGCCTACACGCTGCCGCTGTTGAACCGGCTGCTGCTCGAAGGCAACGAAGACAATGTGATAAAATCGGTGATCATCGTGCCCACGCGCGAACTGGCGCAGCAGATAGACCAGCAGTTTCAGGGCTTTTCCTATTACCTGCCCATCTCGACCACGGTCGTTTACGGCGGCGGCGACGGCAAGGGCTGGGACGTGCAGAAGCGGGGCATGCTGATGGGGTCGGACGTGGTCATCGCCACTCCCGGCCGCATGATTTCGCATATCCAGAACAGCGGCATCGACCTCTCGCATGTCGAATGCCTGATTCTCGACGAAGCCGACCGCATGCTCGACATGGGTTTCAGCGAGGACATCATGAAGATCGTCTCGTACATGCCCAAGGAGCGGCAGACGATCATGTTCTCGGCGACGCTGCCCCCGAAGATCCGCGAACTGGCCAAGACCATTCTGCGCAATCCCGCCGAGGTGAATATCGCCATTTCGAAACCCAACGAGGCCATCGACCAGTCGGCCTATGTCTGCTATGAGAACCAGAAGCTGGGCATCATCCGCGAGATGTTCGCCGAGCCGACCGAGTCGAAGACGATCATCTTCTCGTCGTCGAAGATGAAGGTCAAGGAGCTGGCGCATACGCTCAAACGCATGAAACTCAACGTGGCGGCCATGCACTCCGATCTGGAGCAGGCCCAGCGCGAGGAGGTGATGCTCGACTTCAAGAACAACAAGGTCTCGATCCTCGTGGCCACCGACATCGTGGCGCGCGGCATCGACATCGAAGACATCGGACTGGTCATCAATTACGACGTGCCGCACGACCCCGAAGATTATATCCACCGCATCGGCCGTACGGCGCGTGCCGCGGCGACCGGCGCTGCCGTGACCTTCGTCAGCGAGGAGGAACAGGGAAAATTCCACGCCATCGAGAAGTTTATCGAGCGGGATATCCGCAAAGCCGAACTGCCTGCAAGCGTGGGCGAAGGCCCGAAATACGCACCCGACGAAAACCGCGGAGGTTCCGGCCGCGGCCGGGGACGCGGCGATAAAGGCGACGGAGGACGCCCAAGCAGGGGCGACGGCGACCGTAACCGCGACCGTCGCGGCGACAGAGAGCGTGCGGCTGCGGCGCCGGCCGAGAACGGCGCCGGGACTCCGCAGGCTGCGCCGGCGGATAACGACCACGCATCGGGCCGCGGCGAAGGCAACCGCGGAACGCGCGACCGCAGGCGTCACCGCGGCGGCCGCAACCGCAATCGCAACCGCGGCGGAAATCCGCAGGAGGGCGGGGCTACGCCGCCGGCGAATTAGACCGGCGGACACTTCAAGATAATAGAGACCGGACTCAACTCTGAGTCCGGTCTCTTTGTTTGCTTCCCGTTTGCAGCCGTTTTATTTCTGCCGGAAATAGACCTGCATAGGTGCTTCGGAATATAAAAAAGTCCCCCTTTGTCAAAGGAGGACTTGGCGGGAATATCGCTTCCGGATTTCGTCGTGCGAAAGAGGTCCGGTAACCTTGTATTGCGGCCTTCTTACTTCTACCGGAAATAAATCTGCAGCGGCACCCCGGCGAAATCCCAGTGGTCGCGGATGTTGTTTTCGAGGAACCGGCGGTAAGGCTCCTTGATGTACTGCGGCAGGTTTACGAAAAACGCGAACTGCGGCGTGGGCGTCGGGAGCTGGGTCACGTACTTGATCTTGATGTATTTGCCCTTGGTCGCGGGGGGCGGATAGTTCTCGATCAGCGGCAGCAGGAAATCGTTCAGCTCCGAGGTCGAGATGCGGCGTTTGCGCGACTGGTAGACCCGGATCGCGGTCTGGAGCACGTCGAATATGCGCTGTTTGCTGAGTACCGAGGTGAAGATGATCGGAATGTCGTTGAACGGTGCGAGTTTCTTTTTCAGGAACTCCGTCCACTCCTTCATCGTGTTGTTGTCTTTCTCTATGAGGTCCCACTTGTTGACCACGATCACGCAGCCCTTGCGGTTGCGGACGATCAGGTTGTGGATGTTGAGGTCCTGCGATTCGAGTCCCTGCTGGGCGTCGAGCATCAGGATGCAGACGTCGGAATTCTCGATGGCGCGGATCGAGCGCATCACCGAGTAGAATTCGAGGTCCTCCATCGCCTTGCCCTTCTTGCGCATGCCTGCCGTGTCCACGAGGTAGAAATCCATGCCGAACTTGTTGTAGCGGGTGTGGATCGAGTCGCGGGTGGTGCCGGCGATCGAGGTCACGATGTTGCGTTCCTCGCCCAGCAGCGCGTTGGTCATCGACGACTTGCCGACGTTGGGACGGCCGACGATGGTGATATGGGGCAGGTCCTCGTCCTCTTCGGCGACGGTCTCCGCGGGCAGCGCCGCGAGGATGGCATCCATCAGGTCGCCCGTGCCGCTGCCGCTCATCGAGCTGATGCAGAACGGATCGCCCAAACCGAGGGCGTAGAACTCGTGCGAGGAGTAGATCTGGTCGTTGTTGTCCACTTTGTTGCAGACGAGGATCACCTTTTTCGAGGTGCGGCGCAGGATATCGGCCATCAGCTGGTCGAGGTCGGTGATGCCGGTCGCAACCTCCACCAGAAAGAGGATCACATCGGCCTCGTCGATGGCCAGCAGTACCTGACGGCGGATTTCGTCTTCGAAAATATCCTCCGAATTGACGGTGTAGCCGCCGGTGTCGATCACCGAGAATTCCTTTCCGTTCCAGTCCGTTTTGCCGTAGTGGCGGTCGCGGGTGGTGCCGGCCGTCGCATCGACGATGGCCTTCCGCTGGCCCACCAGACGGTTGAAGAGGGTGCTTTTGCCGACGTTAGGACGGCCCACGATTGCTACAAGGCTCATATTCTTTTCTTTTTTCTTAGGGCAAAGATAGTGCAAGTCGGGCGCAATGCCAAATTTATTTGAGCATTGTCCGTACGCCGCCTGTATGCTGCAAGGATAGTGCAGGTCGGGCGCAAAACCAAATGCGCGGGACTCTTGCGGAACACACTCTGTAAAAACTGCAGGACAGAGAATACTCGTCCGGATACTTATTATATATACCTGCTCTCCGTGTCGCCGGCCTGTACGGGGTAGACCAGCACGAAGCTGTTGTCGGCGAAGAATTGCTCCATGTAGGCGGGGACCTTGCTCATGGCAGGGTGGTAGGAGACCCGTTCGCGGCGGCTCATCACGATCCACAGACAGTCGTCGCGTTTGGTCTCGTAAGTGAGCGCCGTGAGGTCGTCCCACGGGTTGGAGACCACGTATTCGGCCTTGGCCGAGCGTTTGCCGCGGGCGGGGCGCAGGTACTGCATGGTGCTTTCCGGGGCGTAGAAGACGATCCGGGCGCCCGAATTGTCGGCGATGTTGCGCAGTTTCTGAATCCACATCTGGAACCCGGCCTCCTTTTCGGCCTTCTCCGGCACGACCACCAGATGCCGCTTGATGGTCGGCAGGGGCTGCACGGGGTGGTAGAGATAGGTGGTGACATTGCTCTGTCCAAGCACGTCGGCGGCCATGCGGCCGATGCCAGAACCGCCCGGCGTGCGGTCGTGGTGCATGCCCATCACGATGTCGGTGATGCTGCGCTCCTTGACCACGCTGACGATGGCGTTGGCGATGTTTACGTCGTAGCGGAGCAGCGCCTGCAGGTAGTTGTCCGACGCGGCGGCGGCTTTGGCGGCCGTGTCGAGGATTTTGCGGCCCCGCTTTTCGACCGTGGGGTCCTCGACCTTGTTGTCGATGGCGTTCAGGGCGTAGAGTCCGTTGCGGGATTTGGCTTTCTTGAGGGTCGTGCTCAGGCTTACCAGCTCGCTCACGGTCTGCTCGTTGGCGACCGGAATGAGGATGTGGTCCTCCTGCTGGGGCTGTTTGTCGTCGTCCTGCGCATTGCGCATGGCGATGTTGTGCGCGCCCCGCTGCGTGGCGAAGGTCGAGACCGTGCAGGTGGCCAGAATCATCAGGATCGTGCCGTTGAGCACGCTTTCGCTCAACAGGCGGATCGGCTCGCCGTCGGGCGTGTGGCCCAGTATGACGTTGTAGCCGACCATCACCGCCGCGAGCGTCGCCGCGACATGGGCGCTGCTCAGTCCGAAGATCACGGTGCGCTGGTCCGGTGAGAGACGGAATGTCTTCTGCGTGAGATAGGCGGCGATGTATTTGGCGGCGGTGATCAGGACGATCATGATCAGCGCCACTTCGATGCTTTCCCAGTCGCGGAAGAAGGCCCGGTAGTCGATGAGCATGCCCACACCTATGAGGAAGAAGGGGATGAAGATGGCGTTGCCCACGAACTCGATGCGGTTCATCAGCGGCGAGGTGCGGGGTATGAGCCGGTTGAGGGCCAGACCGGAGAGGAAGGCGCCGATGATCGGTTCCAGCCCCGCGAGCTGCGCGAGGTAGGCGCCGAGGAAGACCATCGCCAGCACGAAGATATACTGCGATACGTTGTCGCTGCACTGTTTGAAGAACCAGTGCGCCAGCAGCGGAAAGAGGAACAGAATGATGCCTATGCACAACAGCACCGAGGCGCTGAGCCGCCACCAGAAGCTTTCGTCCACGTTGCCCGTGGCCATGCCGACGATCACCGTGAGCAGCAGCAGGGCCAGCGTGTCGGTGATGACCGTGCCGCCGACGGCGATCGTGACGGCCTTGTCGCGCGAGATGCCGAGCTTGCTGACAATGGGATAGGCTATAAGGGTCTGGGAGGCGAAGAGTCCGGCAAGCAGGATCGAGGAGTAGATGGAGAATCCCATAATGTAATAACCTGCCAGAATGCCGAGCGCGAGCGGTACGCAGAAGGTGTAGAGTCCGAAGACGAGACTGCGCCAGCCGCTTTTTTTGAAGTCGGACGTATCCATGTCCAGTCCCGAAAGAAACATGATGTAGAGCAGGCCGGCGGTCCCCGAAAGGATGATGCTGCTGTCGCGCAGCACGAGGTTGAGTCCGTGAGGGCCGATAACCGCGCCGGCGATTATCAGCCCCAAAAGATAGGGGATCTTCAGCTTGTTCAGGAGCAGCGGCGCCGCCAGAATGATGATCAGAATCAGCAGAAATTTCAGGATCGGGTCTTCGAGCGGCAGTGTTATCGGTGCTATATGGGCGAATTGAAACATCATGCGATCATTTGGCTTTCCTACAAATATATAAAAATCTGCGGCTAAAAACAAGCGCCCGCCGCATTTTGCTGCGGCGGAGTCCGAACGGCCGATTCTGCAGGCTGTTTTTTTGCGTGGGAGAATGGCGGGAGACAGAGTTTGCGGGGAAAGGCGGGGTATAAGGCGCGGAGAGTGGAACGGCGTTTCTCGCACGTTTTTTGTCGGTCGGGATCGGACGGTTGCTCCGCAAAGAGAAAGAATTGTGAAATAATCGCTGTCCGGAAATCGGTTTTTATGGAAAAAAATGTAACTTTGAAAAATTGTATACCTGAAATTTCGCCGCTCATGCGTGTCGGTAAAGTAGATAAACGAGTGCTCGGCCCCGTGCTGATGGGCTTCTTCATAATGGGTTTCTGCGATATGGTGGCTCCGATTACGGGACGCATCGCACTGGAGTTTCCCGCGTCGCGGCAGGCGGCCGTGAGCTTCCTGCCCACGATGGTTTTCCTGTGGTTTCTGGTGCTCTCCACGCCGCTGGCCGCACTGATGAACCGCATAGGCCGCAAGGCGACCGCGCTGATCGGCTACGCCTTTACGGTCGTCGGTCTGATGGTCCCCTACGTTGCGGGCGAAGGGTGTGCGCTGGGGTGGTATTTCGCCGGCTTCGGACTGCTGGGCGTGGGCAATACGGCGATTCAGGTGGCGATCAATCCCCTGCTGGCCACCATCGTGCCGGGCGAGCGGATGACCAGCTACCTCACGGTGGGCCAGATCTTCCGCAACACTTCGCTCCTGCTGCTGGCGCCGATCGTCACGGCGCTCGTGGCGCTCACCGGCTCGTGGCCCCTGCTGCTGCCGATCTATGCGGGCCTCACGGTGCTGGGCGGCCTCTGGCTGCAGGCAACTTCGGTGGCCGAACCGCCGCGCAGCGACCGCGCCGCGGGCATGGCCGACTGCTTCCGGCTGCTGGGAAACCCGACGGTGCTGCTCTGCACGCTGGGCGTGGCGTGTTTCATCGCGGGCGACGTGGGGATCGGATTCCTCTCGGTGCGGCTGATCGACAATCCCGAATCGATACTCACCACCACGGGCTTCTACGCCTGCCGCATCGTCGGCACGCTCGTCGGGGCGTGGGTGCTGGTGCGGGTGTCGGACGTGAAATACCTGCGCTGGAACATGGCGGGGGCTTTGGCGCTCTGCGCCGTGCTGCTGCTGGTGCGCGGCGAAACGGCGGTCTACGCCGCCGTGGGGCTGACGGGATTCGCCATGGCCTGCGTTTTCGCGACGTTCTACGCCGTGGCGACCAAGGCCGTGCCCGAAAAGGCCAACGAAGTGGCGGGGCTGATGATTCTGGCCATCTCGGCGGGAGCCGTTTCGGGACCCGTCTGCGGGGCCATTGTCCGCTGGAGCGGCGATGCGCACTGGGGCATGCTGTTCGTCGCCCTGTGCGTGGGCTACATGCTCTGGGCGAGCTTCAAACTGAAAATAAAGCAATAAAAACTGAAAACGATGATTCGTAAGATCGTAGTAACCTCTTTGCTGGTCGTTTGCGCGCTCTCTGCCGCGGCGCAGCGGCCCCGCACCCGGATCGAATGGGGCGTATTGGGCGGCATCAACATCCCCGACTATACGACCAACATGTCGGGCACCGACGTCAAGAACAAACTGGGCTGGCAGGCCGGTATCACCACGGCGGTCAATCTGGGGGCTTTCGCCGTCGAACCGCAGATACTCTATGTGCGTCAGGGGCTTCGCATCCGTCCTGAGGGGCAGAAGGAGATCAACCTCAAGTCCAATTCCATCGACGTGCCGGTGCTGTTGTCGTTCCGCCTGCTGCGTCCCGTGCGGATCTATGCCGGTCCCGTCTTTACGGTGATGAACGACTGCAAGCAGAAGTCGGGCGGCGACCTGCTCGATTTCGGCCGCGTGCGTCCCACGATGTCCTACACGGTGGGCGCGGGAGTCAAGCTGCTGGGCCATCTGCTGGTGGACCTGCGCTACAACGGCCAGTTCAAAAGCAAGAAGGACGTGGTGCTTCCCGACGGCGGCAAGCTCGACAAACTCCGCACTTATAACGTGGCGCTTAACTTCGGATACCTTTTTTAGCCTATGACAGACGCAGTCGGAAAAGAGATACTCATCGAGGGTGCAGACCCCCGCGAGCTGTACGGGCCGCGGAATGTCTACCTCGACCAGATGAAATCGCTTCACCCCCAGCTCAGGATCGTCGCGCGGGGTTCTTCGCTCAAAGTCCTCGGTTCCGAGGCCGAGACGCGGCGTTTCGAGGAACGCATGGAGGGGCTGGTGGCCTATTATCTCAAATACGGACACATTTCGTCGCAGGTCATCGACCAGTGCTTCGCGGGCGGCATTGCGGCGCAGGAGGCCCCGGTCGACAAGGACGTGATCGTCTACGGCAACAACGGCAACATCGTCCGCGCCCGCACGGTCAACCAGCTCAGGCTGGTGAAACTTTATGACAGGAACGACCTGTTCTTCGCCGTGGGACCCGCCGGATCGGGCAAGACCTATACGGCCATCGCGCTGGCTGTGCGCGCCCTGAAGGAGAAGCAGGTGCGGCGTATCATCCTCACGCGCCCGGCGGTCGAAGCGGGCGAGAAGCTGGGTTTCCTGCCCGGCGACATGAAGGAGAAGCTGGACCCCTACCTGCAGCCGCTGTACGATGCGCTGAACGACATGATTCCGCCTGCCAAGCTGGCGAAGTATCTGGAGGAGGGCACGGTGCAGATCGCGCCGCTGGCCTACATGCGCGGCCGCACGCTCGACAACGCCTTCGTCATTCTGGACGAGGCGCAGAATA
>ENA-ORTD01002184-ORTD01002184.1-human-gut-metagenome-genome-assembly--contig:-NODE-2184-length-11721-cov-6.412824_pt1 | contig 11721 bp, 8 predicted proteins | sample MGYA00241907_ERZ509178 | MGnify/ENA primary metagenome ERZ509178 (study PRJEB26280, sample SAMEA2338793) | human gut metagenome | biome: human gut; feature: human-associated habitat; material: faeces...
CCCGCCGCTCTTCCACAAACGAATAGAGCAGCACACGGGAGTCCTCTTCAGGCATCCTCCCATATACCATGGCCTCTTTTGATATGGCTGGCGAGGATTTTTCCACCACATAGTATTCATCTGCCAAAAACTTGCCGTCCTGTTTCCTGGCTGCGATATAGTAGACGCCGGGGCACTCCTGGCTTGCCCTTACGATTTCACCAACTGTGTCGTCCAAGCAGAACGGCAGTCTCTCCGGAGGCGATTCTTTCTCTCTATCCATATGTCTCTCTCTTTTCCTGTGTGGTATTTTATCAATTTATCACGCTATAAAAGTGATATTGCATAAAAGAAACACACCACTCCCACCCTAATATCACACCATGAAAGTGTATTATGGGGAAAATGGTGGTGGAGGAATCATATGGAGATGGAATTTATCAGAAACCGTATCACAGAATTGCGGTTAAAAAAGGGAGTTTCAGAATACCAATTAAGTTATGATTTAGGGCATAGCAAGAACTATATTCATAACATTGTCACCGGGTATTCCCAGCCATCTGTGAAAGAATTGCTCTATTTGATTGACACGCTCGGTATCACGCCCCGTTTGTTTTTCGATGAGGAAGCGGAATACCGAAATCCAATTTTGGTTCAGGAGATCATAAATGGCATCAAGTCGATGAACGATCAGGATTTGGAAGCTGTTTTGTTGATGGTCAGGCGCTTGAATGAGAAGAATTAACAAGTATGAAATCGTGTAATTAAGATATTATACCCGATATACCGGGAATATTCAAGAGGCAGCATGTCAAATATAATAGAAATCACAAAGGGGTGGTTTCTATTATTACTTACGACCCGCTCTGGGACACCATGCGTCGAAAGGGAATTACAACTTATTCTCTAATAAAGGACTATTCCTTCAGCAAGGGAACATTGGATTCTTTGAAGCAAAACCGGAATATTTCAACCGCAACGCTGAATGACCTTTGCAACATTCTTTCTTGCAGGGTAGAAGATGTTCTTCGTCACATCCCAGATAAAGCATAAACGGCACTTTGAGGGCATTACAGCTCACACCAAAGCGCCGTTTTTATTTTGTATCTGCCTGCATAAAAAACGCAGTTACCCGTCAAGGATACCTGCGTTTTTTGCGAAAAAGGCTTATCAGGTTACAGGAGTCAGTTCGAACTTATAACTGCTGTAGGGGGCAGTGCGGATGGGGTTTCCCGGTTCCATCTTCCGGCAGAACTGACTGATGATATTGACTACGTTCGCGCCGCAGCCCTTCGGAAACTCGTGCCATACAGCCTCGTAGATCTGTTCCTGCGTGAAGAGCCAGCCAGGGTGCTGGGCCACATCCACGGACCGTACCATTCCTTTTTCCTTTTGGAGTACTAGCACGGCCTCCAGATAATCTTCGCCCGACGCATGGAGTTTTTTCATAGGCGCGACCTCTTCTCTATACAGTGATTTTCTGTTCTGCGTTCCACATGGCCGCATATTTTCCATTCTCGGCCAGCAGCTCCTCGTGGGTGCCGGACTCCTTGATTGTTCCGTCTGCCACTACCAGGATCTGATCCGCATTCTTGACGATGGACAGGGTATGGGCGATCATTACCACGGTCTTTTTCGCCTTGAGCAGATTGGCGATGGCCTGCTTGACCGCCAGTTCGTTCTCGATGTCCAGGGAGGCCGTGGCCTCGTCCAACAGCAGAATCGGGCTGCCCTTCAGAATGGCACGGGCGATAGACAACCGCTGGCGCTCCCCACCGGAGAGAAGATTACCGTTCTCGCCGGTAGGGGTATCGTAGCCCTTTTCCATCCTGCGGATAAATCCGTCACAGTTGGCCTCCCGGCAGGCTGCCTCAATCTCAGCGTCTGATGCGCCGGGGCGGGCGTGGCGGATGTTGTCTCGGATGGTGTCGTCAAAGAGGAACACATCCTGATCTACCATGGAAACCTGCTCCAGCACGCGCTCCGCCGCCACATGATTGATGGGCTTCCCTCCGATGGAGATGACACCGCCGGCCGGCTCATAATATTTTGCAATCAAATTCAGGATGGTGGATTTGCCGGAGCCGGAATCGCCCACAATGGCGGTCAGCTTCTGATCCGGCACCGTAAAGGACGCCTGCTTCAGCACCGGCTCTCCGGGAACATAGGCAAAGTCCACATGGTCAAAGATGATCTCATGGGTAGCGGGCCGCAGCGCCTCCATGCTGCCGCTTTCCTCCGGCTCATCCATCACGCCCAAGATCTTTCCTTTGGAGATCATCAGGTTTTTGTAACTGGTGAGGTCCACAAAAATGGCGTTGGCAAGCTTGGAACAGAACAGCGGCAACATGCAGACCAGCAGATAGGAAACCGTGTCGATGGCCCCGGCTGCCCACGGCGCGTAGGCGGTCCAGATGACCAGCGGGCAGGACAGCCAGATCAGGATGCCCAGGCCGGCTCCCACAGGGAGCACCTTGGCCTCATATACAAAGCTGATGCGGCAGAAGTCCCGCATGGCGCTGATGACCGTCTTGTTTTTCAAGCCGCCCACACCATAAGCCCGGAAGGTCTGGATGCCAGATACATACTCCACGATGCTGCTGACATTCTCCGCACAGATGTCATTCTTTTCTTTGCCGTACTTCTTCACCATACGGAAAGAAAGCCACAAACCGGGAATCAGCAGCAGATCCGCCGCCAGCAGGATCAGTCCGGCGGGGACATAGATCGTCATGACAAACACAATCAGCATGATGGACAAGGCAAAGTTTTTCGCCAGGTCCCCGATTTTGTGGGTCAGGATCTTTTCATAGTTATTGACATCGCTGGTGATGGTGTTGATGTAGTCGCCGGTCTGCCCCTGGGTAAACCGGGACAGAGGGATACGCTTGAGATGATCCCCCATAAACAGCCGGATATTTTGGCTGACTTCCGCGCCGCCGATCTGGGCTTTGGTGTAGCCATAGCTGTAAATCAAGATACGGAGCAGGAAGATGCCGGCAATCGCCCCGGTCAGCATCAGCACCCGGTCCAGGTCAAACTGCCCCGCCCACAAAAACTGCATGACCGAGTAAAGCAGCAGGAACAGGCTGCCGGAGAGCAGGCCCTCCAAAACAGTTCCCCCAACGCCAATATAAAAATTTTTATTCTTTTTCAAGACATCGTGTTCTCTCATTCTCCTCGCCCCCCTTCCAACTGATAGGTGATGTTCCGGGCCTTTTCATAGTCCTCCCAGGCTTTCCGGTAGTAAGCGTTATCCCTGCGGACTTCCTCATGGGTGCCGACGCAGGTGATGGTGTGGTCCTCCACCACTGCGACCCGCTCACACATCTTCAGGGCGCTGAGGCGGTGGGCAACCACAATGACGGTCTTGCCTTTACAAAGATTTTGGATGGCCCTGTCAATCTCCATCTGGTTTTCCGGGTCGGAGGCGCTGGTGGCCTCATCTAAAATCAGGATCGGGGCATTTTTCAAAATGGCGCGGGCAATGGCGATCCGCTGCTTCTCTCCGCCTGAAAACCGGGAGACGAAACTCCCCGCCCTGGTATCGTAGCCATCCGGCAGAGACATGATGAAGTCATCGATCTGGGCTTCCTTTGCGGCGGCCCTCACTTGCTCCAGACTGGCGCTGCTCCCCATGCGGATGTTCTCCAGTACACTGTCGCGGGTGAGGAAGGTCTTTTGAAATACGATAGCCACATTGCTCAAGATGGTGTCGTAGTCCAGCTCCTTGACATTTTTCCCGCCGATCAATACCTCGCCCTCCTGCACATCATAGAAGCGGGAAATCAGTTCGATAATGGTGCTCTTACCGGCGCCGGACTGCCCCACCAAGGCCAGCCTCTCTCCGTCCCTGATCTTGAGATTGACGCCTTGCAGCACATCGGTTTTGCCATCGTAGGAAAACCGTACATTCCGCAGTTCAATATCATGGCATTGGGGGAAATCCGTACCGCCCTCATAGATGGGGACATCCAGGATCTCCTTCGCTTTGGTGACCGCGTTCAGCACATTGGCGAAATTGGTCCCCAGCTCCTGCAGCGGACGGATCTCCGTCAGGTACATGGACCCCACATAGAGGAACAGCAGGAATGCGCTGGCTGTCAGGGAGCCTTTCAGGAAAAACATCCCGCCCAGCGGCACCATGAGCAGCATTCCGCACTCAATGATGACCACGAAGGCCGCATAGGGTGGCCCCATGCGGCGGGAGGTCTCGTTCCACATGGCGTTTTCCTCATGGATGGCGGAGGAGAATTTCTGGAAGGATTTGCTCCCCATGTTGTATGCCTTGATGAGCTTCATGCCGCTGATATACTCGATCATGACCGAGTTCAGCGCGGTGATGGAACGGTTAGCCCGGTCCATCAGGTCGTCCGTGTTGCGGAACATGACCGCCATCACCACAACCGCAAGCACCAGCGGCACCAGGGAAATCAGAGCCAGCGGGATATTGACGGTCATCAGGTAGGCAAAAACCACCACCGGCCCCACCAGATAGCACACCAGATCCGGCAGGTTGTGGGCCAGAAACAGCTCCAGCTTCTCGATGTCCTCATTCAGTACGGTTTTGATGTCTCCGGTCCGCCGCTCGTTCAGCGCCCCCAGCGGCACCTTAGCCATGTGCTCCGCTACCATGCAGCGTACCTTGAACAGCGCGCCGTAGGCTCCCTTGTGAGATACTACCCCAGACGCACCGAACAGCACAAAGCGGAGCACCACCGCCGCAGCCACAGCAGCCACGACCCGCACCACCAGTTCTTCGGTACAGGTCCCGCCAAAGGCGGCGTCCATCAGCCGGTAAATTTCAATATAGGGCACCACAATGCACAGGCCCCCAGCCATCGCCAGAAGCACGGCCAGGAACAGCCATACCTTTTGCTCCCCGGCCCAGTGGAGCAGCAGGGCTACACGATTGGTTTTCTTCTGTTTCATAGACTACCTCTCCTTTCCATCTGAATGGCCCAGGCCACCCTCTCTGTCTCCTTCTGAGCCATTCACCTTGACAGAGAACAGCTCTCTCAGTTTCGGGAGAGCGTCCATCACAACGGGTATATCGTCGGGCATCTCGCCCTCGTCAAAATGCAGGACACGGGAGCAGGTACGGCAGACAAATTCAAAATCATGGGTGACAATGAAAATGACCTTTCCAAGCTCAGACAGCCGCCGGATCAGTCCCGCCACCTGGGTCATGCTGTCAAAGTCCAAGCCGCTGGTGGGCTCGTCGAACACCAGCAGGTCTTTTCCGCAGATCATGCTGACCGCTACGGCCACCCGTTGCTTCTGCCCGCCGGACAGCGTGTTGGGGTGGCGCTCCCGATAGGGAGCCAGCCCCAATTCCTCCAGAGTTGAGGCGGCCAGGGTCAAGTCCGGATTGCGGATGCCGAAAGAGCACTCCGCCTCCACGCTCTCGGCAAATAATTCGTAGTTCACATCCTGCATCACCATGTAGGAGCGTTTCAGCCTGTTCTTCCGCTCCATCGCCTGTCCATCCCACAGAAACTGCCCCTCGCAGTCCTTGTGGAGCCCGCACAGGGCGCGGGAAAAGGTCGTTTTCCCAGCCCCGTTGTGGCCCACCACGCCGATGACCTCACCCTTTGCGGCGGCAAGGCTGATGCGGTGCAGGACCGTCCGCTTTTTATACCGGAGCGTGACATCCCGAAGCTCCAGGACAGGGGAAGATGCCGGCGGGTGGACTTGCGGAGGCCGCACCTCCGCTAAATCCGCCGCCCGCAATCCCATGCGTTCCCGGGCCTCCTTCGGCAATCTGTGGAACTCTTCCGGCGTAAAAATCTTCTCAATCCGGCCCTGCTCCAAGTACACGATCCGGTCCGCCAGATCCATCAGATAATAAAGCCGGTGCTCCGCGATCAGGATGGTCTTGCCCTGCTTTTGAAGCAACCGCAGATGTCCTTTTAACTCCTGGATAGATGTCATATCCAGATTGGAGGACGGCTCATCCAGCAGGTAAATCTCCGGATTCATGGCATAGACCGAGGCGAAGGCGATCTTCTGCTTTTCGCCCCCGGACAATTCAAAGATATTGCGGTTTCGGAGCGGGCGGATATGCAGGTCGTCGGTAGCCTGCTCCACCCGCTCCGCCAGCTCCACGGGCGGCCGGGCCTCATTTTCAATCCCAAAGGCGATTTCGCTGTCCGTGTCCACATTGAAAAACTGCGTCCTGGGGTTTTGGAACACAGAGCCGACTTTAGCAGCGATCTGGTACATGGGCAGCTTGCTGATCTCCTGTCCATCCACCAGTACGCTGCCCGTCAATTTTCCCGCATAGAATTGTGGGATCAGGCCGTTGACCAGCCTTGTGATGGTGGTCTTGCCGCATCCGCTCCGGCCGCAGAACAGGACGCACTCTCCGTCCGCAATCGTCAGATTGATGTCGTGCAGGCCGTCATGCTCCTGCCCCTGGTAGGCAAACGACACATGCTTCAGTTCAATCATCCGAACACCCCCTTCCAGTACAGCCCCACAGCGAGGTACGCCGCGAAGCAGACGCCCGCCAGAAGATCCGCGGGCCCTATGTGAATCTGCACCAGACAGGTCCGTGGCTTCGGGTTTTCGATCCCGCGGGTAATGGAGGCAATGGACAGTTCATCCGCCGCCTTGGATGCCGCCATCATCAGCGGAACATAAATGCACTCCACCGTCATGGCCGGGTGCGTCAGCAGTCCCTTGGGAGACGGCGACACATCCCGCATCCGCATGGCGTCCTTGATAAACCGCCAGTCCTCCTGGATGGTGGGGACATAGCGGAGCATAACGGCCAGCGGGATCACCAGCTTTTTCGGTGCGTGGATGCGGTTCATGGCGGATAAGAATTCGCTGACCTTCGTGGTAGAGAGGACAATGCCGGACAGCATCCCACAGGGATAGACCTTATGGAACAGCCCCAAAAAGGCGATAAACATGGTGCGCCAGGTGCCCGTCATGGTGTCCATAATCCAGAGGGTGAGCAGAACAATCAGCGCATAGAACAGTACACCCTTCCAAGCATATTTCCACTTCCCGAAGCAGACGCCGAGCAGCCCGATCAGCACCACAAGGCCCAGTTCATAGAAAAGGGACGGGGCCATCATAGCGGAAAGGATGCAGAACAACAGCAGCAATATCTTCGTCCTGGGGTCCAGCCACAGCCCGCGCCGGGATGACGCTCCGCCCATCATGCGGTGATCCCAGCCTTTTCAAACTGCTTTTTCAGCATCTTGCCGCCGACCCAGCCGCTGAAAGCCGCCACCGCCAATGTGCCGGCGATGATGACCACGAGGAGCCAGGAGGGGGCGGAGGCGTTCATGGTGTCGATGTAGGACTGTTCCGTACCATTTTTCAGCATGGTGCTGGCCCAGCCGTCCGGGTCAAGAAAGAACACCACATAAGTATAGATGCCTCCCAGGGAAATCAGCATATAAGACAGCAGATTGATGGCCTTGTTGCGGTAGTGACCGGCGCCGGCTACCAAGTCCGCAATGAGTCCCATCCCGATATAGCCCAGGGAAAACGCCCAGTGCATTCCGGTGGCAAACCAGATGATCCCCATGATGATGCCGAGGATTGTGACGCTCCACCGCTTCTGCACCTTAGCCACCATCAGCAGATAAATAGGGCCGCACAGCAGCGCCGCCCCCATCGGCATATAGAAGGTCAGGACTGGATTCGGGGCGAACGGAAGTCCGCCGACCAGGGTAAACACAAAAAAGATGGCACTGAAAATACCCGTTGTCACAAGATCCTTGACCGTAAGGCCCTTCTTCAGTGAATTGACTTGATTACTCATTTTGCTCCTCCTGTTTTTGCGTCATGTTGACTTTTTCTTTGTGATATGCTACTCTTTGGTTAGAGTTCGCTAACCGTCACCTATAACATACACTCGATTGGGGCGGCTTTCAATGATTTGAAACGAGGTTCGTCTTTTCGTTTCAAAAGTTCGTCCAATCGTTGTAAAGAGGAGGCGAGTCTTTTGTCATGCCCGAAATCATTGAGCAATACTATGCGCCGCTGTTAAAAGGGCACGGCTTTATTCCCGACCCGGATAATCAGCAGTATGGTTCTTTAGGGATCTCGTGGAAGCTATCGCCCGAAATCGGAGAGGGGTCCTACTGGACCTATGGGCAAAAGGATCTGTACGACATCAAGATCCATAACTTTTCCTTTCACGAGGACTCTCTGCTGGAGTTCTCCCTGCCAGAGTGTCTGAGCATCACCCGCTATGATTCCATATCCGGCGAGGAATTGGCTCCGTACCGCCGGCTGTCCGCCGGGTGTATCAAAACCTATATTGGCGGCTATTCACCCTACCGGGTGCTGATCCACAAAAATATTCCCATTCGCTCCATCGGCATTGAGATCATGCCGGCCTACTATGAGGATTATCTCAAAAAGCAGTATCCGGATGAATACCGCAATCCGGTGGAGGCATTCCGAAAGATCGACCAGACAACAGACTTTCCGGAAATGTCCAGGCTCCTTACAGAACTTCAAAATTACCGCGGAGATGGGATCGCCGCCAAACTGTTTTATGAGAGCAAGGTAGCCGAAGCGTTGTCGCTGGTGGTGGAGTATCAGAAAAAGCGTCCGGCGGCCACTGGGCGGCTGACAGTCCAGGACATTGAGCGTATTCAGACAGTCGCTACCTACCTGAGCGATCATTACGCCGCGGAAGCTCCTATGGAGCGTCTGACCCAGATTGCCTGCATGGGGACAACAAAACTCAAGAGCAGTTTCAAAAAAGTCTATGACTGCACCATCACCGAGTACATCCAGCAGCGCCGCATGAGCCAGGCGGAGTACCTTCTCACCAATACTGATTTGTCCATTGGACAGATTGCGCAGACTGTGGGCTATTCTACCTCCAGCCGCTTTGCGGAGCTGTTCCGAAAGAGCACTGGACTGTTACCGGGAGAGTTTAGGAAGGTAGGAAAGAAGTAGAATAGAAAGCGTGCAGCTCCACTTTAGTTTTGGAACTGCACGCTTTCTTTATAGCGTTCCCCATATCTGCGCATGGCGATTTTTTTGCTGCAAATGCCATAGCCACCCAAAAATCACAGTGCAAATATCTGTACTGCAGTTTTGTCTTTTTCGATCAATCAAAGTGTCCATCGGCTGGACTCCGTGCGCTCGGACACGAAATCCCGGTAGATGCCCGCCTGCTGGATCAGTTCGTCGTGGGTACCCTTTTGGACGACGCTGCCCTGGTCCAGCACCAGAATCTGATCCGCACCCCGTACGGTCTTGAGCCGGTGGGCGATCATCAGCACGGTCTTCTCCCTCGTCAGGGCTTCCATAGCCCTTTGGAGCTGATCCTCATTCTCGGGGTCCACATTGGCCGTGGCCTCGTCGAAGATGACGATGGGCGCGTCCTTCAAGAGACACCGGGCGATGGAGATGCGCTGCTTCTCTCCGCCGGAGAGCGTGGCTCCTCCCTCGCCAATTACCGTATTATATCCATCCGGCAGGGCGGAGATAAAGTCGTGGCAGCACGCCTTTTTTGCAGCCTCCACCACCTGCTCATGGGTGGCGTCCGGGCAGCCGAACTTGATGTTGTTCTCCACCGTGTCGGCAAAAAGGTACACCCGCTGGAACACCATGCTCACCTGTTCCATCAGGGACTCCAGCGTGTACTCCCGCACATCCCGGCCGCCGATGGTCACACGGCCGCCGTCCACATCCCAAAACCGGGCGATCAGGTTGCAGAGAGTGGTCTTGCCCGAGCCGGAGGGTCCTACAATGGCGGTGGTCGTTCGATCTGGGATGGTCAGAGACACATCCTTGAGGATGGGGCGGCTTCCATAGGAGAAGTTCACATGGTCGAATACAATCTCGTGGTCCTCTGGACGGATTACCGTGCCGCGCTGATCCATCTCCGGGATGTCGTCCACCTGGTTTGCATGGTCGATGGAGCTGCCCACCAGACGCAGGGCGGACACGCCGCTGCCCGCGGACTGGATCTGGGAAAAAATCAGGAAAGAAACGATGACCGCCATCAGTGCATTGGCGAGGGACATGGCTCCTGTCAGGCACAGCCCCACCGACGCCGCCAGAATTAGAACGCTGAACAGGTGGAGGACCATCTCCTGGCCCCAGATATAGGGAGTGAACAGCTTCTCCACCGCCAGATTGTTCGCCCTGCTGTCCTCCAGCGCCTGCCGCACCCGCTTGTCACCCTTTCCCGTCAGGTTAAAGGACTTGATGACACTCATGCCCTGGAGCTGTTCCAGCACCGCCTCCACCAGCCGGGCCTCATCCCGCTGGCGCTTGGGGGCAATCTTGGCGGACTGCTTCTCCATTCCGGAGAGGAGGGCCAGATATACCAGCATCCCCGCCAGGGCCAGCAGGCCGATCCGCCAGTCCCAGAACAGGACGCACAGCAGCATGACGGCGGAATTGATCAGGCCGCCCAGAATACTGACCAGCACCATGGGGCCGGTGCTCTCCACCTCGTCCAGAACGGTGGTGGTGATGCCGGTGAGTTCTCCCAAACTCTGGTCGTTGAAATAGCCCATGGGGACCCGCTTGAGCTTGTCACCGATGGAAATGCGCTTGTCCGCCACCATAAAGTAGCCGGCGTGGGTCTGCTGGAGCTGGCTGAAGCGGTTGAGGACCGCCCGGCCCAGAATGCTGGCCAGCAGAAGCCCCAGAGCCTGCCATGCCGGGGCGGAGTCTGTGGAGCCGCCCACCAGGGCCAGCACCACCACATAGATGGCCGCGATCTGGAACATGTGGAACACCGCGTAGAAGAAGCCTAAAATCATGGACTTTCGGATATTGCCCTGCTCCTCTCCGGCAAAGTCCCAGATTTTTTTCAAAACACCGATCATGCCTGCTCTCCCTCCTTTGCGCCCATATGCGCCCGCCACATCTCCTGATACAGCGGGCAGTTTTTCAAAAGTTCCCCGTGGGTGCCCACATCCTGGATGCGGCCGCCATTGACTACCACGATCTGATCCGCGCCGGTGATGGTGCTGAGGCGGTGGGCGATGACCAGAACGGTCTTTCCCGCCACCAGCTTACCCACGGCCTGCTGAACAACAGCTTCGTTCTCGGGGTCTATGTAGGCGGTCGCCTCGTCCAGCACCACAATGGGCGCGTCCTTGAGCATGGCCCGGGCGATGGCGATGCGCTGACGCTCGCCTCCGGACAGATGGGCGCCGCCTCCGCCCACCACCGTGTCATAGCCGTGTTCCAGACTGCGGATAAAGGCGTCACACCCGGCGGCTTTTGCCACGGCCTCCACCTCGGCGTCGGTGGCCGCCGGGCGGCCCATGCGGATATTTTCCCGGATGCTCTCGTCAAAGAGGTAGTTGTCCTGGGAGACAAAGGCCACCTGGTCATAGAGCTGCTTCAGTGGGACCCGCTTCAAGTCTTGTCCGCCCAAGGTGATGGAGCCGGAGGTTACATCCCAAAAGCCGGCGATCAGCTTGGCGATGGTGGACTTGCCCGAGCCAGAGGGCCCCACAAAGGCGGTCATGCTCCCGGCGGGAATGGTGAGGGACACATCGTGGAGCACCTCCTTGTCCGCGTGGTAGCCGAAAGACACATGGGAGAGCTTGATGTCCCGGCCCCGGAACTCCACCGACGCTTCCCCGTGATCCTGCTCCGCCCCGTTCAGGATGGCGTCCACCGAGCCCACGATGGTGCCCACTTTGGCAAGGCTGTCCACAAAGTCCATAGCGGCCAGCAGAGGCCCGGCAATGCCCAGGGACAGGACGATGGTGGTGATAAAGGTCTCGATGGGCA
>ENA-ORTD01002189-ORTD01002189.1-human-gut-metagenome-genome-assembly--contig:-NODE-2189-length-11698-cov-35.685304_pt1 | contig 11698 bp, 10 predicted proteins | sample MGYA00241907_ERZ509178 | MGnify/ENA primary metagenome ERZ509178 (study PRJEB26280, sample SAMEA2338793) | human gut metagenome | biome: human gut; feature: human-associated habitat; material: faeces...
TAAACAGAAATAACTGTTTAATTTTCAATTAGATAGAGATTGTATGATGTTTCGCAACATGTGTTGTTAATTTCTTCTTTATACCACAAATATCAGCTATTTCTTTCAAATATGCATTGGTTTTCTGATTACTGGAGACCGGCAATAACAACCCATTAGCATTTGTTGATGCAAAATCCTTATACTTTTCTAGAATTTCTTTTGCAGCACTAAGCAAAGGAATGTTACACATTTCCTTCGTTTTCTGTCTCATTTTTCGAATCCACATATTTCCCTGGGCATCTTTAATTAAATCCTCAGCAGTTAATTGAGAAACATCCACAAAAGCCAAACCCGTGAAGCAACAAAACACAAAAATATCACGAATACGCTCCAGTCTTGGTATCGTTATTTTCTTTTGTCTGATACGTTTCAATTCATCGTTAGATAAAAAATCTACATTAACTTCTTCAGCTTTAAAACGAAGTCCAAAAAAAGGATCTCTTTTAATCCAATCATTACCTATAGCTATACGTATTACTTTCCGGAAATTTTTTATATGCTTAAGAGCTGAATTATTCTGACACGACTTCTCGGTCTTTAAGAAAAATTCAAAATCTCTAACAAATTCCTGATTAATCTCGGGAAGGGGGATATCATCTTTACGATACCTCTGTTTAAGAAACTGCTTTAAATATAACAAAGTCGTATCAAATTTTCTAACCGTCCCTTCCACATATTCTTTACCAATAAGTGCACGACATTTATCATTGTGATCTTCGAAAACCTCCAACAACATCTTTACATCATTACCACAATATCTATTCATTATGGCATTTGCTGTAACTGGAGCAGACATGTCCAAAACTAATTCCCGATGTATCTGGTGTATTTTTAAACGGATAGCTTCAAGATAACTATTCAGTTCTTTTGCAACTCTGTCTTTTCCAAGAGCACATCCTTTAGCTGGACTCCAACGATTAACCAAGATACTGCGTTTAATTCGGATTTCTGCTATTTGCTTATTCAATGTCAAACGCAAACAAATTGGTGCTTCACCATTTTTTAGAAGTTTTGTCTTCTTAATAAAGAACAAAATGCTCATTGTTTCTCTTTCTTCTCTTGCCATAAACCAATTTCTTTTGTTTCTACAAATTTAATTTATTTACCACAAGATGAATTCATGCAAAACACTGATAAATAATGAAATAGAATCATATCCGTGGGACTTTTTTAGGGGCTAAAAAAAGTCCCACGGATAAGTCCTTTCTTTCTTTCCGAAAACCACCTTATTCTGCATAGTAAAAAACAAAAAAGTTCTGAAAATCAATTGATTTTCAGAACTTTTCTACTTTTTGCACTAATTTGTTGTACACCCTCAGGGATTCGAACCCTGGACCCACTGATTAAGAGTCAGTTGCTCTACCAACTGAGCTAAGAGTGCATCGTTTATTTTAGAGGTTCCTGGCGGATTCGAACCGCCGTACACGGTTTTGCAGACCGCTGACTAAGCCACTCATCCAAGGAACCATTATTTTCAGCAACCGTTATTTTCAATTGCGATGCAAAGGTACAACTATTTTTGGAATAAACAATACTTTAACTGAAAAATATTAAAAAGAAATATATTATTTTTTTAGCAGACAAGGATTATCTTAAATAAAAAAGAGATTTTTGGAATCTAAGCATTACAGACTTTAGTATTAAGAATCAACAAAATACATGCTTCCTCTTCACTTACCAGCAGATATCAGAAAAGTTTTAAAAAACTTACATCTATAATATAGATTTTACCTGCCGATAAATAAAAAAGAAGCATGTTCAATTCTTACAGATATATGATAAATATCATTTTTTTAATTCATATTCCAAACTTGCCATAATGAATGGTCCTATCGCCTTACCTTCATTACTTACAATTGTTACATCCTTACCACACAAATAATAGCTAGCTGAACCATCACGAGAAGGATCTTTTGCCGGACCTAAACCAGCAGAACGGCAACTCTGATTTAAATTAATAGTCCCATCATTATTTGATGTAACAAATGTTTTCAGAAGTCCCTGATATGCTTTTTCCGCAACTTTTTCATATGATTTTGGAAGAATACCCAGACGAACTCCCTTCAGATATGCATAAGTGAACATACTAGAAGCAGAAGATTCCAGATAGTTTGCAATACCACATTCTCCAACATACGAATTATCATATTGAAGAAGTTGGTACCAAACTCCGCTAGTTTTATCCTGCCAGCGCTTTAAACCTTTTGCTACAGTATTTGTAATAGTTACTAATTCCTTGTAGTCAGCATGAGTTTTCGGCATCACTTCCAATACATCTACTAAAGCAGCAAAGTACCATCCCATACCACGTCCCCAAAATTCTTTTGAGCAACCTTTGTATGGTTCAGTCTTATTCGCCCAGAAAGAATTGCTATCTTCCGGATTTGCTGACCAGGCATGATAATAAAGCTGTTTGTCCTTATCATATGTATGGCGAGCAATTGTTTTAAACTGGTGAGCGATATCTGTCCAAGCCTGCTCATTGTCCGGTTCAAAATTAGCTTGCCATTCAGCATAAAAAGCAGCCCCCATGTAAAGTCCATCCAACCACATCTGATCGGGATAAATATCTTTATGGAAAAAACATCCTTTTGCATCGCCCGACTGAATACGAGAATAATCATTCACCAAGTAATCATGCAAGAAATCGGCAGCTTTCTTATAACGGCTTGCATTATCCGTTCCATTTTGCTTGTCAAGTTCTTTTTCCCGCTTATACAAAGCAAAAAGAACTTTTCCTGAGTTTATATTGTCTATATTTCCTTTTTTAAAATTCTTAAACGTACCATCCGGATTAATGGCATTATCCGCATATTCTTTTGCCCACTGATAATAGTTGCCAGTCCAGTCAGCATATTGATACTGCTCACATAAATTAAGAAGAGATTTAGCTACAAGACCGTTTACATAATCCCATGACTTTCCATGAGTCCATTGTTTACCTTGTGATTGTGCCATTTCCTGCGAATAACGTTGCTGTGCTGTTGCAGAAACTGATGCCAGAAACAAGCATACAGAAAAAAATAATGTTTTCATGTTTTATTGATTTTATATGAATAATAGTTTTCCCATTACGAAAAAAGGTCGGCTGAATATATCAGTCGACCTTCCCTATGAGGTTCCTGGCGGATTCGAACCGCCGTACACGGTTTTGCAGACCGCTGACTAAGCCACTCATCCAAGGAACCATTTCCTAAAAGTAACCGTTTTTCCCCGATTGCACTGCAAAGGTATAACTAATTTTCGAATCTGCAATACTTAAGGGCTATTTTTTTGCTTTTCCCATGTCTTTACAACTTTGCTTATTCGACATAGCACAGCCCGAACAGCCACAACCGCAGCCACTTACCCCAGTTCTTCTTTTTCTGAAAAATTTAAAGAAGTGTTTCCCTGTGTACATCACACAGAGAAGCACTATGATATAAACTATAATATCCTGTACACTCATATTTCTTATTTTATAAAAATATACCTCCTACCTGATGAACCAGGAAAGCAACAATCCATGCCAGCAAAGTAGTATAACAGATTGTAAACGCAGCCCATTTCCAGCTGCCTGATTCATTTTTAATTGCTGCCACTGTTGCGATACATGGGAAATAAATCAAAACAAACAGCATATAACCATAGGCAACCAGCGGAGTAATCGGAATACGATCAGCAAGGTCGACCGATTCGATACCATCATCATTCGTATAAAGCACTCCCAAAGTACTTACAACAAGCTCTTTCGCACCTATTCCCGACAGAATACCAACACCCATCTTCCAGTCGAATCCCAATGGCTCTATTACAGGTTCAATAGCTTTTCCTATTTGTCCGATATACGAATTTTCCTGCTGTTCTGCCGTCGTAGAATAAGCATCATGATTAGGATAATACCCCAGGAACCAGATAATGACAGAAGCAATCATAATAATACCTCCCATTTTCTTCAAATATTGTGCTCCTTTTTCCCATGTATGTCGAAGTACAGATTTAGCAGTCGGCATGCGATAAGGAGGAAGTTCCATAACAAAAGGAGCATCATCTCCCCTCACAATAAAGCGGCTGAAGATACGTGCCATCAACACCGCCAGCAAAATACCTGTTACATAAATCGACAAAAGTACCAGACTAGCCTTTGAAGGGAAGAATGCTCCGATCATCACCAGATAAATAGGCAGACGTGCGCTACACGAAATAAGCGGATTTATCAGAATTGTAACCAGACGAGATTTACGACTTTCGATAATACGCGAAGCCATAATAGCAGGAACATTACATCCAAAACCCATAATCAGCGGAATGAACGATTTTCCATGCAGCCCCATTTTGTGCATAATCTTATCCATGATAAAAGCTGCACGCGCCATGTATCCGGAGTCTTCCATGAACGAAATAAAAATATAGAGAAACAAAATATTAGGCAAGAACACGATAACCCCTCCTACTCCTCCTATTATACCATCTACAATCAGATCTTTCAGCGGACCTGCCGGCATAAATGTTTCAGCCAACGATGCTATCTGCTCAACCAGCCACTCTATCCATCCTTTCGGATATTCTCCAAATACAAAAGTACATTCAAACATCAGATAAAGAAAGACAAAGAAAATAGGGAATCCCCATATTTTATGTGTCACAATACTGTCTACGATACGCGTAAACATTTCCGTATTCTGATTCTTCTCTGTATATGTTTCCTTTAAAGCCCCGGTTATAAATCCATATTTAGCATCAGTAATAGCCTGTTCGCTGTCTTCGTTCATCGATAAACGTATTCTCTCAGCTTCCTTATCGCGAACTCTTATCACCTCCTCACCATTGGGCAAAGTAGAAATGACACGCTGCTCAATATCTTTATCGTTTTCCAACAACTTAATGGCTAGAAAACGTGTAGAGTACTTGTAACGGATATTTTCGTTCTTACATATCACCTCCTTTACCACATCGATACTCCGCTCCAGTTCAGGCCCGTGATTAATGTGAATATGACGAATATAACTCTTTCCATCAAAATCATGAGTTTCCTCATCATGACTGCCATATTTATGATCGGGAACATACTTATCATGCCATTCACGATACTCGCGCATAGCCTCATCTTGTATTTCTTCCTTCTGGCCAATAAAATCAGCGCCTTCATAAAGACCGATAATTACATGAAACAAGTTATCAATACCCTTTCCTGTACGGCTTACTGTTGGAACAATAGGCACTCCAAACAACTGTCCCAGTTTTTTATGGTCAAGCGTATTTCCGCTATGAAGAAGCGCATCATACATATTCAGCGCCACAACCATACGGACGTTCATATCAATAAGCTGAGCAGTCAAGTATAAATTACGTTCCAGGTTTCCTGCGTCCACCACATTGATTATCACATCAGGAGTTTCGTCAATGATATGCTTGCGCACATAGAGTTCTTCAGGGCTGTAAGCCGAAAGTGAGTAGGTACCCGGTAAATCAACCAGACGGAAATGATAACCTTGAAAATCGAAGTGTCCTTCCTTGGCATCAACTGTCACTCCACTGTAATTACCTACATGTTCATGCGAACCGGAAGCGACATTAAAAAGTGATGTCTTTCCACAGTTCGGATTTCCCACCAAGGCCACATTGATAGTACGCCGTTTCCCGCTGGCAATTTCCTTCAGTTTTGCTTCAGACACAGGAATATCTTCCGCTATCGGATCATGGAAGTGGGTTTCCTGCATGGATTCACGTGCTTCTTCTTCACTCATCACTTCTATCATGGCAGCCTCCTGCCGGCGAAGTGATATTTCATATCCCATAATTTTGTATTTGATAGGGTCTTTCAATGGAGCGTTTAAAAGGACCTCAACTGTCTTACCCTTTATAAAGCCCATTTCAATAATGCGCCGGCGAAATCCTCCATGACCCATTACCTTTATTATCACACCCTTCTCTCCTGTTTGTAGTTCCGATAATCTCATGTTTGTTTTTATTTTGCGGCAAAGATAAATCATTGAATCATGTTGTGCAAGTTATTTAGATTGTTTTTAAATAAAAGATAAAAAAGAGTTTTTCATGGTCATATAAATGCCCAAATATGAGATATGAAAAGAGCTCATAACTTTTCGTCTGCACACTCATCAAATAATACGAATGCTTTTCAAAAGTTATCGATTCTGCTTCAAGCAGTAACAATCCTTCACTTTTCCCTGGGAATGATATTCAACAATACAAGTTTTTTCATACTTTTGCTTTCAAACAGTTTTGACAAGTAAACTTAAAAATTCAAAATCATGCTACGGAAAATCAGAACGATACTGGCAACGATATGTATCCTGCTTATTACACTACTGTTCGTCGATTTCACGGGAATGTTGCACACCTGGCTGGGCTGGCTCGCCAAAATACAGTTTCTTCCCGCAGTGCTGGCACTTAACGCCGGAGTTATCTTATTTTTAGTTGTGCTTACTCTTGTAAGCGGCCGTATCTATTGCTCGGTCATATGCCCTTTAGGTATATTTCAGGACATCGTGGCACGAATAGGCAGAAGAAAGAAAAAAAATGCCTTACTCCTATTCCAAACCTAAAAGCTGGTTACGGTATACCATGCTGATTTTGCTCGTCGTAGCTTTCGTCGCCGGCATACATGCATTTGTAGCACTGCTCGACCCTTATGGAATCTATGGACGCATGGCAAACAATCTATTCCAACCCGTATGGATGTGGGGGAATAATCTGCTGGCTAGTATTGCAGAACGGACAGACAGTTATGCATTCTACCAGACTGAAGTATGGCTCAAAAGCCTGCCAACCTTTATAGTTGCAATAGCAATGGCTATTGGTCGTCGTATTATCGTGGAGAAACGGCAGAACTTACTGTAATACAATATGTCCTGTAGGTACGATATTGGGCTTCTTATCACGTTACTCACTGTTCCGTATCTGCATTGACAAAGAAAAATGTAACCAGTGTACACTCTGTGCACGCAACTGTAAGGCTTCATGTATTGATACCACAAACTATCAGGTAGACAGCAGCCGCTGTGTTGTCTGCATGAATTGCATCGAGAAATGCAAGAAGAACGCTATTCATTATCGGTTTGCCTATGCCAAACAAGACAAAAAACAACCAGTCAGCCAGCCGAAGGGCGAAAACAGAAGAGAGTTTCTCGCTAGTTCTCTGCTTCTGGTAACCTCCTCCCTTCAGGCACAAGTAATAGAAAAAGCGGAAAAAATCAAGATGGATGGAGGTTTGGCAGATATCATCGAAAAAAAAGCTCCTAAACGCCAAACACCGATAACTCCTCCGGGATCACAGAGCGCACGCAATATGCAGCAACACTGTACAGCTTGCCAGCTATGTGTTTCTGCATGTCCGAATGACGTTTTACGTCCTTCTCAGTCACTTGACACATTCATGCAGCCTACGCTATCATACGAACGTGGTTACTGCCGTCCGGAATGTACAAAATGCTCGGAAGTTTGTCCTGCCGGTGCAATCCTGAAGATAGACAAAGCAGAAAAATCATCCATACAAATCGGTCATGCTGTATGGGTTAAGGAAAACTGTATTCCACTTACAGACAAACAAGAATGCGGCAACTGCGCCCGTCACTGTCCGGCAGAAGCCATATCCATGATACCCTCTGAAGCCGGAAATCCTGAATCACTCAAGATTCCTGCTATCAATACAGAGAAATGTATCGGATGTGGAGCATGTGAAAATCTCTGTCCGGCACGTCCGTTCAGTGCCATTTATGTAGAAGGGCACGAACATCATCGTATGATTTAATCTTTCTTCAAACAACTCTTTTCAAAAATTACAGAAAATGGACAAGCAACATAATATAAACCGTAGAGATTTCCTAAAGATAGTAGGTATCAGCACGTTAGGAGCAACCGCCTCTCTCTACGGATGTTCCCCAAAAAAAGATTCGGAAAAAGAAGGAAATACCACTGTACCTGTAGGTAAAATGACTTACCGTAATTTTCCTCCATACGAAGACAAGGTATCATTGCTGGGATACGGATGTATGCGCCGGCCAACCCTTCCTGCTCCTGACGGAACAGGAAATGTCATCGACCAGGAAGAGGTGAACCGACTGGTAGATTACGCTATCGAACATGGCGTAAACTATTTCGACACTGCTCCGGTTTATGTACAAGGATGGTCGGAAACATCGACAGGTATTGCCCTGAAACGCCATCCACGGGAAAAGTTTTTTGTAGCCACCAAGATGTCAAACTTTTCAAACTCCGATTATGATTTCGGAGTAAAGATGTACCATAACTCACTGAAGAAACTACAAGTAGATTACATCGATTACTATTTGCTTCACATGTTAGGCGCTCCGGGAAAGAAAGGACTGGAAGGACGTTTTCTCGACAATGGTTTGCTTGATTTCTTGTTAAAAGAGCGAGAAGCCGGAAGAATCCGTCATTTAGGATGGTCGTTCCACGGCATTAAGGAAGAATTCGACAAGGCACTTGCCCTGCACGACAAGTATCATTGGGATTTTATCCAAATACAGTTGAACTATTCGGACTGGAAGCATGCTTCTGGAAATAACATAAATGCTGATTATCTGTATAGTGAGATAGCTAAAAAAGATATTCCGGTAGTAGTAATGGAACCTTTGCTGGGAGGAAGACTTTCGAATATACCGGAACATATTTTCACACGCCTGAAAGAACGGAATCCGGAAGGGAGTGTAGCTTCGTGGGCTTTCCGGTTCGCCGGTTCACCCGAAAAGGTTCTGACGGTATTGAGCGGAATGACTTACATGGAGCACTTGCAAGATAACATACGTACTTATTCTCCACTTGTACCACTGACTCAGGAAGAAAAAGACTTCCTTGAAGAAACAGCACAGCTGATGCTACGTTATCCGACCGTTCCGTGTAATGACTGTAAGTATTGTATGCCTTGCCCTTATGGGATTGATATACCGGGTATCCTTGTACACTACAACAAATGCGTAAACGAAGGATATATGCCTAAAAGCAGACAAGACGAGAATTACGCCAAAGCACGACGTGCTTTTCTGGTTGGTTACGACCGAAGCGTTCCCAAATTACGTCAGGCAAGCCATTGCATCGGATGCGGGCAATGCAACCCTCATTGTCCACAATCAATCGATATACCGAAGGAGTTGCACCGGATAGACCGATATGTAGAACAACTTAAACAGGAAACACTCTAAGTATAGTATGAAACGCCTCATTGAGTTATTACATTCGGAAGGTTGCTCATGTGTAATAGAAAGCCAAGGTGAAATCAGGGCATTCAGACAGCGTGGAGTTGCTGATTTATACGACTTGTACCAAAACGAAAGAGATTTTATGCAGAACGCTCAGTTGGCTGATAAAGTTATAGGAAAAGGAGCTGCTGCACTCATCGTATTGGGAAAGATGAAAGAAGTATATGCTGATATCATCAGTACTCCAGCTCTCTCTTTGTTACGAGCAGCAGGAATCAAAACCTCGTTCGGAAAAGAAGTGCCATTTATCATCAATCGTGCCCAGACAGGAAGATGTCCGCTGGAATCACTTTGTGCAGAAGCAGACACGGCAGAAGAAATCTATCCGATAATAGAAAAATTTGTAGCACAAATAAGAACTACCAACAATCTAGAAAAATAAAAACATAATTATGGAATCGACTGTAAAACTTTACTCATTAAACTATAGCGAAACACGGACATATCTTACTGCATTGATTTTTGTAGCAGGAAATGTAGTTCTGCCTCAACTGTTCCACCTTTTTCCATCAGGAGGAACAACATGGCTTCCTATTTACTTCTTTACTCTCATCGGAGCCTACAAATACGGATGGAAAGCCGGACTGCTCACAGCTATAGCCTCTCCCCTCGTCAACTCCTGGCTGTTCGGGATGCCTGCTCCTGCCGTTCTTCCTGCCATTTTAATGAAATCTCTCCTTCTTGCTGCTGGAGCCGGATATGTGGCACACCGCAGTAAACATGTTTCTATACTTCTCTTGCTGGCAGTAGTTGCCTTTTATCAGCTGGCAGGAACATTGGGAGAATGGACTTTAAGTGGAAGTCTGCATACAGCACTTCAGGATTTCCGAATCGGATTACCTGGTATGGCACTCCAGGTCTTCGGAGGATATTTCTTTATCAAATATCTGATATATAAATAAACAAGCGTATAGCGGATTTTTTAAGAGAACATCAACTATACAACATCCATTTAATTATATAAGGCCGTTTCAAACAAGCAGTTCAGTTGTTTGAAACGGCTTTCTTTATGTTACATCCATATTACACATTTGTTTCATTTATCCCCGATTGAACAATCTTACTATAACATAAGCATAACTATGTACAGAAAGCCTCTATTTTTGCACGCTGAACAAAAACGAAAAGACAAATGAAACAAACAGTTATTTCTATGCTACTTGCTGGAATCGTATCTCTGCCAGCAATTGCCCAAAGTACATTCGAGGAAATAAATGCCAATCCGGCACTTTCCGCAGGCAAGTATTATGCCTACCAGGCACCAGAGGCAAAACTTACCCCAGTTCCTGAGGGATATACTCCATTCTATATTTCCACATTTGCACGTCACGGTTCACGATATCTCACAAAGAAAAAGAAATACGATAGCCCGTTGAGTATATTAAAGGAAGCAGCACGCCAACATAAACTCACCACCGACGGACAGCGTGCCTTGAACATAATCGAAAAGCTGGCTGAAGAAGCAGCAGGCAGATATGGCGAACTGACCCCTAAAGGGGCACAGCAACATAAAGATTTAATCCGCCGTATGTATACAAACTACCCGCAAGTATTCACTGACGGAACACATGTCGATGCACGTTCTACTTACAAAACCCGTGCCTTCCTGTCGATGGCAGCTGCTTGTGTCGAATTAAAAGGATTAAATCCCCGGTTAGTAATCACAACCGATGTCAGCGAACATGATGCCTATTACATAAAATATAAAAATCCGACATACGAAGAAGCACATCTAGCTAATGCCGACAGTGTATATCAGGCTGCCGACAGTGTATACATTCACCCGGAACGCCTGATGAAACAATTGTTCATCAATGCAGATATCGTAAAAGACTCCAGACAGCTCATGACCGACTTATTTGAGCTTCACGGTATCAGCCAGAGCAGTTACCATCAGGAAGACTTATCTTTCCTGTTTACCTCACAAGAACGTTACGACCTCTGGCAGAGAAACAACTTCGAATGGTATTATGAGAAAGGAGCTTCTCCACTAAGTGGCTCATGCATGTATAAGCTGGAACGTAACCTGTTGCGCAACTTTATAGAAACAGCTGATACAGTTATCAGTTCGAAGAAAAACTGTGTGACCTTGCGTTACGGACATGATACTAACCTGGCTCCGCTTGCAGCTCTGATGGGGATTGACAAACTGTCTTTCGCAACTGCCGACTGGCAGAAAATAGCCGATACCTACCGAACCTACCGTATCATTCCGATGTGCGGAAACATCCAGCTCATCTTCTTTCATAAGCTTGACAACGATGATATTCTGGTTAAACTACTACTCAACGAACATGAAGTCACACTTCCACTACCTACCGATACAGCTCCCTATTATCACTGGAAGGATGTCAGAAATTACTGGCAAAAAATAGTTGATGCAATAGAGCTTCCTGCTGTTGACAGTAATACAACCGACTAGTCAGCAACATTATACT
>ENA-ORTD01002199-ORTD01002199.1-human-gut-metagenome-genome-assembly--contig:-NODE-2199-length-11645-cov-12.804400_pt1 | contig 11645 bp, 10 predicted proteins | sample MGYA00241907_ERZ509178 | MGnify/ENA primary metagenome ERZ509178 (study PRJEB26280, sample SAMEA2338793) | human gut metagenome | biome: human gut; feature: human-associated habitat; material: faeces...
ACATCAAAAGAGAACAATCAGCCTTAATGAAAAAGCGCTCTGCCCCGCGCACAGGCGCGCAACGATACTGTCCTTACTTTCCCACGCAGAATTTTTCAAATACTTCGTTGATGACCGCCTCCGAGGCGTTCTCCCCTGTCAGCTCGCAAAGTGCATCCAACGCGTCGTCCACGCAGACCGACACAGCGTCCAGCCCAAGCCCCTGCGCGGCGTCCAGCGCTCCGGCCACGGCATCCCGGGCGCGGGTGGCAGCGGAAAGCTGCCGCTGCCCCGAGAGGCTGGCGGCGTGGGGGTCGATTTGGTTGGTCCCCAGCAGGCGGGCTACCGCCGCCGCGATGACCTTCCGCGCCCCCTCTTCCTGACAGCAGACCGGCAGCACCATCGCAAAATAGGGCACGATGAGCTCTGCGTCGAACCGGGTGGGCTTGTCCTCTTTATTGACCAGCGCGATGGCCGGACGACCCGCGCAGCGCTGAGCCAGCTCCAGGTCCTCCCGGGTCGGGCGCTCCGAGCCGTCGAAGACGGCGAGGATAAGCCCCGCCTCGTCCAGCTTCTTCCAGCTGCGGCGGATGCCTTCGGCTTCGATCTCGTCTTCCGTCTGACGCAGACCGGCGGTATCGAAGAGGTTCAGCCGGACGTCGCCCAGCTGAACGGCCTGCTCCACCACGTCGCGGGTGGTTCCGGCCACCGGCGTGACGATGGCCCGGTCGAACCCGGCCAGCAGGTTGAGCAGGGTGGATTTGCCCGCATTGGGCTTGCCCACGATGGCACAGTCCACGCCCTCGCGGAGGACAGCGCCCGCGTCGTAGCTCTGGATGAGGGCGTCCAGCTCCTGCTCTACCCCGCCTAAAACGTCGCAGAGATGGCTCTGGCTCAGTTCCGGGACATCTTCCTCAGGGAAGTCCACCCAGGCGGCCAGATGGGCCTGCAAGGCCGTCAGAGCATCTTTCTGGGCCGCTATCTTCCGGGCCAGCGCACCGTTCAGGGAGGCATTTGCCAGCGCGGCCCCCTGTCGGCCATCGGCGGAGATGATGTCCATGACGGCTTCGGCCTGGGTCAGACTGAGCTTGCCGTTCAGGAAAGCGCGGCGGGTGTACTCGCCGGGAGCAGCAGGCGACGCCCGCCGCAATGCAGTCTCCCCCCAGCCGCCGGGCGACTGCACTGCCGCCGTGGCAGGAAAGTTCCACCACATCCTCGCCGGTGTAGCTGTGGGGCGCGCGGAAAAACAGCGCCACGCCCTCATCGAAAGCCTCTTCCCCCTCCACGAACGCACCGAACATGGCCGTATAACCTTTGGCGTCCGCGACCTTTTTGGCCGGGTTGGCCGGACGGAACACCTTCGCCGCCACTTCATAGCTTTCCGGGCCGGACAGCCGCACGATGGCGATGCCGCCCGCACCCGGAGCGGTAGCAATGGCCGCAATGGTCGAATGCTGCATCTTCTCCCCTCCTTATGCGCAGATGAATACAGTATATTCTACCACGAACCGCCAAAAAAAGAAATATGCTGCGCAAAAAAGCGGCACACCGCCGGAGAGTCCGCATTGATCCTTCACTTTATTGTGCAGCAAAAAAGGGTGTGCAGCCCCTGAAAGACTGCACACCCCGCTGTGTGTGAAAGAAAAATCAGAATGCGGCAATATCGGCCGTAGTGATGGCCTTGCCGGGCAGGGTGCGGCTGTCGGTGTTCTCCGACAGAGCCAGCTTGCCCTCGCGCAGCAGCTTGACGGCCTTCTCGTGGTCAGCCGCGTTCCAGTTGTCGCCCACGAGCTTCCAGTTGTTGTCCACGTGCGGCTCGATGGTGCCGCCCTTGACGGTGCGGATGTACTCGCCCAGCAGTTCGCGGATGCCGCCCACATCGCCGCGCACGTCGATCTCCAGCAGCTTGGGCAGCTCGTCGCCCTCCTTGAAGATGTCGGCATAAGCCAGCAGCTGGGTGGTGGCACGGTAGTTGTTGACGGCCACCACGAAGCTGTCATCGTCCTCCACCGGACGGCCATCCATCCAGGTCAGGTTCTGGATGCGGTTGCCGGGCTGCTTGGAGATGTCGAGGTCATACTTGACGCCTGCAAAGGCATCGTACAGGTAGTAGCGGACGGAAGAGTCGAATGCGATGGTCACATCGCCCGGCTCCCAGGTCTTGAAGAAGGCAGCAGACCACTCCATGAACTGACGCAGCTGCCAGCCGTTCATCTGCAGCTTGTACAGGGTGTTCTGGTAGGTGTAGATGCTTGCCATGTCGCACTTGCGGATGGTACCCTCGCGCATCTGGGAGGTCATGGAGGTCAGAGCCGTTGCGGACACCCGAGCGTCGGTGTAGTACATCTGTACCTCGTTGATGAAGTCCAGCAGAGCGGTATCCTGCACCATGGGCTGGGGCAGGCAGTCGATCTCGTTTTCGGGGGCCAGATCACCGCCGACCAGCTGGCCGATGGGGGTAACGGCGTCGTCCTTAGCGCGCTGGTCGTACTCTGCCAGCAGAGCGGTCAGCTCGGGGTCGGGAGCGTAGTCCTTGATGATCAGGTTCTCAGAGGTGCGGTCCTTCACCTTCCACTTGCCGTTCAGGCCGCGCTCGAGATAGACGTGGATGTCGGAGACGGTGGCACCGGCATTCTTGTTCTCGACCACCAGCACACCGTTGATCATCTTGTTGGGGATGCTCTTGTGACCGTGAGCGGCGACGATGACGTCGAACTCGGGGCAGGCATTTGCCAGGTCGGTGACGCCGGAGCCATAGACGCCGTACTCATTGTCAATATCCATATGCATAACGCCGATGATGACATCCACATCGTTCTTGATCTTATCAATGATCTTGCGGCTCTCGTCCACCGGGTTGGTGACAGTCCAGCCCTCGAGGTTCTTGGCGTCCCAGCGGGTGATGTTGGGAGTGACCATACCGATGACGCCGATCTTGACGCCGCCCTTTTTGATGATGGTGTAGCCGTCCGCCAGAGGCTTGCCTTCGGGGCTGTAGACGTTGCCGGTCAGCACCTTGGCCTTCTGCTGGGAGAGCACCTTTTCCAGCGTGGCCATGCCATAGTTGTACTCATGGTTGCCGGTGACGTAGACATCGTAGCCGATGGCGTTCTGAGCAGCGATCATGGGGTGGACATCGTCGTTCAGGAACAGCTCAGCGGAGTTTGCCTGAATGGTGTCGCCCGCATCCACGACCAGCGTGGTCTTGGTGCGGTTCTCCTTGATGGCAGTTGCCTGCTGGGCCACGCTGCCGGAGGCGTCGGCCTTGTTGGCGGCGTAGTCCCAGGGGTCAAACTTACCGTGGGTATCGCTGGTGGCAAGGATCTGCAGGTCCATGCTCCACAGGTCTTTGATGCCGGCAGCAGAAGCAGCCGGGACCAGACCGCCCATTGCGGCGGCGGGAGTTAGCCGATGCACCGGCCACGCGCAGGAAATTACGGCGGGAAATCTTATTCTGTTCCATGATAATTCCTCTCTTTTTTGCTTGGTATACACTCCGAAGCATTTGTAGCTCTAGTATAAGGCTTGCCGATATTGTTTTACAATGTGCAAATAGGAGAAAAATTTCTTCCGGAATTGGACATATTCTCCAATTTTCCGATAAGAACGACTTTTCTTCCTAAATTATTCTTTCAGATTTGCTTTTCATAGTAAACCATCTTCATGCAAAAAATGTGTAAATTTATAGTGTGCCTCGTACAAAAAAAGACCCTCCCCCCGCGCGGCTTCCGCCATGCGGGAGAGGGTCTTATCCTTCAGCTTTTACAGCTCGATCTTGCCGAAGCTCAGATCCGCGAAGTCATCCACACGCTCGGTGCGCTTGGGTGCCACAGGGGCAGCATTCTCGGCGTCGCGCGGGGTGTAGGTGCGCTCAGGCACATTGGAGCGGTAGCCGCCCCGGCCGCCATTGCCACCATTGCGCGGGCCGCGGCCATTCCGGTCACCACGGCGCTCGCCGCCGCGATGATAGCCGCCGCTGCGGCCATTGCCGTTGCGGTCACGGCCGCCGCGGGGTCCGCGGGGACGTGCATTTGCGCTCTCAGCCACAGCGTTGGGGTCGGTGGAGTAGATGACCACACGGCGGTCACGGCCCTCGCCCTTGCTCTCGCTGCGGACGCCCTCCATCTTGCCGATGGCAGAGTGGATGATGCGGCGCTCGTAGGGATTCATGGGCTCCATGGCAAAGCTGCGGCCGGTGCGGCGCACCTTGGCACCGATGCGCTGTGCCAGTGCGGTCAGGTCGCTCTCGCGCTTGTCGCGGTAGCCGGCCACGTCGAGGCCCAGCTTGATGTAGTCGCCCTCGAGGCGGTTTGCCACGAGGCTTGCCAGATAGGACAGGCTCTCCATCGTCTCGCCGCGGCGGCCGATGAGGGCACCCATCTTCTCGCCGTCCAGACGGATGATGGTAGCCTCACCCTTCTGCACAGCGCTGAACTTGACGTCCTGTACGCCCATCTTCTCGATGACATCCTTCAGGTAGTCCACAGCGGCCTTGACCTTGGTGTTCTCCTCGATGTTGAGGGGGACTTCCACCTCTTCGCCCTCGGCGGCGGGAGCCGCCTGCTCTTCGGCAGGGGCAGCTTCCTCAGCGGGTGCGGCAGGCTCTTCCACAGCAGCGGGAGCCTCAGGGGCAGTCTCTTCGACGACAGGCTCAGCCGCCACAGGAGCAGCCTTCTCCTCAACAGGGGCAGCAGGAGCTGCCGCAGGCTCGTCCGGCAGCTCGACGCTGACCCGGACCTTGGCGGGAGTGAGCTTCAGGCCCAGAAAACCGGTCTTCTGGGGCATTTCCAGCACTTCGTAGCTGACGTTGATGTCGTCCTTTTCCACGCCCAGCAGAGCGCAGGCGTTGGTGCGTGCTTCATCGACCGTCTTGCCGGTCGCTTCCTGCGTACGGATCATAACCGTCAATCCTCCTTTTTGTTCTGCAGCTCGCTCAGCGGGACAGTGCGCTCGTCCTTGTAGCGCTCAGCATCCTGCTGGCGGGCATACTCGAGGCGGCGCTTGTTCATCTCGCTGGCGGAGATGTTCTTTTCCACGACCTCACCGGTCTTCTCGTCCTGGACCTTGATGGTGGTGCTCTTCACGCCGCGCTTCTCTTCCTTCCTGCGGGAAGCGATCTCGGCCTTGACCTGCTCCTTCATCTTCTCGGGGTCATAGATCTTGCGCATGACCTGGGTCTGGACGGTCATCACGATGTTGGAAATGACGTAGTACAGAGAGAATGCGCAGGGAACGGTAAAGCAGAAGAAGACGTACATCAGAGGCATCATATACATGGTCAGCTTCATGCTGCCCTGCATCTCCTGGCCGGAGGCCTTCATGCTGATGTGGGTGGAGATGAACATGGTGACGACAGCCAGGATGGGGAAGATCAGCAGGGGCAGGTTGTCTGCTGCCAGGCTGTACTGCGGCACACGGGTCAGGTCGATGCCGAAGAAGTCCATGTGCTGGCCGAACTCCGTGATGGTGTTCAGCTGGTCTGGGGTGAACACAGAGGTGACGGTGGACTCACCGGCCAGCACCTGTGCGATGATATTGGTGTCTCGGGTCACCTGAGTGAAGCTGATACCCAGAGCGGTCATGGCATCACCTGCGGCGGTGATGGCCTCGGCGCCGATGTGGAAGATGCGCTGCAGCGGGCGGTACACGACCTCGATGACGCCGAACATGACGAGGAAGTTGACCAGCATGGGCATACAGCCGGCGGTGGGCTTATAGCCAAACTCCTGCTGCAGCTTCATCAGCTCTTCCTGCTGCTTTTCGGGCTTGTCCTTGTACTTTTTCTGGATGTCGGCGATCATCGGCTGGAAAGCGGACATCTTGGCCATGCTCTTCTGCTGGTTGAGCTGCAGAGGGATGCTGAGCAGGCGGATGACGATGGTGAAGATGATGATGTCCCAGCCGTAGTTCGGGATGAGGTTGTAGATCCACTCCATCACATAGCCGAGAGGTACACCGAGGATGTACAAAATATTCATGTCTCTGTCCATTCTGCCCCGCCTGTGGTGCGGGACGGTTATTTTTATCGTAGGACACGCCGCCCACAGTTCAGCACGTCACAAGAAGCAATTATAATAGCATTTCCTCTCAGCCTCTCCTATCAGGAGAGGTGTCACGCCGCAGGCGTGACGGAGAGGTTTTCCTCCCCTCTGCCGCCCTTTTTCAAAGGGCATTGACGGAGAGGTCTTCCCCGCTTCAGCGCTCTTTCAAAGAGCATCGACGAAGAGGTTTTCCACTTATTTTTCGTGTCTGGTGGAAAACAGAGCCGAGGCCGAGAGATGCCGGGCCGGATTTTTCCAGCGGCCCTTTTCCGGCACGGGGTCGTAGCCCCAGCGGCCCAGCGGATTGCACCGGGCGATGCGCCATGCCGTCAGCAGCAGCCCTTTGACACAGCCGTGGGTGCGGATGGCCTCGATGCCGTACTGGCTGCAGGAGGGCGAAAAGCGGCAGTTCCGCCCCAGCCCCGGGCTGATGAACTTCTGGTAGAGCCGGATGAGCCCGCAGAGGGCTTTCTGAAAGATGCTCACGCCTCGGGCTTCCGGACCGGCGGCAGGGTGGCCGGGGGCTTTGCGCCCGGCTGTTTTGCCTTATCCGGCAGGCCGGCCTGGGCGAAGAGCTTTGCCACGACGGCGCTGAGCTGCCAGCTCTTGAGCCGGGGGGTCATGCCCCGGGCCACGAAAACGAGGTCGTAGCCGCCGATGTTGTAGTCGAGATGCTCGTCGATGGCGGCCTTCATGACGCGGCGGGCGCGGTTGCGCTGCACGGCGTGGCCGATCTTTTTGGTGGCCGTCAGGCCCACCCGGGTGCGCTTGCTCCGCGTTTTGAGCACGTAGAGCACCAGCGCCTGGTTGACATAGGACTTGCCGCGGGCATACACGCGGCCAAACTCGCCGTTGCGGCGGATGGGACGATAGCGCATCCTGTGCGCCTCCCTTCAGGTGATGTGGGAGCACCGCCCGGAAAAAAGCAATGCTCAGTGTTCAGTATAGCAAAAAAACGCCGACATGAAAAGCTCATCCGGGCGTTTTCTCTGCCAAATCTTTGACAGTTTTTTTAGGCAATGCGACTATTCACCGCAGCTTTCCGGCCTTTTTTCCCGAATGCCGGGTAAAAAAATAAGACCGCCAATCCAATATCAGCGGCCTTTTTGCGCATATTCCATTCTGCGCCGGACCTGATGCATACTGCTCAGGATCAGACGGTCAGGCTCTTGCGGCCCTTAGCACGGCGTGCGTTGATGACCTTGCGGCCGTTCTTGGTGCTCATGCGGGTCAGGAAGCCATGAACTTCCTTGCGCTGACGCTTCTTGGGCTGAAAAGTTCTCTTCATGGTGTATTTCCTCCGTAAAAACTCGTCCCCGGTATGGGGTCTATTCTGGTCCCAAAATGGGGACAGGCTTGCAATTCAACAGTATATCGCACACTATGGCCTTCTGTCAAGCATTTTTTTCGCTTTCCTTCAAACTTTTTTGAAAAACCTCTGTGGAGAAGCTTTCAACTTTTTCACCCATTTCCCGTGGAAAACTTTTTATCCACAATATCTTGTGGCTTTTCTCCACCTTGGACACAAGGCCCTTTCCCAGACGCAGGTATGTCTTTTTTATGTATTATAAATTACCTTATATAATATAGACGCAGGGGGATTTTTGTGGTATACTAACCTGGTATCAGCAGCATTGTTGAAAACTTCAATGGAGTGGATGTACTATGGATTCTTTCAAGGACGTTTTAGAGGCTGCCCAGAGCTACTGCAAGGCGCAGATGGCGGAGCCGACGTATAATCTCTATATCGACGGGTTGGAGCCTATCAGCTTTGAGGACTCCAGCCATATCACCCTCTCGGTGCGCAACGACTTCATCTGCAAGATCGTGACGGACCGTTATCTCGGCCTGCTCAAGGAGGCCTTCAAAACAGTGCTGGGCTTTGACGTGGACATCACCCTCGTCGTCCCCAGCACGCCGCCCCACGAAGTGGTGCTGGCCCAGCAGTACGAGGCGAACCCCGCCTCCCCGCAGGGCAACTATGAATTCACCTTCGAGAACTTCATCAAAGGCCCCTCCAACCAGTTTGCGTTTGCTGCGGCGCAGGCTGTTGCGGCCAACCCCTCCGGTGCTTACAACCCGCTGTTCATCTACGGCGGCTCGGGCCTCGGCAAGACCCATCTGCTGACGGCCATCCAGACCGAGATCAAGCGCACCCACCCCGACTTCGTCATCATGTATGTCACCTGTGAGCAGTTCACCAACGAGCTGATCGCGGCCATCCGCGCCGGCAGCACCGAGGACTTCCGGATGAAGTACCGCGTGGCCGACCTGCTGCTGGTGGACGACATCCAGTTCATCGCGGGCAAGGAGTCCACCCAGGAAGAGTTCTTCCACACCTTCAACTCCCTCCACGATGCCCACAAGCAGATCGTCATCGCGTCCGACCGCCCGGCTAAGGAGATCAAGAGTCTGGAGGAGCGTCTGCGCACCCGCTTCGAGTGGGGCCTGACCGCCGACGTCCAGCCGCCGGATTTCGAGACCCGCGTGGCCATCGTCAAGCGCAAGGCGGAGCTTCTCCACCTCGATCTGCCCGAGGATGTGGCCGAGTTCATCGCCAACCATCTGAAAAATAACATCCGCCAGCTGGAAGGCGCGGTCAAAAAGCTCAACGCCTACTATATGCTCGAGGGCATCCAGCCGGTCATCAGCGTGGCACAGAATGCCATCAAGGACATCCTCAACGAGACCCAGCCCGTGCCTGTCACCATCGAGAAGATCGTGGGCGAGGTATCCCGCACCTTCAACGTCTCCCCTGCCGACATCCGCGGCACCAAGCGGAACGCCAATGTGGCCTCCGCCCGCCGTGTGGCCATCTACATCCTGCGCGAGGTCACCGGCATGAGCATGGAGGAGATCGGCCGGGAGTTCTCGGGCCGTGACCATTCCACCATCGTCTACTCCCTCAAGACCATGGAGCGGGACATGAAGAATGACCAGCACCTGCGGGAGACGGTGAGCGACATCATCAAGAATGTGAAGGCTTAACGCACCAGAGCCGGTGTAAAAGTCATACTCATTCAGAGGTCAAACCCCAAAATATGGGGAGAAAGAGGAACAAAAAGGGGAAAATAGACCTAGATATTGTGGTGAAAGGCCGAAACTTTCCACTCTTTCCACATGGTTTTCAACATTCAACCTCCGTTTTTCACAGCGGATGTGGAAAGAACCACGGCTCTCCCCGATTCAACATTCCATCCACAGTTCCTCAACATCTCCGTGGAAAACCAAATCCCCGCATCCCGGCAAGGGTTTGCAGAGTTTTCCACATCTTCCCCACCCCCTACTACGATTACTACAACAAGTTCAATAAAGAAAACAGGTTTTTGCATCGGATCCCATGAGGAACGACAGCAAAACTGACGCAAAAAAGGAGAGAAGAAGATTTGAACATCATCTGCGACAAAACTCTTCTGAGTGCAGCCATTGACGGCGTATCCAAAGCAGTCACTCTGCGCTCTACCATCCCGGTACTGGAGGGCATTTTACTGAAGGCAGAAGGCTTCCAGCTGACCCTTACCGGCTACGACCTCGAAATGGGCATCGTGACCACCATCGAAGCCAATGTCAAAGAACCCGGTGAGATCGTGCTGAACGCCAAGCTCCTCAGCAGCATGATCAGCCGGATGCCGGCAGGCCAAATCACCATCCAGTCTGCCGATAATGGCAAAACCACCATCCAGAGCGGGGTGGCGCAGTTCGAGATCCAGTCCATGTCGGCCACCGATTTCCCCGAGCTGCCCAACACCGGCGCCGAGGAGACCCTGACCATCAAGACCGGCGTGCTCCGCGATATGATCGACCGCACCCTCTACGCCGTCAGCCAGGATGAGAAAAAACCTGCGCATACCGGTGAACTTTTTGAGATAGAGCCGGATAAAATGACCATCGTTGCCCTGGACGGCTACCGTCTGGCCATCGTGGAGCGGCCCGTCACTGCCGTCAAGGACATCCGGATCATCGTCCCCAGCAAGACCATGACCGAAGTGTCTCATCTGCTGCCCAACGACGACGAAGAGCCGGTCCACATCTGTGCCAACCGCCGCTACGTCGTGTTCATGACCGCCGGCTACACCATCATGAGCCGCCTCATCGAGGGCGAGTTCCTCAACTATCACAACGTCATTCCGGCAGGCAGCCGCACCCGGGTGACCATCGACACCAAGGAGTTCATCGAGACCATCGAGCGCGCTTCTCTGATTATTACAGAGCGTTTAAAAAATCCCCTCCGCATCACTTTTACAGAGGGTAAAGTCGTCGTCCGCTGCCAGACCAATCTGGGCCGCGTCGTCGATGAGTTCAACGCCGAGTGCGAGGGCGACGAGGTGGAGATCGGCTTCAACAACCGCTACCTGTTGGACGCGCTGCGCAATGCCCGCACCGAGAAAGTGCGGATGGAGATCAGCGGCCCGCTGAGCCCGGTGAAAGTGCTGCCGGTGGAGGGCAATGACTTCCTGTATCTGGTCCTGCCCGTCCGCTTCAAAAACGACTGAGAGGCGTAATAAAATGCAAAAGATCCTCATCCATACCGAATTTATCAAGCTGGACGCCCTGCTGAAATATGCGGGCCTGTGCGAGACCGGCGGCGAAGCCAAGGAGCTCGTGCAGGGCGGGGCCGTGAAGGTCAACGGCGAAGTCTGCACCATGCGCGGCAAGAAGTGCCGCCCGGGCGACACCGTCGAGCTGGACGGCCAGACCATCGAGATCGGGATGGGCGGCTGATGCGGCTGCTCTCTCTCGAAGTCGAAAATTACCGGAACATCGCCTCGGCCAGCCTGACGCCGGGCCGGGAGCTGACGGTCATCTGCGGCAACAACGGCCAGGGCAAGACGAATCTCCTGGAAGCCATCTGGCTGCTCACCGGCGGCAAGAGCTTCCGGGGCGGCAAGGACGCAGAGCTGGTGCGCCGGGGCGAACCCTTCGCCGTGCTCAAAGCGTCCGCCCTCCGCGCACAGCAGGAAGAGCAGGAAAAGGAAGAGCCGAACCGCGTCCGCCTGACGGTGGGCGCGCCGGACTCTCCCCGCCCGGGCCGGACAGTCTCGGTGAACGGGGGCGCAGTCAAGCGGGCAGCCAGCCTTGCGGGCAGCTTTCCGGCGGTGGTTTTCGACCCCGGACACCTGAGTCTCGTGAAGGGCGCGCCGGAAGGGCGGCGGAAATTTCTGGACGCTGCCCTCTGCCAGCTCTACCCCGGCTACCTGACCCTTTATCGCCGCTATGTCCGGGCCTTGCAGCAGAAAAACGCGCTGCTTCGACGCTCTTCCAATGGCGTTGAGCGGCCTTATGCCGAAAAGCGGGCCTTGTTAGAGGTGCTGAATGTGGAGCTTGCCCAGCAGGGCGAGGCCATCCAGCAGCGGCGCAGAGCCTATCTCGCCGCTCTCTCCCCGCTGGCCTGTGCCAACTATGAGGAGCTTTCCCGCGGGGCGGAAACACTGAGTCTGCGGTATGCGGCCCAGTTCGAGCCGGGTGGTCTGGCCCAGCTTCTGCGGCAGAAAATGCCCGAAGAGCTGCGGGCCGGGCAGAGCCTCTGCGGCCCTCACCGGGAAGATCTGGACCTTCTTCTGGATGGTCAGCCTGCAAAAGTGTATGCGAGTCAGGGACAGCAGCGCAGCGTCGTGCTCAGCCTGA
>ENA-ORTD01002225-ORTD01002225.1-human-gut-metagenome-genome-assembly--contig:-NODE-2225-length-11554-cov-37.243152_pt1 | contig 11554 bp, 8 predicted proteins | sample MGYA00241907_ERZ509178 | MGnify/ENA primary metagenome ERZ509178 (study PRJEB26280, sample SAMEA2338793) | human gut metagenome | biome: human gut; feature: human-associated habitat; material: faeces...
AAAAACTGGCGTTCGTCCAAACACGCGACCGGAGGCACACCGGGAATAAAAAATAGGTAAGAGTATACATATCTATGATAAATTCCCTACTTTTGTAGACAAAGATAAACTTATTCGAATCATTCATCCTCAAACGAATTTAAATAGCAGATATGAGTCCAGCCGTTATATCTATCACTATTGTGGCATACTTTATAATCCTGTTCACTATCTCTTATATAGCAGGACGCAAAGCTGACAATGAAGGGTTCTTCGTAGGAAACCGTAAATCGGCATGGTATGTTGTTGCCTTTGCCATGATTGGTTCCACCATTTCGGGAGTTACTTTTGTATCTGTTCCGGGCATGGTACAAGCTAGCAGTTTCTCTTATCTGCAAATGGTACTCGGCTTTATAGTCGGACAGTTTATTATCGCCTTTGTGCTTGTTCCACTGTTCTATCGGATGAATCTGGTTTCTATCTATGAATATTTGGAGAACAGATTCGGAGCTTCATCCTATAAAACAGGAGCATGGTTCTTCTTTATCTCAAAGATGCTGGGAGCTGCCGTTCGACTATTTCTGGTATGCCTGACGCTGCAACTGCTGATCTTCGAGCCTTTCCATCTTCCTTTCCTGTTGAATGTCATACTTACCGTATTTATAGTATGGCTCTATACTTTCCGGGGCGGAGTGAAATCATTGATATGGACGGATGTATTGAAAACATTCTGCCTGGTAGTCTCTGTGATACTATGTATCTATTATATAGCCTCCAACTTGCACCTCAACTTTAGCGGCCTGATTACTACCATATCAGATAGTGACTTCTCCAAAACATTCTTCTTCGACGATGTTAATGACAAACGCTATTTCTTCAAGCAATTCCTAGCAGGAGTGTTCACTGTCATTGCTATGAACGGACTCGACCAGGATATGATGCAACGCAATCTTAGCTGCAAGAATTTCCGGGATTCACAGAAGAATATGATTACCAGTGGAATCTCACAGTTCTTTGTCATTCTGCTTTTTCTGATGCTAGGAGTACTGTTATATACGTTTACAGCACAGCAAGGCATTGGGAATCCGGGAAAAAGCGACGAGTTGTTTCCGATGATTGCTACCGGAAATTATTTTCCCGGCATAGTCGGAATATTATTCATTATCGGACTGATAGCCTCCGCCTATTCTGCAGCCGGTTCTGCCTTGACGGCACTGACCACTTCCTTTACTGTAGATATTTTACATGCACAGAAAAAAGGAGAGGCGGCACTTAGCCAAATACGCAAACATGTACATATCGGTATGGCAGTTGTGATGGGAGCAGTCATTTTCGTATTCAATCTGCTGAACAACACCAGTGTGATTGATGCGATTTACACATTGGCCAGTTATACGTATGGCCCTATCTTAGGACTGTTCGCTTTTGGCATCTTCACCAAGAAACAAGTTTATGATAAATATATTCCGTTGGTAGCTATCACTTCTCCTATTCTTTGCTATATCCTGCAAAGAAATTCGGAAGCATGGCTCAACGGTTACCAAATTAGTTACGAGTTGTTGATAATCAATGCCCTGTTCACATTCCTTGGACTCTGTTTGTTCATCAAAAGACAAGACAAAGAAACATCTTACACAACTCATACTACAAAACAAAAAGTAAAATAATGAAAACAACAATCAACTGTTTTCTTCCTTTCAGCCGGTTGGAAGAAACTGTGCAAACAGTTAAGGAGTTACGTGCATCGACGCTGGTAGACAAGATTTATTTATTGGCATCGCCAATTACCAATGTCTGTATTCCCGGATGCGAACTCATCTCTGTAGAGAAAATGCAGTCTACACAAGCGATGCGAGCTATTGCAGATCATTCTGATAAAACATATACCTTGCTTTATACCAAACACACTGCACTAAAAATAGGCATGTTCGCTCTTGAAAGAATGGTTCAAGTAATGGAAATGACCCAAGCTGGCATGGTATATGCAGACCATTACCAACAGATAGACGGTGTGCAAAAAACAGCTCCGGTCATTGATTACCAACCCGGTAGCCTGCGTGACGACTTCAATTTCGGCTCGGTTTTACTGTTCAATGCCAACGCATTCAAGGAAGTTATAGAAAATACAGAAGAGGAATATCAATATGCAGGCTTGTATGATTTGAGACTCAAAATATCCCAAAAGAGCAAACTGGTACACATCAACGAATATCTATATACCGAAGTAGAAAGTGACAAGCGGAAAAGCGGTGAGAAGCAGTTCGATTATGTAGACCCTAAAAACCGTCAGGTACAGATTGAAATGGAACAGGCATGCACCAACCATTTGAAGGAAATTGGCGGATATCTTTATCCTATCTTCCGTCCCGTAGACTTTTCTTCTCACACTTTTGAATATGAAGCTTCTGTCATTATACCCGTACGCAACCGTATTCGCACAGTCAAAGATGCCGTACGCTCGGCACTGAACCAGCAAACGACCTTTCCGTTCAATGTCATTGTCATCGACAATCATTCAACAGACGGGACCAGTGAAGTTCTCCATGAACTTAGTTCGGACAAGCGGCTGATTCACGTCATTCCCGAAAGAGATGACCTCGGTATAGGCGGATGTTGGAACATAGGTATCCATCACGAGAAATGCGGAAAGTTTGCCGTCCAACTTGATAGCGATGACGTGTATAAAGACGAACATAGCCTGCAAATCATCATTGATACTTTCTATAAACAGAAATGTGCAATGGTAATCGGCACTTATATGATGACTAACTTTGATATGCAGGAAATTGCCCCCGGCATCATCGATCATAAGGAATGGACGCCCGACAACGGACGAAATAATGCATTACGTATCAACGGTCTGGGAGCTCCCCGTGCATTCTACACACCCATTCTTCGGGAAATCAAAGTCCCGAACACAAGCTATGGAGAAGATTATGCCCTTGGATTGAAAATTTCACACGATTATCAGATAGGCAGAATATACGACGTGATTTACCTTTGCCGCCGTTGGGACGGCAACTCGGATGCTGCACTGCCTGTTGAGAAAATCAACCAGAATAATCTATATAAAGACCGGCTTCGTACGTGGGAATTGGAACAGCGCATCCTGCAACAAAAAACGACATTAGAGAAAATTCAGCAAAGTATCGAACAGTTATTCCAAAAGCAAACTCTTTCTTGGGAACTAGCCAAAGAAAATTACCAAGCACTGGAACAGTATCGGTCACGAACAAAAAAAATATCCAAGTGGTTTGGTAACAATTGTTTAAGTGCGAAACTATTCTTTAATCCGAAACGTATTCTTTCGGCTACCGCACAGACAGATACTGCCTCCATTCACTCACGGCCTTGCTTCCTCTGCCAAACAAACCGACCGCAGGAACAAGAGTTCATCAGTTACAGGAATTATCAGATACTGGTTAATCCCTATCCCATATTTAAACACCACTTTACAATTGTAGATAAGGAACACAAGTCACAATCCATAGCCGGGCGTTTTAAAGATATGATAGAACTCACCGACATTATGGAAGAATACTTCCTTTTGTATAATGGACCGGAATCTGGAGCTTCCGCTCCCGATCATGCCCATTTTCAAGCTTGCAGTAAAGAGGAAAGTATACAGGGAGCCTATTACGATCGCATGGAATTAATAGATAACGACAAGGTGCAAATTAGTTATGAAGGTTTCCCGTACAGTTTCATCAGGATTCAGGCGGAAAATAAGACAACAATGTCGAAAACCTTTCATCTGATTTACGACATTTTAGCTGCCAATAATAACGGAAAAGAACCAATGATGAATATTCTTGCCTGGTATGGTTTGGAACGCACCAAAGAGGATTTTGGAAAGAACTATGACGATGAATTTGAGTCAGTGGCCGAACACCCTTACAATTGTATTATCTTCTTACGCAGCAAACATCGTCCTGACTGCTATTACGCAAAAGGGGACGAACAAATTATCATCAGTCCTGCTATTGCTGAAATGAACGGCATATTCCCTATAGTACGTGAAGAGGATATGGAGAAACTGACTCCTGAAAAGGTATATGAGATCTATCGGGAAATATCTATATCCAAAGAAAAACTGCAAAAAATATTAGAACGTATTAAGGCTGTATTATGACTCAACCTCAAATAACAGTTGGTATCCTTTCCGGGAAAGAGATTGAATTCTCTTTCCCGGTGAAATTTAGTTCTTCTGTCGGAACGGAAATTTCCGGGACACAGAAAGTTATTTATCAGGATGGGAAGATTCATTGGCAAGGGAAAGGGTGCGACGAATTATCCTTCATTCCTCCACAAAATGCACATGCTTTCTTTGAACTGAAAGATGTGACCATCGGAATCAACTTCCATTGGGAACGCAAAGAAGTCCAGAAATTCAAAGGGGAATTAAAGATTATCATCGAAGGAGAACAACTAACCGCCATCAATGTGATTTCCATTGAAGAATATCTTACCAGTGTAATTTCATCCGAAATGAGCGCAACAGCTTCTTTAGAACTACTAAAGGCTCACGCCGTCATCTCCCGAAGCTGGCTACTCGAAAAAAATAAAGAATTAAGAATGAAGAATGAAGAATTTAAAAGAACTTTGCAAAAAGACAGCGCAGCCAATTCTTCATTCTTCATTCCTAATTCTTCATTTATTAAGTGGTATGACCATGAAGCACATAGAAATTTCGATGTATGTGCCGATGATCATTGCCAGCGTTATCAGGGAATTACACGAGCCTCAACACCACAAGCCATCGAAGCAGTCTCCGCCACGCGGGGGGAAGTGCTGATGTATAAAGGAGCGATTTGTGATGCCCGTTTCTCTAAATGTTGTGGCGGAGCTTTTGAAGAGTTCCAAAATTGTTGGGAAAACGTAAAGCATCCTTATCTAATCAGACAACGGGATAGCAAGACTGAAAAACAACTTCCCGATTTGAACATAGAGGCGGAAGCTGATAAATGGATACGTACCTCACCTGTTGCTTTTTGTAATACGCAGGATAAGAAAATTCTAAGCCAAGTACTAAACAACTACGATCAGGAAACAGCAGACTTCTATCGTTGGAAAGTCAGTTATTCGCAGCAGGAGCTTTCAGAACTGATTCATCAACGTTCAGGGATTGATTTCGGACAAATCATTGATTTAATTCCTGTAGAACGGGGAACATCCGGACGTCTTGTCCGACTAAAGATTGTAGGAACCTTACGGACACTCATCATTGGAAAAGAGTTGGAAATACGCCGTACCTTATCTACTTCTCATCTGTATAGTTCCGCCTTCGTAGTAGACAAGGAATATGAGGAAAAAGGACATAAAGAGGATAAAATCCCTTCACGATTCATCCTTACCGGAGCCGGATGGGGGCATGGAGTAGGACTTTGCCAGATTGGTGCTGCCGTAATGGGAGAGCAAGGTTACAAATATGAAGAAATACTGTCTCACTATTACCCCGGCAGTACGCTCGAGAAACAATATCAATAAAAAAGAATAATACCATGACAACCCCCACTATAAAAAGAAATCCCTGGAGCTGGATACCCACCCTCTACTTCGCAGAAGGGCTGCCATACGTAGCGGTAATGACGATTGCTGTTATCATGTACAAGCGTTTAGGATTATCCAATACGGAAATAGCCTTATACACTTCCTGGCTCTATCTTCCCTGGACTATCAAACCGCTATGGAGTCCATTCGTCGACCTGGTGAAAACGAAGCGTGCCTGGATTATTGCCATGCAAGGTTTCATCGCTGCCGGATTTGCAGGAATAGCCTTCTTTATTCCGACTGCTCATTATGTACAGTTGACTCTTGCTTTTTTCTGGCTGTTGGCGTTCAGTTCCGCTACGCATGACATCGCAGCAGACGGTTTCTATATGCTCGGACTCAATAATAAGGAACAATCTTTCTTTGTCGGTATCCGGAATACTTTCTATCGGCTTGCCAATATTTTCGGGCAGGGAATTCTAGTCATGCTGGCAGGATGGCTGGAAACGTCACAGAACAATATTCCCCTGGCATGGAGTATTACATTCTACCTCCTTGCCGGATTATTTCTGGCTCTTACTATCTATCATCGGCTTATCCTCCCCCATCCTGATTCGGACATTAAACGTCCCGGACTCACACCGGGTAAGTTGTTGGGAGATTTCCTCCTGACCTTTGTCACATTCTTTCAGAAAAAGAACCTCGGTCTCATGTTCTTTTTCCTCCTCACCTACCGGTTGGGAGAATCACAGTTAGCCAAAATAGCTTCTCCTTTCCTGCTCGACACGACCGATAAAGGTGGACTGGGTTTATCCACAGCAACTGTCGGAATGATCTACGGCACGATAGGTGTCATAGCTTTATTGCTCGGTGGAATCATTAGTGGTTTCCTCGTTTCCCGTGACGGATTCAAGAAATGGATATTACCCATGGCATTAGCCATCAACATTCCCGATCTATTATATGTATGGATGGCTGCCGCCACCCCGGACAATCCTATATTTATAGCCATTTGTGTAGCGATCGAACAGTTGGGGTATGGTTTCGGTTTTACCGCTTATATGCTATATCTGATTTATATAGCAGAAGGTGAACACAAAACGGCGCACTATGCTATCGGAACCGGATTTATGGCACTAGGCATGATGATTCCCGGTATGCCTGCCGGATGGATACAGGAACATCTCGGATACACAAACTTCTTTATCTGGGTTTGTATTTGTACCCTACCCGGTATCGTCGCCTCATTAATGATTCGCAACCGACTGGAGGATTCTTTCGGAAAGAAACAATAAAAAACTCAAAGATATGATACTCATTGCAGATAGTGGTTCTACAAAAACCGACTGGTGCATCGTTTTCAACGACACCCCAATCAAACGAATGGGAACGAAGGGAATTAATCCCTTCTTCCAATCAGAAGAAGAAATTCAACAAGAGCTGACACATTCCCTTCTGCCACAACTACCGGAAGGAACGATCAACTCCGTCTTTTTTTATGGTGCAGGCTGCACTCCCGAAAAGGCTCCCGTCCTCCGGCGGGCCATCGCCGACAGCCTGCCTGTCATCGGAAATATCAAAGCCAACTCGGATATGCTTGCCGCTGCCCGCGGACTATGCGGACATGAAGCAGGGATTGCCTGCATCCTCGGCACAGGTTCCAATTCCTGTTTCTACAACGGTGAAGAGATTGTCAACAACATCTCCCCTCTTGGATTCATCCTGGGAGATGAAGGAAGCGGCGCAGTCTTAGGAAAACTACTGGTAGGCGATGTACTGAAAAACCAGCTTCCACCCGCCATCAAAGAAGCTTTCTTAAAACAGTTCGACCTGACGGCCCCCGAAATCATCGACCGCGTTTACCGCCAACCCTTTCCGAACCGTTTTCTGGCTAGTCTCTCCCCTTTCCTTGCACAGCACTTGGAAGAACCGGCTATCCGTTCACTAGTACTCAACAGCTTTATCGCTTTTCTCCGCAGAAACGTGATGCAATATGATTATAAGCAATATCCGGTACATTTTATTGGTTCCGTAGCTCACTGTTACAAGGAGATTTTGCAGGAGGCTGCGCAAACAACAGGAATTCAGATCGGTAAGATTCTTCAAAGTCCGATGGAAGGGCTGATTCAATACCATCAACAATAGTTCTTTTACCTATTGTAATTTATAACCAGTAATTATAAAAATGCAAATAACCGAACAACCGTCCTTTTACGATCATCTGGAAAAGAAATCTGTGCGAGAGATCTTAGAAGATATCAACCAGGAAGATCAGAAAGTAGCGTTAGCCGTACAAAAGGCTATTCCACAAATTGAAGAGCTTGTCAATCAGATTGTGCCCCGCATGAAACAAGGCGGACGCATCTTTTATATGGGGGCCGGCACAAGCGGTCGCCTGGGAGTATTGGATGCTTCCGAAATTCCTCCTACTTTCGGTATGTCTCCCAACTGGATTATCGGACTGATTGCAGGAGGCGATACAGCCTTGCGCAATCCGGTAGAAGGAGCCGAAGATGATGAAAATCGAGGTTGGGAAGAACTCGTCGAACACCAGATCAACGAAAAAGACACCGTTATCGGCATTGCCGCTTCCGGCACTACCCCGTACGTAATCGGTGCTTTACGGGAAGCCCGTAAACACGGTGTCCTGACAGGTTGTATCACCAGTAATCCCGATTCTCCAATGGCGGCAGAGGCAGATGTCGCCATCGAAATGATTGTAGGACCGGAATATGTAACAGGCAGTTCCCGGATGAAATCAGGCACCGGACAGAAAATGATTCTGAATATGATTAGCACCTCTGTCATGATTCAACTTGGACGGGTGAAAGGAAATAAGATGGTAAACATGCAGCTTAGTAATCATAAACTGGTAGAAAGAGGCACCAGGATGATTATGGAGGAACTAGGATTAAATCATGACCATGCACAAAAATTGTTACTGTTACACGGTTCGGTTAAGAATGCAATTGACGCTTACCGATATTCTCAAGATCATTAAAATCTCTACTTACTCTTGTTAAACCAACTTATATTATACGCATCACATACCAATCTTATTAATACGGAATATGACACATTAACCATCATTATTCATCCGACAGCCTCATAGATACAATACAAAAAGATTTTGAAACAAAATCAAAAACATTTATTGAACAAAGCAGTTTGTTCACACTTCTTCATTTTATCTCCGAAGAAAAAACTTCAAGAAAAAGTAAATTGGTATCAACAGTATAAATAATTGAAACATACCCAAAGCCCGTTCTTATCAATACCAACTATCTTTGCATCGTGTCACAGTACAGACAAAAATAAACCATTTTTGGGATTTAAGACACAAAGAAGATAATTTCATTAAATATAGTATTTATGAAGAAGGATATTTACATCATTTTGAGCCTGCTGTTATATACTTTTCAATTACCAATTATCTGCAAAATAGAATATCCGGTTACAGTGAAACGTAAGATCAATGATTAACAACAAATTATTAAATATTGAAACCATGAAAAGATTATTTCTATTCTTCTACCTCTCTGTTGTGAGTATAGTGGCATTTGCCGCTGAACAATTTGTAATATTCACACCGGCCGGTAATCATTTTCCGTTGATTGCCAACGGAGTTCCTTGTCCGATATATGTAGATTCTTCCGAAGACAAAGGGGTAATGATAGCTGTCGGCAATCTTCAACAAGATATACTGCAAGTATGCGGAACGAAGCCTGAATTCTTAACAAACGTAAGTTCGAAACACTGTGTCATTGTAGGTACCTATAGTACTCCTTTTGTAAAAAAACTGATAGCTGCAAACAAAATAGATAAAAAGGAGCTGGAAGGGAAAAATGAGAAATATATCCTGCAAGTTGTCACCAATCCCTGTGAAGGAGTAGATGAAGCAGTGGTTATCATCGGCAGCGACAGACGCGGTACGATCTATGGTATCTATGAACTTTCCGAACAAATAGGGGTATCTCCCTGGTATTGGTGGGCAGACGTCCCTATCCGAAAACAACAGAATGTATATGTAAAGCCGGGACAGTATACAGACGGAGAACCTGCGGTGACCTACCGCGGCATCTTCCTCAATGATGAAGCGCCCTGTCTGACCGGTTGGGTAAAACAGACCTACGGCACAAACTATGGTGACCACCGTTTTTATACACAAGTTTGCGAATTGATACTACGCCTAAAAGGTAATTTCCTTTGGCCTGCCATGTGGAGCTGGGCTTTCTATGCAGACGACCCGGAGAATAGTAAGACTGCTGATGAAATGGGAATCATCATCGGTACATCCCACCACGAACCAATGGCACGCAACCATCAGGAGTGGTCACGCAAGCGCAAAGAATATGGTGCATGGGATTATACAACTAACAAAAAAGTGATCGATCAGTTTTTCCGTGAAGGTATCGAACGGATGCAGGGCACAGAAGATATCGTAACCATCGGTATGCGCGGAGACGGTGACGCAGCCATGAGCGAAAACACCAACGTGAAACTGCTGGAAGACATAGTAAAGAACCAACGCAGAATCATTGAAAAGGTGACTAAACGACCTGCCAAAGCAACCCCGCAAGTCTGGGCACTATACAAAGAAGTACTGGATTACTATGATAAAGGTATGCGTGTGCCCGATGATGTTATCATGCTATTATGTGATGACAATTGGGGCAATGTATGCCGTCTGCCAAATGCCAAGGAACGTAAGCATCCGGGCGGTTGGGGCATGTATTACCATGTAGACTACGTAGGTGCTCCGAGAAACTCCAAATGGCTGAACGTAACCCCTATACAAAATATGTGGGAGCAACTTCAACTCACATACGATTACGGAGTAGAAAAGCTGTGGATACTGAATGTAGGCGATTTGAAACCAATGGAATATCCGATCACGCTCTTCATGGATATGGCATGGAATCCCAAGCAATTCAACGTCTCTAACTTGCTGGATCATCCCCGTCGTTTCTGCGCACAGCAGTTTGGCGAAGATCAAGCGGATGAAGCTATGCGAATCTTAAACCTGTACAGCAAATATAACGGTCGCGTAACGGGAGAAATGCTCGACCGGAATACTTATAACCTGGAGACCGGCGAATGGAAACAAGTATCTGATGAATATCTGAAACTGGAAGCGGAAGCTTTGAGACAATACATATCATTGAAACCGGAATATAAAGATGCCTACAAGCAATTAATCCTCTTCCCTGTTCAAGCCATGGCAAACCTGTACGAGATGTATTATGCACAAGTCATGAACCATAAATTGTACAAAGAAAACAATCCGCAAGCTAACGAATGGGCAGATAAAGTGGAACAGGCTTTTGCACGGGATAAAGCGTTGAGTGACGATTATAACAATGTTATGTCCGGCGGTAAATGGAAGAACATGATGATTCAGAAACATATCGGTTATACCTCATGGAATGATAATTTCCCCGCTGATACATTACCACAAACCTACCGAATCGAGCATCCGGAAAAGGCTGTCGGTGGATACGTCTTCACCGGACAAGACGGATATGTAGCTATGGAAGCCGAACACTATTACAGCACTAAAGCAGCACCAAGTACGGAATGGACAGTGATCCCCTATATGGGGCGTACCCTCAGCGGCATGGCTCTGATGCCTTATACCCAGCCGACCGACGGAGCTTCTATCTCCTACAAAATAAAATTGCCTAAAGGAGTCGACAAAGTGACTGTTCACGTGATAGTGAAATCGACTCTTGCTTTCCACGACCGGAAAGGACATGAGTACAGTATCGGATTCGAAGGAGCGAAGGAACAGACTATCAATTTCAATCATAACTTAAACGAGCTTCCTGAAAATGTATACAGCATATACTATCCGACAGTTGCAAGACGTATCGTTGAGAAAAAGGTCAAACTGAATGTGCCGAATACATCAGACGGCATGCAGACACTAATTTTCAAACCTCTTGATCCGGGCATCGTGTTGGAAAAGTTGGTTGTAGACTACGGAGGCTACAAGAAATCTTATCTGTTTATGAATGAATCGAAAAGCAAGAGAGATAATAGATAAAAAGATCAATGTAGAGACAAGTCAATTACTCACACTGAT
>ENA-ORTD01002229-ORTD01002229.1-human-gut-metagenome-genome-assembly--contig:-NODE-2229-length-11538-cov-39.468780_pt1 | contig 11538 bp, 7 predicted proteins | sample MGYA00241907_ERZ509178 | MGnify/ENA primary metagenome ERZ509178 (study PRJEB26280, sample SAMEA2338793) | human gut metagenome | biome: human gut; feature: human-associated habitat; material: faeces...
ATTGCTTATTATCCGCACCCAAAAAGTTGCATTTATAAGTTGAACTCAAGAAACAAATCATCTATTCAAGGCTATACCCCAAAACCCACAAGCTCAAATAAGTGTAAAAATAACCGACCGATTTGGACATGAATATATACAATCGGCACAAGATTTTTCATCTTTCTTTTTACAATACCAGAAATAAATTTCATAAGTTATATTAAGGTTTTTGTTGATTAATGATGGAGGGATAACGCATAAAAAGGTGACCATCATTTATAGAGGCGTCAGTCATTCAATCTCGATGAGATGAGAACTACGCCTCTATTTGCAGAATATTTATAAAACATAAATCTAAACACACAACCAATGAATCAAAGAGCTTTAGCACTAGACGCTTTACGAGGATATGCTATCATCACAATGGTATTATCAGCTACCATTATATCCTCCATTTTACCAGGATGGATGAGTCACGCCCAAACCCCTCCTCCTGAGCATATTTTTAACCCGGAAATACCTGGTATCACATGGGTAGATTTAGTTTTTCCATTTTTCCTTTTTGCTATGGGAGCTGCATTTCCTTTTTCCATCGGCAGACATGCAGAAAAAGGAAGAAGCAAATTAATGCTATGCTATGATGCGATCAAAAGAGGAATACAATTAACCTTCTTTGCTATTTTTATCCAACATTTTTATCCTTACGTAATAAGTTCTCCACAAGATTTACGTTCCTGGTTATTAGCAATAACTTGCTTTATGGTTTTATTTCCTATGTTTATGCGTATTCCATATCAACTACCTGAAAAAATACATAAAATCATAAAACTATCAGCCTATCTAATCGCCATTATTATGTTGGTAACGACACAATATGCCAATGAAAGAAGCTTTTCCCTCTATTTTAGTAATATTATCATATTAATATTAGCCAATATGGCTATATTCGGCTCGTTACTTTACATATTTACTATACATAATCGCTTGCTAAGAATCTGTATTTTAATCTTATTAGGAGCTTTGATGATAAGTAAAGATATCGAAAGCTCATGGGTAGAACATTACCTGAATATTTCTCCTATACCTTGGCTGTACCGGTTTGAATATCTGGAATATCTGTTCATTGTTATCCCAGGAAGCTTTGCAGGAGAGATTCTAAAAAAATGGCTCTCAGAGAACCATGAGAATATCTATCCGACAAAAGTCAGAACAGGAGTTGCTTTATTGAGTATTCTAGTATCTGTCATATTAGTAAATCTATATTGTTTATATAATCGATTTCTTGAAGCAAACCTGATTATTACTATTATTTTACTAACAACCGGATATTTATTACTTAAAGGTAAACCTAAAACTGATATTAGAACACTTTGGTACAAACTGTTCGACCTAGGAAGTTTCTTCCTGCTATTAGGGCTTTTTATTGAACCTTTTCAAGAAGGTATCAAAAAAGATTATGCAACATTCAGCTATTTCTTTGTTACATCAGGATTAGCTTTTATGACATTGATTATTTTCAATATTATTTGTGATTACTTCAAATGTGTTCGTTCCACACGTTTCTTAATCATGTCTGGACAAAATCCGATGATAGCCTATGTAGCAACAGATCTTTTGATATATCCAATACTAAATATCTTAGGAATAACTCCTTTATTAGAATATTTTTATTCATCTCCTTGGCTAGGATTTTTACACGGAATTATATTAACAAGCTTAACTGTATTTATAACTATGTTTTTTACTCGTATCAAATGGTATTGGCGAACTTAAAATAAAAGATGAAACAATAGTATCTTTTATTAAGTATATTTTTCAAGTTCAAGCAAACATTTTGCCCTAAAACAACTTTCTTTTACAAGGAAATCAATAGCTTTGTAAAGCAAAACCTATTTTATATGGAAAAAAGATACTATAAAAAATCACTAATGGCAGGAGTAATATGCGCAATGGCATGCAGTAACCTCCTTGCACAAGAAACTGAGTTTGATTTATCGTCACAACGACTGGAAATCCAACAAGTATTGCCCGTTCCCGGAAAGAAGATAGACCATCAGGGAATTATCATCAATCCGACTCCCCACAAACTAACAGTAGATCGAAACAATATGTTGGATATTGCTGGTGGATTGGTTCTTAAAGATAAACAAGAAAAATTTGCAGAAGATCTGAAATTTCTTACTCTGACAAAGAAAGGAGTGAAACTAACTATCGATTTTGGAAAAAAGGTAGCACTTAAGCAAGGGGTCAAGGAGATTTCTGGAGCTTACACCATGCGTATTGACAAAAAAGGAGTTACAATCGTTGGATATGATGAACGAGGAGCTTTTTATGGCATCCAAACATTGCGCCAACTTATAGAAAGCCCTATCGCTGCAGAGAAACAATTACCTTATTTGGATATCAACGATTATCCAGACTTACCCAACCGTGGTGTAGTAGAAGGTTTTTACGGCACGCCATGGTCACATCAGGTACGTATGTCATTAATTGATTTCTACGGAAAATTCAAAATGAACACTTACTTATATGGTCCTAAAGATGATCCATTTCATAGTTGTCCGAACTGGAGACTTCCTTATCCCGAAAAAGAAGCTCAGAATATCAAAGAACTGGTTCAGGCGTGTAAACGAAATCGCGTAGATTTTGTATGGGCCATCCATCCGGGGCAAGACATCAAATGGAACGAAGAAGATTATCAGAATCTGGTCAATAAGTTTAACTGGATGTACGACCTGGGAGTAAGAGATTTCGCAATTTTCTTCGATGACATTTCAGGAGAAGGAACCAATCCGTTAAAACAGACAGAATTACTAAACCGTCTGACTGATGACTTTGTAAAAGCCAAAGGTGATGTATCTCCATTGACAGTCTGCCCGACAGACTACTCTAAGCTTTGGGCTAATCCTACTCCGCAAGGGAGCCTGGCTATTTATGGAAATAGTTTGAATCCAGATATAAAAGTATTCTGGACAGGAGATGTGGTATGCAGTGACCTGACTCCGGAAACAATGGAATGGATTAACTCACGTATCAAAAGACCGGCATATTACTGGTGGAACTATCCGGTAACCGATTATATCCGTAACTTCATTCTACAAGGTCCCGTATACGGTCTGGATACTTCGCTGACTAAAGAAAATGTCTGTGGTGTTGTCAGCAACCCAATGGAACACGGTGAGGCTTCCAAGCTTGCTTTGTACGGAGTTGCAGACTACACATGGAATATCGCAAACTATAATCCTATAGACAGTTGGGAAAGAGGATTGCAGGAGTTGACTCCAAAAGCCAAAGATGCTTACCGTACATTTGCCATTCACTCCAGTGACACTGAAAACGGATATCGCAGAGATGAGTCTTGGGAAACTAAGACATTCCGGATTGCAGAATGGAATGAAGCCACTGCTCAGACTCTTAAAACAGAATTTGAAAAAATAGAAAAAGTCCCGGCTGAAATGGAACAGGGATGTGAGAATAAAGCTCTGCTGCAAGAACTCCGTCCGTGGCTGACAGAATTCGGGAAGCTGGGAACAAGAGGAAAACAAGCTATTGAACTGGCTCAAATTTATCGCTCAGGCAACGACGACAGTAGCTTCTGGAACAAATATGTGCAGAACTTGATGAGTAAAGAAGATCGTAAAGCTTATGAAGCTCATAAATCCGGAACACTCAAACTGCAACCGTTCTATGAAAATGCAATGGACGATATGGCTCATGGCTTCTTAAAGAAACTGCTGGGTACAACACCTAAAGATTATAAAGGCATTGGTTCGTTTGGTAACTCTGGTACAATCCTTACTAAATTAATGCTTGATAATGACACTACGACTTACTATACGTCAGGTATCGGACAAAAAGAAGGTGACTGGATTGGAGTGGACCTGAGAGACATCCGTGACGTGACAGAAATATCAATCCTGCAAGGACGAAATTCTGTAGACGATGTAGACTACTTTGACCATGCGATTTTGGAATGTTCTGCTGATGGCAAAACATGGACTCCCCTTATCAAAGAATTGAATAAGCAATATGTCATCAATTGGAAAGGAGATGCTGTAAAAGCACGTTACGTACGACTGAAAAGACTGGAATCTGAACGCAAAAATTATGCTTCTGTCCGCTCTTTCGAAGTCAACCCGCTTCATGTTGAAAATCTAGGATTCAAACTGGAGTCAGAGAATCCACAACAAGTTGTTTATGCATTCGATCAAAATCTGTCTACTTTTTATAAGGTTTCTAATGCACTAACTTTCGAAGTTCCTCAAGGAACAAAAACTTATACATTATTGATGGATAAACTTTCAGCTCCACTCAAAGTCAAACAATTTGATAAAAAAGGAGAATTGGTATCCGAAACAAGTATTTCTTCGCCTTTCTTCAAACTTGAACTGACAAACGATAAAGTAACCAAAGTCACTCTGGAAGGCAAAGCTGAAATATTCGAAGTCATCGCTAATCCTCAATAATAAACCGACTAGGAACATAAAAAGAAAAGGCATCATCCTCTTTCAAATCAGTAGAGGATGATGCCTTTCTTATAGTTGGAAATAAATTACTTATTTACAGTTTCCAGTACAACGTGGTTTGATCTGTTTAAAGAAATCATTACCCTTATTGTCAACCAGGATAAATGCAGGGAAGTCTTCTACTTCAATCTTCCAGATTGCTTCCATACCCAGTTCAGGATATTCTACACATTCGATGCTCTTAATGTTATTCTGAGCAAGAATAGCAGCCGGACCACCGATAGAACCCAGATAGAAACCACCATGCTTCTTACAAGCATCGGTTACAGCCTGGCTACGGTTACCTTTAGCCAACATAATCATGCTACCACCATGACTCTGGAACAAGTCAACATACGGGTCCATACGTCCGGCAGTTGTCGGTCCCATAGAACCACAAGCCATACCTGCAGGAGTCTTGGCAGGACCAGCATAATAAATAGGATGGTCTTTAATGTACTGAGGCAAATCTTCACCACGATCCAAACGTTCTTTCAGTTTAGCATGAGCGATATCACGACCTACGATAATAGTACCATTCAGTGACAGACGAGTGGCAACAGGATATTTATCGAGTTCTGCAAGAATTTCCGGCATCGGACGGTTAAGGTCAATCTTCACAGCATTACCTTCACCTGCCTGACGCAATTCTTCAGGAATCAATTCACCTGGATTTGAATCCAGTTTTTCAATCCAGATACCATCTTTATTAATCTTACATCTGATATTACGGTCAGCAGAACAAGAAACACCCAAGCCAACCGGACAAGAAGCACCGTGACGAGGCAAACGAATGATGCGTACATCGTGAGCATAATATTTACCACCAAACTGTGCTCCCAAACCAATACGGTGAGCTTCTTCCAATACTTGCTTTTCAAGTTCTACATCGCGGAATGCACGTCCGTATTCATTACCTGTAGTAGGCAAGTTGTCATAGAAACGAGTAGAAGCCAATTTCACAGTCAGCAAGTTCTTTTCAGCAGATGTACCACCAATTACAAATGCAATATGATAAGGAGGACAAGCAGCTGTACCTAAAGTCTTCATCTTTTCTACCAGGAACGGAACCAATGTAGCCGGATTCAAGATAGCTTTGGTTTCCTGATACAGATAAGTTTTATTAGCTGAACCACCACCTTTTGTTACACACAGGAAGTTATATTCCATACCTTCAGTAGCTTCCAGATCGATCTGTGCAGGCAAGTTACAACGTGTGTTTACTTCTTCATACATACTCAACGGAGCATTCTGAGAATAACGCAAGTTGTTTTCTGTATATGTTTTATATACACCCAGTGACAAAGCTTCTTCATCACAGTATCCAGTCCATACTTGCTGACCCTTTTCACCATGTATAATAGCAGTACCGGTATCCTGACAGAAAGGTAAAACTCCTTTTGCTGCAACTTCAGCGTTACGCAAGAAAGTCAAAGCAACGTATTTATCGTTTTCGCTAGCTTCCGGATCATTCAATATTTTGGCTACCTGTTCGTTGTGAGAACGACGCAACATGAAAGAAACATCGTGGAATGCAGCGTTAGCCATTGCAGTCAATCCTTCTTTTTCAATTTTCAGGATAGGTTTTCCTTCGAACTCGCTTACAGACACATAATCTTTTGTAAGCAAATAGTATTCAGTAATATCCTTTCCGTGTTCAAACATCGGCTGATACTTGAATTCTGGTGTTGCCATAATGATAAGAAATTAATTGTTAGTTACTATGCCAACAAAGGTACGAAGTATTATCGAAATTTTTCCTTAATTAAGATAAAATCTTTGTTCCGAATGATTCAAAAACTCTGCCGTATTTCACTTTCATGATTCAGTAAGAGATTTACTGAAACTCTCCTACTCCATAGCTCTCAACAAATCTCTCTGCAAAATGTCAACTCCAGGAAATCCTACATAACGATCTTGAAGCTTACCATCGTAACTGATTACCAGATATCCCGGAATTCCTGTAATGCCATACGAATTACAAAGATATTCCCATTGTTTCTGAGTCAAACGATAATGTATACCATTTATTTCCGCAATAGCAGTCTTCCAGACTTCTTTTGGAGAAGATGGTCCTGTAACATAAACATATACTACATCTTTCGATGACATCCGCTGTTTTAGTACATTTACCGCAGGCATGCTTTTCCGGCAAGGACCGCACCATGTAGCCCAGAAATCAACAAGTACAGCATTACCCCGATGCTGAGATATGATAGCAGGCAATATATCAGCTCCCGACACTAATGTATCCAACTCTGCAATAACATATTTTTCAGAAGCCTTTGCCCGCTCGGCAACAGCCTGCATGGTCTTTATCTTTTCTCTTACATATGCACTTATTTCCGGATGTTCTATCGAAGCCAGCATTTTTTTGTCTGCCGATTTCAGACGTTCTTCTTTAACAACATTCTGATAAATATTTCTTGCCTTTTTTATATCTTCCCACAAACCTAACGTTTCCCCCGTATCACGTTCCCGATACTGTAAGTATGTCACATAATCGTAACCATATTTATCATAAGGAGAGTCTACAATCCCCTGCATTTTAGTACGGGCACCTTGCAGAACAAGAGCATTTATCTGCATATTTGCAGATACGTATTCCTTATACGCTTTACCGGCTCGTTGGTCATGGTCTAAATCCGATTCAAGTCTTTCCAGCTCAGACTGCACCTGTTTATTATATTCTTCATCAGATAAATCCAGCGTCTTACTTGAGAAATCAGGATCATCGTTAAGAGCCAGAGGATATCCCCAGGTAGCCAGTTCCGTATTCAACAAGGATTCAGCTCCATCAAACCACGCTTTCTGCTTCTGGCCATACTCATCCTTCAACAAACGGGAAGCCGACATACTCAATCTGGGAAGATGAATATACACAGTCATTTCTTTACCTGGTAAAAGGAAAAGATCTAACTGTGCCTTATTTATCTGAAGTTTTGCCCCTCCGGCGAGCAGCAAATCGGTTTCAATATGAAAAGAACCATCCTGACGTACCTTTACAGTCTTTCCCCAATCATTATAAAACAGCCAATCTGAATGACGAAAAACAACATCCAATGCAATTTGAGGATCATAACCTAATATATAACCGTTTATTATAGACTTACCCGCTTTTAACTGGGGAGCAGGCAAATCCTGACTTTGCTCCAGATGATTAGTTTGTAAAAAACTTGGTATATATACATAGGGTTCTGCCTTACTTAGTTGTACTCCCCATATAATCCATCCTTCTTCTTTCTCTACAAAATCAACAGCATGCACCCCTGCAGGAATCGGAGCAAAAGAAAGAGTTACATGATGCTTCCCCGACTTCGAAATAAGCTCCGGCTCGGTTTTTCCATCAATAGACACCCCTTCAGCTTCACGCAAGCTAAATTCTTGCTGCGTGGTACGCAGACATGTTTTCGAAGAGATAACAGCAGCTTCTCCTGGCTCACCATACAAAACAGCATCTACCTGCGTCTGCTCATCCGTTAATATGATTTTCTTTATTTCTATTTTCGACGTATTTGTCGTAATAAAGCACGGGCGGCTAACTTCTCTTTTACGATAAGTTCCCGCCTGTAAAAACAAAAACATACAACTAAATACAAAAAATAGCCATACGCCTTTCATAAATCACATTCTTTTTAATTATATATATTGCTTAAACGAGCAACTAATTCATTTCCAAGTTCAGTCTTCACTTCTATATGCTTCAAAACGGCTGTTACAAAAGGATTACTTTCAAACACCCCTCGCACCTGTTCAAAATCGAGTACCTGCTCTTCCTTACTGCCATCAGCTCCAAATCCAGTCATCGAAGAAAGCGAAAATTCCTTCTTTGCATCTTCATATACCATCTTATCCAGCCATACTACAGACTGCTGCCATTGATGCACAACGTTTATAATATCCTTCGCAGTAATTGTTTCTGCATCCAGTCCGTAGAACTCCAGCATCTTTCCATACGCCCAAGTCCATTCATAGGTATAATAATTGGCATGCATTTCCGCAAAACGGTCATGTATCTGATCAACGGTGTGCAAAACACCTGTTTCTATATCGCTCATCAATCGCTCTATCTCTGTTTTTGGAGCTATTAAGCCAGAAATATCAACCCATTCACCTTGTCCGATCGAAGTATCCGGCAATAAACGCTGGCGTACTTCCTTATCATTCTTAAAATGTATTTCCTCCAGACGCTTGATAACCGAATTACCCAGGAATTTATGAATAGCTGTTTCATAAAACTTGATACCTTTATTCAATGCCGAGTTTTTAATCTTTGCGCTCTGATAAGAATATGTTTCCGAAGTTTCTCCCGATACTCTTTCCAACTCTTTCAGAATACTCCGTCCTTTCATCATCTTCTGAATTGTGTATGGACTGAGCAAATTATAATTAATCTGATCCAGACGGAAAGGATCTTTACGCAAATCACGTTTCGGCCATTTCTGTGCATCACGAATTGTGCCAACGCTACGAAGATTAACACCCGGAACCAGATAAGTCGTATTTTTATCCTCTATCAAATAAGAGAAAGGTAAATCCGATGTATCAGGATGATTGACATGACGTCCCATTACAAGTGAAAAGGCTCCGATACGTGCAGGCCAAAGGATATATGAATCCGAAGTAGTCTTAGCACCCCTTTCCAACGCTCCCTGATGAATCGGCCCCAGCTTATACATATGATTACTCTGGTTAGATCCTGAACCCGCATTCATAAATGAAAACATCCCGGCAATCAGCAAAGTTGACTTATGATGAGTCACCGTAAACGGTCCGGCAAAAATAGCACATGCTTCTCCATTTTCCTCCTGACAATTGCTGAAAAACAAAGAATCCGAAGCCGAATAATTATGTCCCATATGACAAGCCTGTCCCACAAAACAGCGAGTCATCATCGTGCCATCCTCTATGTGCGAACCACTGGAGATAATAAAATCATCACATACCACTCCGTAACCGATATGTACTGGATCGTCAGCATTACTGTTAATACTACCGTTCTTCAGTCTGCCAGCTCCCTCTATTTCACAATGGTCACCGATACGCACATTTTTAATATATCCCGAATTGACAATCGTGACGTGCGAACCTATCGTTCCTCTATCCGAAGCATGTTCGTCTGCATAAGCCTCAACCAACGCTTTCATACGCTCAATGAGCTGCGGACGATGACGGTAAAGTGCCATAATATATGCCTGATGTGCAGAAAGACGGTCATGAATCATAACCTCACGACCTCCTGTTTCATTCAAGACAGACACCTCTACCCCATTTCCAAAACGAGATTTCCGGTCTACCAGAATAATATCTACATTCTCGATAAATGTATATGCCCCAATCTCATAGTTAGCAATGTAATTCTTTACATTTTCAATGCAACAGTTATCTCCTACTGTCACATTATGCAGAGTCACATACGATAATCCGGAATGCTTACAGATACCTCCCGGCAATGTAAATTCGTGTTCAAATACTCCCAGACACACCTTTCCGGAAAAACGAGCATGATGTACGTAGTCAGGAGTGAAACGTTCAGCCACCCGTACATCCTTCCAGTCGGAAGCCGAACAAAGCTGCGATTCCAGCCTGTTTATTTCTTCATCAGTCAGCGAACGGAAATTTATCATAATTATTCTTCATCATAAGTTTGATAAAGGAAATCATTATAAGGATACTTCTGTACATGCAACTCTCTTACTTTCTTATAAACAATTTCCTTCAGTTCATCGATATTCGTTTTATTACGAGCCGAAATAAAGATACAATTATCATTCATCTTAGCCATCCATGTATGCATAAGCTCTTCCAGCGTAATATTCTCCTTCGTCTTCGGAGTCAAATCATCTTCAGCCTTTTCTACATAAGTATACGCATCTATCTTATTAAATACAATCATGGTGGGCTTTCCTCCTGCTCCTAAATCAGCAATTGTTTTATCTACCACCTGAATCTGCTCCTCAAAATCAGGATGAGAAATATCTACCACATGAAGCAATAAATCGGCTTCACGCACTTCATCCAGTGTAGATTTAAACGAATCAACCAAATCAGTTGGAAGTTTACGAATAAAACCTACCGTATCGGAAAGCAGGAAAGGCAAGTTTTCAATAATCACCTTACGTACTGTCGTATCAAGAGTAGCAAACAGCTTATTTTCAGCAAAGACTTCACTTTTAGCCAATAAATTCATCAATGTCGATTTTCCGACATTCGTATATCCAACCAGAGCAACACGAATCAAACGTCCGCGATTTTTACGCTGGGTAGATTTCTGAGTATCTATTTCAGCCAGACGCTGTTTTAATAAAGCCATACGATTCAATATAATACGACGGTCCATTTCCAGCTGAGTTTCACCCGGTCCACGAAGACCAACAGAACCCTTACCACCTCCGGCTCCGGAACCACCACCCTGACGCTCAAGGTGAGTCCACAAACGTTGCAAACGAGGTAGCATGTATTTATATTGTGCCAATTCAACCTGTGTCTTGGCATTGGCAGTTTGTGCACGCATCGCAAAAATATCCAGAATAAGCGATGTACGGTCCAGAATCTTTACATTCAGCTCCTTTTCGATATTACGTATCTGTTTGGCAGAAAGTTCATCATCAAAGATAACCATACCCACTTCTTCTCCTTCTTCCTCCTTTTTCTGAAGAAGATATTCTTTAATTTCCTGCAACTTACCTTTACCTACGTATGTCACAGTATTGGGATAATCCATTTTTTGAGTAAAACGTTTTACGACCTCAGCTCCTGCCGTTTCTGCAAGAAAAGCAAGTTCATCCAAATATTCATTCGTTTTACGCTCGTTCTGTGTCTGGGTAATCAAACCCACCAATGCAGCCTTTTCAGTCTGCGCATCTGATATAACAAATTCTTTCATTCAGTATAGTTGTATGTCTAATTGTGGCAAATATAGCGAAAAAGCACGCACCAAGTATTTTATCAAACAAAAAATTAAAGAAACATTCATACAATAAGTATTTATCATACGTAAGCATTCGAAGAAATGCACCTTTTACACTTTGAGGTTTGGTTGTAGCTTTGC
>ENA-ORTD01002232-ORTD01002232.1-human-gut-metagenome-genome-assembly--contig:-NODE-2232-length-11528-cov-41.343676_pt1 | contig 11528 bp, 10 predicted proteins | sample MGYA00241907_ERZ509178 | MGnify/ENA primary metagenome ERZ509178 (study PRJEB26280, sample SAMEA2338793) | human gut metagenome | biome: human gut; feature: human-associated habitat; material: faeces...
TCTCTCGAAAGCGGGTGCAAAATTACGCACTTTTTCGCAAACTCCAACTTTTACAAGACTTTTTTTTGACCGTTTTTCAAAGTTTTTTCGTAAAACGCTGGAAAACAGGTATGTTACGCGGCATATTTTTTCATCATACGCAGAAGGAGGATGAAAACCTGTACAATAATATTTATTGCGCGGGCGGGCGCATGTGCGCGAGGGAAAATACACCGCATTATCCGCAAAAAACGGTAAAATGGAAAAACAACGCCTTGTCTTCATCAAAACAACGGCATCTTTTCACTAAAAATACACCTTCTTTTTTTAAAATTACAGCATATTTTTTTCAGCATAATGAACAGACTGATTATCAGCAATGACGGAAATACACAAAGCGGCACTGTTTCTTCAAGTAAAAATATACCATTCATGTCCGATGAATATGCAAAAAAACAAAATTCCGAAAAAAGAAAATCGGATATAACTACTAAAAACAACTGGTTATTTCAGAAACTAAAATAACAAGAATATAGGATTGAAACTCTATATCCCGTAGAAAAACAATGACAGACGTAAAATTATTTCATCCTCTGTTATACCATCCATGACGTGAAAGAATAAAGGATAGTTGCAGAAATAGATGGAAATAAAAACTTTTTCTACATTGATTAGAAGTCTATAAATAGTCACATTACCTGTTCCAAATGTTGCAGTATAGGAAAGAAATATTTTAAAAATCGAATATTAGGCCCACAAGGTATATTATTACAGATTATAAAGTCTATGAATTTAGTGAAGTCACCCATTCCTTTGACTTTACAAAATCACAGGTGTATGACATGTATTACTGAGATGTGAAGGTGGATCATAGTAATCGTACAGTCATAAGACACAGAAGAGATAATAAACGCCAGATACAATTGAGTTGTCTGAAATAATCAATATCAGATTGAAAGGATCATACAAAGACTATCAGAAAAAAATAGAAACTGCATACCCGGCCTTTACTAAGACGAGAAAAACTGACCAAAGAAGTAGAATAAATGATATTCAGCAAGAATTTCGTAACGTATGGACATAAAAAAAGGAGTACCGCTGTACTCCAACCTTTGTTAACCTTAAATCTAATACTATGAAAAACACAGTGCAAAGATACGGACTTATAGGAAACTAACAAAAAAAGAGATAAGAAAAATATGCTTTATAACACGTTTTAAGAAAAGCATGAATTTCTCATCTCTTTTTTAACAATTTGTTTATAATCCAAGCTTTGCAGAAATTTCCAACATTTTCTTAATAGGCCGGATTGCCTTATCGGCGATTTCATTATCAACTATTACTTCAGGCCACTCATACTTCAATGTATTATACAATTTTTCGAGTGTATTCAAACGCATGAAGTTACATTCATTACATGCACAAGTACTGTCTTCGGGAGGAGCCGGAATAAAATTCTTTTCCGGACATTTCTTTCTCATTTCATAAAGAATTCCACTCTCCGTAGCCACTATAAAATTCTTTTTTTCACTAGCGATAGCATGTTTCAATAAACCGGCTGTTGATCCTACCTTATCGGCAAGTTTAGCCACCGCACCTTTACATTCAGGATGTACCAGTACATCCGCATCAGGATATTGCTTTTTCAGTTCGATAATTTTCTCAACAGAAAATTTTTCATGTACATGACAAGCACCATCCCAAAGTAACATGTTCCGGTTAGTAATAGAGTTAATATAATTACCCAAATTTTTATCAGGACCAAAAATTATTTTTTGTTCCTTTGCAAAACTCTCTACTATCTGCTTGGCATTAGTAGATGTAACCACTACATCAGTCACTGCCTTTACCGCAGCACTGGTATTGACATACGAAATAACAGTATGATCAGGATGCTCTTTGACAAACTGAGAAAACTTATCAGCTGGACAACTGTCGGCAAGTGAACATCCGGCATTGAAATCAGGAATCAGAACTTTTTTATCCGGACACAATATTTTAGCAGTTTCTCCCATGAAGTGTACTCCACACATCACAATTATATCTGCATCTGTTTTAGCAGCCCATTGTGCCAACGCAAGACTGTCTCCAATAAAGTCAGCAATTTCCTGTATTTCGTCAGCCTGGTAGTAGTGCCCCAGAATTACGGCATTCTTTTCTTTACGCAACTTGTCTATCTCAGCTTTCAGATCAAGCGTCTTATCTACGGGTTCAGTTACATAACCCTTTTTCAACCATTCTTCTTTATTCATTATTAGATTATATTTTTTCTTCTTTTTTGAAAGAATATATGATAGTTATAATAGCCCGTTAATAGTGTTAGTAAAAAGAATACCAGATTTCTTGCTTTTTAGGTTATAAATATCCGAGCATGAGATATTAAATAGCCATTAACAAGCTTATGTCTTGATATTACACGATTTACCGCTTCTATTAACTATTTGTTGATATGTCGCAAAGTTAAAAACTTTCCCCTTATTCACTTCCGATTTTTGGCTAAAAAATATGTTTAAACTTGTGATGAAACTTTCTGTTAAGTTTCTTGGAATGTTTGTTTTGTGAAAGCTATAATGTTTTCTTCGGATAATACAAGATTTATTTTTCATTTTCTTTGCTTAGGTTTTTTACACCTTTTCCACCGTTTTCAACAAGGTTATAAATATAGTTTCTATCTTTGTGAACGAATAAAGATTGAATTATGTCTGAATTGAGAAAACTGAAAATAACTGAAATGAACCGCTTGTCGGTGGAGGAATTTAAGGAAGCTGAAAAACTTCCATTGGTAGTTGTACTGGATGAAGTTCGTAGCTTGCATAATATAGGTGCTGTATTCCGTACTTCAGATGCTTTTTTGGTTAATTGTATTTATTTATGTGGCATTACTGCTACACCTCCTCATCCAGAGATGCATAAGACGGCCTTAGGAGCTGAATATACTGTTGATTGGAAATATTGTAAACAGACACAAGAAGCTGTAAATGAACTTCATGCAGAGGGATATACTGTACTGGCTATTGAGCAGTGTGAAGGGAGTACAATGCTCGATCATCTGGTTTTAGACCCCAATAAAAAATATGCCATTGTTATGGGAAATGAGGTGAAAGGCGTACAGCAGGAAGTCGTAGATATGTGTGACGGATGTATTGAAATACCTCAGTATGGTACAAAGCATTCACTTAATGTATCTGTTACTACTGGCATTGTTTTATGGGAGTTTGCCAATAAAATGATGAAAAGATAAAAGATACATCCTGGTTTCAGACAGTTAAAACCAGGATGTATTATTGTTGATAAACATATTGACAACTTGTTAATTTATTGATTTACAGCGTTGTTATAATTGTCCGTTCTCAACAAGAGTAACAATTCTTTCTATCATCTTGTCTTCATCATCCGGATGATATTCTTTTTTCAGACTGGCTCCAAACAATGCTGCAAAAGCTTGGTAAAATCCAGCTTTGAATGGTCCCATAAATGCTTTTACCAACTGATAAGATGACTGATTACATTCTCTGTTAACCAGTTTTATCAGTAATTTACCTTGTGCGAAGGTAAGTTTCTTCATTCTGGGGGTATATTGTTCTTTCAGTCCTTTCTCTACCATTTTTATATGACGTGTGCGGGCTTTGTCATTAGGCAAAGTTTGCAAATACTCGTAGGTTTCTATAACGGCTCTGTTAATTTCTTTAGCCAGAGGGAGAGTTTTCTTTACGTCCCTTACAAGCTTATAATAATATCGCTCCTGTTTTTTGCTTTTAAATCTCAGACGTGGGTATACATATATATTTCTCAGCGTTATACAAGGTATAGTATCTCCCTGATATACACAAACGGGAACCATATATCCCTTTGTTTCCGATTGGGAATGCTTTTGTGCGTTGGCTTTCAGTGCAAAAGCTGTTAGCAGAAATAGTAATATGTATACACTATTTTTCATGAACGCAAAAATACGCATAATAATGAAGTCATGTCTGATAATACGAATTTTTAACTTATAAAGGTCGTTGAAAAGCTGTGAATAGGATGTTAATAAGAGTGTTTATTGTTTGTATATTAGCAAGTTATACTGTCGTTAATCTGCAAGCTCAATCCAATTGGATTGAATGGAAAGAAGATGTTTCTGAAGCAGAGGAAATGAGTGGATGGCAAGAACAATACGAATTTTTGAGTGAACTGGCTGAACATCCTTTTAATATTAACACAATAACGAAAGAACAACTGGAGCTGCTGCCTTTCCTTTCCGATAAAATCATAGAAAATATCTTGTATTATATATATAAATATGGTCCCATGGTGAGTAAGAAAGAGCTGTTGGGTATAGAAGGTATGGACTGGCAGACCAGAAGATTTTTAGAGGACTTTATTTATATTGGAGCGTCTGATAAAGAGGAAGATAAAGTTTATTGGAAAAATGTGTTGAAGTATAATAAACAGGAGTTGTTAACACGTGTGGATATCCCCTTGTACATGAAATCCGGATATGCTGATCATAGCGAAGAAGTCTTAGAAAAATATCCTAACCGTAAGTATTATGGTAATCCGGTTTATCATAACTTACGTTATCGGTTTCAGTATCGAAATCAATTATATATGGGGCTGACTGCTGAAAAAGATGCCGGAGAGCCTTTCTTTTGTAAATACAATAAAAAAGGATATGATTTCTATTCTGCTTATTTCTTTTTACAGGACGTAAAGAAGTTGAAGTCGTTAGCGATAGGTAATTATCGGGTAAGTTTTGGGTATGGACTGGTTATTAACACAGGAGGGTTTAGTTTTGGCAAGTCAGGTTCATTAGGAACCATGAACCGGTTTGGGCGGGGAATTGCTAAATATACTTCTACGGATGAAAATAATTATTTGCAAGGAATCGCTGCTACTTATAAGTTGAAAAAACGTTGGACATTGTCTGCTTTTTACTCATTTCGTAAAAAGGATGCACGGGTAGAAGATATGTTTATAAGATCGTTGAAAACAGATGGATTTCATCGGTTGAAGAAAGATATGGAAAAGAAAAATATGGTAAACAATCAATTGATTGGAAGTAATTTAACATATAATGGAAAAACTGTTGAATTAGGTTTAACAGGTGTTTATACAGTTTTCAACATGGTGTTGAATCCTGATTTACGTCCATATAATTTGTATTATCCCCGAGGAAAATATTTTTTCAACATAGGAACAAACTACAAATTTTTTCTCCACAAATTTATATTTTCAGGAGAGACAGCTTTCGATAAATCAGGCAAGATTGCTACATTAAATATGTTGAGTTATTCACCGGCTGTTCATACTAGTTTATTACTTATTAACCGATATTATGACAAGCGTTATCAGGCTATTCACGCAAATGCTTTCGGAGAAAACTCACAGCTTCAAAATGAAACAGGCGTTTATATAGGGTTGGAATCTAGTTATTTAAGGAAATTGAAAATCTTATGTTATGCCGATTTCTTTCATTTTTTCTATCGGAGATATCAGGTTGATAGAGATCATACATCCGGTATTGATGGTTTGTTTCAATTAAGTTATTCACCTCTTAATTCACTGGTGATGTTAATAAAGTATAGTCATAAGAATAAGGCAAAGAATTACACTTCAGACAGTGACGGAAAGTATGTGTTACCTTATATCCGTCAGCGTATACATTATCAACTTTCTTATAAACCTTGTGAAATATTCTGGTTAAAAACTGCCGCAGAATATGTGCGTACTTCTTATTATAAGAATATAAACAGTTCGAATGGAGGATTTGTTAATGGTACACTTGGTACAAAACTATCTTTTATTCCTATGCAAATATCATGTAGCGGGGCTTGGTTTCATACACAAAGTTATGATTCCCGTATTTATATGTATGAGCCGGGATTGTTATACGCCTTCTCTATGCCCTCTTTTTATGGCAGGGGAAGCCGTTGGGCAGTCAACTTAAAATATAGTTATAAAGATCGGTTTATTATTCAGGGGAAATGGGGGATAACTTGTTATAATGACCGTGATAAAATAAGTTCCGGAACTGAAGAAATTCAGGGAAACCGTAAAGCTGATTTACAATTACAGTTGAAAGTAAAGTGGTAATCGAAATATATTGTGTACTTTTGCTTGTGAACTAAAACTAATATGACTTATGTCAACAGTTATTTATCCTTCTCCTATATTTGGTCCCGTGCATAGCCGGCGACTGGGTGTTTCGTTAGGAATAAACTTGCTTCCTGCCGATGGTAAGTTTTGCACATTCGACTGTATCTATTGTGAATGCGGATATAATAAAGATCATCGTCCTAAACAGAAACTTCCTACCCGCGAAGAAGTGCGCGAAGCGTTGGAACATCGTTTAATCGATATGCAAGCAAACGGTCCTGTTCCTGATGTATTGACATTTGCAGGTAACGGAGAACCTACGGCGCATCCTCATTTTCCGGAAATTATAGATGACACATTAGCATTGCGCGATAAATATTTCCCTCATGCAAAAGTCAGTGTGCTGAGTAATTCCACCTTTATTCACAAGGAAAAAGTGTTTAATGCACTGAATAAGATAGATAACAACATATTGAAACTTGATACGGTTGATGCAGAATATATTCAGCGGGTAGACCGTCCGTCGGGAGCTTACGATGTTAATAAGATTGTTGAAACGATGAAAGCTTTTAAAGGAAAGCTGATTATCCAGACTATGTTTATGAAGGGAAAAACAGACGAAGGTAAGGATGTTGATAATACATCCGATCGTTTTGTACTTCCCTGGATTGAGATTGTTAAACAGATTGCTCCCCGTCAGGTAATGATTTACACAATAGACCGTGAAACTCCCGATCAGTTTCTGCAAAAAGCTACACACGAAGAACTGGACCGTATTGTGGAACTGCTTAAGAAAGCAGGTCTGAATGCTACAGCCTCTTATTGAAAAAAGATATAAGTTGTGTTGAAAGAAAGCTATTTCAATGAATAAAGTTGGAATAGCTTTTTTATTTGATAAGCGATTCTTTACAAGAAGGCATAAAAAAAGGAGTACCGCTGTACTCCAACCTTTGTTAACCTTAAATCTAATACTATGAAAAACACAGTGCAAAGATACGGACTTTCTGGAAACTAACAAGCGAAACTCATTAAAATCTATGCTTTATAACATGTTTTAATAAGTTCCGCTCGTTTGCTAAAAGGTTTTAACAATATAAGGTCTATTTGTTACCTTCATCGAATTCTGCTATTTCTCTTGTTGCGACTTCTAGTGCTTCATTAATGTTACTACAGATATTTTCTTTACCCAGCAGTTCATAGAATCCGGATTTTTCGAGTACGGCATGTACACGTTCGTTTACTCCGGAAAGGATAATATGTATATTTTCCTTTTGTGACATTTCACACAGTGTTGTCAGGTTATGAATACCTGTCGAATCGATGAACGGAACTTTACGCATACGGATGATACGAATTTTCGGTCGGTCACCCAAACGTGCCATTATTTCTTCAAATTTGGTAGCAATACCAAAGAAATACGGACCGTTTATTTCGTATACCTCTACCCCATTAGGAATGATAAGATGCTCTTCGTGTACTTCCAGGTCTGATTCTTTATTCGGATCTATCTCGTCGGTGATAACAGAAATCTGTGTTGTTTCCATAACACGTTTCATAAACAGTACACAAGCTATAACCAGTCCGACTTCGATAGCTACAGTCAAATCGAAGATAACGGTAAGGAAGAAGGTTATCAACAAGACCGTAACATCCGATTTTGGGTTTTTCAACAATCCCTTGAAAACACGCCAGCCGCTCATATTATATGATACGATGACGAGAACACCTGCCAGACAGGCCATCGGAATATATTGGGCAAGCGGCATCAGGAATAGTAGGATCAGTAACAATACCACCGCATGAACGATACCTGCAACCGGTGATTTACCTCCGTTGTTGATGTTGGTCATGGTTCGGGCAATAGCTCCTGTAGCCGGGATTCCTCCGAAGATAGGCGAAACGAAATTGGCTATACCTTGTGCAATCAATTCAGTATTCGAATCATGACGGTCGCCTATCACACCATCAGCCACCGTAGCCGAAAGCAAAGATTCTATCGCTCCCAATACAGCGATGGTAATAGCAACTGGAAAGAGGTTCTTGATAGCCTCCCAGTCCAATGCTGGTACGGCAGCCTCAGGAAGCTGTGCCTTGATACTGAAGCGGTCACCGATTGTATCGATACAAGTGATTCCTCCATACATTTTCAACAGATATACGCCGACTGTTACCAGAATGATGGCAACCAGAGAGCCGGGGATTTTTTTCGAGAACTTAGGAGTGATGGCGATGATGAAGATACTTACCAAACTGACGATCACATTCCACCAGTTTACAGTGTCGAAATGATGAAAATATAAAATCCATTTTCCAATAAAGTCGCCCGGAACCTTTTCACCTCCGAACTGCAAACCGAAGATATCCGCTATCTGAGTTGTAAAAATAGTAACGGCGATACCACTGGTGAATCCCACAATAATAGGATAAGGAATAAATTTGATGATTGTACCTAACTTGAATATGCCTAATAATATAAGGAGTACACCAGCCATCATCGTGGCAACCATCAGGCCTTCGATGCCATATTCTTGGATGATACCGTAGATGATAACGATAAAAGCACCGGTTGGTCCTCCGATCTGTACCTTGCTTCCCCCAAGAAACGAAATGATGAATCCTGCAACAATCGCTGTGATAATACCCTTTTCAGGACTTACTCCTGAAGCTATACCGAATGCGATGGCAAGAGGCAATGCTACTATACCTACAATAATACCTGCCATCAGGTCGGTAGTAAAATCTGTTTTCGTATAATTTTTCAGTGTAGAAAACAGTTTAGGCTGAAAATCCAATTTTACCATATATGTGTTTTGTTATAAATTATAAAAAGAAGTGCAAAAGTATATATTTATTTGAACATTTGGGCTGATAATAAGGTTATTATTTATATTGCATGAGTGAAATTTATTAATAATACTTAAATAAAAATTGTAATTATTACAAATTTGAATAAAAGTATTACCTTTACAATATCAAATCAAGAATATACATGTTTAACCAATTAAATAACTAACGATTATGGGAAAAAGTATCAAAGGAACAAGAACAGAGAAGAACTTAGGCATTTCATTTGCTGGTGAATCACAGGCAAGAATGCGCTATACATATTATGCTAGTGCAGCAAAGAAAGAAGGTTACGAACAGATTGCTGCCATCTTTGCTGAAACTGCTGATCAGGAAAAAGAACATGCAAAGCGTATGTTCAAGTGGCTGGAAGGCGGTATGGTAGAAATTACAGCCAGCTATCCTTCAGGTGTAATCGGAACAACACTCGAAAACTTGAAAGCTGCGGCTGCAGGTGAAAACGAAGAATGGTCACTCGACTATCCTAAGTTTGCAGACATTGCAGATGAAGAAGGTTTCCCTGCCATTGCGAAGATGTATCGTGAAATTGCTGTTGCAGAAAAAGGACACGAAGAAAGATACCTTGCTCTGGCAAAGAATGTAGAAGAAGGAAAGGTATTCAAGAAAGACGCCGAGGTAGTATGGCAGTGCCGTAACTGTGGTTACTTATATGTAGGTACGGAAGCTCCTGAAACTTGTCCGGCATGTTTACATCCACAGGCATATTTCGAAGTAAAGAAAAATAATTATTAATATTGGATATGTATGACTAAAGCGCAGAACTTCCGAATATGAGTTCTGCGCTTTTTTATACACGTAAAAAATACCTATTTTGAGGTATTGTGGTGTTTATCAGAATTTATGATTTTTGTAACACTGAGAAATACTAATCATTTAAATAGAAATAAATATGAAAATAAAATCAATTATAGGTCGTGAAATACTCGATTCACGAGGAAATCCTACGGTAGAGGTTGAAGTAAGACTGGAATCTGGCGTGATGGGACGTGCATCTGTTCCTTCCGGAGCATCTACCGGTGAACATGAAGCTCTCGAACTTCGTGATAAAGATTCTAACCGTTACGGTGGAAAAGGTGTGTTGAAAGCTGTTGAAAACGTAAATAAGGTTATTGCTCCGGCTTTGACTGGATGGTCTGTTCTGGAGCAGCGGGCTATCGACAAGAAAATGCTTGAGCTGGATGGCACGCCAACCAAGTCGAATTTAGGTGCAAATGCTATTTTAGGAGTTTCTCTTGCAGTGGCAAAGGCTGCGGCAAACTATCTGGATATACCTTTATACCGTTATATAGGTGGAGTAAATACATTTGTAATGCCTGTTCCGATGATGAATATTATCAACGGAGGTTCACACAGTGATGCGCCTATTGCCTTTCAGGAATTTATGATCCGTCCGGTGGGAGCACCTTCTTTCCGCGAAGGTCTTCGTATGGGGGCTGAGGTTTTCCATGCTTTGAAGAAAGTATTGCATGATAGAGGTCTGAGTACTGCTGTAGGTGATGAAGGAGGTTTTGCTCCTGCACTGAATGGAACAGAAGATGCGCTGGAATCTATTCTTGCAGCTATCCGGCAGGCAGGTTACGAACCGGGCAAAGATGTTATGATCGGTATGGACTGTGCTTCATCCGAGTTTTATAGAGATGGACTGTACGATTATACAATTTTTGAAGGTGAAAAGGGCAAGAAGCGTACATCAGAAGAACAGATTGCCTATCTGGAAGAACTTATCAACAAATATCCTATCGACTCCATCGAAGATGGTATGAGTGAAAACGACTGGGAGGGATGGAAAAAACTTACCGAACGTATCGGTGGACGCTGCCAGCTGGTAGGCGATGACCTGTTCGTTACAAATGTAGAATTCCTTTCGAAAGGTATTGAGCTGGGATGTGCCAATTCCATCCTTATTAAAGTAAATCAGATCGGTTCACTCAGTGAAACACTGGATGCAATCGAAATGGCTCATCGTCATGGATATACTACGGTTACCTCTCATCGTTCAGGAGAAACTGAAGATGCTACGATTGCCGATATAGCTGTTGCTACCAACAGTGGTCAGATTAAAACCGGTTCATTGAGCCGTTCAGACCGTATGGCAAAATACAATCAGTTGTTGCGTATCGAAGAAGAACTGGGTGACCTGGCTGTATATGGATACAAGCGTATCAAATAAAAAAGTTAGTCATATTTGAAATTCTAAATTGTAAAGGCTGTTGTCTTCGGACAGCAGCCTTTTCTTTTCGTAAAAAGATGCTGAAGTTTCCTCCTTTTTTTGTACAAATTTTGAAAAGTTTTGTACAATATCCTGAGATACTTTGTACAACTTCAGAAATATTTTGTACGAATTTTGCTTAAGATTTCAGCATGTTTTGGTGAAAAGATCGAGAAGAATAAAAAAAGGAGGCGATTTGAGGCTATGAAATGGTATGTTAAGGAGGAAAATCACAGAAAAATGAAGAAAATTTGAAAAAAGTTATGCAGAATGTTTGGAGGTTTCAAAAAAAGTCGTACCTTTGCAAACGCAATCGAGAGAGAAAGCGACAAAAAACTTAAGGGTGCGTTAGTTCAGTTGGTTAGAATACATGCCTGTCACGCATGGGGTCACGGGT
>ENA-ORTD01002239-ORTD01002239.1-human-gut-metagenome-genome-assembly--contig:-NODE-2239-length-11489-cov-31.055711_pt1 | contig 11489 bp, 7 predicted proteins | sample MGYA00241907_ERZ509178 | MGnify/ENA primary metagenome ERZ509178 (study PRJEB26280, sample SAMEA2338793) | human gut metagenome | biome: human gut; feature: human-associated habitat; material: faeces...
CTTATTATCTATAAAATATTGAGTAATAATCGGTTGTAAATACTATCATTGAATTCGGATTGTTTTTGCTATATCTGAATGTCGTAATTTCTCTTCCATTATATGCATTCAGTCCATCCCATGTCCCAATCCAGATCGTATGTTCTGCATCTTCCAAAATACAGTTTACTGAATTATTCGTCAGCCCGTTAACATTTGATATGTGTTTTGCCACATTAAAAGCATAAGACTTTGTGGAAGTGACAAATGCAATAATCAGAATAAAAAATAATTGTGCGTATAAGATGTTTCTCATGTAAATGAATGTTATTTATACGGTTAGGATAATAGCAAATATAAGGAATTTATTTTATTCCGCGCATATTTTCATCGGTAACAAGGGTGTATGATTTCACCGTCAACAACCAATCAATAATCAATAGGCGTTTGCTAGATTCAGTATTCATTCATGAGAAATAATAATGTCTTTTTCATGGTCAGTTGGTTGTTAAAAAAGGGCGGATTTTATAATCCGCCCCCTCATTTTATTCATATTAAAAACCCGGATTTTGGGAAAGAATATTGTTGCTCTTATCCCTTTCACCTTGCGGTATCGGAAACAGATAATCTCTGTCGTCCCTAAAATTGGCACCTTTCGATGTATTATATTTGGTTGCATAAGCACGCATAACGGTTCCGAAACGTTTTTGTCTCATCAGGTCATCCCGTCTCCATCCTTCCATTGCCAATTCACAACGACGTTCCTTCCAGATGATTTCTTTCAGACGCTTCTGATCGGTTTCTGTTATGTCGGGCAGTGTATTAGTTGTTGTAGCAGGAATATACGCCTGTTGATCTCTTCTCGGATCTATCGGATTAGTTTTGCGGGCTCTTTCTCTTACATCATTCAGGTAAGGAAGTGCAAGCCCTGGTTTTCCATTTTCGTTTAATACTTCAGCATACATCAAGAGAACATCGGAATAACGGATCAAGCGAATGTTGTAACTAATCATCCAGACGTCGAAACCAGTTTTTTCTACTGCTGGCACAGTCATCTTGTAATCATGATAACCGCTTGGAGATTCAGCATTGTCCTGCGCTTCAGTATCACCTTTATATCTATCACCAGTCTGTGTGAATACATAAGTAATACGCGGGTCATCTGCATCAAAGGCATCATAGAGGTCTTGGGTTGGTACGTGAAATCCATATCCCTGATAACCGGAGATGCGTCTGCTTGTGAAGAAGTGAGGGACATTGGTACCTGTGGCTATGTTTTTGTCATATACTTTGTTGGCAATCTCAAATACTGATTCCGAACTGTTTTCATATTCAGTGCGCCAGTTCATGCCGTAATCACTCAACAATGTATAGTCTTTGTCTACTTCAATAATATCATGAAGTACCGTTTCGGCAGAGGCAAAATCACCTTTGAACATGTATGTTTTAGCAAGCATTGTTTTAGCAAAGCCACGTGTTGCACGATAAGCATCATCTTCAGAGTAATCTCCTTTTGCAGGAAGTGCGGAGGCATCGGTTAAATCATTCACAATACATTCATATACCTTCTCCAATGGGGAGCGGGGTATCTGCAGTATTTCAGCGGGTTGCATCGGCGTAGTGATTAAAGGCACTTCTCCGAATGTAGTGACTAGGCAATAATACCCGAATGCTCTCAATGCTTTTGCCTCGTTTGCATAACGTTTCAATAGTTCTTCGTTTCCTATTGCATCAGGAGCATAATAAATCACATCGTTACAGCGATTGATTAATCTGTACAGAATCTCCCAACGACGTCCTACTTCACCATTGGTTGTGTAGATCGTAAAGTCGGACAAGTCGCGTACTTCGGCACGGTCACCGTCATTTCCTCCTCCTTTTAGAGCATCATCAGTGCTGCAATCACCTACAAAATAATGATTTAATGCATATTCATTCCAAGTTGTACGTAATTGAAGATAAGCTCCAGTCAAGGCTTGTTCAATATCGCTTTCCTTCTGATAATAATTATCGCTTGTGGTTTTACCATAACTTGGTTCGTCGAGAGAGCAGCTATACAACCCCACTCCGGCAAGAGCCCAGCATATTATAAATAATATTTTTCTCATAATGTAATGTCTTTTTAGCTAGATTTAAAATTGCAAATTAACTCCAAAAGTGAATGTACGTGAAGACGGATAACGTGTAGTATCCACTCCCATATCCAATGGGTTATTGATACCCAGTTCCGGATCAAGTCCGGAATAACCGGTTAAAGTAAATATATTCTGACCGCTCACATAGAATCTACAACTTGAAAACAGTTTGCTCTTCTGGCAAATGTGACTCGGCAATGTATAACCTATTTGCATATTCTGTAAACGCAGGTAAGAACCATTCTCCACATAGAAAGAAGAACCTCTCATATTGTTGTTAGAGTCAGAGTTGGTTATGCGTGGATATACAGCATCCAAATCCCCGTCTTTTGTCCATGCTTTTGTGTAAGCATCCGCCAATGCATTTTGGCGTCCTGCTGAAGCAAGGCTTCCTTTAGCAACGTTCCAGATGTCATTTCCAATAGTTCCCTGGAATGCCATGCTTACATCAAAGTTCTTATAACTAAATCCTAAGTTGAAACCATAAATGAGGTCCGGATTAGGATCACCGATAAAAGTACGGTCATCATCATCGTTCAATTCGCCTGATTCTCCTAATTTGGCAAACTTGAAATCACCCGGTTGTGCATTAGGCTGAATCTTGGTACCATTCTTATCCACATAATTGTCTATCTCTTCCTGATTCTGGAATATTCCTATTTGTTTGTACCCCCAGAAACGTCCGATAGGACCTCCTACATACGTACGGCTGGTATTTCCACTCAAATATTCCGATGTAAGTTTGGTTACCTCTGTCTTGTAAGTAGACATGTTCAGCCCTACATTGTAATTAAAGTCTTTTCCTATCTGGTTACGGTAGTTGACTACTATTTCGAAACCGGTATTCTTCAAGTCTCCTGCATTGAAGAAGGGGCTGTTAGGGAAGGCGCCAAAAGAAGGAATAGGCATATTGAGTAACATGTCACTTGTTTTCTTTACATAAAAGTCCATACTTACATCAAGGCTGTTTTTAAAGAAAGACATATCTAAACCGACATTGGTTTGCTGGCTGGTTTCCCATTTAATATCTGCATTTCCCACATAAGTCGGAACGTAACCTTGTGAGTATCCGTTTCCAAAGTACCACTGATTCTCATTATTGGTGCCAATCAGCGTAAGAGGCGCGTCTCTATCAATTCGTTGGTTACCATTCTGTCCCCAGCCTACACGCAGTTTTAAATTGGAAATTGTATTTTCAATGTTCAGGTTTTTGAAGAATTCTTCATTGCTCACTCTCCAACCTAATGAAACTGATGGGAAATAGCCCCAACGGTTACGTTTGGCAAATCTTGAAGAACCGTCGGCACGGAAATTGACCGTAGCAAGGTATCTGTCATCATATACATAGTTGATACGTCCCAGGTACGACAACATAGAAGATGTTTCTTTACCTCCCGAGGTGTTATCTCCGGCTGTTTGTGCATCAAGTATCTGATAGATTTCATCGTTACCTAAAGCCTTTCTCTTAAATGCATTAATGCCTTCGCTGCTGTTCTTCTCATAAGTCATGGCAACCATTGCATCCAGTTTATGCCTGCCTATTGTCGTGTTGTAATTAAGGCGTTGTTCCACCTGATAATTAGAAGTAACAGCGCTATTATTATTCAATTGAGTTTCTTTATTATATTTACTTTCCTGATTCGCTAAGTTATCTTCCGAAAAAGTAGACGAATAGACAGGACGGAAGTCTTTGAAAGTATCATGGTATCTTTCGAAGCTATACTGTACCCGATAGCTCAATCCTTTATACAATTTGATTTGGGCAAACACATTACCAAATACATTGAATATGTCATTGTATCTATTGGGAAGTTCGAGCATGGCTACCGGATTAGGGTCGTAAGACCACTCGGTAGGCGCATATTTGTTATATTCGTAATTTTCAGAAGACGGATCTACCAACGGGCTGATAACAGGGGTAAAAGGATCGGCTTTTTGAATGAAATCGAATGAAGGAATTGCTCCTGCGTCACGTTTTCTTATCTTTGCCAGATTGACATTGGCGCCAACAGTGATAAATTTGTTAATATCATATTCAAGATTCGCTTTAAGTGAAAGTCTCTTGAATTCAGTAGTGATGATTGCACCCTGATCGTCTACATATCCTAAACTTAAAGAAGATCTCGAATTATCTGTCCCCTTACGGATGCTTAGATTATAGTTCTGGTTGAAAGCTGTACGGGTTACTTCATTCCACCAGTTAGTATTATAGCCTTTCTGATACTGATTGGTAAACTTATCCTTCATTGAGTTTTGAAAGCTTGCATCGTTTTCATACGCTTTCATGATGAAGTTGTAGTATTGGTCGCTGTTCATCATGTTCAATGCTTTATAACTGTTTTTTACACCTACATAAGCATCCAATGTTACAGTCGTTTCACCTTTCACCCCTCCCTTGGTAGTAATGAGGATTACTCCATTAGAACCTCTCGAACCATAGATAGCGCAGGCTGAAGCATCTTTTAATACTTCCATACGTTCAATATCAGATGGATTCAGGCTGCTGATGTTATCCATGAACTGTCCATCAACTACGTACAATGGATTGTTGTCATTGACGGTCCCTAAACCTCTCACGCGGATCACTGCATCCGATCCCGGCTGACCGGAACTGGCGGCAACAAATACGCCGGCTGCCTTACCTGTAAGTAGTTCGGATGCATTGGATACTGCATAGTTCTTAATATCCTTACTACTTATAGAAGCCAAAGCACCGGTAAGGTCACTCTTTCTTTGAGTACCGTAACCAATAACTACAACCTCATCCAATTTATTATCGGACACTAGATTTACATTGTACGTTCCGCTATTTGTTACGTTTACAATTTCAGTTTTAAAACCTACATACGAGAATGAAACTTTATTTGACGATACTTTTAATGTATATCTACCGTCAAAATCAGTGATAGTACCATTGGTCGTTCCCACTTCAAGAACAGAAACTCCAATTAAAGCCTCTCCGGTATTACTGTCGTATACCACACCCGAAATACTCTTGGTTTGCTGTGCAAAGACATTTGTGCAAACAGCAAGAATAAGAATGAATAATAATAAATGCTTACTCATAGTTTATACACTTAGATTTAATTATATGAAATGATATTTTGTTTATTCGCAATAATCTTACCATCTTTCAGTTCTAATTCTGTTCCGGCGGGAAGTTCCACAATTACTCTTGCGTCATTGGCCGGGATCTCAACGGAGCCATTTGTCTTTATATTTTTTGCTATATATTCTTTGGCAACAATATCAAACAAATCGCATGGTTGGGTAGCTTGATAAGTAATGGTTTTGGTCTCTTTATGAGGGTTGTAATAGAGATAGACCGGATAAGGTTTCTCTGTATAGAAGTCTGTGACATTGCAATCCAGTCGGAGAATACCCTCCACATTCGTTTGACAAACAATGGCCCCCAAAATACCAACAGGAGAAGAACTGTAAACGCTGAACATGCTCTCCGTCGGATTACCTTTTATCCATTTGGGACCATCGCCGATTGCAACCGGACTACCCCCTTTTAATGATGCTTTTCCATAGTCATCCGTTTTTCGTAAACCTTCATAAGAAACATTATCATAAGTAATGTCCTTCAATTCCGGAGCCCATTGATGTGTTTCATCTATTTCCCCCGGATAGAACAAACGACATGCACTTGCATTGTTCAACATCCACTTGCCGATAGCTTTTGCATATTGAGGCTGATATTTCACCATCGGAATGAAAGGCCAGGCAGGTTTGATACTGTTCATGAGGAATGCATATCCTCCGCCGTCTGTGATACTTCCTTGCAGACCACTTACATCATAATCACCCCATTTTCCTACAATAATTCCCCAACCGGTTCTTCCTGCAGGGCTTTTACATCCGTCAAATACCCAATCAAGAAGTTTGGCTACATCATAGTTGGCTCCCTCTACTGCATTCAAATAGGCTGCCGTATAAACTCCGAGTGGTAAAAGAGCCTCGTAAAAACGACTTTCTTTTTGGGCAAGCAGGGCTTCGATAGCACTCTTACTATGTTGCAGATAACGTGGATCGCCAAACTTATGATAAGCACACAACAATACATAAGCATGACCACCGGCAGCGTCTTGTTGCAATGGAATATTATTCACCATTCCTTTCATTTGTGCATAGTCAAAATAAGAATAGTCGTAATTTCCATTCAATACGGAATCTGCTTTAACAAACTGCTCCGCAATGCTTTTTTGTATCTTCTCTGCCCCGTCTACATTGGGGAAAACATCGCAAATAGCATAATATAAGGCATTGGGTAATACATCATACCACCAGTCGCGGCCATAGCCTCCTCCTAAAAGGGCTACTGACGGAGTCGTATTGTTCATGACTATATTCCAGCCGTTATCAGAATTGAAATAATTCTGCACCATTTTTACATAGTTATATCCGTCTTGATTCGTCTTGTCAATCCCTACAAGGCCGGCACCAAGAATAGCAGCCAATGAGTTCAGACTTTCATGGAACTCTCCGTTATTGGCATTCTTTCCCTGACGAATATCTTTAATGGCAGTATATAAGCCAAATGTAGTCTGGTCCATATTTCTGCGGGCGTCATCTAACCAGATTAATGGTCCGACTTCACTTTTATTATTCCAGTCAAAAATAAACTGGTCATACTTTTGGGCTTTTTGCTTCCAGTCCAGCATTTTATAAGTTTCAGGCATATCAGGCATAGAGTCTACCCTATGGATGGAAACCTGCTTTACCTTTTCACCAAAGTTATTTCCGTTGCCCGAGCAAGATGCCAGAAAACAAACGGTCATAAGTACAAAAACACCTTTACTTGTCATTTTCATGTTCAATAGTATCAGTTTGATTAGTAATATTCTTAGCTAAAGGATATGCCGCTAATTGTAATCCGGCAACAATCACCAGCGCATATTTCAATGCAAAATCCTGCGATACACAATAAGCAAGGAAGATAAACAGTAGTAAACCGAAAGCTCTTCCAAGGAAAAGGCCGAATTCATGACTTAGGATATATGCATATTCGTTTCTATTCTCAATCTTTGCAACTGCATCAATTGTTCTCATCATAATGGGGAAGTAAGCCAGGTCGAACAAAGGCTGGAATATCACTTTGCAAAGGACGAAAAGGATCACTCCCGTAGCAGAGAAGAGAATACCGTTAAATAGTGTACCGACAAAGAATACGATTAGTCCTCCTACAAATATTTTCAAACGGTCTTGCGGGCGGGCCATACGTCCTAATACATACACCAGGACAGCGGTCAATGCTCCGCTAACTCCCTGAATCAATCCTAACGCTCCTTCATCTCCTACCAGCTTCAATACTAATATAGCCGGTGCCGTTACTAAAAAACCTTGAACCATTCCTTTCAATCCGGCTAGCCACAGCATCTTTTTCCAAAGTATGTTGAAGCGGAAATAGAGGAAGTTCGTTTCTTTGGGGTTCTCGAATTTACCTTTCCACAGTGTCATACAGGCGATAACGGTAATGACTACTGCTGCCATCGTAACTACACAATAAGAGGTATTGATATTGAAGAGGAATCCGAAAACTTCTTTTCCATCTATCTGGCTGATAAATGCGCCTATAATTAAAGGAACACCGATGGAGGTAATAGAAAAGAAGAAAGACTCTAGTCCGAAGAAATAGTTACGGCTGTTGTCGTTGGTATTATAGAGAGCCAGCAGGTATCGGTTGGTCCAGAAGAAACCAGAAGCTGCTCCCATTAAAAAGCCGGCCAGACCAAGTTCGACGAAGCCAAGTGACTTGATAGTCATCATACCGAACATGGAAATGCCACTTACCAGGATTCCTACCGAATAAAGCGTCTTCACACTGTATTTCTTTAGCAGATAACCGTTAACAAGAGAGGTAGTAATGATGCCTATATACATTGCCAGCTGATAAAAAGCAACCATCACGGGGTCACTCGTATTTCTCATGATATAGGCTCCCACAAAGATTTCTACTATCGGTAGTACCAATGCATAAAGCATATTGGTAACCAACAGTGTTCTCATGTTAGGTTCCTGTTGCTTAAAGAACAGATATTCTTTTTTCAGTTTATTCATTACTTCTCTTGTGTCTGTTTTAATACGTTTAATATCTCTGAAATGGAAAGCTCTGCCTTACAAATCACTTCATCGCTTGCTCCATAATACATGGTTATCGTATCGCCGTCCACCAAATGCCCATTAGTGAAAACTACATTTCCGAAGAAACCTGTTTGCTCATAAGCTGCGATAGGTTCCATGATAGGTTCTTCGCTTCTTGCAATGACTTTCGACGGGTCATTTAAATCGAGTAATAAAGCCCCCAAGCAATAACGGTGATTAAAATCGGCTCCATGATAAATCTCCAGCCAGCCTTCTTCTGTCTTTATTGGAGCTGCCCCTGCCCCTACACGTGCGCAATCCCACATTCCGTCACGAGTGGTTGCCACACATTTGTGGTTTCCCCAATGCAAGCGGTCGGGCGATTCTGCCAACCATATATAATTGCCGCCAAGTTCGGGACTGCTTGGGCGATGAAGAGCGAAATACTTGTCGCCTATCTTCTGTTCGAACAATGCACAATCTTTATTATGCGGTGGGAATATCATTCCATGCCGTGTATAGTTTTTCCAATCATTGGTGTGAATCAGTCCAACCCCTACAGCTACCGACGATACTTCTGTGAAAGTAAGGTAAAAACCATCTTCGGTTGTTGCAACACGGCAATCCTCAATACCGAATGCTTCCAGCTCTCCTTTTCCGAAAATGGGTGGAAATTCCGGTTCATCTTTGAAGTGAATACCGTCGGTACTTGAAACCAATCGTAAGTAAGACATCGTAGTCAGATAATTCTTTCCTTTGTAACCGATAACGCGTGGGTCTGAAGCATCCAAATCGGGATCATTCTTTAAAAACGAAACCACTTCTATTTTTCCTTTTTCATTATATATAGGAAAACTGATAATTCCTTCTTTCTGTATAGGTCTCTCTGCGACGCGCAAAAGTAACCAAATTTTGCCTTGATATTTGAAAACTCCGGGATTTAACAAACATGTAATTTCCATTCCGTTGATTCCCGCTTTTAAATCTTTTGGAGCCAGTAGGGGGTTCTGCTCACATCTTTTAGCTATATCCATAATATTTCGATTAGTGATTATTTCTGTGAACAAAAGTATGAGATGAAAGACAGGAAAGCGTTTACTATATTCTCAAAGAGGTGTACACATGCTCAAGAACATGTTTTTAAGAGGATGATATTGGGGAATGATTTTAGAAGAGGCAGGGATATTCGTATTTATATGCTGTACTATTTAAAAGCTTGATTTATAGATGGATGTGCACTTCGTTGAAGTGTATTATATTCTCATAAGTGTATAGTATAGTTTCTTTGAGGAGTGCAAAAGAAACATATAAAGATAAAAAAATAAGAGGCCAAACTCAAAAATATAATTTGAGGAAGCCTCTTGTTTTTTCTTTTTAATAAAAATGATACTGTAAATCCTATTTCTTCACGTATGGATAATCTATCGTATATAATCTGTCAGAGTTTGTTTGATAGAGGTGAAGCCGTTAAAAAAAAATTGTTAGACAGCTTCTTTTCGTTATCGGTTTGGTATACTGTCTTTATAAATAGTAATTGTCCTTTTTCTTGTTGAATCATTCTTGATACTGGTTACATCTCCCCGGGTCGTGAAATACACATAGTTTCCCAGATCGAGAAAACGGTATACTTTCACTCCGTCGTGCTCGAACAGATAACTGACTTCATAAGTCTGGTTATTTTCTGATTTTCCGCTTTTCAGTGGAATACCTGCATAGCAGGAAGCTAGTCCCGTTATGCAGAAGAAAAGAATAAAGGTCCGAATCAATGTTTTCATAATCATTTCTTCACGTGTGGATAATCTATCGTATAATGTAATCCGCGGCTTTCCTTACGCTCCATTGCTTGGCGCATAATCAGATAACCCACATTCACCATATTACGCAATTCGCAGATTTCTCTGGACGCTACGCTACGTTTGAACAGGCTTTCAGTCTCTTCGTAGATAATATCGAGTCTGTCCCAGGCACGTTTCAGACGGAGGTCACTGCGGACGATGCCTACGTATGTACTCATAATTTGATTCACTTCCTTCATACTTTGCGTAATGAGCACCATTTCTTCCGGAGAGCGGGTTCCTTCGTCATTCCATTCGGGAATATCTTCATTATAAGAATACTGATCAACCGCTTGCAGACTGTGCTTGGCGGCAGCGTCGGCATATACCACTGCTTCTATCAATGAGTTGGAAGCCAGACGGTTTCCACCATGCAATCCGGTGCACGAACATTCTCCCACGGCATAAAGGCGTTCGATGGAAGATTGTCCGTCCAGGTCGACAAGAATACCTCCGCAGAGATAGTGGGCGGCCGGGGCTACCGGGATATAATCTTTAGTGATGTCGATGCCCAGGCTAAGACATTTCTCGTAGATATTGGGGAAGTGTTTCTTTGTTTCTTCGGGATCTTTGTGGGTGACGTCCAGATATACATGGTCGTCTCCACGGTTCTTCATCTCGTTGTCGATGGCGCGTGCCACGATGTCACGGGGAGCGAGCGAAAGACGGGGATCATATTTCTGCATGAACTCTTTTCCGTCCATGGTGCGCAGTACGCCTCCGTAACCACGCATTGCTTCCGTTATCAGGAAAGAAGGGCGGTCTCCCGGATGATACAGGGCGGTAGGGTGGAATTGTACAAACTCCATATCCTTCACCGTACCTTTGGCACGGTAAACCATGGCGATACCGTCTCCGGTAGCGACTAGCGGGTTAGTGGTTGTTTTATAAACGGCTCCTACTCCACCGGTAGCCATTAGCGTCACTTTAGCAAGATAGGTATCTACTTTTCCCGTTTTCGGATCGAGGATATAAGCACCATAACATTTGATGTCCGGTGTCTGGCGGGTTACAGTCACTCCCAGGTGATGCTGTGTCAGGATTTCAATGGCAAACTGGTTTTCGATGACCGTGATATTCGGATGGCGTTGTACGGCTTTAATCAGGCTGTCTTGAATTTCTGCTCCTGTATTGTCTTTATGGTGAAGAATACGGAACTCCGAGTGTCCGCCTTCGCGGTGCAAGTCAAATTCGCCTTTCTCGTTTTTGTCAAAATCCACTCCCCACTTAATCAGTTCTTCAATTTGTGCGGGAGCTTCGCGCACTACCTTTTCTACTGCGGCACGGTTACTGATCCAATCGCCGGCAATCATTGTGTCTTCAATGTGCTTGTCGAAATTATCCACCAGAAGGTTGGTGACGGAGGCTACACCTCCCTGGGCGAAGTACGTATTGGCTTCTTCCAGCCCACTTTTACAGATAAGAGCAACTTTACCTTTGTGCGCCACTTTCA
>ENA-ORTD01002241-ORTD01002241.1-human-gut-metagenome-genome-assembly--contig:-NODE-2241-length-11485-cov-2.685652_pt1 | contig 11485 bp, 7 predicted proteins | sample MGYA00241907_ERZ509178 | MGnify/ENA primary metagenome ERZ509178 (study PRJEB26280, sample SAMEA2338793) | human gut metagenome | biome: human gut; feature: human-associated habitat; material: faeces...
CTGCTTTACATAACGCCAGGAAGGACCAGTAAGAAAAAGCTTACCCATGACAATATCTGCGTGTTTGACGAGAGCACCGGGGAGAAGTTATGGGGATTTTTTCACGAAGTATTAAAGAGTTTCGTCTAAACAGTATATTTGTGAGAATTTTTATTTATATTATGGCGCTGGTTCTTATATCAATAGGACTGGTATCTTTTTTTTCTTACCGCAAATCTTCTGCAATGATGATTAGTGAGGTTCAGAACAGCAATATGCTTATTTTAAAGCAGGCGCAGAAAGGGATTGATCAGAAAATTAACTCATTGCAGGCCAATCTTATGCAGGCTGCATTGAACCGCAGCCTGAATGAGGTATTATACCTGTCGAATCAAAGCAATTATGATAAATACGAATTAATTCAGGATTCTATGTCTTATTTAAGCGCTCTTAAATCAAATAATAATTACATATCTGATATATGGCTGTATGCAAAAAAAACTGATTTTGTATTAGGTACAGAAAGTAAATATGAACGTTCCCTTTTTTTCTCAGATGTATGCAAATATACAGATGATATTGATTGGGATCAGGTATTTGGAAGCAGCGGTTTTAATTATATTGGTAAGAAAAATATTTATCGGGGGACCTATCAGGTTCCGGTGGTGGTTTTTTCAGAATCCCTGCCGTTTATCGATAAATCTCCCAAGGGAATGCTTATCGTTAATGTAAGCGATTCCCTGTTTGAAAAAGAATTATCCAATTATAATAAGGAAAAAATTATTTTCCATTATATTGTTGATAAGGAAGGGAATATCGTTTATACGAACGAACAGTATTATGATGAGTTTAACGACCTGGATTTGATACGGTCAGCTGTCCATTCGCAGTTAACCGGGATGACTCAAAAGCAGGATACGGTAGAACTGATGGCAGGCGGAAAACCCTTTACCATTCAGTATATACAATCACAAAACCTGCAATGGAAATACATTTCAGTGATTCCCACGGAATACATTAAGGAAAGTGTTAACCAAATCAGGAATGTTACGCTGCTGGTGGTATCGATAAGCATAATTTTATCTATTATATTAACAATATATATTGTAAATGGACTATACCGGCCCATGAATAAAATATTGAGTTACATTAATATAATCGGTGATAGAAAAACAATCGAAAATAAAAAGAAAAACAGAAACGAATTTGCCTTAATCAATGGAATAATTGATTATGTTTATAAAGAAAACCAGACGCTGCAGGATAATTATGAAAAAAGCAGGCCAATGCTTCAGGATAAATTTATATATGATATTATCAATGGGCAGATAGACAGCGATTCTGAAAAATTAGGTTTGGAAATAGGGATTGAGCTGCCATTTCCTTTTTATCAGGTAATTGTATATGTAATTGACGGGGAAATTCCGGGCAGCTTAAAAAAATATAAAATTTCCCACGAAGAAGATGTCGTAAAAATGAGGGAAATTGCTGAACTGACTTTGGGAGAACAATGTAAATGTTATTTTCTGGCAAAGGATGAACAAACAATTGTTTCTGTACTAAATGCACCTGAATCCTTTTATGAATTAAGTGGTATGAATGAGTATTTGGCAAAGGTACAGGAGTATTTTATGAATAAAGGCGATTTGCCCTATGTCATCGGGGTGGGAAACAGCTACAAGGGTATCAGAAATTGCTATCGTTCCTTTATTGATGCGCTTGAAACAATAAAATATCAAATCGTAAAGGGGCAAAATTCTGTTATTTACATTGACGAGGTGAAAAATACAAATGGCGCGGTCATTTCATATCCGCTGGAAAAAGAAACACAGCTAATCATGATTACAAAATCCGGCAACAGTGAAAACGTAGTTAAAATGCTGGAAGATATATTTTATGAGAACTTTTCAGAGGATGTGTTGTCTCCTGAAATGATCGATAATTTGTTCCATGCATTAGCCGGAACAGCGGTAAGAACAATATTTGAGATGAGGCTGACAAATGAACAGATTTTTACTGATAAGCAAGATATCTATAAGGAGCTTGATCAGAGAAAAAGCATAAGCGAAAAGAAGCAGTATGTAATATGGATATTCAAGACGATTGCATTATTTGCAGCAGACAATAAACGAGGTCAGCAAAATTATGTTTTGGAAAAAATAGACCGTTACCTTGAAGAAAATTACAACAAGGAAATTTCGCTTGATACTGTTGCGGCGGTAGTTAACTTATCTGCTTCTTATTTGAGTTTTGTATTTAAAGAGAATTCCGGTTTGAATTTTGTCGATTATGTGAATCAGTTCCGATTACGAAAGGCCAAGGAGCTGCTGGAAAACACTTCATATAATATATCACAGATCGCTGAATTGGTTGGGTATAGCAGCGCAAACAGTTTCAGTAAGGTTTTCAAAAAATATAATGGCATATCTCCGGCGCAGTATAGAAAAATTTAATATCAGGAAGAGTATGGAAGACCCTTTTCTCATGAGCGGAGAAAAGGGTCTTTTGCATTATTTGAAGTCTTTTTATTTTGTGCGGCATGAAATCAAAAGAATTGCCATGTGATATCTATAATTTGTCCATAAATACTAAAAATCGGAAGATTTACACATTTAATCTCTGATGTTAAGCTAGGCATACGCAACAAAACAGTTGTAGAAGGCCCATGCAAAATAGAGAGAGAGGTGCAATGAATGTTTTGCAACAATAAGAAAAAGAAGATGCTTCATTTTCAGAAAAAACAGAATATGCGAAACAGTATTAAAAAGAACATCCCATTTTACGTTATGTTTATCCCCGTGTTAATTTATTTTGTGATTTTCCGGTATGTGCCGTTATTATTGTCTCTTATTATTTCATTGGAGAAATATCAGCCGGCGAAAGGGATTTTCAGCAGCAAATGGGTTGGGATTGAGTACTATAAGCAGTTTATTAATTCCGTTTTTTTCTGGAGATTAATCAGAAATACACTGGGAATTAATTTTTTACAACTGACAGTAGGATTTGTTGCTCCCATTATATTGGCGCTTTTGCTTAATGAAGTAGGACGGATGCGTTATAAGAAGCTTGTCCAGACAGTTACATATCTGCCCAATTTTATTTCCAGTGTTGTTGTAGTGGGAATGGTAGTTACTTTTCTGTCTCCCAGTACAGGCCTTGTGAACAATATATTGGCTCATTTGGGAATGGAACGGATAAATTTTTTAACAGAGCCCTCTTATTTCTGGGGAATATATACAGTTATGACAATATGGCAGACTGCCGGATACAGCGCGATTATTTATCTGGCTTCGTTAACCGGGATAAGTTCGGAATTATATGAAGCGGCCAGAATTGATGGAGCAGGAAGGTGGGCGCAGCTGTTTAACATTACATTACCTGGATTGACTCCTACAATCGTATTGCTGTTCTTAATGAAGATAGGAAGGGTTCTGGATGTTGGATATGAAACGATTGTTCTTATGTATAATCCCAGTATTTATTCTACGGCAGATGTTATTGGTACTTATGTCTATAGAAGGGGAATCCTGAACGGAGAATATAGTTTTGCTTCTGCGGTAGGTTTTTTCCAATCAGTCATTGGGTTAATGCTTGTATTATTTGCCAATAAAATAGCTAAAAAAACATCTGAAACAAGTCTTTGGTAATGGAGGAAAATATGAAATTAAGTAAAGGACGCATTATTTTTCAATGTATTAATTATACTATTTTATTTTTACTGATGGCGGCGGCATTATATCCGGTTTTATATGTTTTTGCTGCTTCATTAAGCAGTTTTGAGTTTCTGGCACAGGGAAAAGTGGGAATAATACCAATGGGGCTGACAATTGATGCTTATAAGAGGATTTTGTCTTATCCCATGATTGGAAGAGCATATCTGAATACAATTTTTTATACGGTTGCAGGTACGGCTGTCAGTCTGCTTTTATCTTCTCTTGCGGCCTATCCTTTATCAAGAAGGCCCTTTCCGGGACAAAAATTTATGTCTGCTGTTGTTGTGGTTGCAATGCTCTTCAGCGCCGGAATGATACCTACCTTTTTAATTGTTACCAAGCTTAATATGTATAATACGGTTTGGTCCATACTGCTGCCCACTTCGGTTTCGTCTTTCAATGTAATTCTTCTTAAGAATTTTTTTCAGCAGATTCCATATGAACTTGAGGAATCTGCATCCTTAGACGGATGCAGCCAGCTGAAAATATTATTTAAAATTATTCTGCCCCTATCACTGCCGGGAATAGTTACCGTTGGTTTGTTTTATGCGGTGGCACAGTGGAATAGTTATTTTCCCGCCATGCTTTATTTAAGAGACAGGGAATTGGTGCCTATGCAGATCATTCTGCGGGATATTGTAATTCAAAACCAGACAAATGAACTGTCTATTGACTTGGTAAATGGTTCCGATCAAATCAGTGAATCGGTAAAATATGCAACAATTATGGTAGCAACGATTCCCATCATGATGGTCTATCCGTTTATACAAAAGTATTTCGTTAAGGGAATTATGGTTGGTTCTGTAAAGGGCTGAAAATGCCTTTTTCATACAGAAAAAAAGGAAAAGGAGGGAAGCGGAAAGGTTATTTGCAGAAACGAAAATAAGGATTGGAACAAAAAAGGAGGAAGTTATGGTAGCAAAAAAAGTAGTTGCATTGGTATTGGCATCAGCTGTGTGCCTGACAGCATTTTCCGGATGCGGAAATTCGGCATCAGACAACAGCCAGTCAACAGTTAGTTCAGAGACAGCAGGTGAGTCTGAATCCGCAAAAGAGGAAAACAATGAAAATATTACGGTCAGTATGTTTCTGCAGGATTCGGCAGATCAGGCCATAAGTACAGACTTGCCTATTATTCAGGAAATAACAAAACGCACAGGGGTTAACTTTGAATTTGTTGCGGCTCCGAATACGGAAGATCAATTCCGTGAAAAATTTAATGTGACGGTTGCTTCCGGCGACATACCTGACATCATGGTCAGCACATATCGGGATGATATGATGAAGGTTGCTGAACAGGGAACTTTTGCAGCTTTGGACGATTATATTGATCAATATGCGCCCAATTTAAAGAAAATATTAGATGAAAACCCTGATTATATCCGGGATATCAGAGCAAGCGACGGAAATATATATTTCATGCCTTTTATCGGAGCTGTAAAGACATTTAAGGTATGGATGCTGCGCGGAGACTGGCTGGATAAGTTAGGCCTGGGAGGGCCTGTGGCATTAGATGACTGGTATAATGTTTTAAAAGCATTTAAGGAACAGGATCCTAATGGTAATGGTGAAGCCGATGAAATACCATATACGACAAGGAATACACAGGCTGGTGTACTTGCATTTATGGAAGCGTTCGGAATCAGCGGTTTTGAAGCAAATGAACAGTTTTTTATTGAAGATGGCCAGGTGAAGTACGCATATACTGATCCGAGATGCAAAGAAGCATTGGAATTTATCAATAAATTGTATAGTGAAGGCCTGATTGATTCTGAGTATGCAACGAACGATACAAATGTATGGCTTTCAAGATTAACAAATGAAGTTTCCGGTGCATGTCAGGATACTACAGCCCGTGCATATTCTTTGGGAACACAGGTGCGTGCGGCAAATGCAGATTCAGATGCATATTTTGTCGTTGTGGCTCCTCCGAAAGGGCCTGACGGAACCCAGATGACAACAAGCCAGATGCAGGCAATCAGGGGATTTACCGCAATCAGTGCGGATTCACCTTATATCAAGGAAATCGTGCAGCTGTTCGATTATTTCTATAGTGAAGAAGGCAGCCTTTTAATGAACTTTGGTATTGAAGGGGAGACATATACTATGGAAAATGGAAAGCCCACTTATACGGAAAATATTGCAAATGATTCCCAGGGGCGTTCCATTCTGTCGATGCTGAATATTTACGGACACAGAGAATGGGCATATAAGCAGGATATAGGCTACGAGGATGCTTTGCTGGATGAAACCTATGTTAACTACAGAAATGACATGGAACAGTATATAAGACCCACGATTCCCGCACTTTCCTTTACTGAAGAAGAAAGAGAAGTAATAAACAGCACTTATACGGAAATCCAGACCTATAAGGATGAAATGATTAATAAATTTATCATGGGAAAAGAGCCCCTGGATAACTTTGACAGCTTTGTCCAGACGCTTAAAAACATGGGAATTGATGATGTACTTGCTGTTGAACAGGCTGCTTATGATCGTTATGTAAAATAAAGTCTTGCGGTATCTGCAGATTACACAGATAAAGGCAGAGAATAGAAGACTCTGCCTTTATCAATTATGAGGAGAAAAAATATGGACATAAAGCAATTATACAATCCTGTCTGGAAAAGATCGGATAATTTAAGGGATCCATCAGTATTTAAGGGCTCAGACGGTTATCATTTATTCTACTCGCGTTATTCAAATAATGATTGGACCAAACCGGAAAACTGGTCTGTTGCGCATGTTTTCACGAAGGATTTTATACATTTTGAGGATGATCGTGATATTTCTGCGAAGGGCTTTGCCTCTCCGGGGGATGTAATCCGGTGGAGTGATAAGTACATACTTCCATATCAGTCATATCCTGATGTACCAACTATGCTTTGCTATAGTATTTCTGATAATTTAATCAACTGGTCGGAACCGGTTTATTTTTTGGAGGAGGCCATGGATTTGCCATGGAATCAGGCAAAGCGGGTGATTGATCCAACTTTTGTGGCAGATGGGGAACGTCTGCATTGCTTTTTTGTGGGAACAGACAGACTTCATTATAAAAGCCCCACAAATTTGGTGGGTCATGCGTACACAGAAGATCCGCAGATGAAGAAATGGATTATTACAACAGTTGACAGTCCTCTGATTGGCGCTTGTGACGAAGCTCCTGACGGTGCAGAAAATGTTACCGTTTTTAACAACGGCAGAGAATGGGTTATGATTTACAGTGAAGGACTGAAGGCTCAGCATCTGGCATATGCGGTATCACCGGACTTGCTGCATTGGAGAAAACAGGGAAGGATAGAGGTTCCGGAGCAAGACTGGATGACTACAAGATATGGAGCGCCGTTTGTCTGGAAAGACAGTGACTGCTGGATGATGATACTTATGGGAGAAGATAAAGAGGGACATACATCATTTGGGCTTTTAGCATCTCAGGATGGATTTAATTGGGATATCTTGAGGGAACAATAAATAATCCCACAGGTATTGATATATGGAGGAATATTATGGAGATATATGTATCAAAGGAATCCAGAGGAGGAGACGGGACAAAAGAATATCCGCTGAATTCACTTGCCCAGGCAGCAGCTATTGCCAAACCGGGAGATGAAGTAATTGTTGCACCGGGAGTATATAGGGAATATATTAATCCGGCCTGTGCAGGAACACCGGAAAGACGTATTGTATATCGTTCCGAAGTAAAAAACGGTGCAGTTATATCAGGTGCGGAGGAAGTAAAAAATTGGGAAAGATATCAGGGCACTGTGTGGAGAGCCAAAATTCCTAACAGTATTTTCGGAGAGTATAATCCATATACTGTTAAAATATTCGGAGATTGGTATGATGCTGTTAAGCCGTTACATACGGGTGAGGTTTACATCAATAATAAGGCATTATATGAAACCGATTCGTTAGAAGAGGTTCTGAATCCTGTTATTTATAAGGGCTCATGGGATCCGGAAGGCTCACTGTACAAATGGTATACTGAGCAGGAAAATAATTATACCATTATATATGCAAATTTTCATAAATATGATCCAAATATGGAAAATGTAGAGATTAATGTCAGAAGAAATTGCTTCTGGCCTTCTGCAGAAGGAATCGGATACATTACTGTTTCCGGATTTGTTATTACAAAGGCTGCCACGCAGTGGGCTCCGCCGACTGCCTACCAGGAGGGTATGATAGGTCCCCACTGGTCTAAGGGATGGATTATTGAGGACTGTGATATATCAAATGCAAAATGCAGCGGGATATCTCTTGGAAAATATTTGCAGCCCAATAATGATAATAAGTGGGCAAGAAAACACACCAAGACGGGAACACAGACGGAGCGGGATGCTATTTGTCAGGCTCAGCGTGAAGGATGGACAAAGGAAAGAATCGGCTCGCATATAATAAGGCGCTGCGATATCCATGATTGCGGACAGACCGGTATTGTGGGTCATTTGGGCGGAGTGTTTTCTGTTATTGAAGATAACAATATACACCATATCAATAATAAACAGGATCTGGCCGGTGCAGAAATAGGCGGAATAAAGATGCATGCCGCTATTGATGTAATTATCAGAAGAAACAGATTCCATCACTGTACCAGGGGATTATGGCTGGACTGGTAGGCACAGGGAACTCGCGTATCACAAAATTTATTCTATAAAAACACACCGCCGGACGGGACTGAATTAACAGAGCATTTATCTGTGGCGGAGGATATATTTGTTGAGGTTTCCCATGGACCGACACTGATGGATAACAATATCTTTTTGTCTGAAGTGGCAGGGCGTTTTTGTACACAGGGAATTGCATTAGTTCATAACTTAATCGCAGGTTCTTTTGTCTATGTTGGAAATGGCGTTGATAATGGAAGCAGGCTTTTTCCTTCACCGCGATATACACCTTATCATGTTCCGCACCGGACAGAAATTGATGGTTTTATGACGATTCTTCATGGAGATGCAAGATTCTACAATAACATTTTTGTACAACAGCCGGTTCGTCAGCTTTTGCTGAATTATGCAAAGGAAAGGAATATAGAAGGACTGGATTTAATGAATTATGTGGTTGGAACGAAGCCTTATGACGGTTATCCCAGTTCCGAAGAATATTTTAATAAATTCCAGGAGGAAAACTATAAAATCCGTGAGGAAAGAGATAAGTATTATAATCATTTGCCGGTATATTCCGGAGGCAATGTGTATTTCAATGGCGCGGAGCCTTATGATGGGGAAGTCGGTTATGTTAAAGATACGGAACACCAAATTGACTTAAAACTCGTTGAAGAAGAGGATGGTATTACCCTTCATACAAATCTTTTTAAATATATGCCTGAAAATGATACGGAAATGATCTCAACAATGGTGTTGGGTGAAGCATTTGAACCAGAAGAATTATTCGAAAATCCGGATGGCTCTCCCATTACTTTTAATGAAGATTATTTGGGAAAACATAGAAGGATTTTCCCTGTCAGCGGCCCGTTTGAATTCAGGGAAGAGATAATGGAAATACCTCTGTAAATAGAATGGATAATACTCATCAGTTTAATGTAAATGTAATTGGTTAGCAGTGCCGGAAAGTAGTTCAATGTTATGTGGCTTACTCAGGTGTGTAAATGCTTGTAATTGGCGACAGCAAATTATCATACATGAGGGCAGCAGAAATGACATGCCAATGTCATTTTTGCTGCCTTTCAATTATTATTGTAGAAATATAACAATAAATTTGTATAATATTATATTTTGTTATATAATATAAATAACAAAAACGCACCTATATATTTTAATTGTAATAAAAATCACCAAAAAACGAAAAAGGAGATGAACTATGGCGGAGGCAAGAGAGCTGATTCTGAAGCTGGGTCAGAAGATTACGGACAGGATCGGAGGGAAGGTAACCACGGAGGACCCGGAGGACTGGGGGCTGGCATGTGTGATAACGGACGAGATGGCGGAGGTTGCGCTGGCGATGAAGGTGAGGGTGCCCGCCACGGCCCAGTGGATAGCGAAGCGGTGCAAGAAAAGCGTGGAGCGTACCGAAGAGCTGCTTCAGGAAATGAGCGTCATCGGCCTGATTGAGTACAACTGGGAGAATGAAGATCATCATAAGCAGTATGTGCTGCCCATGTTTGTGCCGGGCTGCGCGGAATTTATGATGATGAATGCAAAGCAGGTGGAGGAGCATCCGGAGCTGGCGGATTTCTTTGAGCAGATGGCCAGGCTGCCGCTGGAAAAGGTGACGCCCATGGTGCCGCAGGGCGGCGCTGGAATTGGCATGCATGTTATCCCTGTGGAAAAGGCGATTCCCTCCTCCCAGGAATCGGCAAGCATAGAACATATTTCCTACTGGCTGAATAAATATAAGGACAAATATGCGGTGGGCGCATGCTCCTGCCGCCGGCAGCAGCGGGTGAGGGGAGAAGGGACAGGCGATCTGGAGGATGATCTGTGCATCGGCGTGGGGGATATGGCTGATTATCTGGTGGAAACCGGGAAGGGACGCTATATCGATTACGATGAAGTGATGGAAATACTCCAGCGGGCGGAAGACAACGGCTATGTCCACCAGATAACAAACATTGACGGCGAAGAGAAAATTTTTGCCATCTGCAACTGTGCGATAGGCGTCTGCAACGGCCTGCGCACCTCCCAGCTGTTCAATACCCCCAACATGTCCCGTTCCGCCTATCGCGCCAGCGTGACAAAGGAAAACTGCGTGGCCTGCGGACGGTGCGTGGAATACTGTCCTTCGGGAGCAGCCAGGCTGGGGCAGAAGCTGTGTACGAAAAACGGGGAAATCGAGTACCCTGTACAGGAGCTGCCGGATGAAACAAAGTGGGGCAGGGATAAATGGAGTGTGGATTACCGGGATAAAAACCAGATTAACTGCTATGATACCGGCACAGCCCCCTGCAAGGCTTCCTGCCCGGCCCATCTCCCGGTGCAGGGCTATATCAAAATGGCTTCCCAGGGAAAATATCTGGACGCGCTGAAGCTTATCAAGACGGAAAATCCGTTCCCCGCCGTATGCGGAGCCATCTGTAACCGCCGCTGCGAGGATGCCTGTACCAGAGGCCGTGTGGATCAGGCCGTTGCCATTGATGAAATCAAGAAATTCATCGCAGAGCAGGAGCTTCATGCAAAAACCCGCTATATTCCTCCCATGCTGAACTATTCAGGAAAGCCCTTTCAGGAAAAAATAGCTGTCATCGGTGCAGGCCCTGCTGGAATGTCCGCCGCGTTTTATCTGAAAAAAATGGGATATCCGGTCACTGTTTTTGAAAAGGAAAAACGGCCCGGCGGTATGCTGATGAATGGCATCCCTTCCTTCCGACTGGAAAAGGATGTGATTGAAGCTGAGATCGATGTGCTGCGGGAAATGGGAGTGGAATTCAGGTGCGGCGTGGAAGTGGGCCGGGATATCACTGTCCAAAAGCTGAGACAGGATGGGTACAAGGCCTTCTATGTGGCAATAGGCGCCCAGGACGGCCGGAAGGCAGGCATCCCCGGAGAGGATGCAAAGGGCGTGCTCACAGGACTGGAGCTTTTACGCTGTGTGAACCAGGATATGGAAAATACCAGGATAGCCGGACGCACCGTTGTTATCGGCGGCGGAAATGTGGCTGTGGATGTAGCAAGGACAGCGCTCCGGGCAGGCGCATCATCTGTTTCCATGTATTGCCTGGAAACGCGGGAAACAATGCCTGCCGCAGGAGATGAGATTGAAGAAGCGGCGCAGGAGGGCATCGGTATCTGTAATTCCTGGGGCCCGAAGGAAATCCTTACGGAAAACGGCAGGGG
>ENA-ORTD01002264-ORTD01002264.1-human-gut-metagenome-genome-assembly--contig:-NODE-2264-length-11403-cov-22.722594_pt1 | contig 11403 bp, 10 predicted proteins | sample MGYA00241907_ERZ509178 | MGnify/ENA primary metagenome ERZ509178 (study PRJEB26280, sample SAMEA2338793) | human gut metagenome | biome: human gut; feature: human-associated habitat; material: faeces...
TTTTTGACTGGAACGGGGACGGAACCTCAGACCATGTGGGAATCGTGGAGAAAACCGAAGGCAGTACCGTATACACCGTGGAAGGAAACTCCAGTAATGCCGTGAACCAGAGAAGCTATAGCATTAATAACGGAACAATCATGGGATATGGTATACTTTGAAAATTAATATGTTGATTTTTAGAGCGTATTCAATAGTTTAGATTACCTTTAAAAACAAATTAGAGAATGAGTATGAATTTTACAATAAAAAGAGGTGCAAACTTAGCGCCTCTTTTTTGTGATAATATAATTAAAAAATTTCTAAAAAAATGGCAAGTGATTCTAATCTTTACGCATATTATAATTATTTTTTCGGTAAATTTCAGGCGATTGATTAAAATAGTTTTTAAAAGCGCTAGAAAATTTACTTGCGTTTTGATACCCTAAATGTTTGGCTATAGATGAAATTGATAATTCATTCTTTTTAAGTAACAGTGAAGCATATTTCATTTTGGATTGTCGAATGTATGTCCCAATAGGAACACCATACATTTTTTTGAATGATTCTCGAAGTTTAGTTTGTCCCATTGCTGCTATTTTGCAAAGCTGCGAGAGTTCTGGCGGGTTCAAAATATTCTGTTCAATAGCCAGACGTACAGATTCCAGCGCCTTTTTCTCTTGTTTGGAAAGAGACTGGTGTTTAGATGCTATCTCCTGTCGCTGTTTATGAAAGTTGCCTGCCACAATAGAAAGCAGTTCACCTACTTTGCTTTCGTAGTAAAGACGGGAGGTTTCGCCAGCAATCAGTTTATCCCGTATCTGCAAAAACAGGGTTCCAATTTCCGGGGTATTATAATCAAAAGCTTTCCAATCATAAACCTCTGCATAGTCAAAATCGTCCGGGGTAAAACGGTCTTGCAGATTTTTCTCTATGTAATCTTCAAACAGCAAAACTGACGCATAGCTGATTGGTATATTGGGTTGATATAATACTCGCCCCTGTGACGGCTTATTTAGATAAAGGTGGATTCCCTCTGTGATAGGTTGGGCTTTCCGCCCATTCTGGATCAGGGTAACACCGCCGGATTCCAAATAATAAATTTTCACCAGCTTTTGATTGATCTCATATTTGCGTTCCATTGAGGCGTATGGTATCCAGCTTCCGGTTGACAGGAATAATCCATCTGTCGGTTGAACCTGATAGATATTTCCATAGCCTTGTCTGTTTTGCGGCTGCAAGGTGCAGATTCCATTATGATTATCCTGTCGAAAATGATAATCATGCAGATAAAAAGAAGCATCCCCTAATTCGTGCGCGGCCTGTGTAGAATCGGTCTGCATCCTGCTCACCCCCCGTTTCTTATGTAGTCGGAATAATCCGCAGTATCTTTTTTTATGCTCCAAAATGTCGCAAAGGCTGTCAGCAAAACCACAAAAAGCACTGATATATCCGGTTGTTTTTCCACTTTTAACTCTTGTTTTGACCTTTTTTGCCGGATTTGACACCAAAAAAATCACTGAGTAGAATGGCATTACTGGCTGGTTAGCTGACTCTAATCACAGCAATTCTATCACGATTTTGTGCGTAGGTCAATGAGGCTTCTGCCAGCAAATAATAAATAGGAGGACGTTGAAAATGTCTAATTCACAACAAATGAAAAAAGGGCTGTCTGTGCGTGATTTGATTACCACCGGCATCCTTGCTGCTTTGTACATGGTATGTGCCATGATTGGCGAGGCTATCTTTGGGTTCTTCCCTGTACTGACTTTCCTTTGCCCGCTGTCTATTGCGCTGCTGTGCGGCCCGGTTTATATGCTGATACTGGCGAAGGTGCCGAAGCATGGCCCAATCATTGTCACCGGTATTTTGGTAGGAGGTGTACTGTTCGTACTCGGTATGTACTGGTCTATGTGTTTGGCATATTGTATTCTCGGCGTTGTGGCCGATCTGCTGGCCGGTTCCGGGAACTTTAGAAACAAAGGGCGTAACCTGTTGTCCTACATGATTTTTGTTCTCAGCCCAGTTTTCTCCTACGGTATGCTTTGGTTTGACCGCGACGCCTATGTGCAATATTTGGTAGAAAAGGGAACAGAACAGACCTATATGGACACAATGGTTTCAACCGCGCAAAACTGGATGCTCCCGGCAATGATTATCGGCGTGTTGATCTGTGCTGCTATCAGCGGTCTTGTAGGCCAGAAACTATTGAAAAAGCATTTTGAAAAGGCCGGAGTAGTGTAATGGAGATGCAACTGCAAACAAAAGACACACTTGCCACATTACATTTAGACCCTCGCACAAAACTATATCTGTTGATCGTCGGAAATGTTGCGTTGTTCCTTGCGCCCTCTTTACTCTATGAGATTGCGCTGGTTGTATGCGTTGTGATTCTCGGCATCCTTGTAGGAGCAAAGCGGTTTACGGTAAGAATGGCTGCTGTCTATGCGGGAATGGTTGTTCTGCATATCATTGGAACAAATTATTTGACAGGGACTTTGCAGATTGCGATTGTAACATTTACCGTATTTATCCGTAAAATCTTTCCTTGTGCCATGCTCGGAGGTATTTTAGTCAGCACGACAAGGGTAAATGAATTTATGGCGGCCATGAACCGTATTCATATGCCAAAAGCAATGGTTATCCCTCTGACGGTCATGCTCCGCTATTTTCCTATGGTGCATGAGGATTGGGGCTATATCAGCGACGCCATGCGGATGCGCGATGTAGCTCCAACCGTCAAAAGTCTGCTGACCCATCCGGCCCGAACAGTGGAATGTATCTATGTTCCGATGATGATGTCAGCACTGAAAGTGGCGGATGAATTGTCGGCGGCGGCTGTTACAAGGGGGCTGGAAAATCCGAAGCCCCGAACCTGCTTGCAGGAAATCCACTTTAGTGTTGCGGATGCCGTATGCTTTATCCTGTTCACTTTGTTTATGTCAGTGTCAATCTGGCTGAAATTGAAAGGGGGTGCAGGCTAATGATCCGTTTTGACAAGGTTTCTTTTACCTATCAGGAATCATTACAAAATGGCGGACTGCGCGATGTTGATTTGACAATCAACAAAGGTGAGTGTGTGCTGTTGTGTGGGCGAAGCGGCTGTGGGAAAACCACATTGACCCGTCTTGTGAATGGCCTGATTCCATACTTTTATCCGGGAGAAGTCACCGGAACAACCTATGTTGACGGTAAAAATATACAGGATTATCCCACATATGAAGTGTCCGAGTATGTGGGGTCTGTATTCCAAAATCCACGCTCTCAATTTTTTAATGTAGATACAGACAGTGAAATCTCCTTTGGAATGGAAAATCTGACTTATCCAAGGGAAAAAATGAAAGAACGCATTTCAAAGACAGTTGCGGATTTAGATATAGCACATCTGACGGGGAGAAGCATATTTGAATTGTCTGGCGGTGAAAAACAAAAGGTGGCGTTTGCGTCCATCTATGCTATGTCTCCGAGTATTTACTTGTTAGATGAACCATCTTCCAATCTGGATATGGATGCTATTGAGGATTTGCGGCGTACACTTGAACTCCTAAAGAAACAAGGCAAGACCATTCTAATTGCAGAACATAGGATTTATTATCTGAGGGAATTAGTTGACCGCATTGTGTATATGGAAAACGGGGCTATATCTGCTGTGTTTTCTCCAAGCCAGTTTCTTTCTATTCCTGAAGAACAGCGGCATAGTATGGGACTTCGCGCTTTAGATTTGTCAAAGGTACAGCCAAGGGTCTTTGCTGAAAATTCTCAAAAGCCGATTTTGGAAGTCAGGAACTTATCCTTGTTCTATAAGAAAAAGCTGGTTCTGGACGATTTGAATTTGAGTGCGGCACCGGGAGAAATCATAGGAATTATCGGCCATAATGGAGCCGGAAAATCTACATTTTCCAGAACACTATGCGGTCTGCACACAAACTGTACGGGAAAGATTCTTTGGGATGGTAAAGAACTGAACGCAAAGAGCCGATTAAAACATTCCTATATGGTGATGCAGGACGTAAGCTATCAGTTATTTGCCGATACATTGGAAAAGGAATGTGTATTTGGAATTAAGCATCCTGATCTGGATGCAGCAAAACAGGCAATGGAACGGCTGGGTATTTATGAGTACCGTACGCATCATCCCAATACACTTTCCGGGGGCCAGAAGCAGCGTGCGGCCGTGGCAGTAAGTATGGTATGCCGTAAGGATGTTTTAATTTTTGATGAACCGACTAGCGGACTTGATTATGACAGCATGATTCAGGTTGCAGGGTTATTTCAAACGCTTTCTAAAATGGGAAAGGTAATTTTTGTTGTAACCCATGATTACGAATTTTTAGCGGTAGCCTGTACAAGAGTGATTCATTTAGATAACGGAAAACAGAAGGAAGATTACCCACTTTCCTACGACAATCTGCATCGACTACGCGATTTTTTCTTGCGGTCAGAAAGGAGGCAGAACCTTGAGGAGAATGGAAAATGACCTCCTGTTCTTCCATGAGCTGATCGGTAACTGTTCCGTTGAAAAGGATTCAAAGATATATACAATTTCTCCAAAATTTGGGAAAGGCACCATGCAGAGCTTTGAAGTGATGCCTGGTGCTGAAATTGTTTATAGCAATGTTCATATCACAACTCCAATTCAAAAGAACATCCAATGTAAGGATCGTTTTATTGAAGTCACATATTGCTTTCATGGGCGAGTGAATATGCTGTTCAGCAACCAGCCGGAGATGGTTATGAGCGACCATTATATTTCTGTTTTCAATGGTGCAAGCCACCTGAAAAGCTGTGATTTTGGGAAAAACCCTTTTGTTGGTGTTTCAGTGGTGGCTTATCTGCCGCAGATTATAAACAGCCTGAATATCATGCTGGGGACAATCGCGTTTGACGAGGACATGGATTTTCAAGGGCTTTTTACAGCGGGCGGCTGTTTTATAGCACCAGCGACAAAAAGCGTGGAGCATATTTTTACCGAACTGCTCTTGCTGCCGGAACAGTACCGCAATTACCTTATGCGTATTAAAGTCATGGAACTATTGCTATACCTGGTTGGCAAAATGGAGTATCGGACAGATTTTGGAATTTCACTATTCCGCAAGGAGGAGATGAATTGTAATGAGTGATGTAAAAGCTCTGTTTGGACTAATTGATAAGAAAAATAAGCGTCGCCTGATCGGCGCGGTAATCTGCTGCGTCCTGTCTGTTTTGTGCGGCATCCTGCCCTATTTGGGCGTTTGGGGCATTGTGACCTGTTTTCTGAATGAACGGACAGAGAATCTTTTTCAATATGTGTGCCTGATTGCCGCAGCAATCATTTTGAAACATCTGCTGTTTGGAACCGGCACAAAAATCTCTCACAAGGTAGCCTACCAGACATTGGGGGAAACCCGTAAAAAGCTGTTCCGTAAAATTGCCCGTTTACCAATGGGCTATGTGAAAACAACGGCATCCGGGCAGGTCAAAACGATCATTATGGACAATATGGAACAGTTGGAGACATTTTACGCCCATAACATTCCAGAGATTATTTCTGGTCTCGCTGTACCGCTATGTATGGAAATCCTGCTGGCGATATTGGACATTAGGGTAGCCGGTATCATGCTGATTCCGGTCGTTCTGTTTATTCTTGTCGGTATTCTTATGATTATCGTTCAGATGAAAAAAATGGACGAATTTAATCAGGCGTTTGCCGACGTCAGCGTTAAGACGGTGGAATATGTCAACGGTATGAAAGAACTGAAGATATTTGCCGCCGACGAATCCACTTATGGCCGCCTGTCAGAAAGCATCCGCACTTACAGCACCGTTGTAACAGAGTGGTTCCAAAGCTGCTTGAAATATGTTGCTTTCAATCATGCCGACTTAAACAGCAACCTTGTGTTCTTGTTTCCACTTGCCGGTTTGATGTACCTCTCCGGCAGCGTGACAGCGGCCAGCTATATTATGTATCTGTTTATGGGGCTTGCCATGCTGATTCCGTTGGAAACTGTTTCTAATAACTTTGATTATATCGGCATGAACGCTTCTGTTGCAAAAAAGATAGACGAAATTCTGAAGCTGGATGAAATGGCGGATACGACCTCGAAGGCAGAACTTTCCGACCACACGATTGTGTTTGAACACGTTACATTTTCCTATGGGGAAGGACAGCCGGTATTAAAAGATGTCTCATTTACTGTTCCTGACGGAAAAGTAACTGCGCTCGTCGGTGTTTCCGGCAGCGGTAAAAGTACGGCGGCCAGCCTGATCTGCCGGTTTTGGGATATAACCGAGGGACAGATTTGCCTGGGAGGCGTACCGCTGAACCAGATTCCGCTATCCGATCTGATGTCCCAGATCTCCTTTGTGACCCAGAATACGTTCCTATTCAAAAAGAGTATCCGGGAAAACATTATGATGGGAAACCCAGAGGCCATGGAGGAAGAAATGATGCAGGCAGCAAAGGATGCCGTATGTCACGACTTTATTATGCGGCTTCCAAAGGGCTATGACACAGTGATAGACAAGGAAACCAAGTTGAGCGGTGGCGAAAAACAGAGAATCACATTGGCAAGGGCAATTCTGAAAAATGCGCCGGTTGTGATTCTTGACGAGGCAACGGCTTACATTGACGCCGACAATGAAGATTTACTGCAAAAGGCGCTGGCTAAATTATCAGAGGGAAAAACCGTACTCGTAATAGCGCACCGTCTTTCTAGTATCAAGGAAGCTGATTCGATTGTGGTTCTGGAACAAGGCAAAGTGATTGACTGCGGCACACATGATGAATTGATAAACCGTTGCTCCCCGTATCGGGATATGTGGGCGGCCTTTGAGCAATCCGATCAATGGAAAATGGGAGGTGTAAACGCATGATTGCTATGATACGGAAATTCTTAGACCTTGCAGGCGAGCGCAAAAAGCAGCTTTATCTTGCGTGGCTGTTTCAGGCGTTGACCTCAATTTGTGAGGGCGCGATATATTTCATGCTGTTCCTTGCGATAAAAGATATTTTGGGCGGCTCGTTTACAAGGGAAAAACTGATACAGTATAGCCTTATGTTTCTGGTTTATACTGTCCTGCATTTTATTTTTTATTACTTTACGATTGTAAAGCAGCGCCCGGTATCTTATGCCATGATGCGGGATGAACGTCTTTCGACTGCGGCGAAAATCAAACAGTTTCCGCTCTACTACTTTACAAAAGACAAGATCAGCCAGCTTACATCTTTGTTTACAACTGATTTAAGTTTCGTGGAAATGAATATCATGGAGATTATTGCCGGTTTCGTTTCCAGCATGATAATGACGGTTGTATTTGCTCTGATGCTGCTTAGTGTGGACTGGCGTATGGCGCTTCTTCTGTTTGTGGGGATCATCCCCGGCTATATCCTCTACCAGCAGTTTCAAAAGAGCATGGTTCAACTGGGAGAGCAGAAGAAAAATGCACAGGTGGTAATGATTGATTCCACACTGGAATATGTACAGGGCATGGAAACGATCAAGGCATACCGGCTGGAGCAATCCGGTAAGCTCGTGGAGAATCAGGTGGACAGATATTGCACGGCTTCTGACCGTTATGAAGCGACGCTGACGAATTGGAGCATGGGTTATAAGATCTGCCTGAATCTGGGTCTGTTTTTGAGCTTGGGTGTTGGCATTGCAATGGTTCGTTCTGGTTCATTAACCCCGGCAACCTATTTGTTTTTTGCAATTATGGGCATTATTTTTTACCGTCCGCTGGAAGCTCTGATGGGTTCCTTTGCCATGATGAATCTTGCAAACGCATCGTTGGATAACATAGCAGAAATCAACAACCTGTCGACTGAAAATGAAAAACAGGGAACTACACAGTTTGCAGATACACAAGCCGATGTACGGTTTGAAAATGTATCGTTTAGCTATGATGGAAAGCGTGAAGCAGTTAGTCATGTAAGTTTTTCAGCTAAACCTGGAACGATCACTGCATTGGTTGGCCCTTCTGGAAGCGGCAAATCCACTCTGCTTAATTTAATTCCGGGATTTATAACGCCGAAAAACGGGCGGATTCTGTTGAATGGGAAAGATGCGGCAGCATTAAAGCATAGTGATCTGGTGCGTCATGTGAGTGTCGTTTTTCAGGAAGTATATCTTTTTCAGGATACCATGATGAATAATATCCGGATGGGAAACCAGAGCACAACGGATGAGCAGGTAATAGAGGCGGCAAAAAAGGCTCACTGTCACGAATTTATAGAAAAGCTCCCACAGGGCTATCAAACGATTATCAGCGAGGGCGGCGCAAGTCTTTCCGGCGGTGAGCGTCAGCGCGTCGCTATTGCGAGGGCAATTTTGAAAGATTCTCCGATCATTCTTTTGGATGAGGCACTTTCCAGTCTGGATGCCGAAAATGCCGTAGCAATACAGAAGGGCATAGAAGAAATGATTAAGGGCAAGACGGTGTTCCTTGTATCACACACTTTGTCCTATATCCAAAATGCAGATCAGATACTTGTTTTATCTGACGGTTTTTTGCAGGGCTGCGGAAAACATGATGAATTATTACAATCAGTGCCTCTTTATAAAACTATGTGGGAAAAAGAAAAATCCATTAAAAGTTGGAAATTATAGGGCAATATGAATGCCCCACATTTGTACCTGATCACATGCGAATATCAGAGCATGCGGCAAGAAAGTGTGCTTTGCAAAAAATGACAATGCATTTGATGATTTTCCTGTGAAGAAATAGAAAGTGTTGCTTTTTTAAAATAGAAATATGAAAGACACAAAATACAAAATATTAGCATATTTTGACAATCAATCATATCAAAAACTATTCAATGAGGTAAACTCAGATTATGCAGAAAATCTACAAATTTTACTGCATAATTTGAGTTTATTTTCTTATGATGTGCTTATAATAGGAGTGATCCTTTATAAAGAGAACATAAGTAATATTATATCTGCTATTAGAAAGATAACGCAGATACCAATTATTATTTTGACGGATACTTCTTCTTTATTGTGTATGTCATGGAAAAAAGAATTAATATACGCTGGTGCAGATTGTGTAATGGATATAAATAGCACTACAGAAGAAGTAGGTCTGCAGATTTTTTCATTGGCACGACGAAACAATAAACAAAAAATAACTCAAAAGCAATCCGAAACGATGATTGATAAGGGAAAACTTGTAATGGATCATAAGAAACATAAAGTATTTTGGAATGATGTAGCGTTACATTTAACACGACAAGAATATAATTTTTTATACTTATTAGCAGCGACACCGATGAGAGTATACACATTTGAACAGATTTACCAGCTTGTATGGAAAGATTATTCTGTTGGTGATATTAAAAATATCATCTGGTGTCTGGTAAAGCGATTGAGAAAAAAGCTGAATGTCGTTGAAGATGGTGCTGGGAATTGCATTGTCAGTGTCAGGGATATAGGTTACAAATTTGAATTGAATAATGAAAACAAACAGCAGTAGGGCGAATGATCCGTAAAAAGATTGTTCGTCTTATTTTATTTGTGCTGGAAAGAAGGTGATAAAAACTGACCGTCAATTGACAGTTTTCTGACCGTTAGCTGACAGGTGCATCCGATACACTGTGCCTTTGTAAAGATATGATTGCAAAGGAGATCCGTGTTTGCAGGGAGACAGCAGAGATGCCGGGCATTCCTGTAGACAGGAAGAACGGATCAGAGCACCGCCACACTCCGATTTGATTTCACAAAAATTCAGATCGGAGGAAAAGATAAGTGGCTTACAATAAAGCAAAAGAAGAATATAGATGGAACCAGTGGAAAGCAGAGGAAGAGAAGATACTGCGTGAACAGGGCGTGGATGAAGAGACAATCCAAAAGCTCCGGGAGTATGACTGGGATGATTTTAAGGCAGAGCGTAGATTCCGGGAACACCAGACCTCGCTTCTGGACTGCATGGAACTACTCCTGGAAGAAAAGGAAACCAAAGAGTCCCAGCCAGAGAGCGTAGAAGCACTGCTGGATACCGAAGAATATACAGAGGCGTACTATTAAGACAGCCCCTCCGTCTGCGAAGATCAGCATTCAGCCAGAACAGAAGCTCCGTGTGGCCAGCTCCGACGCCCTGACAGCCCGGATGCAGAAGCAGATGGAACGAAGGGCAGCGAAACAGGCGGCGAAGAAAGCAGCTTTGCAGACTTCCGATGGAGTACGCAGGATACAGAAAACGGCAAGGGCAGGGGAGAATACCTTCAAGGCAGCCAAGGCCGCTGTGGAAGCGGCAGCGAAAACCGTACAGTCCATGATAGCTGCACTGGGAGCCGCCGGAGCGGTCATGGTTCTGCTTCTGGTTATCATAGTCGGAATTATTGGCGGTGCCGCATTTTCGGGAAGCTCAGAGAGCAGCGAAGCACTCAGCCAGGAAGTCCTTTCCTACACATCAACCATCCAGAAATACGCTAATCAGTATGGAATCCCCGAATACGTCTCGGTGATACAGGCGATCATGATGCAGGAATCCGGCGGTCGGGGAACCGATCCCATGCAGAGCAGTGAGTGCCCATACAACACCCGGTACTCCAACAGCCCCAATGCCATCCAGGATGCAGACTACTCCATACAGTACTCCATACAGGTAGGAATCCAGTATTATGCGGACTGCCTGAAGGAAGCCGGATGCACCAGTCCACAGGATATGGATAAGCTGAAGCTGTCCCTGCAAGGATATAACTACGGCAACGGATACATAACATGGGCGATACGGAAGTATGGCGGTTACAGTGCAGAAAACGCCCTGCAGTTTTCCAATGAGCAGGCAGCTTCACATGGATGGAGTGCCTATGGCGATCCAGAGTACGTTCCGCACGTCCTGCGGTATTATTCCAGCGGAGGATTGTTTGCCAGCCTGTTTGGTGGCAACGGACAGATTGTATCCGTGGCACTTACCCAGCTTGGAAATGAAGGTGGCCAGAAGTTCTGGTCGTGGTATGGATTTGACAGCCATGTAGCATGGTGTGCCTGCTTTGCCAGCTGGTGTGGAGATCAGGCAGGATTAATCGAAAACGGTAAGATGCCGAAGTTCTCTCTGTGTGATGACGGAATCGCATGGTTTCAGAACAAGGGAAAATGGAAGAGCCGAGGATACTCGCCAGCGCCCGGAACCCTAATCTTTTTTGACTGGAACGGAGATGGAACCTCAGACCATGTAGGAATCGTGGAGAAAACCGAGGGCAGTACCGTATACACCGTAGAGGGAAACTCCAGTGATGCCGTGAACCAGAGAAGCTACGATATCAATAACGGAACGATCATGGGATATGGTATACTTTGAAAATTAAAATAGAATATAAGTTATAACCTATGAAAAGAAATTTGATATGTGTAAGTTGACTTTTTTATTTGATTGAAATTTTAATTTTATATCACCACTTTACAACTTTTTCATAAAAAAAATATCGTACAGGACTTTCTGATGTAT
>ENA-ORTD01002268-ORTD01002268.1-human-gut-metagenome-genome-assembly--contig:-NODE-2268-length-11394-cov-4.166946_pt1 | contig 11394 bp, 6 predicted proteins | sample MGYA00241907_ERZ509178 | MGnify/ENA primary metagenome ERZ509178 (study PRJEB26280, sample SAMEA2338793) | human gut metagenome | biome: human gut; feature: human-associated habitat; material: faeces...
GGCAGCCGTCGAAGCGGCAAACGCCGCGGTGATCGAAGCCGCGCTCAACGGGCTTGGCAAGCCCGGTATGGGCTGCACGGCAACCTGCGCCTATATCGAAAACGACATGCTCGCTATCGCCCACGTGGGCGACTCGCGCGCCTATCTGCTCCACGAGGGCACGCTCATCCGCGTGACCCGCGACCACTCCTATGTGGAGGAGCTCGTGGACGCCGGCGAGATTACGGCAGACGAGGCGCGCGTCCACCCCAACCGCTCGGTCATCACCCGCGCCCTGGGCTCGGATCCCGCCATGTATGCCGACCACTTTACCCTGCATGTCGAGGAAGGCGACCGCCTGATCCTGTGCTCGGACGGCCTTTCGAGCATGATTCCCGATAGCGATATCGAAAACATCGCCACACAGTCCTCGACCGCGCAGATTTGCGTCGACAACCTTGTTGACGCGGCACTGGTCGCCGGTGGGCACGACAACGTCACCGTGGTCGTCGTTGACCTGGTCGACGATGGCGTCATGCGCGAGGCAAAGCGCGTCCGCCGCCGCAACATCACCATTGCCGCCGTCTTGGGCATCGCTTTTGTGCTGGCGGCAGCCATCTGGGCCTACACGGGTATCACCAGCTCGTACTACCTGGGCACCTACAAGGACACCGTCGCGGTCTACCGGGGCATTCCCGGCAAGCCGCTCGGCCTTAAGCTGCACTGGCTCGAGAGCACGACCACCATCGAGCTGTCCGACCTGCCCGAAGACACGCAAAATCGCCTGAAGGCGGGTATTCAGCAGACGAGCATCGACGATGCGCAGGACACTATCTCCAAGTACCGCCATCAGATCGACGAGGAGCAGACCCGTCAGGTGATTGACGCGCAAACAATTCGCAATAACACCGACCAGAGTTCGACCTCCGAATCGGATTCCGAGAAAACCGCCGAACAGTCCGCCGAGGCCGAAGCCTCCGATAAGAATTAGAAAGGGAGTGCCGCTTATGAGTCGCCGCAACACCGAACTGCTTTTGCTCATCGCCTCGGCGTTCCCCGTCATCCTGCTGTATGCGATGTACGTGCTCACCGCAGGCGCCGCCATCTCGTTTGAAACACTTGCCGTTCCGATCGGTCTCTTTGCCGCCTTCGCCGCGGCGCATATCGCCGTGCGCATTCTGGCACCCGGCGCCGACCCGGCCATCCTGCCCATCGTCTTTGTGCTTTCGGGCATTGGCATCACGTTTGTGACGCGCTTGGCGCCCACGCTCGCCATCTCGCAGCTCGTCATCCTGTTTATCTCGGTGGCGTTGATGGTAGGTACGCTTGCGCTGGTCAAAAACCTCGACGTGGTCATGCGCTACAAGTACACCTTTGGCATCATCGGCATCATCTTGCTGATGCTGCCCATCTTTATCGGCACCACGATCTCGGGCTCCAAACTGTGGATTCGCATCGCCGGCTTTACCATTCAGCCCGGCGAGTTCGCCAAGGTCTTTATCGTGCTGTTCCTAGCCGGTTACCTGGCCGAAAACCGCGAACTGCTCTCTATCTCCAACCGCAAGATCTTGGGTCTTAAGATTCCGCGTCTGCGCCTGCTGCTGCCGCTGTTCGCAGTCTGGGGCGTATGCCTGCTCGTCGTTGTCTTCGAACGTGACCTGGGCTCGGCCTTGCTGTTCTACACCATCTTCTTGCTGATGCTTTACGTTGCCACGGGTCGTTTCTCGTATGTCATCATCGGCCTTGCGCTCTTGGCCGTGGGGGCCGTGGGCGCCTACAAGTTCCTGTCGCACGTCCAGGTGCGTTTCCAGATCTGGGCCGATCCCTTTAAGGACGCGCAGGGTCAGGGCTACCAGATTGTCCAGTCCCTCTTCTCGCTGGCCGACGGCGGCCTTGTTGGCGTCGGCATTGGCAACGGTATGGCCAATAACATCCCCGTCGTCGAGTCCGACTTTATCTTCTCGGCTATCGGCGAGGAGATGGGCCTTTTGGGCGGCGGCGCCGTTCTTATCCTGTTTATGCTCTTTGCCGTACGCGGCCTGACCACGGCGGCCCGTGCCAAGTCCGACCTTGCCGCCTTTAGCGCCACCGGTCTTACGGCCGCTATCAGCTTCCAGGCCTTCTTAATCGTTGGCGGCGTTACCCGCCTGATCCCGCTGACCGGCGTCACTCTGCCCTTTATGAGCCAGGGCGGCTCCTCGCTGCTGGCAAGCTTTATCATCGTCGCGCTTTTGCTGCGCGCCGGTGACGAGGCAACCGGTCGCGAGGCCGAGCTTACCGGCACCGGCACCATGGCCGCCATCACTGACGACCAGGTCGCCTCGGCGTCCTCCCCGGCCGGCACGCGCTTCGCCACTTCATCTTCGTACGCCCGTGGCAGCCACTCCGCCGCCTCGCGCATGCGCCGCCGCCTGCTCGACACGCCCGAATCCGGCGTGCTCGGCCGCGTGGCGCTCGCCAATCGACTGACCCGCGCCGTGTTCGCCTTTACGGCGCTGTTCGCCATCCTTATCGGCAACCTCACCTATGTCCAGGTCATCAAGGCCAAGGACTATCAGGACATGCCGACCAACAACCACACCATCGCCCGCTCCAAGTACATCCAGCGCGGCTCCATCATCACGTCCGACGGCGTGACGCTGGCCGAGTCGCTGCAGCAGGAGGATGGAACCTACGCCCGCTCCTACCCCAACGGAAACATGGCCGCTCACGTGGTGGGCTATGTAAGCCAGCAGTACGGCACCGCGGGTGTCGAGAGCGTCATGAACGACACGCTCACCGGCTCCAAGGATTATTCCAGCTGGAACAACGCCCTCGCGTCGCTCGCGGGCCAAAACCAACCGGGCAACACCGCCAAGCTCACCATCGACTCGCGCATCCAGACGGCTGCCGAGCAGGCACTCAAGGGCTTTAAGGGCGCCGTGGTGGTTATGGATCCGCGCACCGGCGCGGTCCTCGCATGCGCCAGCTCGCCCACCTACGACAACACCAACATCGACGCCCTAATGCAATCGGGTGGTGGCGAGGACGGCTCCATGTACGACCGCGCCATGAACGCGCTCTACACCCCGGGCTCCACGTTTAAGGTCGTCACGCTTGCCGCGGCACTCGAGACCGGCACCGCCAGCCTTTCGAGCACTTACAAGGCGCCCAGCTCCATGGATATCGGCAACGCACCGGTCACCAACTACGCCAATGAGAGCTTCGGCACCATCAGCCTCCAGCAGGCCTTTGCCGTATCGTCCAACGTCGTCTTTGGCCAGGTAGCCAACGAGGTCGGCGCCAACTCTCTCGTCCAGTTTGCCAACGCCTTTGGCTACGGCCAAAAGCTCGGCCAGGACCTGACCGCCGCAGCTTCCATCATGGCCGACCCCTCGCTCATGACCGAGTGGGAGACCGCCTGGACAGGCGCCGGCCAGCCCGTCGGCATGGACCACACGCCAGGCCCGCAGACCACCGTCATGCAAAACTGCGTGATAGCGGCGGCCATCGCCAACAGCGGCGTGGTCATGGACCCGTTCTTCGTGGCCCAAGTGCTCGCCCCCGACGGAACCGTGGTCAAGACCACGCAGTCCCGCTCGCTCGGCCAGGCCGTCAGCGCCACCACGGCCGAGCAGGTCAAGCAGGCCATGCTCGCGGTTGTCCAGTCCGGCACCGGCACCGATGCCCAGATTCCGGGCGTCAAGGTCGCCGGCAAGACCGGTTTGGCCGAGATCGGCGGCACCAACGTCAACTCGATGTTCGTTGGCTTTGCACCTTACGATTCACCCACGGTCGCCATCTCGGTGGCCTTGGAGGATTACGACAAACACGACGTCAAGGCGGCCAAGATTGCCGGCATCGTCCTGACCGCGGCGCTCGCCGCACAGGGAGCGTGATGCCCATGATCGAATCGGACACCCGAGGCGCGCCGCGGCCGAAGAGTTAGCGGCAACGCGCCACACGGCCCCAGCGGCCACATCGTAGGTACTACACACATCGTTGAGCGAATAGTTATGTTAGGAGCAGGAATGGAACAGAGGGTCCTCGGGGGAAGATACCTCCTCAAGGATAAGGTGGGGACAGGCGGCATGGCGACCGTCTACCGTGCACAGGACCAGGTCCTCGACCGCACGGTTGCCGTCAAGATCATGCTACCGCAGTATGCTGGCGACGCAACCTTCGCCGCACGCTTTAAGCAGGAGGCCCAGGCAGCAGCCGGTCTCTCCTCCCCCTATATCGTGGGCGTCTACGATTGGGGCAAGGACGGCGACACCTATTACATCGTCATGGAGTACCTGCGCGGTACCGACCTTAAGAGCGGCATCAAGAGCCACGGCGCCCTCGACCCCAAGAAGGTCGCCCAGATCGGCTCGCAGATCAGCTCCGCGCTTTCGGTCGCTCACAAGCATGAGATCATCCACCGCGACATTAAGCCGCAGAACATCATGGTGCTGCCCGACGGCAACATCAAGGTGATGGACTTTGGCATCGCGCGTGCCAAGAACAGCCACCTCACGCAAGACAACAACGTGCTGGGAACCGCCCACTACGTCAGCCCCGAGCAGACCCGCGGCCAGGACCTCGGCCCCACCTCGGATATCTACTCGCTGGGCGTCGTGATGTACGAGTGCGCCACCGGCCGCGTGCCCTTTGACGGTGACGACGCTATCTCGGTCGCACTCAAGCAGGTCAACGAGCTGCCTATTCCGCCGAGCCAGATCAACTCCGGCGTCGATGCCGATCTGGAGCGCATCATCCTCAAGTGCATGGAGAAGGACCCGGCGAATCGCTTCCAGACGGCAGATGAGCTGCGCCAGGTGCTCAACAACTACCTGTCCGGCCGCGCTGTGAACGTCTCCGAGCCCACGCGCATCATTGGCGCCGCCGGCGACCTGGGCGCAACCAAGACCCGCGAGCTGTCTGACTCCACGCGCGCCATGGTACGTCCCGTCTCGGGCGTGAGCGGCCAGAGCAACGCCCACAGCGCCGTTTCGGGCTCCACGGGCTCCTACGAGGTCGATCAGCCCAAGTCCAACAAGAACAAGATTATCGCCGCCGTAGTCGCCGCAATCGCCGTGGTTGGCGTTGTGGTGGCCTTCGCCACCGGACTCTTTGGGGGCGAGCAGGTCACGGTACCCGATGTGCTTAACAAGGAACAGCAGACCGCTATCGAACAGATCAAAGAGGCAGGCCTTGAGGTCGGAACCGTCGACCAAAGTTACAACGACGATGTCGATGAGGGCAAGGTTGCCGAGCAGACCCCCAACGGCAACACCAAGAAGCCTAAGGGTACCAAGGTGAACCTGGTAATCTCCAAGGGCCCCAAACCCTCCGAGAAGGTTGAGGTTCCGCAGCTCGTCGGCCTGACCAAGGACCAGGCTGAGGCCGCGCTGGCAAGCGTTGGACTCAAGGGCGAAGCAACCGAGGAGGCCAACGAGGCCGAAGAAGGCCAGGTCTTTGAGCAGGGCACTGATGCCGGCAAGGAAGTCGAGAAGGGCACGACCATCTCGTACAAGGTCTCCAGCGGACCCGACACCACCTCCGTCCCCGATCTGACCGATATGACCGAGGCCCAGGCACGCAACGCCCTCGACATGGCCGGTTTTGGCGTCGACGTAAGCTACCAGGAGAACGACTCCGTCACCGAGGGCACCGTCATTAGCTGGAACCCCAGCGGTAAGCAGAAGCCCGGTGCCACGATCACCGTCGTCATCGCCAAGAAGTCCGGCAAGGCAAACGTCCCGAGCAACCTGTACGGTAAGAGTATCTCCTCCGCTGTCACAGCGCTCAACAACGCCGGATTCTACAACATCGCATTCTGCGATCAGAACGGCAACCCCGTGAGTGGCAACGAAAACGCCACCGTGACGGGCGTCTCCCCCACTGGAAAGCAGTCCACCGACAGCACGATTACGCTGACGGTCGCACTTTCTGGTTCGGGCTCGGGCTCGGGCACGAGCACGGGCGACGATTCCGGTACGACCAACTAGTCGCCACCCCACCGCTCATCACGGCTTTCGCCGCAAACATATTCGCTCACAGGCGCCCGCTTGCTCCCCCAGCAAGCGGGCGCCTCGTTTTTGACATGGCATGAACCAGAAGAGCCCGGCACCGTAGCGGTACCGGGCTCGATATTCCTCTGGTGCCCCCGGGCGGATTCGAAAACTCCCCCCGCGGGGAAATTGGTGACGCGGGTGTCGACGGCTCGAATCCTGCCGGCGGTCCCCACAAACCAGAAACGGCGCCGCTCTCGCGACGCCGTCATAATCTTCTGGTGCCCCCGGGCGGATTCGAACCGTCGACACCCGCTTTAGGAGAGCGGTGCTCTATCCCCTGAGCTACGGAGGCATGTTGTACTAGTGTAGCAGATTTACGCCGTTGTAATACAGCGTATAGCCACTCTTCGAAGTTGCGGTGGAACAGCCCTCCGGAAAGTGTGTCCCACTATCCAGGCAAATTCTGGGTCAAACTTTCCCAATGGGACCTCGCTGGAAACTGTGTCCCAGAATTTCGGCTCGAAACGGGACACGGTTTCCCAAACGACCCCGTTCCGGAAACTACATCCCGGAATCGGCGCTCGAACTGGGATGCACTTTCCCAATCGAGCCCCATGGGAAACTGCGCCCCACTTTGGGGGGCGCTCTTTAATGACTAGTTACCTTTGTGGAAGAGGTTTTTGATAACGGAGGGTATGCTCTTGGCGCCCTTGGCCGTCACATCGATAAAGTCGGGCGAACGCACGAGCTTATCCTCGTCGACGTACTTGCGGACAGCACGAAGCGTCTCTTTGTCGTCGCGCGTCGAAAACGTAAAGTGACCGTTGTCCTTGGTGAAGATGGCAAAACGCGTGATCTTCTTGGTGCCGCGTAAAACCTCGGCGGCAATATAGTCGACCTCGTCCCACGGGATTTGAATATAATCCTCGGGATTGCGCTCGTTGTAATACTCGAACGCCTTATTGCCCACCATCACGTTACCGTGGCTGGTAAGCCCCATCAGGCAGGTTGCCGGCGTTGCCAGATCGACCGTGCTGTTCTGAGATTGCGCCATGCGCGCCTCGCCCTCCAAATAAAACAATCGGACCGCATCCAGTGTACCCACCGGGTGCGGTCCGTTTCAATGGCTCAAAAGCCCTTGCCTAGCAATTCTCGGTCTTAAGCCGAAACGTGCTTACATGAAGCCGCAGACGCGACCGATGATGCCGATGGCGAAGAGAGCCAGGATGATGACGATCGGGCTGACCTTCTTCTTGAGGAGCTTGCAGACCAGCAGGGTCAGGCACACGGCGGCAAGGCCGGGGATGAGCTGATCGAGGTTGGCCTGAAGCGTGGTGACCTTCACCTGATCAAGGGCGTTAGCACCGATGGAGTTATACATCGTCAGTGCTTCCTTGACACCCTCAGAACCGGAGGGCAGGTTAGCCCAGTCGATAAAGGCGCCAGCAGACTGCGTGACCCTGGAGACGACCGGGGTGAAGGAGATAGACACCCAGCGCTCGACCAGGGCGCCGATGATGAACATACCCAGGATGGAAGCACCCTCGGTGACCTTGCCCATCAGACCACCAGAGAGGTCCTTGGCGATGGAGGAGCCGACCTTATAGCCAAACTCCTGCGTGTACCACAGGAAGGCGTAACGGATGATGTTCCACGCGAAGAAGAACAGCAGCGGACCGGCGATGCTGCCGGACAGGGCCAGGGAAGCGCCCAGAGCGCCCAGAATCGGGCGAAGGGTGAACCAGAAGGCGGGGTCGCCGACGCCGGCGAGCGGGCCCATCATACCGACCTTGACGCCCTGAATGGCGACGTCGTCAATCGGGGCACCGTTGGCGCGCTCCTCCTCGAGAGCGAGGGTAACGCCAATGACGGGGGCGGAAACATAGGGGTGGGTGTTATAGAACTCCAAGTGGCGCTTAAGAGCGGCAATCTGGTCATCCTTGCTGGTGTAGAGCTTCTTGATCGCAGGGATCATTGCGAAGCACCAGCCGCCGTTCTGCATACGCTCGTAGTTCCACGAGCCCTGAAGGAACTGATGACGGAAGCAAACCTTCTTGCGGTCAGCCTTGGTGAGCTGAATCTTGTTCTCTGCCATATGTATCACTCCCCTCCTACTCGTAATCGTTCAGAATGTCGCCGAGCGGGTCACCGGAGCCGCCGCCCATGCCGCCACCCTGCTTGGCCAGATCCTTAAGGCCAAGGTAGATGAGGGCAAGGGAGATGCCGATGAGGCCAAGGGCGATCAGCGTGAGCTGAGGGATGGCAGCAAGGACAAAGCCGAGGATGAAGAACGGCCAGGTCTCCTTGGTGGCCATCATGTTGATGACCATGGCGTAACCGACGGAAGCGACCATGCCGCCGCCGACAGCCATGCCGCCGGACAGCCAGTCGGGCATAGCGTTAAGCGCGTTGGTAACGGCCTCGGCCGGGATGATGCACAGAAGTACTGCCGGGATGGCGATACGAAGGCCCTGCATGAGGATGGCAGCGTACTGCCAGCGCTCGATGCCGGAGAAGTCGCCCTTCTCGGCGCAACCGTCCATGGCGTGAGCGATAGCGGTAGCCAGGGTACGGCAGATCATGGTCAGGAACAGACCAGCGACCGACAGCGGGACGGCGACGGCGATGGCGGCGGTAACGGCCTTGGCCGAATCGGTGGCGCCACCGTTGAGGGCGAGCACCATGATGATCGAAGAAGCGACCGAGGCCAGAGCGGCGTCAGGCGCGACAGCGGCGCCAACGTTAGCCCAGCCAAGGGCCATCATCTGGAGCGAACCGCCCAGGAGGATGCCCTCCTGAAGGTGACCGGTTACGAGACCGATAAGCGTGCATGCCACGAGCGGCTGATGGAACTGGAACTCATCCAGAATGCCTTCCATACCGGCAAGCAACGCGACAATCGCAACAAGCAGAATAGTGATTGCAGACATGTATCGGACCCTCCTTTACTATGCTTGAGCGGCCAGTTCGGCCTTAGCTTTCTTCAACATGGCGTCGAGATCCTCGGAGGAATCCGAAGGAACCTTGCGGACCTCGAACTTGACGCCCTTGGCCTTGAGGGCCTCGAGAGTCCTGACGTCGTCATCGCCCATAGCGACGGCGTTGGTGACGACGACCTTGCCCTTGGAGTGAGCCATGGAACCGATGTTGACTTCCTTGATGTCGACGCCGGCCTCGATGGCCTTGAGCAGATCCTGCGGATTCTCAAAGAGCAGCATGGCCTTGGTGTCACCAAAGCGCGTGTCCTTGACGACCTCGGCCATCTTCTTGATGGGCACGACGTTGGCATGGACTCCCGGAGGGGCAGCCTGCTCGATCATGGTCTTGCGGAGCTCGTCGTGAGCAACGCCGTCGGAAACCACGATGATGCGGTTGGGGTTGATCTGCTTGGTCCACGTGGTGGCCACCTGACCATGCAGCAGACGGGTGTCGATACGGACGTGGGCAATCTTGATGTGCCCGTCGCCGATGACCGTTCCCGGAGGAATGGCGCCTGCAGGAGCAGCAGCGGCCGTAGCCGGCTTCTTCTCCTCGGGCTCCAGAGACTCGGGCTTGACGCGCACGCCAGCCTTAGCCTCAGTCACGAGATGTTTTGCGATCGCATGTGCAGTGTTCTTTGCGTCAAAGCGCTGCGAATATGCCTCGATGAGCATAGGCAGGTTGACACCGGTGACGATAGCCCAAGAATCGTGGCCCTCGATGAGCCCGCTGATCTGGTTGAACGGCGTGCCGCCCCACAGATCAACGAGGAAGAGCACCTGCTCCTGGTCCTCGAAGGAAGCGATTGCTTCCTCGACCTTGGCACGGAAGTCGTCGGGGCCCATGCTCGGCTCGAGCGAGACCACGGCAACAGACGGCTGATCGCCAAAGACCATCGAGCCCGTCTGCTTGATTCCAGCTGCCAAGTCCCCGTGGCTAGCAAGAACAATACTTACCATCACATAACCTCCTTTTTGTCTACGTATTTCCTATACGACATGAAAGGAGTATAGCTGTTTGGTTTGTGGAATTATAGCTAAACTCGCAAAAGGTTGGATTATTTGTTTAAACGTCCAAGTTTGTTACAAATTGATTACGTTGCTGTTTTTCGACTCATTACCCGCCAAATCGTCGCTCATCGAGCCATGTATTTTACAGACACAAGCATGCTGTTCATTAATATCGGTTTTAAACAAGTGCGAATGCGCTCGTACTGCCACTATTTTGTTTAAACGGACATGGCTTGACTAATTTCGTGACTTATGGTTTACGAAACCACTCGAAAAAGTTGCGGTGGAATAGTTCTTGTTTAAGAGCCAGAAGGCTGGATTGAGGAACTATTTCACCGCAACTTATAGGGAATCCTAGGCGATGCGGAGGGGGTTTGCGGCGTCGACGGCGTCGGAAGGACTGGCGGGGGCAGCGTCTGCCGGATCCTCGTCGGGGGTCTCGATCTGCTTGATCATGACCTCCCGGCCCTGCAGCAGGTATGTCTCGCCGCTGCCGCAATGGGGGCAGGTCTTGCCGTGCTCGACTGTCGCATAGTCGCAGCCGCACGTCTCGCAATGCGTCACGGCCTCGACGGGCTCCACAATAAGCTCCGCGCCCTGCGTGATAGGCTTTTTATCTGCCGCCCAGCGCCAAGCGTCGAGCAGCAAGTCGGGAACGACGCCCGAGACTTCGCCCAGCAGCAGCGTGACGCTCGAAACGCGACTCACGCCATTGGCGCGCGCCACGTTCTCGACATCGCGAATAATGTGATAGACGATTCCCAATTCATGCAAGGTAGAAACCTTTCAACAACGGTTGATGCGATGCAAACTCAAAGCAAGGGGACGGCAAAATCTAGTCTGCGCCGTCCCCTTACCCGCCATGGTTACCTATTTACGACCGAACTTGATTTTGATTGCACGCTTTAAAGCATACTTGCCAAGGCTCGGGAGCTTTTGCTCGTATTTGACCATCGTGGAGCACTCGGGGCGATCACGATCCAGGTGGATGGCATCGAACGCGCACTTGGTGGTGCACAGACCGCAGCCGATGCACTTGTTGGGGTCGACGATCGAGGCACCGCAGCCCAGGCAGCGGGCGGTCTCGGCGCGCACCTGCTCCTCGGTGAAGGTCTCGACGTACTCGCTAAACGGCGCGGCCTTCTCGCGTTCGCGGTCCACATGCGCCACCTCGCGGCTCGCGTTGTCGTAGCTCTCGATCACGACATCGTCGCGGTCGAGCGCGGTGTAGCGGCGCTGGTTGCGGCCGATGGTGAGCGTGGAACCCGGCTGCACAAAGCGATGGATGGAGACGGCGGCCTCGTGACCGGCGGCGATAGCGTCGATGGCAAAGCTCGGACCGGTGTAGACGTCGCCGCCTACAAAGATGTCGGGCTCAGCGGTCTGATAGGTCTGGGGATCGGCAAGGGCGCCCTGGCCGCGGCCAAGCTCCACCTTGGAGCCAGCCA
>ENA-ORTD01002270-ORTD01002270.1-human-gut-metagenome-genome-assembly--contig:-NODE-2270-length-11377-cov-2.677001_pt1 | contig 11377 bp, 8 predicted proteins | sample MGYA00241907_ERZ509178 | MGnify/ENA primary metagenome ERZ509178 (study PRJEB26280, sample SAMEA2338793) | human gut metagenome | biome: human gut; feature: human-associated habitat; material: faeces...
TACATAGACAAGATGTATTGGAGTATGTGTTACATAAAGTATTACACATGGATTATTATGAATTGGATGTTCCAGCAAGTTGTCAACAGGCATTAAATGAATATAAGGAATTTAATGACCCAGTACGACAATTTGTTTCAGATATTTTTCCAGAATTACAATGGGATTTGGTTCCGTTTACATTCTTATATGATTTATACAAAGCATGGTACGTAAAGAATGTCGGAAGAAGTGACGTTGTTGGGAAACAGGTATTCATTAAAAATCTGATAGCTGTATTAGATGAAAATTCTGAATTTATCTGTGAGGATAAGTCAAAAAAATACAAACCGAGTACAAAAATGGACAAAGCAGAACCGCTGATTGCGGAATACGATTTGCGCTGATTCCGCGTTAGTGTCTAAAATACGGACTAAAACACGGATATGAAAAACTTACTGCTGTTACTGCTTCTGCTTCCGGCGCTGGCCGCGGCGAAGGTTCCCGACGAGGAGGATATTCAGAACAAGACGATGGACGCCGAGTCGCCGTTCTACTATCCGTCGCTGATGATGCGCTACAACGCCGGCGACGAAACGCTGACCGACGAGGATTACCACTACCTCTATTACGGCTACGCCTATCAGGAGAGCTACAAACCGCTGGACTCGAATCCCGATCTGGACAAGCTGCTGTTGATGGCTTCGGGACTCGATCCCGACAAACCGGCCGTCGAGACGCTCGAAGCGATGCTCTACACGGGCGAAGATGCGCTGGCCCGCGATCCGTTCAGCCCCAAGATCCTCAACTTGATGGCCTACGCCCACGGCGCGCTGGGCAACAAACTGCAGGAAAAGATGTACTACAACCGGATGCAGGGCGTCATCCGGGCGATCCGGGAGTCGGGAGACGCGCTGACGCAGAAAACGCCGCGCCATATCCTGATGTTCGACCACGCGCTCGACGTGATGGCCACCGAAGGGCTTTCGTACGACAAGAGCCGCATCATCAGCCGAACGGTGGAGTTCATCCCGCTGACCGTACCCTACACGGTGGAGGGCAAGAAGCGCAAGGGACTCTACTACGACTTCGGACGCATATACTGGAACAAACCCGAAGGTTATACCTATAAACGCGACCGCACATGGCAGTTCAACAACCTCAAACCCCGTACGTACAAATAATCCGGCGCACGTTTGCCCTGCTGCTGGCGCTGGCGGTTTTCGCCGGCTGCGAAAAGGAGCGGGAGCCGGCGGAAATAGCAAGTTCGCAGGAAGAAGCGGTGCTGCGCAGCACGGCCGGATCGGCAGCGGCGTTCACCGTGACGGCGACCGGACCGTGGACGCTGACCACCACGGGCCGCGGATTCGGCATCTCCCCCACCGCAGGGGGCCGGGGCGAGACGACGGTAACGGTGACGGCGTCGGACGGGAATCCGGGCCGCAGCCGCGTCAAGCTGGGGACGGTCGCGCTGACTCTGAACGCAGGAGGCGCGCAGTGCAGCGTCACCGTGTCGCAGAGTCCGGCGACGGCGACGCAGACCATGCTGCTCTACATGCCGGGACGGGATTTGCTGAAATTCTACAAGCAGAATATCGACGGCGTCCTGAAAGCCGTCGATGCGAACGTTCCGGGCGACGGCCGCGTATTGGTCTGCTATCAGCCCAACGCGCACTCGCAGGCCGAAATGTACGAGGCGTATTTCAACGCCGAAAAGCAGGCGGCCGCATTCGCGCTGCTGAAAAGCTACGACGATTTCGCGGCGGCCGATCCCGCATGCGTACAGCGCATGCTGGCCGACGTGGAGGCGCTCGCCCCGGCGCAGCATTACGGGATCATCGTCGGCTGTCACGGCAAGGCGTGGGTGCCCGCGAATCAGGGAGCGCTCAGCTACTCGGCCCGGATGTCGAAGGAGCTGGAGGATTTATGGACCCCGGCGCCGGGGGCGCTGACGACCCGTTCGTTCGGCGACACGGGGCGGTCGATCGACATTACGGACTTCGCGGCGGCGGTCAAGGCCCAGAATTACAGGACCGACTACCTGCTTTTCGACGCCTGCTTCATGGCCAATATCGAGACGCTTTACGACCTGCGCGAATGCACGGACTACGTGATTGCCGCGCCCTGCGAAATCATGGGAGAGGGATTCCCCTACGAGCGGGCGATGCCGTGGTTCTTCACCGACGGCGGCAAAACCCGCGATCTGACAAAGGTGTGCGAAGCGTTCTGGAACTTCTACATGAACGACGCGACGACCCAATCGGGCTGCATTTCGCTGGCCGTGATGTCGGAAATGGAGGGTATGAAGGAGGTCATGCGGCGCATCAACGCAGCGCCGAAAAAGTCTTATGCCGAGGAACTGCAAAGCTACGAGGGAATGTCTTCGCACATATTCTACGATCTGGGCCACTGGGTCGAACTGGCCTGCGGCGACGCGGGGCTGAAAGAGGATTTCAAAGCGCAGCTGGACAAGGCGTTTCCCAAAGCCACACGGCTCAGCACACCGGGATTCTACTCGGCGTACAACGGCCGGATGAACCCCGTCGCCTACTATTCGGGGGTGTCGTTCAGCGAACCGTCGGACAAATACGTCGAGGAGAACAAGCAGACGAGCTGGTACCGGGACACGCATTGAATGAAAAAGGGTGATTCTTGCGAATCACCCTTTTCCGTTATTCGTACTGGCCGGACTTGAGCCGTTCGACCTCCTCGCGGGAGAGGAAACGCCATGCACCGCGCTTGAGGTTCTTTTTCGTCAGACCCGCATAGTAGACGCGGTCGAGCTTGGTGACGGTATAGCCGAGGAACTCGAAAATACGGCGCACGATGCGGTTGCGGCCCGAATGGATCTCAATGCCAACCTCCTGCTTGTTGTCCTTGACATAGGAGATCTCGTCGGCGAAAATCTCGCCGTCTTCGAGCGTAATGCCCTCGGCGATGCGGTCCATGTCGGCGCGCGTCAGGGGTTTGTCGAGCGACACCTGATAGATTTTCTTCTTCCGGAAGGCCGGATGCGTGAGCTGCTTGGTCAAATCGCCGTCGTTGGTGAACAGCAGCAGTCCGAGACTGTTCTTGTCGAGACGCCCCACCGGGTAGATGCGTTCCGTGCAGGCGCCCTGCACCAGCTCCATGACGGTTTTGCCCGCATGCGGATCGTCGAGCGAAGTCACATAGCCCTTGGGCTTGTTGAGCACAAGATAGACCTTCTTTTCGCCCTGCACGCGGCTGTCGTTGAATTTCACCTCGTCGGTGGGCAGCACCTTGGTGCCCAGCTGGGTGACGATCTGACCGTTGACGGTCACCAGACCCGCCGTGATGAAATCGTCGGCCTCGCGGCGCGAGCAGAGTCCCGACTGGGCCAGAAAGCGGTTCAGGCGCATTTCGCCGATCTGCTTTTCGGGTGTGAACTTCGGATAGGAAGCCGGCTTGTCGTCGTGCTTCCGGAATCCGGGCTTATAGGGTTTGTCGCCGAACCTGCGGTCGCCGGACTTTTTGTCCGCGAACCGACGGTCGCCGGCGGGCTTGTCGCCGGATTTACGTTCTCCGTAAGGTTTGTCGCCGAACTTGCGGTCGCCGAATTTCTTGGGGCCCCGGTTGTCGCCGTAGGCGGGTTTTTCGCCGCGGGGCTTATCGCCGAACGAGCGGCGCGGTTTGTCGCCGTCGCGGTAACGTTCGTCCGAACGGGCGCGGTCGCCCTGCCGTTCGTCGCCGAAACTGCGGCGCGGTTTGTCGAATGCAGGACGGTTGTCCTCCGTAAAGTGGGGGTTGTACGACGCCCGCTTGACGGGCTTGCGGTCATCGGACGGCTGCTCCGAATCGGCAGCATCACGCTGCAAACGCGGGCGACGCTCGACACGCTCCGCCGTAGCGGTCACGGTACGCTGACGCTTGTCGCGTCCGAAACGCGTAAGCACCGAGGTCGAGTCGTTTTTAAAGTCTTTCATAATCAGTTTGAATGTTTACGCGGCAAAGTTAATCGAATTTTCCGGATAAAAGCATATTGCGTGCCCGATTCGGAGATAAAAGCCGCAGGCCGTTACAAATTCGCCGCTTTTGCGTTATCTTTGCATCCATAAACAACGCCCGGCGCCGTTTGCCGGGTATTTCCCCCGTCGCTTTCCATGAACATGAACCGTGAAATACTGCGCATTGCGCTCCCCAATATCGTCTCGAACATCACCGTGCCGCTCATGGGCATCGTCTCGACGGCGATCGCCGGGCACTGGGGTTCGGACACGGCCGCGACGATCGGCGCGCTGGCCATCGGCGTGTCGATCTTCAACTTCATCTACTGGAACTGCTCGTTCGTGCGCATGGGGACCAGCGGACTGACGGCGCAGGCGTTCGGCGCGGGCAACTTCCGCGAATGCACCAACATGCTGGTCCGGGCGCTGCTCGTGGCCGGAGGAATGGGCCTGCTGATGTTGCTGCTGCAATACCCGCTGGGCGAGCTGGCCCTGTGGGGACTCAACGGCAACGACATGACGCGCGAGTACTTCTACGCCCGCATCTGGGCCGTGCCGGCGGGGATTCTGCTGTTCGGCTTCAACGGCTGGTTTACGGGAATGCAGAACGCGCTGATACCGATGTTCACGGCCATCACGGTCAACGTAGTCCATGTGCTGTGCAGCCTCTGGTTCGCATTCGGACTGGACATGGGGATCGTCGGCATCGCCTACGCCTCGGTTATCGCGCAGTGGACGGGCGTGGCCCTCTCCGCCCTGCTGCTCTTCGCATGCTACCGCAGGATACTGACCGGAATCGACTGGGCGGAGGTGGTGAACCTGAAACCGCTCAAGACCTTCTTCATCGTAAACCGCGACATCATGCTGCGCACGTTCTGCATCGTGGCCGTCTACACCTTCTTCACGGGGGCGTCGGCCCGCATGGACGAACCGGCGCTGCTGGCCGTCAACACGCTGCTGCTGCAGTTGTTTACGCTCTTCTCGTACATGAACGACGGATTCGCATACGCCGCCGAAGCCCTGACGGGCCGATTCATCGGCGCGCGCGACGAAGGGGCGCTGCGCGACTGCCTGCGCCGCTGCATCGCGTGGGGCACGGCCGTGTCGGTGCTGTTCGTCGGCATCTATATCGGCTGGTGGCGCGAACTGGTGGGGCTGTTCGTGGACAGCACGGCGCCCAATGCCGCGACGATCGTGGAGCTGGCGGGAGAGTATATCGTATGGATCATCCTGATTCCGGTCGCCAGCGCCATGCCCTTCATCATGGACGGCATCATGGTCGGAGCGACCGAGACGCGCGTCATGCGCAACTCGATGTTCTGGGCCACGGCGGCCTACTTCGGCATCTTCTACGTCGGTTACGCGATAATCGGCAACAACGCGCTCTGGCTGGCGTTCACGCTCTACATGTTCCTGCGCGGGGTGCTCCAATACTTCATGACGCACCGCCTGCGGTCGATCTATGTGAAAGCGACAGTCTGACCGCCATGGAACTGACTCCTGATTCGCTCTACATCAAATACGTCCGCCTGAAAGAGGAGGACGAAACGCCGCAGACCTATCCGTACACCGTTCCGGCGCTGGCCAACTTCCGGCGGCTGGAATTCCGCAGGCCCGTGACGTTCATCATGGGCGAGAACGGCATGGGAAAATCGACGCTGCTCGAAGCCATAGCCGTCAAAGCGGGATTCAATCCCGAAGAAGGGTCCAAGAACTTCCGGTTCGCGACGCGCGCCAGCCATTCGGGCCTTTACGAACATATCGTTCTGGGACGCGGTCTCCAGCCGCGCGACGGCTATTTCCTACGGGCGGAGAGTTTCTACAACGTGGCGACGGAAATCGAAAACGTCGCCGACGGCGTACTGAAATATTACGGCGACAAGTCGCTGCACCAGCAGTCGCACGGCGAAAGTTTTCTGGCACTGCTCGGACACCGGCTCTTCGGACACGGACTTTATATTTTCGACGAGCCGGAAGCCGCACTGTCACCCTCGCGCCAGATGTACATGCTGTGCCGGATGAAGCAGCTGGCCGAGCAGGGGTCGCAGTTCATCATCAGCACCCACTCGCCGATCGTCATGTCCTACCCCGGCGCCGAGATATACGAAATCACGGACCGCGGACTGGAACCGACCGAACTGGAGGAGACCTCCCACTTCCGGCTGATGAAGCGTTTTATCCTCGACCGGCGGGGAATACTGCGGCAGATGGAGCTGGAGAAGGAATAGCCCCCGAATTAAGTTCGGGGGCTATTCCTTATTCGGAGTGCGCACCGGACATAGCATCGAATAAAGCGCCGGACAAAAGAGCGCAAACAAAAACCACCCGGCTCGCAGGAGCCGGGTGGTTCTATATTGCCGGAGGGCTGTCCCGCCCGTTATGCGGCGGTTATTCGCCCTTGGCAGCTTTCCAGAGCGGGAAGTATTTGTCATACTTCTCCTGAATGCCGGGTTCGTCGCGCAGACGGAAGCAGAGCTGCTTGAGCATGTCGAGCGTATTGAAGTCGTCGGCTTTCAGCTCGTGGGCCTTCTCGAACCACGGAATAGCCTCCATATAGACCGCATTGGCGGCTTTCAGGTCGGCATCGTAAGCGGCCTGACTGCTGTACTGCTTCTCGTTCATCACCTTGTTCATCTCGTCGGCCTTGATCGTGTAGAACACGCCCAGATAGTAGTTGCCTTCGAAGAGGTCGGGTTTCAGTTCGACGACCTTCCGGAACGATGCGATGCTTTCGTCGTACTGCTTCAGCGCGAAGAAGATACGGCCGCGGCCGAACCAGAGGTCCACATTCTCCGGATTGCTCTCGATAGCCGCGTCGATCAGCGCCACCAAGTCGGCGGGGTCGCCCACCGAATCCTCAGGATTGGTATAGAGCTGCACCAGACCGTCGAGAATACGCTCGTTCTTCGGGAACTTCTTGATACCGGCGACCAGCGCATCCTTGGCTTTCAGGACATTGGCCTTGTCGGCGTCCTTCTGACCGTAATAGCAGTGGAAAAGGTAATAGTAGATATTGCCTTCCTCGTCGTTATAGCCCAGTTCGAGCGCCTTGTTCAGGTAATCGGCACCGATGACGAACGAAGCGGGGTTCGCAGCGCCGTCCACCGTGCGCAGGTAACCCGCATAGTAGAGCAGCGCGGGTTCGGGATTGCCGTGAGCGGGGCTGGACTGGGCTTCGAAAGCCAGTGCATAGGCGTCGGCGGCATCGGCGTAATTGCCGGTGTCGATACCCGTGTTACCCACCTGCGAGCAGAAGTCGCTGATCTGCTTGAGACCCTCCTTGACCTTATCGGCCGTCTTGGGGTCCATTTCGTAAGCCTTGTTATAGGCTTCGATAGCCTTGGCGGGAGCGTCTTCAATCACCCACTGTGTCTGGCTCCAAGTCGCGATCTTGCCGTCCTTGATATATGCCGTGAACCAAGGATAGACCCAAGCCTCGTAGGGAACGTTGACGAGCGTCACCGATTCGGTCGAGGCGGGTTCGCCGACGGCCAGCTTGAGCATCGCGGCGTCCATATTGACGAAAAGGTTCTTCGTCGGTTCGATAGCCGCTTCGTAGAAGGCTTTGCCGCGGTTGATCCACGTCGCAGCCTTGGCGCCCTTCTTCGCATCGGCGATGTCGGCGTCGCTCTTCTCGATCTTGGATACAAGCGCCGACTTGTTTACTTTCTGGGCCTGAACGGCAGTAACTGCTACGAGAGCCACCGCAAGGACCGTCAAAAATACTTTTTTCATAACAGATTGAATTTTAATGTTTTAAAGTCATTTCTTCGTTACTCCTCCGCCGGACGGTCCGCTTCGGGAGTGGCGTCATTCCCGGTTGCAGCGACCTCTGCGGATTGTACTTCTTCGTCTTCATCGCCCGCTGCCGGCACGGCCATCACCGAAGCAATGGCGTCGCCCTCGCGCAGGTTGATGATACGCACGCCCTGCGTCGCGCGGCCCGCAAGGCGGATCTGCGACACTGCCGTACGTATGGTAAGTCCCGAACGGTTGATAATCATCAGGTCGTTGTCGTCCGTAACGGCCTGAATGGAGATAAGTTTGCCGGTTTTCTCCGTTACATTGATCGTCTTCACACCCTTGCCGCCGCGGTTGGTGATGCGGTATTCGTCCAGATCGGTACGTTTGCCGTAACCGTTCTCACTCAGCACCAGTACGTCCTGCTTCGAATCGGGTTCGACACATATCATGCCGACCACTTCGTCGCTCTCCTCGATCGAGATGCCGCGGACACCCGCACCGACACGTCCGATAGGACGCACCGTGCTCTCGTTGAAGCGGATGGCCTTGCCGTCGCGGGCCGCGATCATCACCTCGGCCTGACCGCTGGTGAGCTTGGCCTCGATCAGCTGGTCGCCCTCGCGGATGACGATGGCGTTCACGCCGTTCTGACGCGGACGCGAGTAGGCTTCGAGTTTGGTCTTCTTGATCGTACCGTCCTTGGTACACATGATGATGAAGTTGTTGTTGACGTACTCCTCGTCGTTCAGACGCTTGACGTTGATGTAGGCGCGGACCTTGTCGTCGGGTTCGATCTGGATGACGTTCTGGATGGCACGGCCCTTCGAAGAGCGGGCGCCTTCCGGAATCTCGTACACCTTGAGCCAGAAGCAGCGGCCCTTCTCCGTGAAGAAGAGCATCGTATTGTGCATCGAGGCCACGTAGATATGTTCGATGAAGTCTTCGTCGCGCGTGGCGCTGCCCTTGGCGCCGACGCCGCCGCGGTTCTGCGTGCGGTACTCGGCAAGCGGCGTACGCTTGATATAGCCCATGTGCGAAATGGTGATGACCATGTCGTCGTCGGCGTAGAAGTCTTCGGGGTTGAACTCCTCGGAAGAGTAAACGATCTCCGAGCGGCGTTCGTCACCGTATTTCTCCTTGATTTCGAGCAGCTCATCCTTGATGATCTGCATCTGCATGCCGACGTTTTCGAGCACCTCCTTGAGGTAGGCGATCTGCTTGGTAAGTTCGTCGCGCTCGGCGATCAGCTTGCCGTATTCGAGTCCGGTCAGGGCGCGCAGGCGCATCTCAATAATGGCGGAAGCCTGAATGTCGCTCAGGTTGAAGCGCTCGATCATCGTCTGCTTGGCGGCGTCGGGCGTCTGCGACGAACGGATGATGTGCACGATCTCGTCGATGTTGTCCTGCGCGATCAGCAGACCCTGCACGATATGCAGGCGTTCCTCGGCCTTCTTCAGGTCGAAGCGCGCACGGCGCACCACCACGTCGTGGCGGTGATCGACGAAATGCTTGACCAGATCGCGCATCGGCAGCATCTGGGGACGGCCGTTCACCAGCGCGATATTGTTCACTGCAAACGAAGTCTGCAGCGGCGTATTCTTGAAAAGCGTGTTCAGCACGACGCTGGCGACGGCGTCGTGTTTGAGAATGATGATGATGCGAAGGCCGTTGCGGTCCGATTCGTCGTTGATATAGGAGATGCCCTCGATCTTCTTCTCGTTGATCATGTCGGCGATCTTCTTGATCATCTCGGCCTTGTTGATCATGTAGGGAATCTCGGTGATGACGATGCACTCGCGGCCGCTGGGAGTATGCTCGATATCGGTCTTGGCGCGCATCATAACGCGGCCGCGGCCCGTAAGCATCGCCTCGCGGACACCCTCGTAGCCGTAGATGATTCCTCCCGTCGGGAAGTCAGGACCCTTGATATACTGCAGCATCTCCTCGCCCGTGATTTCGGGATTGTCGATATAGGCGCAGCAGGCGTCTACGACCTCGCTCAGGTTGTGCGGGGCCATGTTGGTGGCCATGCCGACGGCGATACCGCTCGCGCCGTTGACGATCAGCAGCGGAATCTTGGTGGGAAGCACCGTGGGTTCGGGAATCGTATCGTCGAAGTTGAGCGTCCAGTCCACGGTCTCCTTGTCGATGTCGGCCATCACCTCGTCGGTGATCTTCTTCATGCGGGCCTCGGTGTAACGCATGGCCGCAGGCGAGTCGCCGTCCATAGAACCGAAGTTACCCTGACCGTCGACCAGCGGATAACGCATCGACCAGTCCTGAGCCAGACGCACCATGGCGTCGTAGACCGACATATCGCCGTGGGGGTGGAACTTACCGAGCACGTCGCCGACGATACGGGCCGACTTACGGGTGGGCTTATCGGAGTAGAGGTTGAGCTCCGCACTCATATCGTAGAGGATGCGGCGGTGTACGGGCTTCATGCCGTCGCGCACATCGGGAAGCGCGCGCGACACGATGACCGACATCGAATAGTCGATGTACGCCGACTTCATCTGCTCTTCGATATTGATAGGAATGATACGTCCTACCAAACCGGCATTCTTTTCTTCTTCAGTTAGCATCTTGTCTCTTGAAATTACGGTCTTTTAACGAACAAAAATACGATTTATTTCCGATCTGAGCAACTTTAGGGCGATAAATCTGACGCCGGCGCACAAGATTTCCGGACCGACACCCCGTTTTTGCCCCTTTTCCGCCGATCTGACGGCCTGAAAAAAATCTCCCGACGAGGTGTCGGGAGAAAACGAGCCTGTTTGCAGCCGGGCGAGAGCCGGCGGCCGCGGCCGGGTGGGGGCAGATGCGTTTTCAGACGCAGGGAAAAAGTCGGGAAAAACGATTTCCGGGAAGCACGCCCCGCTTTTTTGCCGTTTCGGGAGGATTTTTTACCTTTGCGGCTTCGACCCGAATTTTATGACCCGAATCAATACCCCCAAAGAGGTCCTCGCGCTGGCCGGAAGCTCCGCGGCGGACAAACTGCAAAATACGGCCGGCAAGACCCTCATACTCGCATTTCTGGCCGGCGCATACATCGCCATAGGCGGCCTGTTCTCGCTGATGGCGGGATTCGGATTTCCCGGAGCGGCCGAAGCGCCCGGATTCCAGCGTCTGCTGTCGGGCGCGGTATTCCCGCTGGGGCTTATACTGGTGGTATTCACCGGAGCCGAGCTGTTCACGGGCAACAACGCCGTGCTGATGCCGGGGGCGCTCGGCCGCCGGTACGGCTGGGGCAAAGTAGCGCGCAACTGGACGCTCGTGTGGCTGGGAAATTTCGCAGGGGCGCTCTTCTTCACCTATTTTCTGGTGGTTCTGCCCGGCGTGCTGTCGTCGGAAATGTGGCGGGAAGCGGCCTGCAATATTGCGCAGGCGAAGGTATCGCTGCCGTGGAGCACGGTTTTCCTGCGCGGCGTGGGCGCCAACTGGCTGGTATGTCTGGCCGTATGGCTCGGAATGAGCGCCAACGACGTGCCGGGACGTATGATAGGGCTGTTTTTTCCGATCATGTGCTTCGTGGTGATCGGCTACGAACACTGCATCGCCAACATGTTCTTCATCCCGCTGGGCATGCTGCTCGGCGCACCGGTATCAGCGGCGGAGCTGTTCGCCGGCAATCTGGTTCCGGCCACGCTCGGCAACATCGTGGGCGGCGGTCTCTTCGTGGGCGGGCT